>Ga0315280_10007633_pt1 | contig 14440 bp, 10 predicted proteins | sample YL17G06_40_MG_FD_203697 | JGI IMG/M metagenome (GOLD analysis project Ga0315280, IMG submission 203697) | Sediment microbial communities from Yellowstone Lake, YNP, Wyoming, USA - YL17G06_40 | ecosystem: Environmental > Aquatic > Freshwater > Lake > Sediment | place: USA: Wyoming | collected...
TCAGCTCCCCGGAGTTCGGCGTCCACTTGTCGACGCCGTAGAACCCGGCATAGCGCACGTCCACGAACGTCTTGTCGTTGATCACGGACGTCCACGCCACGTTCGGCACCGGCTGGTTGCCGGTTTCCGACCCGCCCACTTGGTAGGGCGACTTGATCGAGACCGTGCGCGGGATGTCGTTGCCGTCCCACTCCAGCGACGCGTTGATCTTGTTGTTCTTGCTCACCTGCCAGGTCGCCTTGCCGAAGTAGCGCCAGTCGTTCTCCTTCTTCGGCGACACCGGGTTGGTGCCGGGCTCCGAGAACCAGTCGTGGCGGAACTGCACGCCCCCGAAGTACCACAGCTTGTCCTTCTTGACCGGGCCGCCAACCTGCACGCTGAAGTCCCGGTACTGAGCCCGATTGAAGCCAACGACGTTTCCGGTCTCGGGGTCTTTCAGGGTGGCGTTCACGCCCGTGAGGTCGTTCGGCTGCCAGTAATAGTTCGCGTTCACCGTGAGCTTGTTGCCGCCCGACCTGGTGATGACGTTGAACACCGCCCCCTGGTAGTTGCCGTACTCGGCCGGCGCGCCGAGACCGATCACCTGGACTTCCTCGATGATGTCGGTGCTCGGCCACACCCAGGCGGCGCCCGTTTGGGCCGCGGTGATGTCCGTGCCGTCGAGTTGATACTGGTTCTCGTTGACGTTCGCACCGAAGGCCGAGGCGCGCGACGCGCTGTTGTCGAACCGCGCCGTCGAGACGCCGGGCGTCATGTAGGCCAGGTCGAAGAACGTGAACCGGGCGGTGGGCGTCGCCTCGACCAGTTCTGTCGACACGGTGGTCGTCATCGCGGACCGGGAGGTGTCGACCAGCGGCACAGCGCCTGCCACGGTGACCACCTCCTGCACACCGCCCACTGTGAGCGTGAAGTCGACGTCGAACTGGCTGCCGACCTCGACCCGGATCCTTTCCCGCCGGACCGTCGTGAATCCCGACAGCGAGGCGGTGATGGCGTAGACGCCGGGCGCGAGGCTCGGGAACCGGTACTGTCCCTTCTCGTCGGTCGTCGCTGTCTTCGGGCCGCCGATCAACGCCGGCCCGCTCAATTCGACGGTCGTGCCCGGCAGCACCGCGCCTGTCGCATCTGTGACGGTGCCCCGCAGTGCACCGGTGATGATCTGGGCCCGGGCTGTGCCGCCGGTCACCACGAGCCCGATCACAAGCATCAAGGCGGCGAAACTCGCTCTCCGCATCAGAGCCCTCCTTCTACCTGCCTCAGTCCAAACGCCGAGGGTGACCAACGAGCGGGAGCCGAGAGCTAAACCGGACCACGCATACGCGCAGCGAGCACGCGAGAGTTTGAAGGAATCTGTTTGGCGAGAACTGCTAGGCTCACTCTAGGAGCACAGCCGTGCATTGTCAAGCGGATCCACCAACGCGCGCCTGGCGGCGCCGACGCCCCCCGACGTCGCCCATCTCGACGCTCGCCATCGCGGTGGCCATGCAGGAGGAAGCGAGCCGCGTCCGATCCGACCTAACGCTCGGCTTCAGCGAGCATCTTCCGCGCGTCCTCGAAGTCGGGCTTCAGCGCGAGCGCTTTTCTGAACGCGGCCGCCGCTGCCGGCCGGTTGCCCGCTCGCAGCCGCGCGAGCCCCAGGTTGAACCAGATCATCTCGTTCTTCGGCTCGAGGACCACCGCGCGTTCGAACGCGGCCGCCGCCCCCGCGTTGTCGCCAAGGCCGCCGAGCAGCATACCCCGCTGGTTGTGCGCGCCGCCCGAATCCGGCTGCAGTTCGAGCGCCGCATCCACCTCCTGGAGGGCCAGACGAGCCTCGCCCATGTCACGGTAGATGGACGACAGGTTCATCCGCACGTCGAAGTCGTCGGGCTCGAGCGATCGTGCGGTCTCGTAGTGCTTGCGCGCCGTGGGCAGATCCCGGCGGGCGCGGGCGATGTAGCCCAAATGCGAGTGGAACTGGAAGTTCTTAGGGTCGCGCGCCAACCCCTCGCGCAGAGTCGCCATCGCCTGGTCGTACTGCTTCAAGGCGACCAGCGCCTTCGCGAGCTCGATGTAGGACGGCGTGTAGGTGGGCAGCTTGCGAATGGCCTCCTGTAGTGCAGGCACTGCTGCCTGGTAGTTCCCCAGACGAAGGTACGCCCGACCGAGGTAGAAGCTGACGTCGAACCCGCCCCGCCCCGCCGAAACAATGGCTTGCAGGTTCCTGGCCGCTGCCTTCACGTCGCCGCGATCGTACGCTTCCAGGGCGAGGCGCACGGATTTGCCGTACGCCATGAACTCGCCGATCTTGTCCTTCGGGTCGTCGTTTCCGCCAGCCGCCATCCCCGGCCCGCTCACGTAGCCGAGGCTCGCCAGCTGTTCCAGAGTCGCCGGGTCGATCTTGGCCGTCGGGGTTCCCACGACCGCCGCTTCCGGGCTTCCTCCCAGCGTGTCGAACAGCCGCGAGCGCAGCGCCGCCGCTCGCCGGCCTTCGGCCGCGAACAGGTTGTTGCGCTCCGCCGCGTCACGCGTCAAGTCATAGAGCTCGGGCCGCGGCGCCTGGATGTACTTCCAGCCGCCCATCCTGATCGACCGCAGCTCGCTCCACCCGAAGTGCAGCCGAGGGAAGAGGCTCTCCGAGTAGGCGGGGATCTGCCCGTCGTCCTGTGGTGCGGAGATGGTCGGCGCGAGCGAACGCCCCGGCAGGCCAGCCGGGCCAGCCGCCCGGACACCCGCCAGCTCAAGAATCGTCGGAACGAGGTCGACGCTCCGTGCCACGGCCTTCACGCGGACGCCGCGCGGTATCCGCCCGGGCAGCCGGATCATCAACGGCACGCGCAGCACCGCGTCGTAGACGAAGAAGCCGTGCTCGTCCTCGCCGTGCTCGCCCAGCGATTCGCCGTGATCGGAGGTGACGACGACCAGCGTGCGGTCGCGGATGCCGAGCCGATCCAACCGCGCGAGCAGGCGGCCGAGGATCTCGTCCGTGTACGCGACCTCCCCCTCGTAGAGATGTCGCGCGTAGCGGGTGAAGTAAGGCTCCGGCGGCACATAGGGTGAGTGCGGATCGTAGAAGTGGACCCACGCGAAAAATGGCGTGCCGGCGCGCGCCGTCCGCTCGATCCAGGGGCCCGCCCGCTCCTCCACCTGGCCCGCCCGCCGCTGATACTCGGTGAAGAAGGCGGTGCCCTTCGCGCCCGCCTCGAAGGAATCGTCGAACTCGTCGAAGCCCCGCCCCAGGCCAGACTGCGTGTTCAGGATAAACGAGCCGACGAAACCGCCCGTTCGGTAGCCCTGGCTCTTCAACATTTCCGCGAGCGTCCGGTGCTCAGGGCCGAGCGGCGGCGCGAAGTTGTCGCGGATGCCGTGCTGAAACGGATAGAGTCCCGTCAGAATCGAAGCGTGTGACGCCCGCGTCATCGGCACCTGCACGATCACCTGCTCGAACAGACACCCGTCGGCCGCCAGCTTGTCCATGTTCGGCGTTGGCGCGATGCGGCCGCCATACGCGCCGACCCTGTCCCACCGCAGCGTATCGATGGTCACCAGCAGGATGTTGATGCGCGGCGCGGCCGACGAGCGGCCTTGCGGGGTTGGGAGCAATGTGACGATGACCAGGCCGACCGAGAGGCCGGCGGCCAGACGAAGCGCGATCCGGGTCATCAGGAAGCCTCTGCGGTGTTGCCCGAGGGGTGGCGCGATCCTACCACACGCTACGCAGATGGGGCCGTTGGCCGACCGACATGGGCGGAGTGCCGGGCCCTCATCGATGCGGCTACATCTCGACCTCGGCGTACCAGCCCTTGTTCACGATCCGCGTCTTGTAGGGCTCCGAGAGCTTCTGCAGCAGTTCGATGGCCTCCTTGGCCTTCGTGTCGCTTACGAGGCGAGGAACGCCGTACAGCGGCCCCTCGTCGTCGATCGTGATGGGGATGAGCTGAATCTTCCGGAGCCTCTCCTTGTTCACGGTCATCCGGACCAGGACGCCCTCCATGGTCTGCGGCGTGTCTCGGCGGTCCCAAACCGAGACGTTGGTCGGACGCGCCAGCTCGGTGTCACGCTGGTGAATGAGGTCGATGGGGATCTTGTCGGGGGTCCGGTACTGGTAGATGAAGTCGGAGAGGCTGTAGAAGATCGGCTTTCCGTTGTAGATCTCGATCCCCCGCAGAACGTGGGGCCCGCTCCCGATCACCATGTCCGCCCCGGCGTCGATGGCCCGGCGGTACATGATCTCCTCGTTGGGTGGGGTGGTGTCCTGGATGCCGTAGGCCCGATGGTGGGGGACGTCGTGGTTGTGGAGAGCGACCATCACGATGTCGGCGTGCCGCTTGGCGAGGACAACGTCGTCCTCCATGGCCTTGACATCGCTCTCCTGCGGTCCTTCCACCGTCTCGACCTTGCCGGCCTTCGCGACGAGGATCACCGCGGGATCGATGGTGGCAAGCGACGGCGCGCCGGGGTCGGTGCTGCGGTACCTGGCGGTCCAGTAGCGCATATAGGAGAGGAGGGAGAACTTCGTCTTCTGGCTCTGGACGCCCATGGTGCCCGGGGCGTGGGCGGCGGCGAGGGTCAGCCCCGCGCCGGCGTGGGTGATGCTGGTGAGGTCCAGGGCCCTGAGGCAGTCCTTGAGCCCTTCAGGGCCGAAGTCCAGGGCGTGGTTGTTCGCCATGCTCACCATGTTGATGCCGATGTTGGCGACCTCCCAGGCGAACTCCCTGCCTGCCCTGAAGTTGTAGAAGGGCCTCTGGAGCTCGGGGTGCTCGTTGATGGAGAACTCGAGGTTCCCGTAGGCGATGTCCGCTTCCTGCATGATCCGGAAGAGGCCCTTGCGGTCCGGATCGGGAAGGTCGCTGATCTTCTGGTTGAAGATCATGTCGCCGACCGCCGTCAGGATGATGTCGCCCGGCTCCTCCTTAAGAAGCGTGGTGATTCGCTCGTCCCAGTTGACATTCGCCGGGGCCTCCCGTGGCCGGACGCGCCGGTTGTAGACGGATTTGCTCTGGTCCCAGGTCATCTTGCCCTGCGGCGCCTGGGCGAGGCCCGCATGGCCGGCCGACAGCAGCCCGACCATCAGGGGGACCAGTACCCCCAGGTGTTTCAGAGTGGCCCAGCCTTTGGCGCTCATGATCGATGCCTCCTCGGCTGAAAGAGTGACGGTCGCCGATTCTCGGTCTACACCCTGCGATCTTTCACGGGTCGCCGATCTGACTGACAGGTCGCGGCCTTTGAGGTCGGCGGACATGATCACATCCCCGAACCTCTCTCGGGATTGGCCGCGCGATTCTTCCAGGCGTGGCGAGGTGGTCAGATGGTACGGTGCTGCGGAGCTGGGAGTCAACGTGCCGGGGAAATGGCGAGCCGCTTCTCTTGCCTCCGGACTCGCCGGCCGTGAAGGTGCCGTGAAGGCCCTTGACACCGCCTCGGACGGGCTCTACGTCGCGCTCATCTACGTCGACGTCGTCGAGTTCGAGGGCAGCCACATCCGCAAGTTCTACGCCGACATGGCCCAGCGGTTTCAGACCTTCCTCGAGCGCAACAAGGAACACCTGAACCTCGAGCGCCTGCGTCCCGGCGTCTCCCCGCTCGCGGCCGTCATGCTGGCCAGCCGCTTCCTGCTCCACTACTTCTCGGTCGAGGTCGTCTTCGGCGTCCCCAACCACTTCGGCACCGACACCGACACCGTGCTGAAGCAGATCGCCGACATCTTCGAGCACGGGATGCTGCGCGCGGAGGAGCCGAAGACGCAGGACACAGAACGCAGGACACAGAACACGGGACACAGGACACAGGACACAGAACACAGAACACAGGACACAGAACACAGGACACAGAACACAGGACACAGGACACAGAACACAGGACACAGGACACAGGACACAGAATGCCGGACGCCGGCGATGGGCGGCCGGTAGGTGAAGTTCCTCGCGCGTCATCTCCGCTCCGAGACGATGGGCAGCACGACGTGCGACGGATGCCGAGGGTCGTGGTAGATGGAGTTGTCGGCTGCCACGATCCGCCGGTTGAGGCCGAGAGGCTCGCCGGTGTTCGGGTTCACGTCGAACCGGGGAAAGTTGCTGCTCGAGAGGTCCAACCGGATCCGATGCCCCTTCTTGAACACGTTTGCCGTGGGAAACGGCTCGATGGTCATCTGGTACACGGTGCCTGGCGTCATCAGCTCCGACTTCGACGGCGAGTCGCGATACCGGGCCCGCAGGATCCCGTCGGTCAGGTTCATGTCGAACCCGGAGGGCTGTCTCTCGCTCGGCGGGTAGACGTCGACGAGCTTCGCGGTGAAATCCGTGTCGACGGCCGTGGACGAGGCGAACAGCTTGACGACGATCGGGCCGAGCACCTCGACGTCCTCCGCCAGCGGCTCGGTTTGGAACACAACCACGTCGTCTCGCGCGCGGAGCGGGAGGTACGGGGGCCTCGAGCCCAGGAAGCCTGTGGTCGTCGCCGGGTCGAACGGCCGCTCGCGCTGGTCGAAGGCGCCCGCGGCCGCCAGGCCGGCCTGGCTCGAAAACGATCCGCCGATGGTGGGCAGGGGGAACCGCGGGTCGTACGTGAAGGTGGTGGGCGCGGCCGCTGCGGCCGGCGCTGTCGTGCTCAGGCTGCCGCCAGCCTGGAGGTAGTAGTTGACGAAGCGGGCCTCGGGCGGCGGCCACTTGCTCAGCACCCTCCAGGTTCCGCCGTGGTACAGCCGGCCGTTGGCATCGACGTGGCCGTCGCCCGTCCCCATCACAAAGATCTTCACCGCCGGCTCCTCGGCCACGCCGTTCGACTTCCCCTTCAGAAAGTGGTCGAACCAGCGCAGGTGAAACGTCGTGTCGAAGTCGGCCATCGCGGCGTCCGGACCGAACTCCACCTCGCCCGAGTACGACTGCGCGTTCCGCCCGTGCAGCCACGGGCCGACGAGGAGTCGGACCGGGGACTTCTTGAGCGCCGACAGGCCGACGTAGTTGCCGATCGCGCCGGCGGTGTACGAGTCGTACCACCCCGAGATGTGGACCATCGGGATGTCGAGCGTCTCGGCGTAGTGCTCCGACCAGTTCACGTCGCCCTGCTTCCAGTACTCGTCGTAGTCGCCGTGCGTCAGCATGTCGAAGATGTAGCTCTCGAAGTTCGGCGCGATCGAGAGCGGCGAGAGCCCCTTCCTCGCGCGCAGCGCCCCCACCCACTCGGCCACCTTCTCACGCCGCAGCAGCTCGCTGGCCGCCGGCTGGTTCGTCTGCGCCGCGAGCTGGGTGAACGCCCACCCGAGCTGCTGCGCGAGCTCGAAGGCGCCGTGGTTCCGGATCTTGTGGTGCCACCCGTTGTAGAGCCCGCCCATGTTGAGGACGATCGTCTTCAGGTGGGGCGGCCGGAGAATGGCGGCGCTCGCCTGCGTGTGGGCCGCGTAGGAAGTGCCCCACATCCCGACCTGGCCGTCAGCGTACGGCAGCGCGGCCAGGTACTCGACGGTGTCGTACCCGTCCCGGCCCCAGCCGATGTACTTGTATTGGACTCCCTCCGACTTGTAGGTGCCACGATCGTCCTGGAGCGCGACGACGTACCCGTGTGCGGCAAACTCCTGCGCCTGGCGGACCAGCGAGGCGCCGGTCTTGTTGTAGCCGGTCCGCTGGAGCAGCACGGGCAGCTTCGCGGCAACCGGCACGCCGCCGACGGCGGGGCGGTAGACGTCAGTGGCCAGCCGGACGCCGTCGCGCGTCGGCACCATGAGGTTCTCAGCAAACAGGACGACGTCGGTCCGGACCGGTGGACGCTCGGTCGCAATGACCACGACGCCAACGAGCACCGACGCTGTCACGAGCACCCGGAGCGGCCTGCGCATACCACTTCCCTTCTTCACCATCAACCAGCAACAGACCCGCCACTGGCCGGAGGCCCGCAGACCGAGACCCGCTACCTGCGATAGTCGAGCGGCGGCTTGCGATCGCCGACCCGGGCCTTGTACACGAAGTTAGCGCCGCGCCGCTTCTCGAACTCCGCTCGCGCCTGGCGGATGTGTTCGGGGTTCGTGAACAGGTCCGCGGCCGTCAGCGCCATCGTCTTCGCGGCGACCATCGCGCCTTTCGTGCCGATGGTCGTGCCCCCCGCCGCCACCGCCTGCCAGCTATGTCCGGGGGTGCCCGGCGGCCAGCACGCGGCCGAAAGCTGTCCGGCTACCGGCACCGTCCAGCTGACGTCGCCGACATCGGTCGAGAAGTCCCCGGTCTCGATGGTCGACTGCATCGGTTGCACCTTCTCCTGCGAGCCGGGCGACAGAGATGGCACATCCGGGTCCTCCGGCGGGAACGTCTTCCGGAGCTGCTCCGCGAACGCCTGCTCCTCGGCCGAGTACTTCACACCGCCCACGCGCTCGAGGTTCCCTCCGACCAGCGTCGCGAGGTACTGGTTGGGCAGCAGGCTGTAGGCCCCGTGGATGACCTCGTAGTCCACCGTCGTGCCGGTGCCCATGGCCGCGGCCCTGGCGGTGTCGATGATGCGTGTCCACACGCCATCGAGCACCTCCGCGTTCGGCTGGCGGGCGTACAGCCACAGCTCGGCGAAGTCCGGCACCACGTTGGGCGTCGCCCCGCCGCGCGTGATGATGTAGTGGATGCGCGTCTCCTGCGGGACGTGCTCACGCATCAGCTCGACCATGTAGGTCATCGCCTGCACGCCGTCGACGGCCGACCGTCCCTTGTGCGCCGCGCCTGCCGCCGAGGTGCTGATGCCGTGGAAGCGGAACTTCGCGCTGATGTTCGCCAGGGAGCTGCGCGCCCGCGCTTCGTTGCGATCCCCCGGGTGCCAGTCGATGACGACATCCACGGCGTCGAAGAGGCCCGCGCGCACCTGGTAGACCTTCCCGGCGCCGCCTTCCTCGGCGGGTGTGCCGTGGACGCGCACGGTGCCGGTCCTCTTCTCCGAAGCGAGCCAGTCCTTGACCGCGACCGCCGCCGCCACGGCACCCACGCCAAGGAGGTTGTGGCCACAGCCGTGTCCAGGCGCTCCGGCCAGAACCGGCTTCTTCTCCGGCACGGCCTGCTGCGACAGGCCTGGCAGCGCGTCGAACTCCGCCAGGAAGGCGATGACCGGCTTGCCGCTCCCGTAGCTCGCCACGAAGGAGGTCGGCTCGTCGGCGACGCCCGCTCGCACGTCGAAGCCGTTGGCGGCGAGGTACGACTGCAGCAGGCGGCTGCTCTTCTCCTCCTGGTAGCCCACCTCGGCCAGCGCCCAGATCTGCTTCTGCAGCGCGTCGTAGGTGTCGAACCGCTTGTCGACCGCGTCGATCAGCCTGACCGCCAGCGCCTCCCGCGCTGCGGCCTGCTTCCCGGCCTCGCCGGCACGGGACGCCGGGGTCGCGGCGCCGCCCGCCGGGCGGACCTGCGCGCCCGGCTGCACCCCGGCGACGAGCGCCACGACGAAGACGAGGCTGACCCGCCATAGGTTTCGCATCTCGACCTCCGGAACGTTGTTGGGTTCGAGGGCTCGCGAACGGCCTGATCCGATGGGGCAGATTCTACGACGCTTCGCGGTGAGCTGCAGGGCTGATTGCCGACGGGTACCCGCCGCAGCGGGGCCTGCGCACCTCAGCCACAAGAGCTAGAATGGCAGCGTGATTCGTCCAATCCTGAACGTCGCGAGCGACCTCGGCCTCGATCCCTCACAGCTCACGCCCTACGGTCACGACCAGGCGAAGATCGCGCTCGAGGCGCTCGACTCGGGCCGTCCGCGCGGCAACCTGATCCTCGTCTCGGCTATGACGCCGACCGACGCCGGCAAAGGGAAGACCGCGACGTCGATCGGGCTGGCGCAGGGATTCGCGAAGCTGGGCCGGAAGGTGTGCCTGGCGCTGCGCGAGCCGTCACTCGGGCCGACCTTCGGCGTCAAGGGCGGCGCCACCGGCGGCGGGCGCACGCGTGTGGTGCCCGAAGCCGACATCAACCTGCATGTCACCGGCGACTTCCACGCGATCGGCGCGGCGCACCACCTGCTCGCCGCCATGCTCGACAACCACATCCATCACGGCAACGCGCTCGGCATCGATCCGCGCTGCGTCACGTGGCGGCGCGTGATCGACATGAACGACCGCGCCCTGCGGCACGTGGTGATCGGCCTGGGCGGCGTGCTCGAAGGCGTGCCGCGCGAGACGGGCTTCGACATCACGCCCGCCTCCGAGGTGATGGCCGCGCTCTGCCTGGCCGAGGGCTACGACGACCTCCGCCAGCGCCTCGCGCGCATCATCGTCGCGCTCGATGCCGAGAAGCATCCCGTCACCGCCGCCGCCCTCAAAGCCGTCGGCGCCATGAAGCCGAAGGCATCCTCCATCGTGTAGTGGAACTCGATGACGATCTGCGCCTTGCCGCCCTCGGTGTGCCGCCCTGTGCAGGAGAACACCCGCTGGGGTATAATCTAGGGCTGCGTGTCGGAGACGAAAGGTCTCCATCAAGCGCAGAAGGAGTGAAACGCAAGATGCGGAGAAAGCTTGGATTGGGGGTTCTGATTCTGGGTGTAGTCGTCTCAGTTGCCGGTTGTGCGTCGCGGCCGAAGGAATCGATCGACGCGGCCAAGGCCGCACTCGACCAGGCCGTCGCTGCCGGCGCAGGCCAGTACGCCAGTGAATCGCTGAAGGCCGCCCAGGACGCTCAGGTCGCGCTGGAGGCTGAGCTGAAAGCGCAAGAGGGGAAGTGGTTCGCGTCGTACGCGAAGGCGACCGAGCTGGCGGCCGCCGTGAAGACGGCTGGTGAGAAGGCCGCGGCCGATGCCGCTGCCGGTAAGGAGAAGGCCAAGGCCGATGCTACTACGGCCATTGGAGAGGCGAAGACCGTCCTCGCCGACGCGCAGGCTCTGCTCGCCAAGGCACCCAAGGGCAAGGGCTCAGCGGCCGACATCGAGGCGATGAAGACAGACCTTACGACCGCCGCCACCGCGATCACGGACGCCGAAAGCGCACTGAACGGAGAGCGCTTCCTCGACGCCAAGGCGAAGGCCGAGTCGGCCAACAGCGCCGCGACGACCGTCAAGACCGCGGTTGAATCGGCGATGGCCGCCAAGAACAAGAAGCGCTAGCAATCCTCTCCAGGGGACCCTGGGAACGCGCCGTACACCCGGCGCCTTCCCCGGGGGCGCCGTTCGCACGCGCGTGGCGGGCGGGGTTCCCGCAAGGACAATTCCTCTTGAGCCACAACCCGGTTCTAGGCTTCGGCAGCCTGGTGGCGCGGCGGTGGCGTCTGACGGCGACGCTCACAGCGCTGCTCGTCGTGGCCTCCGCCGCGGTGACCACCATCTCATCACGACGGCGCGAGGCCGCCCTACAGGCGGCGGCCGAGTCGGCGACGGCCGCCATCTGGGAGGCTCGTGCCGCTGATGCCATGACGTGGGCGCCCGAAGAGTTGCTGGCGGCCGAAGCTGCGTGGCACGAAGCGCTCTCGGCGCGGGTCGTCGAGGAAGCCCGACTGTGGCCCCTTCGTGATGCGGCTCGCGTCGGGGCGGCGTACGCCGACACTGAACGGGCGGCACGCGAGACGCTGGCACTCGCGCACACTCGCCGCGCGGCGGTTTCGGAGACGACCGCCTCGATGATCGAGCAGGCAAGTTCCGCCGTGGCTACCAGTGCCGGCCCTGCGGCCGCCATCCACCTCGACACCGATCGCCGCAGCCTGCTGGCCCGGGCGCAGTTGGCCCTGACCGAGGCGCGTGTCTACGAGCGCGAGGGCGACCTCGGCCGCGCCACCGTGCGAGCGCGCGACGCGCAAGAGCTGGCCGGGCAGGTCCGCGATTACGCCGCCGCGGTGGCCGCGCGCTACGCCGATGCGCAGACACTCGCGCGCTGGCGCCGTTGGAAAGAGGAAACCATCCAATGGTCGCGCCGCCAGGGGCGCGCCGCCATCGTGATTGCCAAGGAAGCGCGCCTGCTGACGCTCTTCTTCGGGGGCGAGCCGGTGAGGACGTACAAGGTGGACCTGGGCTACAACTGGATTGCCGACAAGTCCCACGCGCACGACGGCGCCACGCCCGAGGGCCGCTACCGGATCGTCTCGCGCAGATCCACGGGCGCCTTCTACAAGGCGCTGCTTCTCGACTATCCCAACGCGGAAGACCGCGCCGAATTCAACCGCGCCCGGCGGAGCGGGGACCTGCCGCCATCGGCGGGCATCGGCGGCTCTATCGAGATCCATGGCGAGGGCGGCCGCGGCCGCGACTGGACCCGGGGGTGCGCAGCCGTGACCAACAGGGACATGGATGAGCTGTTTACACGCGTGGGCGTCGGCACGCTCGTGACAATCGTGGGGAGCGACGACTTTAGAGCCATTGCCGAGTTTGCCATCCAGAATCGGGACCGCGGCACAGGGCGATAGCGCTGACCCGTCGCCGACCGCAGCGCGGCTGCGACGCTTGGGTCCGATCCCGCTCGACCGGCGCACAGGCCTGATGGCCGGCGCCGTGGCGGGATTGCTTCTGGCTGTCGTGTGGGCCGGCACCGGCTACCGCTACGAACCCTACGTCGAGACACCGGTGGTTCCGTGGGGCAGCGAGCGGTCCACCGAGCGGGATCTGAAACAGCAGACGGCCCGCCTGCGCGGCCGAGAGCGGCAGCTTCTCTCCCGCCTCAAGGCCGCGGCCCCGCAGGGCGTCTACATCGTCATCGACCAGACCCACAATCGGCTGTACCTGAAACGGGACAACGACATCCTGCTCGAAGCCGTCTGCTCGGCGGGCTCGGGCATGGTGCTCAATGAGGGAAGCGGGAAGAAGCGGCAGTGGGTGTTCGACACGCCGCGCGGGAGCTTTGAGGTCCTCTCGAGGGCGGAGAATCCCGTGTGGCGCAAGCCCGACTGGGCGTTCGTCGAAGAAGGGGAACCTATACCGATGGACCTGGCCGAGCGCTTCGATTACGGCTCGCTCGGCGAGTACGCGCTGTACTTTGGCAACGGCTACATGATCCACGGCACGCTGTACGAGCGGCTCCTCGGACGGGCCGTCTCGCACGGCTGCATCCGGGTCGGACGCGACGACCTGCGCAAGGTCTGGGCCATGGCGAAGCTCGGCACGCGCATTTACATCTACTGATGAAACGGCGAAACTTCCCCGTTACGTCGTATCCATCGGCGCTTCGGCTTGGTCCGGACACGATAGCCGCCGTGTGCATGGTCCTTGCCGTTGGTGCATGTGCGCCGGTGCCGACGGAGCCGGCCTCTGACAGCCCGGCGGCTGAAGTTGTCCGGCTCGAGCAGCGCACCGCCCTGCTCGAACGTCAGCTCGAGCTGGCGGGCGGCAAAGAGTTCTACCTGGTGCTGGATCCTGCCGCGCCCGACCTCACGCTGATGCTCCGCGGCGCCCAGCTGCGGCGCTATGCCGTCCTCGGGCTGCAGATTGGGTACCCGAGGATTTCGTGGTTTGGCCGGCGCCATCCGCGCACGTGGCAGGGAGTGACTTGGTCGAATGGCGAACTGGACCCGCCGCGCCCGACGGATCGGATCGTCGTGACGGCTGAACCAGTTGGCAAAGGCGAAGCCGAGCCCGAACCGCCTCCCATGCCGCCGACGGCGGAGGAACTCTACCCCGTGCCGCCGCGCTTCCATATCCGTTTCTCCAGTGGGCTGTCGGTGGAGATCCCCCCGCGGGAAGCGGATGCGAGCGTCGGGCGCTTTGCCCGGCTGCGCGCCTGGTGGAGCGCGAAGTGGGGCGATGTGGTGGCGGCGATGGGTTTGCGGGACCGCGACGTTCTCAGGCTGCGCGTCGTGCTGAGTCCAAAGGACGCTGAGTCGCTCTACTGGTCGCTGCCGCCGGCGGTCCGGCTGCTGGTCCTCACGGGCGACCCGGCCACCCGGCGGGCATCCACAACGGGTGAGACTTCGGTGCCCGGGACGCGGTAAGCTCCCCACAGCTCTGTTCTGACCGAGCTCGCCAAGGGCTCGGCCTGGATCGGGCACGTCGATGGGGTCCCCCTCAGCCAGGTCATTCTCGTCGTCGCCAACGGCTGGCGACTGGCAGTATCTCGCTGCCGGGCGAGTTGGTGTCCAGGGGCTCCAGTTGGGCTCGAGCCCCGGCGACGCGCCGGGTCGCTGTCGTTTTGCGCAGTGGACGAACAGCAATACGCTCGATTTGGAGGCGCCGGTTCCTGAAGCGGACGGATGCATCATCGATTTCTTCGGAAACCGGGTTCTTTGGGCTCAAACCGAGCGTGGTCATCTTCACCCACCCGCTCCTTACGACCGTTTCGAGATGATCGTGAGAGTTCCGGCGGACATCACCAGCGTGCGGGACGGCGCGTACTGGGAAGGATGGGCCTTGTGTACCAGCACTGACTGACTTGTGGTTCTCGGACTACCTCAACCCGCCGGGGGTCCGTGAGGCCGATGCCAACTGGTCCTCCGCGGGAGGCGGCTTCATCAAGCGCTCTGGCTATTTCCAGATCAAGAGGCAGGGCAACACCTGGACGATCATCGGCTACCGCGACCAGCAGCGTCTGAATGAA
>Ga0315280_10007634_pt1 | contig 14439 bp, 17 predicted proteins | sample YL17G06_40_MG_FD_203697 | JGI IMG/M metagenome (GOLD analysis project Ga0315280, IMG submission 203697) | Sediment microbial communities from Yellowstone Lake, YNP, Wyoming, USA - YL17G06_40 | ecosystem: Environmental > Aquatic > Freshwater > Lake > Sediment | place: USA: Wyoming | collected...
GAGAAAGATCTTTATCTCTCTATGGGCTTGAAGAACAGGAATTATAAGGAGGGAATATTAGATCGGTGATATAGGGGGATATTTAAATCGGTGCTAACAGGGTATTGACGATCTTTTCAAAATAAGAGTTAGGGACGACTCGTTCTGGGATACAAGAGCCGGTTCCCTTAATACCTATTTTCTTCATGGAATGATTTACCCCGTAAGAAAGCCCCGGCATTTATGCCGGGGATGTTATAAATAGAAAGCATCAACTCCTTGTAAAGGCGGGGACAAACCCCCAGCTTTCTAACGGGGTTTACTCATCAAGATGGTTGTTAGATAAAATCCCTACCCCCTAGAAAGTCAAAAAGGTCCAAATTAACTTTTAATGTTACTTAAAATTCACTAAAAATCAAATAAATATTTGTGACCCCATGCCCCCCCTGCAGCCTGAAACACTCTCGCTTTCACTCATACTTCTCAAAGCAAACTATTTGATCGAAGCCCTTTCTGAACTTTTGTGAGGGAAGTTGATCTGGATATCCCAACGGAGTCATGGCTACAACCCGAACATGTCCTGGAATCTTCAGAATTTTCTTAACTTCCTCCTCCTTAAAAGCGCCGATCCAACACGTTCCCAAACCTAACTCATAAGCCTGTAGTATCATGTACGCACAGGCAATGGATACATCGACTGTATGGGTGGGTTGACCACAGGCCATGATTGATTTTGATTCCGTCCCACAAGCAATAATGACAACAGGTGCTTCCCCGATAAAAGACTGTCCGAAGGCAGCGCTGGCCAGCTTCTTCCTCGTTTCCTTGTTCTTAACAACGATAAATTTCCATTCCTGACGGTTGCTGGAAGAAGGGGAAAGTCTTGCTGCTTCCAGTATCTTCTTCAGTTTATCCTCTTCGACAGCAGTGTCTTTGTACGCTCTCACACTGCTTCTTTGGCTAATGGCAGTAAAAACATCCATTTTCTTTTCCTCCTTGTCAACTTCAATCACCCATGTATTTTTTAGGCAATCGGATGGCCCTGATCTCAATTGAAGAGTATTCGATTAGGGGAAGAGTGTCAATAAAGATTTGAAAGAGTGACTGACTTTATTTTTCCGGTATATTGGGTGTCTGAGCAGGGGTGAGGATCGTTTCTAACCAGGTTTTCTGCTTTCCTCACCGGATCTCCTATCTCGACCACTTCTGCGCTCAGGCCCTTTGTAATCAGGATCGTTAAACTTCCTGCGATCGACTCCTGATCTTCGATCTTTTCTGGAAAGGGGTTTGATTTCTTTACCACAGTGACGACAATATTTAGCATTTGGGCTGGTAAATAATCCTTTTTTGCAATAAGGGCAAAAAAACAATAATGCAGCACCGCATAGTTCACAATAGCGGTCTTTTGGTAGTAGAGAATCAATATGTTTCATAGAATCAGATGATTCCTTAGGATGATCTAAAACAAATTGAAGAGCAGCACCTCCAGAAAAGGGAGTTGAATAATTACATTCGGGATTTGAACAAATAGCAAAATGTTGCATAAATACTTCTCAAATCTGTTAAAAATACCGCCCCAATTTGGAGCTATAGACGAACTGGCTCGGATATACCTACCTATCGAATGCCAATTCTAATCTACACCTTTCATTAAACAATGTCAAAAATAGATTACAGAAATAGATTACAGAAATAGATTCCAGAAAAAATAAAATAGAGGGGACATCGGTACAAAAGCAACTTAGGCTTGACGGTGTAGTAAACAGTGGGTAAGGTGCAGATATGCCGAGACAGTCAAGACTTGATGCCCCGGCGGCGTTTATAAAATACTCATTTCAAATTCGATAGGTCTGGGTTTCCGCCCTGTCCAGAAATCTTGATTGATCCTTCAATCGATTTAAGGTAAGAATAACTAGATTGATTTCAATCCATTTCGTATTTCTTGGGAGAGGAGAGGAGATGGTTTTGTGGGAGGATATGCGGGGAAAATATTAGAGATTGATCTGAGCACCGGGAAAATAGAAATCGGATCGATTCAAGAAGAGGATCGGAAGAAATTTATAGGTGGGAGCGGAGTTGCAGCCAAGATCTTCTTCGATTCCTTTGATCCCAGGGTTGATCCGTTATCCTCTGAAAACCCTCTCATCCTCATGACCGGTCCCGTGGTAGGGACTCAGTTTCCAGGGACATCAAGGTTTGCCGTATGTGGAAAGTCTCCTCTGACAGGAATCTGGGGGGAAGGGACCTGTGGCGGCAATTTTGGACCAGAGCTGAAATTCGCTGGAATTGATGGGATCATCTTTAGAGGAATATCTCACACGGCGGTTTATCTCGCTATTGAGGATGATAAGGTTGAGCTCAGGGACGCAAGTGATCTCTGGGGAGTGGATAACTACGCCCTCACCGATTTGCTGAAGCAACGGCACGGGAAGGAGAAAAGACCAAAGGTTCTATCGATCGGTCCGGCTGGAGAAAATTTGGTCAAGTTCGCAGCGATCTGCAATGACAAAGGGGATTTTATCGGTAGGACAGGGATGGGAGCCTTGATGGGCTCAAAGAGATTGAAGGCCATCGTGGTAAGAGGCACGAAAAAAGTGGAGACTTCCCATCCCGAGGAGTACACTGCCCTGCGAAAATCTCTGATCATCAAGTCTCGTGACGCAATGCCTAGCCTGTCTCTTCGATCTATGGGGACAGATGCCATAATGGATCTTGGCATGATGACAGGCGACGTTCCAATAAAAAACTGGATGATCGGAGAAGATCTTGAACTGTCTGCAAATCTTGGTGGTCCCGCATTGACCGAAAAATACCTCACAAAAAATCGCGCTTGCTCTTTTTGCCCAATCGGCTGCAAAAGAATCGTCAAGGTTGATGATGGACCTTTTAAGACGGAAGAGGGGACAGGTCCTGAATACCAGACTTGTTGTACCTTCGGAACCCTGATTATGAACTATGATCTTGCAGGTGTGATCAAAGCCAACGAGTGGTGCAATCGATACGGGATGGACACGATCAGCTGTGGTGCTACCATCGCCTTTGCCATGGAGGCTTTTGAGAAAGGCCTGATTACCAAAAAAGATACTGATGGAATTGATCTGACGTGGGGGAATGTGGAAGGGGCTGTTGAGTTACTTCACAAGATAGCCAAGAAAGAAGGAATTGGAGCAGTTCTGTCAGAGGGGACAAGGGAAGCAGCCAAGAGGTTGGGTAAAGGTGCCGAGGAATTTGCCATTGAGGTGAAAGGATTAGAGGCTCCGATGCACGATCCAAGGGGTTTCCATGGGATGGGTCTTGCCTATATGACCTCCATAAGGGGAGGCTGCCATCTCATGCACCTTGCCCTCCCTGTTGAACAAGGAATTAGCCCCTTCACCGAAGCCGGATGTCAGGAAAATTACATCGGTCAAACAAGCGAGGGAAAAGCGGAGATGATCAAGCTTTGCGAGGACCTTGGACTTCCGTGTAACTCTCTTGTCATTTGTCAATTCGTAGCATGGACTTATTCAGCGAATGAACTGGCAGAGATCGTAAGGGTAACGACCGGATTCGATTTTACGTTGAAAGATCTTCTTTCCTGCGGAGAGAGGACGTGGCTTCTGAAGAGAGGGCTCGGGAATATGATGGGAGTGAGAGCGAAGGATGATCGATTGCCGAAGAGGATTCTTACTCCACTGGCAGAGGGAAGTGCGGCCGGTTCTGTTCCAGATGTGGAAAAATTACTTCGGGAATATTATGAGATCAGAGGGGTGGACGGAGATGGTAGACCTAAGAAGGAGGTATTGATTAAGGCGGGACTTGATGAATTGGCAGAGAAGCTGCATGGATAGCTACGATTAAATAAGGAGGGGTGATGATGGCTCTAACATTTCCAAGCGTCGAGTGGATGGAGGAATACCAAAAACAGATCAACGGCAACGAGGGCTACAAGAAAGCGGGTGCCACGTGGACCGCCGGGCCTGTGGCATTGGTCATTTCAGCCAAGCCGGAGATTGGCATAAATGAAGATTTTGCTATGTGGCTCGACCTCCATCAAGGGGGTTGCAGGGAAGCAAAGAAAGTTAGCCTTGAAGAAGCCCAGAAGGCACCTTTCTGTATCACCAGCGATTACGCGAGATGGAAACAGGTCATTAAGAAAGAATTGGAACCGGTGAAAGGGATGATGCAGGGAAAGCTCAAATTGAAAGGGGACCTTCCAACCATCGTTCGTTATGTCAAGGCCTCCCAAGAACTCGTTGAATGCACCACCAGAATTGAGACAAAATTCCTGGATGAATAAACCCCGTTAGAAATTGCAGCGGGGCATTATTTCTAACGAATTGCTATGAAGGAGCGTCACGCCCGAACCATGAGAATCCCCCTTGATCCCCCTTTTTCTAGGGGGATATTATTCCTCCCTTGGGCATTAAAAGGGAGGTTAGGAGGGATTTAAGAATGGTATCTTCTAAGTAAGTAAAGAGGCCTCAAAAAAAATTCCAGACCCTTGGGAAGGAGACTCGTGCCATGCCTTATGATTCCAGCCTCAATTTCATATTCTGGAGCCCGACCAAGATCGTTTTCGGTGAAAACGCTGCTCTCGATGTGGCTATCGAAGTTGAGAACCTTAAATGCAAGAAGGCTCTCATCGTCACAGATAAAGATTTGATTAAAAATACGGGTATTCCAGAAAAGATAAAAAAGGTTCTCGGCAACTTATGCGTAGGGATATTCTCAGACGTGGAACCTGATTCTGGTCTCCATATCGTAAATCAGGGGGCAAAGCTTGGGAAGGAGTTGGGGGCAGATTGTATTGTCAGCGTAGGTGGCGGAAGTGCCATTGATACAGCCAAGGGGATGGCAATCCTCTTGAAAGAAGGGGGAAAACTTCAGGATTATGCCGGGTTTCAGCTCCTCACGGGACCGCAGACACCCCATATCGTCATTCCAACGACCGCAGGTACAGGGAGCGAAGTTACTTATGTAGCGGTGATCAAGGATCATGAGGAGGGCAGAAAGCTGCTCTTCGGGGATTACAATATCCTCCCCAATGGAGCGATCCTCGATCCCAGAATGACAGAAGGATTACCTCCGGGACTGACCGCAGCGACGGGAATGGATGCCATGTGTCATGCTATTGAAGCGCTCCATTCCTTGCAAAGGGAACCCATGGCTGATGGAATTGCTCTCCACGCCATAAGGCTTATTAAAGAGTTCCTCCCGAAAGCCGTCAACCATGGTAAGGACATGACAGCGAGAGGGCAGATGTTTATTGCAGCCAACATGGCAGGAATTGCATTCTCCAATGCCCAGGTGGGAATGGTTCATGCCCTCGCCCATACTGTTGGAGCAAGATTTAAAATCCACCACGGGCTGGCAAATAGCATTCTTCTCCCTCCGTGCATTAGATACAATGCAGATGCCTCCGGGGATGCCTATCTGAATGTGCTTTCAGCCATTGGGGAGGATATTAAAGTGATTTCACCCGATGAGGCAGGATATGTTCTTGCAGGCAAGATCGCTGGTTTCACCAAGGAATTAGGTCTTCCTCAAAAACTAAGGGAAGTTGGAGTTCCTGAAGAAGGACTCAAGGAATGTTCTGAAATAGCTCTTTCTGATGGCGCCATTGTCTATAATCCAAAGTTTGTCTCTGATCCCGCTGAAGTTCTTCAGGTCTATCAGCAAGCTTGGTGAGAGGTAAAAATGGAAGGGCCCGTGATTATCCTCGACAAAGAGGCCAAGGATGTGGGTCTTGCAGAAATGGTGTTTAACCTCATTCGTCAAAACCTGGAGCAGAGACCTCATAAACGATCCAGCTTCAAAGCCCTCCATTCCAATTTGGTCATTGTAGCGAGAGATATTGATATCACCATTACCCTTGTTTTCAGCAGAGGGGAACTGACGATATACAATGGTATCATAGGAAAAGCTGATCTCAAGATCATTGCCGATCACGATACCATCTTAGCTCTCTGTCTGATTAACATCTTTATGGGCCTCCCCAACTATTTCGATGAGACCGGAAGGGATATTCTGAAAAAACTGATTCGCGGGAGCCTCAAAATTGAAGGTTTGTTAAAACATCCCCTCCAATTGGTCCACCTGACCAAAGTATTTTCAGTCAATTAAGAGACCAAAAGTATCTTAAGGTCAAGCAACGGAGACAGGGTATTTTCTTTTGTTCCCTCTTAACAAAATTTTCTTCCATGTACCTAATTGACGTTGCTTGGCACCATGGGTGAAATTCGAAGGCCAATTAGAATTCGATTGGGGGGAGTGGGTGGAATTTTATCTCTGAGATGGGATAGTGTTTCGTGTTGTAGGTGACGAGTATCAACTCATGCAAAATGCAGGTCGCGGCGATAACAGAATCCGGCAAATCCAATGTTACCCCTCTTGCCTTATGCCGCCGAATTAATTGAGCTGCTTTGCTCGCGATCTCCATATCGACATCAAGAATCCTTAAAGACTTTAAGAAGCGGTCGGTTTTCTCCTCCTCCCCCTTCTTCACTCCCAACTGAATTTCGAGGACAGAGAGGGCAGAGCAGGCCGGTAACCCGAATCTCTGTAAATCTCTTAGAACCTCTGTTACTTCTCTTCGGCCCCTTAAATGCCAAATGATCACATCTGAATCCAAAAGGAACCTACTCATTCGTAATCCTTTTCAGCCTTTTTCGATAGGACTGCCTCTTTTCGCTGACAAACTGTTCTACATCTCTTGCCGTTTTCAGTTCAGGATGGTTCTTATCACTCCATGCCCCTTGGGTTTCTTCAAGGGTTTTTAAAAACCGCTCCTTTTGAAGCTTTTCCCGGGTCGCCTCAGCAATAAATAAGCTTCTTTTTCTTTTTCCAGCGATTTGGTCTACTTCTTCCAGAATATCATGAGGAATCACAAGATGAGCTTTCGTTTTCATAAATATAAGCCTTCCTTATGGAACTATTTAGTTACATATAAAGTATACATATCTGTGGTAACTTGTCAAGTATTTAAAAGTACAGGATTTCGCTAAAAAATTGGGCGTTAGGGAGTATACGGTGATTAATCGGGAGAAAAAGTCTTAGGATCAGGCGACGGAAACACGACATTTTCTTTTTCTTCCCCTTGACCAAATTTTCTTCCATGTCAATACCTTATTACCGTTGTCCGGCACCATGGCATTTACCCCTCATCCATGGCTCTTTTGATTATCAGGATAAAATTTTGCCCTTTGGCTCTTCAGCTATTTGGATTGTTCCGAATGTTTTCTCGTATTTCGAGATGTTGTCGCTTAAAGCTGCAAGAATCCGTTTCATGTGACCTGGGCTGACAATTACCCTCGCAGTCACCGCGCCAGCCGGTGGTGCAACCATTATGAAATCCAAGATGAATTCTTCCTTTGTGTGGGAAACTACCATGTTGTTGGAATAAACGCCGCCTTGAAGTTCTTGGGGGAAATTTATTTTAATCTCCTTCGGTTCCTGTCCGGTTGGCATAAAAACCTCCTTTTTAATTAGTGTCTGTCCACAAATACGATTATTTCGTCATTCCTGCCCCGTTCTGCAACGGGGTAAACTCCAGCAGGGATCCAGAACGGGTCGAAATTACCGGATTCCCGTTTGCACGGGAATGACATTCTAAATAATTTATAAGCAGACTCTAATTAGATGTCAAACTGGGGTGGCATAAATCTCAGTGTCAGGCAACGGAAATACGATATTTTCTCTTCCTCCCCTTAACCAAACTTCCTTCTATTTTAATACCTAATTACCATTGCCTGGCGCCATTCTGTGAGATTCAGGGCAGGCGGCCGATGCCTTCAAATTGCTCAAAATGTTTGTCAAAGGCAAAGGCGCTTTTCAGTTTGAGAGACCTCATGATGGAGAAGCTTGTGCAGTCGGTAAAACTGAAATCCTTGTCGGTGTATCGTTTAAAAATAGTAAAAGCCGCGTCCTCAATAGAAGGGGTAACTGTTACAATTTCAATGAAGCCGCTCTTCTTCAGGTTCTCCCGGAAAAGAACAGTGATATGATGTGAAATCCTCGCCCTGAGGTAGTTCATCGTCTCGCAGACAACGAAGTTCGTGGTGACAAACCGCGTTCCTTTTTCCTTTGCATCTCTGTAAAAGGCAGCAGCAGCTCTGTGGTTTTCGTCATCTGCATCTGTGAGAGCTATGAATGCCCCCGTGTCTATAAACAACTTCATTTCTTTCTCCCGTAGAGGTAGCGGTCATGCTTTGAAGACGCATCTTTGATGCCCGATCTCGCGATTCCGATCACGTCTTCGAAAGGGTCCTTTTGGCGTTCTTCAGGCTGTGGAGCGGCAGAGAGAGACATCTCGATCGCTTCGCGGATAATCTGGTTAACGCTCTTTCTCTCCTCGATTGCTTTGTACTTGAGGGTTTTCAAGAGATCTTCGGGGAGCCGTATGTTCGTTGCTATCGTTGCAGACATAATGAACCTCCATTCAGTTACACAAACATATAATAGCATCATAGTATCAAGATGTCAAGGTAGATTCCAACATTATGAATTTTAGGCAATCAGATTTCGACCCATGGTCCAATAAGGGTCGGCTTCCGGGAGGTGGGTGGGTTTAAAGAACGCAGTTTTCAACCGCAAGAGCCGATGTAGCAGACTGCGCAATCTGCGGAGCGCGAGTTGGGCTTGGTCCAATTGCTGCTCATTGAGAGTGATTTCTCCGTAAACCTCCCGGCTGAAAGCGTCAATACCGAATTACCGAAGCCTGGCGCCAAGGCTTTTTCCTCAAAGAGCTGGTCTACCACAATATTTCCTCTGGCTGTTTGGCAAGTCCTTGCGGCAAATCATGCAGTGCTGACCGTTGGGTATTGGTAGACGGGATATGGCTCCCTTTCAAAATAGGATCGAAAACTAACTGCATGAAGCCCGGAGCCCTAAGAGGGATTTGAGAAGTCGAAGGGAGATAAAACCAGGCGTGACCGCAAGCTGCATTTTCACCCGCGTCCTGCATGTCCCATTTAATTCAGTCAACCCTGTCCCTTAGTTTTCTCCATAGAAGGGTGGAGGCAGGTTCATTTTTTCTCATCCGTGTTTGCTCGTGAACAGACTTATTGCCCGGAGAGTTTGACCGGAAACGCATCTCCGGCCTTGCCGATGAAAGCCACGTAATCTCCCGCGTTGATGACCAGGGGAAGGGGGCTGTCCATCAGGCTGTCGTAACGTCCTTCCAGATCCTGAGTGAGGATCATCACCCGACCGCCGGTCGGGATCGAGCAGTCAAAAATCGCTTGCCTTTCGGATCTCCTCCATTCATTGAGGCCCTGGCCGCCGATCACGACGGAGTCACCATCGGCCAGCGCGGGAATGTCCCGGCATTCCGAACAGAGGAAATTTCCAGCCTTGAGCCAGTTTGTCCCGTCGGCCGCAACCACTGAAAGTCCCAAAATGTCTCTTGCGTACGCGAGGCACATTTCTGTCGAATCAGGGGACTGAATCCTGGACAGTATGTAGTTGCCTCCGTTCCTGAAGTAGATATACCCGGGCAGTTCGCTGATGGTTCCTGTCTCGCCAAAGAATGTGGCAAACTCGTAGTCCGAAGCATTGCGGAAAAGCCACTGCCTTCCAGCAAAGGCGGCGGTGTCAACGCCGGCTGTGCCAGGCTTGATGCCCTCCGCATACACGTTGCCGGCCGTTTCCGATTCTTTAAACGCTAAGAGATAATTGGTCTGATTGCGTTTTTCGAGGGATATCCGCATCCCTGAATTGTTATGAAAAAAACCATCGGATTTGTACTGAAGCGTCTGTGACAGGGAAAAGGCGCCTTTCGCAAAAGAATACAATTTCATGGTATTGCTGTCCCGGTCGAATTCGGCCTTGTAAATGCTCTTGCCTGACGCGTAGAACCCGGCATAGCTCAGGAGTTCCTCCGGGATCACTGCGTCGTCAAGGGGCAGTTTCACCCTGTCGTCGTGATGGGGAACGATCCCTTTTCCCTCCAGCAAGGCCTGCATGATCGTGTCCGCAACAGCTGTGACATCGGCGCTGGGTCCCGTGAAAATGAGGGCGATCGAAAGTTTCTCCTTCGGCGCGACATACAGTTGGGAACTGAATTCCGCCGTTCCCCCGTTCTTTCCCAGGACTGTCACCCCCTGTTGGGCAAACTTATTGACGGCCACGGAATCCCAGCCCAGGCCGCAATTGAACCAGGGCGTGCCGCCAAGGGCAGTCTCGGGACCGTACTGGGCCCGGGTATACTCGGCAAGAGAATCTTCCGAAAAAAGCCGGTTCCGGTAAAGGACGGTCGAATATCGGCACAGATCCTCCGGGGTCGAGGAGAGGCCACCGGAAGCCATCACGTTGGCATACTCGACGGGCGCGGCAAGGCCCGTTTCTGGACTGTAAAACAGCGCGATATTCGTGTTCCCATCCTTGAAGAAACAGGAAGAATTCTCCATCTTCATCGGCTTGAAAATTCGCTTCTTCAGAAAATCCGCGTAACTCATCTGGGAAGCCGCCTCGATAACCAATTCCGCAACAGTGAATCCGTCATTGCAGTAGACGCTGATTTCACCAGGCGTATGCTTGAGGCCGTCTGCGGCAAGATAGGAAAGCGTTTCACGGGCGTAGTTGGGATCTCTCTTCGAACCAAACATCTCTTTGCCGTTGGTTCCCGGCAATCCCGATGTGTGATTGATCAGCATGCGGACCGTAATGTCCTTGTACCGCTCATCCTGCGTGGTGAAATTCGGCAGATACGTGGTCACCGGCTCGTCCAGTTTCACCCTGCCGTCATCCACCAGTAGAAGAATGGCTGCGGCCGTGAAAATCTTACTGATCGAACCAATGTTGAACTGAGTGTTTCTCCTAACCGGCAATGCCTTTTCCCGGTCCCTCATCCCGAAACCTTCGGAATAAACAATCTTCCCGTTATCCATGAACGCAATCGTCGCTGATGATGCCTTCCCGGACGACAGCGTTTTCCAGATCTCCCGCCGGGCTGTATGGATCGCCTCCTCATACAGTGCCTTGTCAGCAGCGGCGGCAGTCCAGACGAAACTCTGGACAACGACGAACAGCAGGACGAACAGGGAAAGGGAACGTTTCATAAAATACCTGCTTGTTTTAGGGCGTTGGACACAACCCTTTGCTTTAACACCTGGTTTCCCGGCGGTGCTAAGCCATTTCAACCGTGTATCCCCAGATCCGCTTCTCAATCAACTGGATTCTCCAAGCCTTGCCTGGCGCACTTAGAATTTAATTTGGGATAATCGTATGTATCAGAACAGAAGTCGTGTGTCAAGATCAAATAGAGGGCAAGATGCAGAAAGGGTGGGGAACTCTTGAATACGAATCATCACAGCGTTCCCTGCCGCAATATTTCCTCTGGCCCTTTGGCAAGTTTTTACGGCAAATCATGCAGCGCTGACCATTGGGTATTGTTAGGCGGGATATGGCTTCCTTATGAACCGAGGAACCCTAAGAGGGATTTGAGAAGTCGAAGGGAGATAAAACCAGGTCTCACCAAAAGTTGCATTTTCACCGACGTCCCTCCTGTTGCTTTCCGACCTGCTCGATTTGAGCCTTCTGGACCTTTAGAGATTCGCCCCTGCGCTCCTGGTGCTCGGTGCTGACCCGAACCAGTGGGGCAAACCTTAACGGTTTGTCAGTCATTCCTCGTCCCCTCCTTTCTACTTCAAATCTTCCTCATGCCCCTCTTTCCCATCTTTCCCTCTAGGCTGTCTGCATACTTTTTGGCATAAAAGATCATCGTTAGATTCTGGGACGATAAACATCCATTCACCAGGGGCTCCGCCAGTGGATATCACGTCTCCCTGTTCCCTGTAAATACCCCCCATAATATGCGAAGTTTCTTTTCTACACAGTCTAATTCGTAAAGAGACCTTATATGACTCAACTCTTTATACTTCTTTCCAAATTATTTCACGAATTTGGCTACGCCTTTACTTGTGTAACTCACCTTTATCCAAACCCTGACAATATTCTCGGAAGGAAAAGCTATGTTTTCCGCATCATAGTAACTTTTGGTTTCATCATTAAATTCCCAAAAAACTTTCCAATCAACCCCCCACACTTCCGCATAACCAAAGATAGCATGTCCGATGACTGCAAAGATAACTCCCAACTTAATCGATGATGAAACTTTTTCCATCTCCCACCTCCTCATTTTCTGCTCTTTCTTATTTGTCTTCCTATCTTCTTCATTAAGGATCTTATTCTATTAGGTTCATCAATAATCCATTCCAAAGGAATGTTAGGAATGGTTAATTCTCCTTCATGGCTGACAAATTTAACCCTGTAACGCCTATCTTCAAAATCGATTTCTTCACATCTTATTTCTTTATTTGCTTCTTTCGATTCTTTTTCCCATTTTCTCTGAAACTCATTTATTGCAAATGCCTTATCCATTTTTTCCACCTCCTTTCCCCTCCTTTCCCCTCCTTTCTTTAGCTCTCTGGAAAATCGAGTCATATTTCTATCCCCTTTAGCTGTTCTTTGATTTGCTTCACATGGGATTTGAGCCACGACCGCTGCTTCTCATTCAGTCTTTGCTGAAATCTCTCTACTTCGAACTCCTCGTTTTCTAGCCACTCTGCAAGTTCTGACAGTTTATTCCGATAAGTCTCATTAGAAGTATTCTTCCTCTCCTGTACTACGGTCCACCCTCCTATATCCGCACACTCATTCCTAAGCTGTGCAACGGTCTCCTTCGGAATCTCTCCAAGCAATCTCTCAACCTCAGAACGCGGGGAACCTAAAATGACACTCATCAAAAGGAAATGGTAATACGAAGACTCCAGTTCCATACATCCGTCAATTAGATTGCGATGTCTTGAATCATTTTCTTCCTCCTTTCCTTCGCAATTAACCCTTACTTATTTGGATTGATAGATTGAACGCTACGCATGAGAAAATCAAGGCTAACAGACCATTCGTAAGATCTCCTTTTACAAAGAGTAAATCCCAAAACCAACAGCACCAATAGCACCAAAAAAATAAGGCAATTTAAACAATTCATCAAATAATTCTGGATCCATCTTTTCACCCCCTCCCGGCTAATGGCCCGTTAAGGTTAAGAGTCCACCTTCTTATTTCTCATCTGTGGATTGTGAATAAAATGAGTGGAAGCACAGCCGCCCCACCTATAACTGCGGTAAAGAAATTTAGCGCTTTGGACGCCCGTTCACTGGATTGTCGGAATACATCGAAAGAACTCTTTAGCTCATTGGTTTTCCTTGTTAGTTCCCCCGTCATCCTTATAAAGCCTTCCGTTGCGTTAGCGATAGCATTATGTAGCTGGTCTGCTATCCTCGCTTGAAGTGCTGTCTTTGCTACCTCAAGACGTATAGTTTCGGGGCTGTAAGGCATATCATTCATTAATTTCAAAACCTCCTCTGCATTCTTTTTCTCAATACCTTCAATAATCGGCATTTCAAATCTCCTTCCTGGCCAAAAGCCCGTTAGGGATTAAGGGCGCATTTCCTTTCTTTTCCATTCCTATTTTTCAAATTTTTCCGTTCCATCTACTATTCTCTGTTCCCATTTCCCTTCCTCGTTCCCTCTCCAATAAGCATATTGGTACGTAACCACATACGAAAGTGCTACAGAAATACCTATGCCCAAGAACAACCATGTTGCTCCATCATCCCCTGTTGTAAGTTTATATTTACTTAACTCATCTGCATTAGTGAATCCCCAAAAAGTTCCCACAAAGATGACTAAATACCAAGGCACCCGAGAAGAATAAAATAGTTCACAAGAGACGAGTAAAAGGATCGAGCCACAGAGTTGCTCCTGAAACTCCTCTTGCTGATTTGCCTATTGAGAAAAATTAGAATGAAAGCATATATTCCGAAAAAGATTACCCACACCATCGTTACCCCCTCCTTTCGCCTGGAAATAAGAAGGCTTTCTGATCGTTTTGTGAGAAGCTTCTCATCCGTAAGGCTTTAGAAAGTCTGGGCGCGCATAGTATCCCCACCTCTCTAACGGGAAGAGTCCGAACAATTCGATAAAACCATAGGCTTCAAGGCCTGTATAATCAGCAATCCAAACCTCTATGAATCTTGAATTAGCATAGTCTGCCTGTAATTTCCGATCCAAAAAAAACTGTAGCTCTGACAAAGGACAATCCATTAACTGAATAACCAGAATCACGTCGCCATGATAATTCCAATTAGTTATCTCTTTGTTTTTCCTATCAAAGGCCACGTAAATCCTGTCGAGTGCGTCAAAAGGATCCATGAACAGTTCACGATCTAAAGTCTTATCCCAAAAAGCAGATTCGGGATCTCTCATCACCTTAGTGAGTTCTACCCCCACATTCAGGCCATTTGATCTTTTGCACCTAAAATCTGGTCTTTCAGCATCGGTTACTATTGACTGCGATTCAGACAGTAGCGAATCCCACCGGGACGGTATTGGGCGATCCCTCGTAAGCCCGCCATAGGCTGCTATTCGAACGACTTCGAGATTCCCTTTTAGTTCCCCAAAAAAGAATTTTTGAGG
>Ga0315280_10007636_pt1 | contig 14438 bp, 9 predicted proteins | sample YL17G06_40_MG_FD_203697 | JGI IMG/M metagenome (GOLD analysis project Ga0315280, IMG submission 203697) | Sediment microbial communities from Yellowstone Lake, YNP, Wyoming, USA - YL17G06_40 | ecosystem: Environmental > Aquatic > Freshwater > Lake > Sediment | place: USA: Wyoming | collected...
GATCGAAGAAGCCCCGTCCCAATCGCCTTAGCGGGAAGCGTTACCATCATGTCTCGACGCAACGAATCCTCGCCGCACGCAACCGAAAAACGCCAGCATTGAAAGCTTTAAAGGGGTACTAAGTCTGCAACCTATTCCGCGATCGCCTTAATCAGCGCCTCGCGGGCCTCGTTGTAGAACACGACGGTCACCTTCGTCGCCAAGTCGTCGGAGAGGTCGAACAACTGCTTCCGCGAGGAAACCGGCATCAAGACCACCGAGGCCCCTTTCTCGACGGCCAGTTCCATCACGTCGATGGCGTTGTAGAGCGGGTCAATCGAGCCGCCCAGGTTCAGGCTGCCGACGACCACCAGGCCGCCCCGGAGGCTCTTGTTGATGAGGGCACTGCACATCGCCAGCAAGGCGGCCACGCCCAAACCCCGGCCGTTCTTGCTCGCGTCGAAGGCCCGAAGCTGAACCGAGAACTCATGCTCCCGAGGATTGCGGTCGCCCACAAGCTCGCCGGCCCGAGAGTAGAGGTTGGCCTCGGCGTACTTCACCGACTCGGAGAACGCTTGGGGGGCTGGGCGGTTCAGGATGCGGACACCACTGCCCGGGCCTTCGGTGACCTCGATTCGGTAGAGGCCGGAACCCTCGTCCTGCCCGCCGGGGCTGATCACCCAGGCTTGACCGGGAGGCAGCGGATCGCGGCCGATGTGGTCTTCGCTCTGCAATTCCGGGGTGACGACGAACTTCTCCACCCCGTCGTTGCCAATCGCGTAGCTGAACTGCGTGTTGCGGAACTCAGCAGTGCCGATGCGTTTCTGTTGCTCCTTCACGCGACGGCGACATTCGAGGGCCAAGCGAACCGCCCACTCCAAGTCTTGATCGGCAATCTGCTCATCGGGGCAGGGGTGAATCAGCTTCAGCAAGCCGCTAATCGTCTTCGTCACGGCGTTCTGGTCACGACCGCTGAGGGCACCGCCAAACACGACCCGGCCCTGGAGGGTTGATGCCCGGCTGTGGCTCCGAAGGCGGCTCCAGCACTCGCTGAGGAAATCGCTGACCAAGCCAAAGTGGTTCGTCTTCAGCGGCTCCGCGATCTTAGGCACATCCCACCCTGGCAGGTAGCAGTGGAGTCGGTCCATGAGCGCCGTGTCGTTTCGCATCTCCGGCGGCATGGGGCCGAGGAGGTGGCCGATCCGCTGTTGATGCTGGACATCCACCTCGAAGTTGCCGACCATCACAATACCGCCAAATCCCCGGATGCTCTCCTTGCCGCGGCTGAACTCCCCCGACTCCATGTAGCCCTTCATAATGTTCACGCCGTCCTTCTGGTCGAAGGAAACGCCGGAAACCTCATCGAAGCACACCACGTCGTATTGGCAGACAAGCCCCCGCTGCCCGTTCGCCATGTTCACGAACATCCGGGCGACCGTCGCCTTGCCGCCGCTGACAAGATGCGAGTAGGGGGAAATCTGTTGAAACAGATGGCTCTTGCCGGTGCCTCGCGGGCCAAGCTCGACCATGTTGTAGTTGTTCTCCACGAACGGCACCATTCGCAGGACCAGAACGTCCATGTTCCGCTCGGTCATAGCGTCAGGCTCCAGGCCCACGCTGCGCAACATGAATCGCTTCCAATCGGCCGCGTTGAAGCACTTTCGCCCGGCATAGAGCGAGTCGAGCACCTCCCGCTTGCTCAGTTGGATGGGCCGCAGCGCGGCCACGCCGAACGGCCTGCCGTTCTTCTCCTGGGCGACAATCGCATCGTAGGTCAGGTCGATTTCGGCGTAGAACCCGCCCGTCAGCATCCGCTCGTTGTCGCGGACCAGCTTGTCCGAGATGCTGACATCCTTTAGTTGAAGACTGGGCAGGGTGGCGAGGTAGGAGTCGGTCTTCGCGTCCAGCCGAGCGGAGATGATGTCGATGATCTTGACCGAGCCCGTTTCGCGGGCGCGGGCCTTGAACAGTTCTTCTTCGCCGCTCCGCACAGCCCGGTCCTGAAGCTGCCGCTCGACAATGCCCAGCCCTTCTTGAATCTCCTCCTCGTTGACGCTCGCACAGTACCGCCCCAGCAGGAATTCACGAACGTAAGTGGGCACAGGGTATTGCCGGGCGAACTTCCGCACGAGGTCTTTGCGGACGATGAAGCCCTCGAACGCTTCGGCGGCGATTCTGTCAAGATGATCCAATTCCATTGTGGCCTAGCCTCCAACCGCTACCAATGTCTTGTCGAGGACACTCCCCGAAGCATCCAAGAGCACCAGCGTCGTGGCGCTGCCCTCGCGCTTGTCGTCTTCCACGACCAGGGCCACGCTGCCGTCCTTGCCCACGGCCTTCGCCGAGGCCAGCGACGTTGACGGGTCGGCCGCCTTGTCCCGCAGGTCAACTTTGCAGCCCGCGAACTGCCCGGAAACCTTGACCCGGCATCGCAGGCCAGCCCATTTGACCTGCTCAATCTTCGCGGACACGGCCGGCTCAGCGCCGCGCCGGATTGTCAACTGAGGCACGATGCACTCCTGCAAGCTCAAGCCGCCGTGGTTGTAGTCCTCGCCCGCCATGAAACAGTCGATTCCTGGTGGGCAGGCAATCCGCACATCATCCCCCCAAAACCAGGAAAAGCACGAAAGCTCCAAATTAGCGGACGGCTTGACCACGGCGCAACGCCGCCAGCGGGTGGCCGTCAGGTACTTGGGCAACTCGCATTTCGGCAACCCCTGCGGCAGCAGGAGCCAGCCGTGGTCGGTCACCACGCGAACCTCTTGCCACCCGGCAGCCAAGAGGACGGCGATGCGCTGCACCAGGCCGGCGAGTATCTCGGGGATGCGGCGGGCCAGGCCCACGCCTTCCTCATGGCCGGTCTTATCCAGGTTGCCGAACTCGGTCCACGCCCGGCCCGCCGGATCGCCGGTTTCGGCGAGTGCGAGGACTTGGAATCCTTCTTCTTCCAGCAACTTCTTGAATCGGTCTGGCGTCAGGTCTTTTCCGTCCGCAGCCACCGAGGGCCGGAACTCTTCCCCGGCCGATGCCCCGGCGATCTTGCCAGCCACGGGCGATACCGCCGGCTTCGCAGTCGGCGTGACGCTCGGCAGGGCGGCCCATTGGTGCTTCACCTCCACCGGCCCCACTCGGGACTCCAACAGGGCGCGGAGCTTCTGCCCAACGTCGTAGCGCAGCCCGTCCGCGAAGAGGATGCACGTCCACTCCGGCACGTCGGCCAATCTTGAAACGTCCCGCCCCGGCAGGGGTTCTTTCTTGAGCCGCTCTTGGAACAATTCGGCCGCGTCCCGAAGCCAAGGAGCATAGACGTGGGCCACGGCCTTTTCGACGGCCATGCGGTCCTCGTGGGACCCCGCAACCGCCAGGGCGTCCAACACAGCGGCGTCGGCCTGCCAGCCGCCTTCCGTGTAGGCCCGGATCATGTCCGCAGCCGTGGCCCCGCCCAGCGGTGCCTGGGCGATCTCTGCCAGCGCTGCCAGGTGCTCGATGGCCTGGGCCAACGGAGACCGGTTCAACTTGGCCCATACCCACTGCCGGCGCTCCGAGTCGCCCTTTTCCAGTTCCTTGATTCGCTCGCCGGCTTGTTTGGCTGGCAGCGAATCAAGTTCCGTCAGGGCTTGCCGCAGTTCAGCCTCTCGGGCCTCGTTGTCCTGGGGCCAAGACTCCACCCGTTGCAGGGCGAACAAATCGCCCGCCTTTGGTTTGGGCTTGGCCTTGCGCAATAGCTCGACCAGACCAAGGTAGCGGGCCGGGGCGGCGGCGAACCGTTTCCAGGCGGTCTTCCAGGCCGATTTCTCTTGGAGTCCAAGCCGCTCGGCCGCGACCAATTCGCCGTCCCTGGCCGGATCGAATCCGTAGTCGGCAATGCACCGGCTGCACAAGGTATCCCAACGGTTTGGCTCCCAGCGGTCACGGGTCCCCTTGGGATCGGAGAGCCACGTCAGAAGATCGTCAACCGGATCGTCGCTCACCAGCAGGTCAAAGTAGGTGCTGTTGAGTTCGCCGCTGGCAGCCTTTGCCCGCAGTTCATCCACGGACACGTCCACCAGCTTCTCGACGCAGCGGCGAATCGAGGTTGCCGTGGCAGCGTCCTTGGCGATCTTCAGTTGCAGACCGCCGTGGTTGGTTTGCAGCAAGGCGGCGATGGTCCAGTCCTTGCCATTGGTCTGGGACCAGAACACGCCGCGATACTGAAGCTCGGCAAGGGGCTTGAGTTCCTGGGGGCACTCCTCGGTTGCCCGAAGGGTTGCCCGACTGACTCCGGGCAGGTAGATAATGGGAACGCAGCCCGACGGGATGGAAGCCTCGGGAATCTTGCCCGCAAGAACACACCGCAGCCAAATGGCCGGGCCGGTCCTGTTCGCCTTGTCGTAGGGGCCGAAGACCAAGAAGTGCGGCAGCACCATCCGCAGCCGGGGGACCAGCCGCTCCCACTCTCGCCTTTCGTCGGTCCACAGGATCGCAGCCGGCTGTACCACGTCGTCCTTGTGATAGTCGGCGGCGGCCTGGAGCGAAGACAGGATGGCATCGAAGACGGTCACGATGGTTCCTCCGCAGATCGTCCCGGCCGGATTCTGATCCCGCCCTCCCCGACCACCCACAACTGGCCTTCCAGCGGCGCGCAATCCAGCACGGCGATAAGACGTTCCATCACATTCAGTACGTGGCGGCGACTCTGATCGACCACACGCAACACGATCAACCCCCGGTACTGCTCCGGGGGATATTCGCGGATGTTGCCGAAATCCAGATCGAGTGTCACCAGGACTCGCCCTTCGCGGCGGGCGGCCTCGGCGATCTCCGGGTCAGGGTGCCCGCGCAGCCCTTCATCAAAGACGGTCTGCGCGTCGTGTCCGTGCAACCGCAGGGCCTCGGCCACGTCGTCGTGCAGGTTCTCGTCGATCTTGAATCGCATCACGTGACTCCCGGCATAAACGGGATGACGGTTTCACGGGCTAAGTCCGCAGCGTAGGCGACCGCCGCCTCAACATCCTCGCGCTGGAGGTGGTATCCGCGCATGATCTCCTCGGGCGATTCGCCTGCCGCCAGGTTGTCGAGGACTACCGAGACCATCACCCGCGTCCCCTTGATGCACGCCTTGCCGTGGCAGACCGCCGGGTCCGCCGTAATCCGCTCTTGCCAGTTCATGGGAAACTCCTGAAAGAAGTTGTCAGTTGTCAGTTGTCAGTTGTCGGCCCTCGGCGTCTTATGCACCGGCAACCGACAACGGTCAACTGCCAACTGCTTTTCCGCGTTGGTCAGGTGAACGTCGTTGACTCGCTCGCCGGTGAACTGCTTGCCTTTCCAGAACCAGGGGTACTGCTCCCGGTCGCGCTCGGGCTCCTTGCCGCGGTCCTTGGTCCACTTGATGTTCGGGTTCTTGCGCAAGACCCCGGCAGTCACGAAGGGGCGGATGTTCAGCCGCACGCCATCGTTCAGGTCGGGGTTCCAGCCGATGGGCTGCTCGTGGAGCGGCTTCCAGCGGACGAAGATGTCGTAGGGTGGCTCGCCCTGGAGGATCAATTCGAGCTTCTTCTGGAGCCCGTGGGCGGCGGCCAGCCGCAGGTCCGCGCCGGTCTTGTCTTCCTTTGCGGCAGCCGCCTGGAGGGCGATCCAGTCCCGCAAGTAGGAGTGGATCAGGTTCTCCAGCGTCTTGTAGTTCAACTTGTGGTAGTTGACCAGGCAGGAGAAACCATCTTTGTGGCCGTCCCAGATGTGCCAGACGAACGGACGGCTGTGGAAGAGCTTGCAGTGCTGCTCGAAGAAGGCGTTGCGGAGCCAATCGTCGAGCGTTGTGCCCGGCTTGCACCCGGCATCGGTCAGCAGGTCGTGCATCAGCGAGTTCGACCATTGCGAGCCGTAGGCTGCCTGGAGGACCTCCAGCAGCCGGCCCGCCGCCGGCTCCTCGCCACGGACGGCAGGGATGCAGACAATGCCATCCTTGTCGGCCAGCGGGAGGAGTGCGTTGCAGGCTTGCACCAACTCCCGCGCCCGGGCACTGAGCCGCATTCTGGTCCCCTCTCCCTCCGGGAGAGGGTTAGGGTGAGGGCCTTCGAGTTCCGCCGGCCACCGATAGCCCAAGAGCCTCGCCACAGCCACCTGGAGGGATGCCGTGGACTGCTCCGGCCGGCCGTGGAACAGCCATTGCGTCGGATCGTCGCTCTCCGGCTCCGGCAACCCGTTCGGATACCTTTCTGCCGCCACGGCCTGCCAGTAGGGAAGGTTGAAGGGTACTTTGACGAAACTTGCAACGGCCGCTTTCAATTGTTGATCTGTGTTGGCGATGGCTTCTTCGTAATCGCTTGATATCAGGAAACACCAGATCGCTGGCAGTATGTCAGGATCATTGGGCACTACAGGTGCCACGTGATCGTGGAATATATCCCCGCCAAAGAGAGTGGCGTTGTGGGGGTGAATGCGCCTCACGGCAACGCCGGGCCGAAGCATGCGCCTGCTTGGGAAATTGTGGCCGTTGGATTCGTTATGTAGCGCCCCGTCCCCTTCCTCCCACCGAACCACGCATGACCTTCCCGTAAATTCGACCGATGCTCCGGGTGGGCTCTGCTGCCATTCCCAAACGGTTCCTTTTCCCGCCAGTTCCCAGAACCGCGCTACATAGCGGTTGTCGTCCGTAGTGACGAGCCCCTGCCAAGTTGAAGCAAAGTCAGAAAGCAAAGAAATGCCGCTCATCAGATCGAACCGGACGGCAGCATTGGGATTGTCGAGCATCTTCCGCTGGGAGGCCACCGTCATCGCCGCCCTTACGTCGCCGCCCAGCAAGGCCGCCTTGTCGCCGGGCTGTCCGGCAGCCGAAACATCGAGGCCCGCAACTGCGTGGTCATTACCAGGCGCGCCGGCCGACAATGCGAGCAGTGCCACGTTCACGATATGGCCTGAAATCGTGTCGAACGCCCCCGGCCCCAGCCTTGCAACGAGATTCCACTCACGGCATTTCAACAGGTGTTCGCGGAGCACGGTATACGCGGTGAGGTACAGCCAACTCTGCGGCGCAACCAGTGCGACCGACCCGTCCGACCCGGAGGACTCCAGGCACCGCAAGACGAAAGCGGTCGCAAGGTCAGCTTTTCCCTCCGCGTAGTGTTTCTCCAGGTGTTTCCTCAATTTGTCGTCCTGCTTGCCGCGCCCCAGGTACGGCACATTGGTGGCGACAAGGGTGTATTCCCCGGCCAGGAGTTCGGCGGCTTTGACCATGCCAGCGGCGGCGACCGCCCGCTCGTGCGCGTCGTCGTCAGCTTGCTCGGCCATGAGCGCGGCGGCCAGATAGGGCTGCAATGTCTCGTAATCGGCCGTAATCAGGTCCGCCGGTAGTTGGCTCGGATCAATGAGCGACCCGAGCGTGGGGGCATTGGAGAACAGCGCGTACAGGTTCCGCAGTCCGTTGAGGATCGGCTCGCGCGACAGCACCGACATCGGCTTGCCCGATTGCTCCGCCAACTTCAGCCACTCGGCCTCGGTCGCCTGGGGGCCCATGCCCGTGCAGGCAATGTTCAGCGGTGGCAACTGGCGGAAGCCAAGGCAGTTGTCAGTTGTCAGTTGTCGGTTGTCAGAGAACTGACAACTGACAACCGGCAACTGCTCCGGGTACTTCCACGCCGCCACGGCCAGGGCAAAGGCGGCGATCTGCGTGCAACGGGGATCGAGTTCCAGCCCAAAGAGGTTCTCGCGCAGCACGGCGTCGCAGGCTTCCCGGGCGGCGAGTCCCTCGTCGTGCATCCTGAGCGGCACCAGGAGATTGAAGGCCGCCACCAGGAAATGCCCGCTGCCGCAACAAGGGTCGAGCATCGTGAAGTCTTTGAGCGACTTTGGCCAGCCAGCGAACGTGCCCGCCGCCGGAAGCCAGTTGTCAGTTGTCGGTTGCCGGTTGTCAGAGTAGTTGTCAGTTGTCGGTTGCCGGTTGTCAGTTTTCGAGGAAACGCCTTCCTTCTCGCTCTGACAACTGGCAACTGCCAACTGAGAACTCTTCACAAACCGGAGGTACTCCCAGGTCACTCCCGGCACTTCAACCGCACGCCGGGCTTCCTCTTCCGTCTTCACTGACAACCGGGAACTGTCCACCGACAACTGCCTCCCCGCCCACCAGGCCCCAATCGTGTTGTGCAGCAAGAACTGCACCATGTAGTGCTCGGTGAAAAGCTGCGTGACGGCGGGCAGCGTCCGCCCGTCGATCTTCTGGCCGCTCTTGTTGACCTCATCCTTCTTCTTGCTCTGCCAGAACTGGTAGACCCAGCCCAGGCTGTCGTCCGCCGTGAACACCTCCACGGGCAGGCCGTTGAGCAGTTTCTCCAGCGGCAGCCGATCGTTGACCGGGAACTCGATCTCCAGCAGTACGTCGTCGGTGCGGAAGATTTGCGGGAGCATCTTGCTGGCGTAGCGGGCGGCCAGGACGAAGCCGTTCGCCGCGGCCCTCACCCCCTGCCCCTCTCCCGGAGTACCGGGCGAGGGGAGAGCGGCGGCCAACTCGTCGCACTCGGCGAGGCTCACCGCCACTCCATCGGGGTGCATCAGCAGATGGTTCTCGGCCAGGAACCGGGCGAAGAGCATCCGGTGCCAGTATTCGTAGGCGAGTTCCTGCGTGAGTTGGTCGATGCTCTGCGTCTTGTTCGCATTGCGCACGTCGCCAAGTTGCCGCCCTCGGGCTCGGAGTCGGTTCCGCAGGTCGCGGTCCTCGGCCGTGAAGTGGGGGAACGGCTCGGCCGAGTCCACCGCCCGCTTCTGCAACGCCGAACGCGCGGCCGCCTCAGCGAGATCGCGGGCCTTCTGGCAAACGCCATCCAGGTCGGAGCGGAGCTTGGAATTGAGTACAGGCATGGGAGTAGTTGTCAGTTGTCAGTTGGCGGTTGTCAGAGAATTCAGGAGGCCGTTGAGCAGGCGGGCCACTTCGGCAGTTCGTTCCAGGACAGGGCTTGGATCGGCAAGATAGCCGAGATTACGTGCGATCAACAGTTGCGTATCAACCTCAGCCAACGAGCCCTTGGCCAATCCGAGAAACTGCCGGAACTCGCCACGGGTGAGACGGCTTTGACCCTCGGCAATGTCGCTCGGCACAGACACCGCCGCACGTCGTAGTTGGCTGGTCAAACCATAGAGTTCTTCCTTGGGAAACTGCCGCGTGATCCGGTAGACCTCTGTCACCATCTCCATCGCCTTCTGCCAGACCACCAGGTCCTTGTAGTCATGTTTCGTCATGTTCGCTCCCTGACAACTGACAACCGTCAACTGTCAACTACACAATGACCGGCCCGTCCTTGAGCCTCTCGCGGATGCATTGCTCAGCGGTCCCCAGCCACGCTTTCAGTTCCGGCTCGTCCTTGATCGTCCCGCCGGGCAGTTTGACATACTGGGCCTTGGGCTCCAGCAGCTTGGCGGCGGCAGCCAAGGCATTGGCGAACTTAGTGGGCAGGGCATCGCAGAGGTTCGACCATTCCCTGAGCTTCGTCGTGTTGAGGGTGCCGAGAACCTCTTCGGTGCTGCCGACCGCGATGCCCGGCAGGTCCTCAAGCTGGTGTTGTGCCATGATCCGCTTCCGCTGGTCCGGGCCGATCTTCCGCCATACAGGCGAGGCGTCAAGCGCGGCCATGCCACCCTGGTGGGCGTTTCTGCACCGGCAGTGGACTTCGTTCAGGGCATCGCGCAACGCCTGGGTGAGCCGCTCCACGAGCCCGGGCACTGGGTCGGGATCGGCCAGCAGGCAGCGGTTCTGCTCGACGGCCTCGATTTCGGGCCTCACGGCTGCGGCGATCGGCAATTCGGCCCCATGATCCAGGAGCTTCTTGAGGTCGCGCCATCGCGGCTCGCGTTCGGCGATCAAATCCTTCTTCTTTTTCCAATCGCCGATCTCCTTGGTCAGTCGGTCCTTCGCGTCAGAGACCGCCTTGAGTTGGTCGTTGCCTCCCCGATTGGCGAGGTCGTCCAAATGCGCCGTGGCCGGGTACTTGGGCAGCGGCGGCTCGCCCCCGGCATCCGTCGCAAGTGACCTCATGCGGCCGATGAACTCCAGTGCATCGGTCGATTCCTGCCCTGGCTGCGTGGTCAGGCCGACGTTCTTGAATACGCTGCGGATGCCGATCAGTTGCACCGTGGTGAGCTTGATATTCTCCTGGCGAAACTCGACGGCCGTGATGTTCTTCCGATCGAGCTTCTTGACCGTCAGGAGTTCCGATCCGCTGTGGGCCTGGACCAGGCCCGCGCCGACCAGGACCATGAGGCCCCCATCAATTGCGTCGATAGGCCAGCCGTAATTCGGCCCCTGGAACTGCTTACGGACCTCGCCGCCCTTCCTGCCACTGCCCACGAAACCGAGGATGGCCGAGCAGACCGGATGGGCATCGGGGTCGCCTTTGTGGGCGACCGCAGACAACGCATCGCCGTCGCCCTTTTTGGCCCGCTCAATGACCTTGTGCCACTCGGCAGAATCGGCCAGATGGAACTGCGGGAAGAGCCGGTCGAGGCAGGCTTTCGCGGCGTCCTGGACCTTGGTTTCCAAGAGCATCCCCTGCACGGGATCGCCGCCCGCAATGTAGATGGCGGTGTCGTTGAGGATGTCGTTGATGAGATCATCGCGGGTCCGCTTGGCCTGCTCCTGGCGAGTCTCCATCGCCTTGCGGGCCTCGATGCCTTCGTTCGTGCTGGGGTTGCCTTTCAGTTGCAGCGTGGTCGTGGCCGCGTAGTAGCTGCCAACCGCCCGTCTGAGTTCTTCCGCTTTGCTCTTCGGGATGAATCCGTAGACGACCGCCGCCGAGTCGCCGGCCGCTCGGGCATCGCCAAGCACCGTCTTTTCCTCGAATTCCCAGCCGTCCCGAATCCAGACCGGCACTGAGGTCCCTTCCGTGGCAGGCGCTTCGGCACCAAAATGGAGTTCGATCTTGCGGGACTCCTTGCAGGCACCGTGAGTCAGCTTTTGTTTGGCGAGCATTTCGCTGCACGCCGACTTGAGCAACTGGGATCGCTCGCTGGCGAGTTTGCCGGTGCCCGCGTGGTTGAGAATCTCATTCATGGATTTCAGGTACGCCTGATTCCATTCGCTCCCCTCGCGGGTCTGCATCCGGTATTCGTCTTCGACCTGCATCACCGCACCGCAGGCAACGAGGTTCTCCAACAGTTCGGGCACTTTCTTGCGAAGTTCAGCACTGCTCTGTGTGAGGTCGGTGACGAGCAGATCGGCCAGGGTTTCCGCATTGGCCCGAATCCCGGCATCGGCCGGACCTTGATGGGGCAACTGCCCGATCAGGAAGATCAGGGCGCAGAGTTGATAGCGAAGCTCGCCGTCGTCCTCGTTCTTCTGCCGGGCGATAGTCTCGGAGATTTCCTGGAGCAGCACGCCGGATTGCAGTACCTTGGTCTTGATGTGCTCGAAGAGGAACGCGGCGTTGACGACGTTGCCCAGCGGAAGATCGGCCGTCTTCTCGACGGCATCGTAGACGATCCACAGTTGGGTACGAAGCTGGGCACCCGTGCCCGCCTTGTCCACGGCCCGAAGCACCCGCTCCCAGAAGCGACGGCGCACAGGAAGCAAGGGATAGTCGTGGACGAGCAAGCTGCGGTCGCGGGTGGTGAAAGCGATCTTGGTCGAGGACAAATGCCGCTCAATCTCGCCGCTGTGAGATTCGAGCAACTCCTTGAGGGGCTTCTCCGCCGAGGGCTTTTTCTTGAGAACCACTTCGCGGGTGACTTGCTCCACGTCCGTGTCCTGCAACTCGACAGGGATCGGGAACCGGCCCTGAAGCCGCTGCAAGAGGGCGGTGCCGGAGAGGGCGTTCTGGCCCGTGGCGACGAAGATGACGTGGGCTCCCAGCCGCGAACACATTTGCTCCTGCACGTCCTGAACCGCCTTGGAACGCTGCACGTCCTCGCCAATGTACTGCTGCACTTCGTCCAACACGATCAGCGTCAAGGGCACCTTCCCCTTTCGCGTGAAAGCCTGCTTGGCTTTGGAAAGCATCTCCTCGATAGAAACGTCGGTCTTCTCGGGGAATTGATTCCCGACAAGCAGCAGGGCATCGGCCGGAGTGTGGGCGAAGCCGGGCCGGGCTGCAAGAACCGCCTGGGCCATTGCCTCCGAGACGTAGAGGTTCTCCAACTCGAAGTCGAAGTCCTTGCCCGACTGGGCAAGATGCTTCCGCACTGCGTCTTCGATCCCTTCCTGCCGCATCCACATGAGGAAGCAGGCTCGGGCATAGTCCTCGGGCAAATCCACCGACTTGAAGACGACACCCAGAATCTCCAGCCGAACGCTGTCGCCAGCGCCGGCCCCCATTGTGCCGGCCGCAGCGTGCAATCCGCGGGCACGCTTGGCCGCGTTGGAAAGCTCAACGAGTAGCTCCTTGATCTCGGCGGGCAGCTTGGCGAGGCCGCGCGCCTTGGCACCATCGGGGAAGACGAAATCAATCCAGAGATGCTGGAGCATCTTCACCAAATGGCTCTTCCCGCTGCCGTAGAAGCCGCTGACCCAAACGCCGGGCTGCTCCGACTTCCCAAGGTTCGACAGGTAGGTGGAGAGCATTCGGCGCAGCCCCTCGGCGTAGAGGCCATCGCAGACGAAGTTCTCGACTTCGTATCGCAGGGTTGCCAGTTCGGGATCAGACTGCCCCCGCGTGACCTTTGCCGTGCCCTGGTTCAGCAGCCGGTTGACGGCCGGGTCCTTTTCGTAAACCGATCTGTTGATCGTCATCGACGTATCTCTCCTTCTGCTGCGGTAATCGGGACGGCGTGATAGTTCCAGCCATCACGGGCGTCCAGCAGCCGGTAGTTGTCCTGTTCGTAGACGCCGGGAAAAAAGACCAAGAGCCGGCCGCGAATGTGCGGCTCGACCATCGGCAGGATTTCGGAGATGCGGAGGAAACCGAAGAGCGAAGCCACGCCCGACACGGCAGCGACGGTCTCTTCGGCGGGATCGGCCGATTTGAGGACGCCGATCAGTTGATCGGCAACGTACTTCTTGAAGGCGTTCAGGGGGGCCGCCCCCAGGCGCGAAGGTGATGCGAAGTAGCTCTCGGCGTAGCTAGAGTACGGTGGGCTGCACAGCCAATCGGCGAAGGCGTTCGTCAGATCGCAATGCCGCCAGTGATGGCCGGTATGCTGGGTGGCTTCCTCGAACAGCCCGATCCGTAGCCGGAGCTTCCGCTCGTCCTCTTTGTCGTACACCGCAAACCAGACGCGCTGTGACCCGGCGACGTTGCGATCCCACGGCAACCCGCAGATGCGTTCGTAGTTCTTCCGAAGTTGGTCAATCCTGCTCATAGGCGGCCTGTTCCTCACTCGGCCTCAACAACCCGGGGAAGGTGATCTCGACCACTGCGCCAACCCCTTTGTATCGCAGCCAGCCCTGCTTTGACGCCTCTTGGATGCGTTCGATCAGATCGGCAAGCGAGCAGTCCAGGAGGCGCGTCCATTGGCAGTCCAACAGCAGCTTGCCCCGCAAGCCGCAAAGATGCCCCAGGAGCAGAGCGTAGGTGGCAACAATGGGTGTGACTTTCGGCCTGGCCCGACGCTTCTTCACCTTGCCCTGAAGGTAGCCAGCTTGCGTCCAGGACGAGGCGAGATTCTGGGCGGTGGAGTGCAGCGTCGTCGGGCGAAACCGGCTCGGGTACTGGTGCTTCAGATGCTCCCCGATGGCCTCGGCCGTCACGATCTCTTCCCGTTTGGCCGCAAGCACAAACGGCGCGGCCTCGCGCAGCAGTGGATCGCGGGCAGCGGCCAGAAGGAAAGCCAGCATCGGCTGCCCGGTGGGATCGGCCTGCCAGAAGTGGCGGAGCAGCCGGAAGAGCGTGCAATTGGGGTCGAGCGCGTAGAGTTCGGCAAGCCGTTTGGCGGAACGCTGGCGAGTCGTCTGCGTGGGCTTGCCGAGCACGTTGTCCTCGATGATCGCCCGGCAGTACGCGACCTGGGCAGCGGCGGGCGAGGTTTGGTTCAATACCAGCGTGAGTTCCTGGAGCATCATCGTACGGCTGGTGTGGGCACTGGCCGCGCCAGAGCGAAAGCCGAGGGATTCAGGCAGTGCAACCGTCGTTTTCATCTACATCCTTGCCTCAACTGCGAGAACCCGCCTGCTGGCGCGCCGCCACAACCTTCCGCTCTCCAGGTCCTTGGCGCACCTGGCTACCCTTATCTCGGAGGCTCCGAGTACGCATCCCAATCCGGGCAAGTTGCGCCGTGTGAAGTCCCGATTTTACCCCCGGCGGGGTGTGGAAACAATCAGCCGAACGGCGCGCGAGCCCTACGACCTCGGACCACTTGCCGGTTCCCTTCGCAAAGCCGTGTCGCAGCGAGGCCGTGACTGGGACTCGACCATCTTCCGTCGATCACCACCCAACGTCCGTAAGTGCCGGGCGCGCGACCGCTCTCCATCAACTCTACCCTAGTTCTACAGCATCACTTTTTGGGAACGACGTTTGGATGTCTCGCGAGCCAGGTTTTCCGGTGCGAATCCGTAGCTCGCTTGT
>Ga0315280_10007637_pt1 | contig 14437 bp, 6 predicted proteins | sample YL17G06_40_MG_FD_203697 | JGI IMG/M metagenome (GOLD analysis project Ga0315280, IMG submission 203697) | Sediment microbial communities from Yellowstone Lake, YNP, Wyoming, USA - YL17G06_40 | ecosystem: Environmental > Aquatic > Freshwater > Lake > Sediment | place: USA: Wyoming | collected...
CCTACAGAAAAGTACGACTTCACGGGCTCTGAAAAAGTCGTCGATTGCGAGCTTTGGGTCTATCAGAACACTGGACTGCCTGGGCTTCCGCCCATGATGGACCTTATCTTCTACAAAGAAAATAACGTCGGTAATTACAAACTCTATTATCCGGGAATGAATTCCCCTCTGGATATTCTATCGACAAGCTACATGCTCAGAAGTGTCTCCAAGGCTCAAGCCCATAAAATCATCAGCCTGAGCTTTCCGGAGCTCGGCCGGGCTACTCTTTCTGTCATTCCGGATGAAGCCAACGCCGGGATAGAATCGTTGGGTTCAGGGACCACTATTTCTCAGATCTTCACTCTACCCGAACGGGAAGTGGGCAGAAGTTATCTCAAAAATTTCAGGGCGGCCGAGGGAGTCGTGGATGTGACCTACTCGACCAAAGAGATCGCAGGGAAGGCGTCCCTAGCCTTGAGCTATGACCGGGGCTTCCGATTCCTGAATTATGCTCTCCTGCCCGACATCATCCACACAGTGAAGGAAGTGAAGGGGGGCGAGAACGCTGACCGGGCCCAGATAAGCCTTAATCTCAGGATTGAGGACTTGCGAGGAAAAACTATCTACCAGCAGGAACGTCTCCTTGATCTGAAGTTCAATGAGAAGCAGAAAAAAGTGATGCTTGAGGAAAAGAAGCTTGTCTTCAAAGACTTCGCCCCGATCATCGAAGGCGAATTCAATGTCCACCTGACTTTTATCAACAAAGCCACCGACGAATTTTTCGTTCATAAAGAACGGCTGACTGTCAGCGCCGAGACCGTGCCCCTTATGGTCGGGTACAAGGTCAAAGAGGCTGGGTCGGACTCGTTTCTTCCTTTCCGCGGCGGCGCTTACAAAGTTTCCCTTGACCCGAGGTCCCTCTTCACCCAAGAGGACTCGGTCGAAGGAATCATTTTCACCGAGACAAAGCCTGAAATCTCGCTCGTTTCCCGGGATAACCAAAATATTATTATTCCGATAGTTTCTATAGATAAAATAGACAATTATTTCATCTTTCGCCGGTCGCTCCGCGACGTCCGGCCTGGCAACTATACCCTCCGGATTCAAATCGACGGCAGGGAGGTTTCGAGCCGGCTTCTCTCCGTCCTCTCGTTCAAAGTCGAAAAGCCTCTGGACTTTGAGCGGTCCGAGCCTGCCGCGTCTTCGCCCAATTACACTTTTATCATGGCTCAGGAATACCTTGACAAAGGAGAATTCGACCTGGCCTTGGAAAATTTCCAGAAACTTCCCTCTCCCCTGTGGAATTCAACGACGCTTCCGGTCATCGCCCGGGCCTACTATCTGAAAAAAGATTATCCAAAAGTTATCGAACTCCTCGAGAGAGACATTGTAGAAAAAACTTATTCCGTCCTCCTCCTCCTGGGGAATTCCTGCCTGGAGATTAAAAAACTAGCGAAGGCGGCAGAATATTTTGAGCTTCTTAGAAAATACGGCGACACCGCCGAGAAAAACCGCGTTCTGGGTGCCATTTACTTTTCCCTGGGAGAAAAAGAAAAGGCCCAAGCCTATTGGGATCGGGCCACAAGTTTAGAAAAAAAAGCGGCTGAAAAAAGTCCGACTGAAAAAGAAAAAAAGGGGTAGTGAAATGAAAACGAGAAAGACCATCGCTTTAGCCGGATTCCTGATCATTTGTTTTTTTTGCTGCTCAGCGCTTCAGGCCGCCATCACCGGAGCGGTTGAAGGCATTATCAAAAATTCCACCACGGGGGAAATTCTGGAGGGAGTGAAAATATCGCTTGTTTTTTCAAAATCCGAAACCATGACCTATGAGCTGCATTCCGATAAAAAGGGCCATTTTTACAAGGGCGGTCTCGTCCCCGGCGCCTATAACATAACGTTCGAAAAAGATGGCTATATCCCTCAGGCCGCTTCTATCCGGGTCACCATCGAAGAGACAACCAGGCTAGAAATAAAACTTGAACTAGCTCAAAGTTCTGCAACGAACGTTCCACAGGCCGCAAAATCCATAAGTAGCGGAATAGATCTCATCTCTGCCGGAAAATATGAAGAGGCGACCACAAAATTTAGCGAGGCCCTGGCCCAGGACCCTTCTAACCCAGTCCTCTATTATTATCGGGCCTTCGCTCTGGAGAAATCCGGAAAAAGCGACGAAGCGCTCGCAGATTATCAAAAAGCGATCGAGCTCAAACCTGATTTCATCCTGCCTCTTTCGAGGGCGGGCATCGTCCTGGCCAGGAAAGGTGATTATGAAAAAGCGTCTGAATTCTACCAGAAGGCCATCGACCTCAGAGACCAGGATCCTGCAACCTATTACAACTATGGAGTGTGTCTCATCAACCTGGGAAAGAAGGAAGAAGCAAAAGCAGTTTTTGAAAAGTTGCTGGCCTTAGATCCTTATTATTCCGATGGATACTATCAACTGGGCATCATTTACATCGGCGCTGGCGAGACTGCCAAAGCTAAAGAGTTCCTTCAGAAATTTATCGGGTTGGACCCGGAAAATAAGAACGCGGCTTTGGCCAAGGAAATCCTCAAGAACCTGAACTGATGAGGAAAGCGTACTCGCTTGAGTGTCAATGACAACGTCCTATTACGTTTTGCCCTTTTTGAGCTTCTGCTCAAGCGCTCGTCCCTTCTCTACCTCTGAATTATATTCCTGCCAGCGTCCGAGCCGGTTATAAATATCAGCCAAGACATAATGGCCCAAGGGAGCCGATTCGGCTTCGGGCTCTAATTCTAAACCTTTTTTGGCCAAGTTGATCGCCTCCTCATGATTTTCATTCAAATCAAGGTAGGCTTTGGCTAAAAAGAGATAACCTCTGGCAAAGTTTTTGTTTGATTTTATCGTTTCCTTGAACTCATTCACTTGCTCGCGTAAATACCCCATTTTTCCGTAGAGCAGAGCGAGGTTGAAATGGGCGGGATAAGCCGCCGGGTGAATTTCGATCTCCTTTTTATATTCCTCAATCGCCCTCTTCAAGTCTCCTTTTTCTTCATAGAGAAGGCCGAGGTTGTAATGAGCATCAGGAATGCGCGGCCGCATCTCCAGAGATGTTGTGATTTCTTTTTCCGCCGGATCCAGCCTTTTTTTCTCTAAGTAAGCCGACCCCAAAAGATTGTGAGCCATGGCGCTGTGTTGGGGGTCTGCGGCAATGGCCTTCTCAAGATAGGCAATGGCCTTATCAAGATCTTTGGTATCGATGTAGATCTCTCCCAGGTTCAGATACGGCTTGGGGTCTCGAGGATCGAGTTGAATGATCCGATTGAAGCCCGCAATCGCCTCATTATATTTCTTGAGTTTCTTATAAGCTTGGGCCAGAGTGAAGATGGCGGCTTCGTATTCCGAATCAATCTTCAAGGCTTCCTGGCTCTCCAGCACCGCTTCTTCTGTTCGATCGAGCTCTAAATAAATTTGGGCCCGAACATTCCGGGCCTCCATAATCCTCGGGTCCTCTTGGATAACCTCGCCGATTAATTTTAAAGCCTCATCATAATTCTTGTCAGCGGAAGCTCCCTCCGCCTGTTTGATTTTATTAAAAAGGAGAATTTTATCTTTCGGGTCTGGAAGATTTTCGGCCTTGGCCAGTTTGTGACGAGACGTAAACCCGCCGATGTATCCTAAGGCCATAAGCTTTTCCTCGGCATCCCGGTCCAATTGTTGAGGTCCCTTCTCTTCAATTCCTTTGGCCGACATTTTTTCTTGGAGCCTCTTAAGGTCCATTTCAAATTTCTTTCCCAGGGCAACGCTGTTGCTGTAAATATTCACTTGTTCATGGGGGTCTTGGCTGAGGTCATAGAGTTCAGGTTTTGGTGCCTGAATATACTTATACTTGCCGCTGCGAAGACTCTTCAGCTCGCTCCAGCCGTAATGATACTTTGGATAGTAAGTTTCGCTGTAAGCCAGCCGCTCTTCTCCTGAATTTTTGCCTGTGATCAAAGGAACAAAGCTCCTGCCTTGAACCTCTTGGGGGATGGGAAGACCCAGTATCTGAAGCAGGGATGGCATGATATCCACATTTTCGACTTGAGTGCTGACAATTTTCCCTTTTAGCCGCGAAGACGGAAGCCGGATGATCAACGGCACAGAAACGGTCGCGTCATAGATGAAAAAACCGTGAGTGCTCTCGTGATGTTCTCCCAGACTTTCGCCATGGTCGCCGACGATAACGATGATCGTTTTTTCCAAGAGATCTTTCTTCTTTAAGACCTCCACGACTCTCCCGATCAGAGTGTCCACATAAGCAATTTCCCCGTCATAGAGACCCCAAGCACGGCCGGAATATTGAGTTTTATAAGGCTCCGGAGGCTCGTAAGGGGAATGAGGGTCATACAAATGAATCCAGCTGAAAAATTTCTTCTGGTCATTTTTATCAAACCAATCAAAAAAGGCTTTGATGACTTCGCCCCCCTCCCGCTGGACGGAGTCGAGGCTGATTGTTTTGTACTTGGCAAAATCAAAATTGTCGTAGTAATAGTCAAATCCCTGGTTGAGTCCCCAGCGCGAATCAAGGACAAAAGCTCCGATAAAAGCACTGGTCGCCCAGCCGCCCTGCTTGAGCACTTTTGCCAGAGTGATTTTATCGGGCTCAAGATAGAAGCCGCCGTTATCCCTGACGCCGTGATAAAAAGCATAGGTGCCCGTAAAAATCGAGGAATGAGAAGGAAGAGTCAGAGGAGCCTGAGATACGGCATCTTTAAACAGGATCCCCTCCTGGGCAAGACGGTCGATGTTGGGGGTTTCGATCCTGGTGTAGCCGTAACATCCGATATGGTCAGCCCGGGTGGTATCGAGGGTAAAGAAGAGAACGTTAAGCTCGGAACTCTTTAGCGGTGAGATGAGTTTTTTTATCTCTCTGAGTGCTTTCCCTTGTCTAGAGGAAAAATTTCCGGCCAAAAAAAGATAAAGAATCAGACCCAAAAGAGCAATCCCTAAAGCGACAAAAGATATGGCAAGCGACTCTCGCTTAATTTTTTTCGATAATTTTATGGGCATGCGCCAGACAGCCTAAACTTTAAAATGATTTTTCATTCTAATCGATGAAAATTGGGCTGTCAATAAATCAGACTATCCCCGATAGAAAATTAAGATGAGCCCTGGACGGTCCCTGTGTGTTCGAAGACCTAGGGGGGCGGGCGGGCTTGGTCGAGAACGCACAGGGACCGTCCAGGCCACCCATCGAGTGATGCTTATGCTCTTCCATCTTGTACACATGAATAAAGTAAGGGGAATTTTTGAGTTCTATCGGGACTATTTCTTTTTTAGCGAATCGAGGATTTCCTTGACTTTTGCCGCCTGAGGCGCGTTCGGTTCAAGCTGGAGAAAAGTCTCGAAGTGCTGGATGGCATCCTCCTTCATTCCTTTCTTGGAATAAGCGTAGCCCAAAAGATAATGAGTGTAAGAATAATTAGGATTGTAATCAAAACTCAGTTTCAATTTTTCGATAGCTTCGTCAATCTTATCCTGCTGAAGTAAAGCCTTGGATTTCTCAAAATAGATGTTTCCCAAGACTTCCTTGGACCTGGGCTCTCCGGGTTTTAGCTCCTGGACTTTAAGGAGAGCTTTTTCCGCTTCATCGTCTTTTTGCTGCTGGAAAAGAAGAATTCCGATATTGATGTAAGCTTCCACAAGATCCGGCTTTAGCTCAGCCGCTTTCTGGAAAGTCTGGATAGCTTCTTCGATTTTATTCTCTTGGACAAGCTCTATCCCTTTTTTAAAAGAAGAAATAGCCTCTTGCTCCTTTTTTTGTTCCGGCGTGCTCTCCAGAGCTAAGCTGATCTCGATTTTTGGGACAGAATTAGCTACAAGCTCTATCTCACCTGTGTAATTCTTGTATCCTTCTTTGACAACAGTTAAAGCATATTTTCCAGGGGACAGGCGCCGGAACGAAAACTCGCCCTTTTTGTTGGTTTTGGAAGAAAAAGCCTGGCCCGTGGCCTGCAACTTTAATTGAATCTCTGCTTGGAGGATTGGTTTTTTCTCTAAATCCAGAACCCTACCTTCTAACCTTGCATTTTCTTCTTCTGTCTCCTGAGCCCAGTTGGCCAGAGGCAGAATTAAAACGATTGCTGCAAGGCAACCCATGAAAAATTTAGTTAATTTCATTTCTCATCTTCTCCTCGAGTTTAGCAAAAAAATAAAGGTGAAGCTTAGCATAAATATTTTAAAAATCAAATAATAAAGCAAAAAAATATCCATTTTTTTGGACTGAATACAATTTTTTGAAGTTTTAATTGTATCGTCTTTATAATTGCAGTCTCATAATTAGCTGATATGAAAACAGTTGATAAAATATAAAATTTGGCATAAAAATTGCTTAGATAATATATGAATAATTAACGTAGGAGTCCGATTAATAGAAAGGAGGTGGGATAGAAGATAATTAAATTATTAATTCAGTAAAAAACCTATGGAAAAAATTTCGGTTTAAAACCAAGGAGGTTAGATTGAAAAAACAACTGCGCCTTTTATTTGCCTTAGCCTTCGCGCTCATCCTGCTTCCTGGATTGGCATTCTCCCAGAGCAGTACGACGGGGGCGATCGAAGGCAAGATTACGGACGAAGAAGGCAATGCCCTTCCGGGGGCAGGAGTTAAACTCTCTTCGCCCGACCTGATCGGAGGCACTCAGAGCAAAATTACAACTGTTGAAGGCAAATTCAGATTTGTCGCTATCCCGCGAGGCACGTATACTCTTGAAGCATCGCTCGCTGGGTTTGTCACCACGAAAAAAGACGATATTAAAATATCTGTCGGACAAACCATCACGATCGATTTGGCCCTCAAGATAGGAAAGATTGAAGAAGAGGTTACAGTCACAGGCGCTTCTCCGGTCGTTGATGTCAAAGATTCACAGGTCAATGCCACCTACCTGGATAAACAAATGCTCCAGACTGTTGGCTCGGAGATGCGCTGGAAGAATTCAACCAATCTTATCAACTTAGCCCCTGGCGTTAAAGATGACAGTGCTATGGGCGCCGCATCCAGGGTGAGCAACCAATGGCAGCTTGATGGCCAGAGCCTATTGACCTATATCGGCTCTGGAGCTGACTGGCAGTACCCGGACATCGACATTGTCGAAGAAGCCCAGGTTTCAGGGTCGGGCGCCAACGCTGAATATGGAAATTTCACGGGCGCCGTGCTGAACCTGATTACCAAGAGCGGAGGGAATAACCTTGAAGGACTGGTCTCAACCGAGTATTCTCCTCTGAAGTGGAATCAGAAGAATTTCGACCAGAGCAATCCGAAATTTTCGATGTTCGAAACTCCTCCCCGTACGCTATATTTTGATGCCCATCTCGGCATCGGAGGCCCCATCATCAAGGACAAGATCTGGTTCTATGTCTCCGGAGGATTCATCCAGGGTGACACAGAAATCAAAGCCCCTCAAAAAGTCTTAGGGAGAGAGTCCGAACAAATTCCCAAAGGTTTCGGTAAACTCACCTTCCAGATTGACAAAAACAACCGGCTCTCTGCCTACGCCGAATACGAGTATTTCCAGGTCTTTAACAGAGGCCTGGCCGTGGACAGAGCGCTTGATGCAACCTATTTTGATGTCGGACCCGGACTTCCCACAGCGCTTAATTTTCTCCATACGTTCTCGGAAAACACCTTTGCCGAAGTCAAATTAGGCCACTACTACAGCTGGTATGACCAGAGGCCGAACAAAGGGAAGAATGTCCCCGAACACTATGATTATAAGACAGGAATGTACACCGGGAATTACTATTATTGGGGTGAATCAGAATCGTCCCATTACACAGCCAGTGCCACCCTCTCCCACCACGCGGATGATTTTATCAAGGGGTCCCATGATTTCAAAGTCGGTGTGGAGTACCTGAACGGCTTTGATAACGCCAGATTTGATTATACGGGCGGCTTCAGATATACGGATAACTACTTCGGCTACAGTTACACTTACTATGATTACAGATACATGACCTTAGCTTATTCCTACTCCTACGATCTCAGAGCCAAGGGCTGGAAAGCATCGGCTTTCGCTCAAGACTCCTGGAGGATCAGCAACCGCCTGACCATCAACCCTGGGATTCGTTGGAGCATGCAAAGGGGGTATCTGCTGAACCTAAAGGACGAGGCTTTCTTTAAACCCAAGAATTTCTTTGAGCCGCGGATCGGTTTGACTTTTGATATCTTCGGCGACCATACAACGGCCTTGAAGGCCCATTACGGCAGGTTCCATGAATCCTTCAAGACCTATTACTTCAACGGCGCTGACCCCGGTATCAACGACTGGATCATGTATGAGGTCCTGGCGGACGGGACCAAGAAGGAAGTCTGGAGAATCCCCTACACAAACCCGAGCACGATGGACCCTAAGATCAGTATCCCTTATTCGGACCAGTTCACCATCGGGCTGGAAAGAACCTTGATGAAAGACACGGCCGTAGGACTGACGTTTATTTACCGCGAATATAAGAATTTCATAACCCGCGTCAATATGACTGCTACCTGGGAAAAGATGCCTTATACTTTCACCGATAAAAACGGACAGTCCCAGACGATCGATGTCTACAAGAAGACATCCCCGAGTTCCGCGGATCAGTTCATGATCACCAACGCCAAGGAGGGCATATCGCCATCTGTCCTTCTCACTCCCAAGAATAAATACACAGGAATCTCCGTATCCTTGAATAAGAGGTTTTCCGACGGCTGGATGTTCCATTTTGACTACACTTACAGCCAGACCAAGGGAAACCATTCCAACACCACCGGCGGCGGATCATGGGGCGGGAACTTCTACGAGAACCCCAACAGGCAGATCAACGCTTATGGCTATCTGCCCTATGACGCCCCCCATGCTCTCAATGTCTATGGAACCGCTACTTTACCGCTGGGTTTTGTCTTAACGCCCAGGTTCATGTACCAGAGCGGCTGGAACTGGACGAGATATGTCCGGGTGAGCGGGGTCTCCGGCTCTCCCAATGTCTACCTCGAACCCAGGGGATCAGAGCGGCTTCCGGCTCAAATCGCTCTCGATTTAAGGCTAGAAAAGCTCTTTGCCTTCACCCAGAGGTTCAAGCTTGGGCTCATCCTTGATGCCTTCAATATTTTTAACCGCGGAGTGGAGACAAGCGTTGAGGCCAGAGTCACTAACTCAAACTACGGAAAGGCAAACTCAGTCTGCGAACCCAGATACTTCCGGGTTGGAATGAGGTTCTACTTCTAATTCTTGCTCGAAAAAGGGGGGGGCTTCATCCTCCCCCTTTTCTTTTCTTTCAATTGCCCGAAGAATCAGCCATAACATCTATCATTGAAAGGAGGCTTTATGCCTAGAATTTTTCCAAAAACAAAATGGCTCTTGAGTTTTCTTCTTCTCGTTATTCTCGCCCCGTTTCTTGCGGCCGACGAGAAGACGGACAAGGTCGATAAGCTCTTCGCCCAATGGGATACGACAGTCACCCCTGGCGCAGCTCTGGCAATCATCCAGGATGGCCAAATCATCTATGAGCGTGGCTATGGTATGGCGAAAATCGAAGACGGCATCGTCATGACCCCATCCAAAATTTTTGACATCGGCTCTGTCTCCAAGCAATTTACGGCGACCTGCCTTACCATTCTTATCAAAGAAGGAAAGGTCTCGCTCGACGACGATATCCGCAAATATTTTCCTGAGATGCCCAAATATGAGAAACCGATCACCATCAATCATCTCATCCACCACACGAGCGGCCTGCGCGACTACAACGCGCTGCTCGAGCTTGCCGGGTTCAGGATGGAGTCGGACTGTCCGAATGTCGATGAAGCACTCGAGGTTATCTGCAAACAAAAAAGGCTCAATTATCTGCCGGGCGAAGAGTATTCCTACACGAACACAGGCTATTTTCTGATGGGTCAGATCGTTGAGAGGGTAAGCGGCAAGTCCCTGAATGAATTCGCCCAGGAACATATCTTTAAGCCCTTGGGTATGACACATACAATTTACCAGGATGACCACACCCAGATCATAAAAGACAGGGCCACCGGTTATGACAAAACAGAAAAGGGCTACAGAATCGACCTTTCCAATTGGGATGAGACAGGAGACGGTAACGTTTACACTTCAGTTGAGGACCTTTATCTCTGGGACCAGGCCTTCTATAATTACAGGCTAGGCCAGGACCTCATGGACATGCTCCATACTGTTTCGGTTCTCAATAATGGCAAAAAGATCGACTATGCCTTCGGACTCGTCGTCACTGAGTACAAAGGACTAAAGGTCGTCGAACATGGCGGTGCCTGGGCCGGGTTCAGGGCTGGATTGGTTCGTTTCCCGGAGCAAAAGTTTTCCGTTATCTGCCTGGCGAACCTCAGCAATATGAATCCTTCCAGGCTGTGCTTCCAAGTGGCCGACATTTACCTGGCAGACCTGCTGAAAGAGAAGCCGAAGGAAGAAAAAAAGAAAGCGGAGCCGATCACTCTCTCCAAGCAGGAATTGGAAGACAAAATCGGAAATTACCAGGATGAGAAGTTCGGGATGTGGGTCAGTGTGATCATGAAAGACGAGAAGCTGAGAATGGCAACAATGGGCGAGGAATTCATCCTTTCTCCTGTGAGCAAAACGACCTTTCAAGCTCTTGAGGCGCCGGCCGATATCACCCTTGAGTTTCTGCCCGAAATCAAAGGAAAGCCAAGAAAGGCTCTCTTAAAAATCGAGGGAGAAGAAAGATACAATCTGGTTAAGGCTGCTCCGCTTGCTCCTCTTACCCCCGCAAAGCTAATAGAGTTTGCCGGAGAATATGTCAGTGAGGAATTGCTCAATGCTAAATACCGTTTTGTTGTTGAGAAGGATAATCTCGTTCTGAAGTTCAGGAACGCGCCCAAAGAGTCTTTAAAAGCCATGGCCTTAGATAAGTTTGTTCAGGGGCCAATCAACATAGAGTTTGTCCGGGGAAAAGGAAGTAGGATTACGGGATTCAAACTCAGCGTCGGTCGGGCAGCCGGTATCGAATTTGTAAAAAAATAAGCTTCTTCCACCTGCGCGTAAGCATCGCAAAGTCCGTGATGATTGAATTGCGGCTACCAAGGAAAACGCAGCGTGCCTTCGAATGACCTGGTGTGAGCCCTGCGAGTTCCGTAGGCGCCGAGAAGGACGGAGAGGGAACGGCGTGAAAAAACCTGAACGGGAGCGAGGCTATTCCGGTTCTGTCATACCCAAAGATGCCGATAGAAAATTAAGATGAGGCCTGGCCGCTCCCTGTGTGTTCGAAGACCTAGGGGGGTGGGTGGGCTTGGTCAAGAACGCATAGGGAGCGGCCAGGCCACGCATCGAGTGATGCTTATGCTCTTCCATCTTTCACGTATGAATAAAGTTAGGAGAATTTTTTAGTTCTATAATCAATTTTGGGTCATATTACATGGTCGCTGCAGCCCTTTTCAAAACCCCTTTATCACGGAATTTGGGATGTTTATTATCTATACCAAAAAATTGAATTCCTCTGCTTTTTGGTATATGGTAGATACCTTTATAAAAAGAGTTCAATGAAATAACATTTTTCTTTCAGAGGAGTCATGCCATGAAAGCATTCAAAAAAACGGCCTTAATCCTTTTTCTCTTCTCAGTCCCTCTCCTACTCCATGCCGAATTCGAGGTCAAGGTCATAAAAAGCGCGGAGGACTTGCCTGAACCCTTCTGCGGAATCTGGCAAAAAGGCGATTATCTCATCTCAGCTGGTACACATCTTATCCTGATTGGAGGCGTTTCAAGGCCCCTCAAGACTATATTGAACCAGCCTGCCGCCAACGCTATGGGCAGCATATTGAGCTTTGTACCCGCGGGTAAGAATCTGAAGACTGATTTGAACTTTGGCTCTGCTGTTTTTAGGATCAATAAAAAAACCGTATATTTGATTTATTCCTCTGTGAAAGAGGCAAAAGAAAACACTCCCGCCGGAAGCTTTGCTTTCGAGTGTCTGGCTTTTTACGAAGGAACAGATAAAGCCAAAGCTCAGGTCAAGACGACTTATCAATTTTTCCCGGGCCAGGGGAAAATTGATGTCACTTCCATTCTCACCAACACAGGTACCATCGAATTCAAAGACTTGAGCTTCTCTCTTTATGCGAGCGCAAACCACAGCTACTCCTTCAATCCCTACGACAAAGAGAAACATCCGGAGCTAAATTTCAGGGCCTATCAGAAAAAGGGACATTATGTGGGATGGGTAAACCTCAATCCTGTCGAAGAAGGTGATGAAAACCCTTTGCCAGGGAAGTTAGCTCCCGGAGAGGTTTATAAACTTCGCTACATCCTTTTTGTGGATACCAAGAGCAGCGATTTGCTCGAACAGATCTATCAGACGCTCAATAAAAAACCGCTGAAGGCGACAATCTATTTTAAGGATTTTAAAGGGAAATTGATAGAGGTTGTTGTCAAGGACCTCTTCTCGTCTTCCATCTTTTTCCGTTCTTTCCTCGAAGAACCCCTTTCTCTGGAAATCCCGCTCCTGCGAGGCACTTATTCTGTGACTGCCAATTTCTTTCCTGCGGTCCGAGAAGAATATCTGGCTGTTGCCGAAGGTGAAGAAAACACCTGCATCCTTCAAGACCTCCCGCAGGGCGCCGTGAAAGCCAAGATCCAGAACAGTCTGGGAGAATTTGTCCCGGGCAAAGTCACTTTTATCGGACTTGACCCGACCAAAACTCCTTATTTTGAACCCGATAACCCGGTGGAAACCGGAAAGCGCTGGGAGACGTTTAAAAATTCCTGCTATCCCCCCAAAGAAGGGCTAGAGGTAAAACTGCCAGTGGGAACTTATCTCGTTTATGCATCGCACGGGCCGGAATACACTTTTGAAAAGAAAATCATCGAGGTTTTGAAAGACGAAACTCAGGAATTAATTTTTAAAATCGATAAAGTGGTCGAAACACCGGGCCTTATCTCTCTTGACCCCCATATGCACACCCAAAACTCTGACAGCAATGTGGCCATCCCCGAAAGGATAAAGTCCATTGTCGCTGAAGGCGTGGATGTGGCTTTTGCCACAGACCACAACTACATTTCCGATTATTATCCGACCCTAAAAAAACTCGGCTTGAATAGCTATCTGGCCGTTCTCACGGCTGCTGAGTCCAACATCGAAGACGAAATCCATATGAACACTTATCCCCTCCAATACAACCCTAACGAGGAAAATAACGGAGCCATCTACCCCATGCCTAAAGAACCTGCGCTTCTTTTCGATGCGGCCAGGAAAAAGAGCCCCCAAGGTCTTCTCCAACTGAACCATCCCCGGGCTGGTGACCTGGGATACTTCAACAATTTCAACCTGGATAAAGACTCTGCGTCCTCAGCCTCCCAGGGCTTTAACCTTTCCTTCGATGTCATAGAAGCCATGAACGGCCCTAATTTTTATCCCTCCAATGCGGAGGCTGTGGAGGATTGGTTTCATCTTCTCAACCGCGGTTATTTTTTCCCGGTTGTGGGGTCTTCGGATTCCCACAGCGCAGACCGCGAGGAGCCGGGCTATTCACGGACTTATATTTTCTATAAAGGAGAAAAAAGCGATCGCCTGAACTGGCCTGTGTTTCTCGAAGCCATCCGAAAAGGGCACTCCTTTGTCAGTAACAGCCCCCTTGTCGAATTCAAGATCAATGACAAATATTCTTCTGGCGATTCCTTTTCGAAAAAAGACGGAAAAGTCACCATCTCACTCAAAGTGTGGAGCGCACCCTGGGTTGATGTCGGCGAAGTAAGAGTGATAATCAACGGCGAAAGAAAAATTATCTTCCCTGTGAAATCCGTAGAAAAAGCCATTCAGAAGTTCAGCGAGCAGTTGAGTCTCAATTTGGAGAAAGATTCCTACATCCTCGTCGAAGTTCTGGGGAAAAAATCTCTCTACCCGGTTCTCCAACAATACTCGTGGACCGGCCTTGCCGCTGATGCCGCTATTCCCTATGCTATCACCAACCCAGTTTTTGTGGATGTGGATGGCAACGGCAAGTTTGATCCGCCTTTGCCCGAAAAAATCAAAATTGAAACCGGAGCTTCAAATTAAAATTTGCCAAATTTGAACCGAAAGAAAAGAGAAACTTAAACTTGGAATGCCGACCTTTTAAACCCAAGAGCCCGGCTTGTTTTTACAGCGAGCCCAACATCCTCACTCTTTTGAGGCTAATCCTCTCTCTCCTTTTTTTCATCCTGGCTGTGATCCACAAAAGCCCAACTTATAATTTTATCGGCCTGGGGATTCACTGGCTGGGCGACATGACCGATGGCATTTATGCCCGAACCTTCAAACAAGAAACAATACTCGGAGCTGAAATCGATATCATTGCCGACCGGGTAGAGACTCTGTTTTTTTACATCAATTTTTTGCATTTCCATCCTGAACTTTTCGTCCCGGCAATCATCTATCTTCTCGATTTTGCCTTTGTCGATTTTTATTTGAGCAATCAATTCTTAAAATATGACATCATCTCGCCCAATTATTTTTACAAAGTGG
>Ga0315280_10007638_pt1 | contig 14436 bp, 13 predicted proteins | sample YL17G06_40_MG_FD_203697 | JGI IMG/M metagenome (GOLD analysis project Ga0315280, IMG submission 203697) | Sediment microbial communities from Yellowstone Lake, YNP, Wyoming, USA - YL17G06_40 | ecosystem: Environmental > Aquatic > Freshwater > Lake > Sediment | place: USA: Wyoming | collected...
TCGGCCTTCTTGACTAGGACCACCAGCTCTCCAGAACCGGTTGGCGTTGGCATAACAGCGTTCTGCGTTTTCGACGGTTGCTGCACAGGAGATTGTAAAAATGCTGGATAAGAAACACTCGCAGGATTATCTTTTGAGAATTGGCTTTCGCTGGGCTGAGCAGATAATCTGGACGATACTGGAGTAGAAACAGCAATGCTGGACCAAAAAGAATTACTAATAGCCAAGTAGGAAAGCCAAATACCTCCGGCTATTACAGCTATTATCGATATTACTCCAATTACAGCCATTATGGGTTTTGTATCTTCCACAAGACCTTTATACAAACCGTAAATTAGTCCTCCTCCTATAGGAATGACTAAAAGCAGCACCCAGAAATGCACTAATAACCAATATATGCCGTAAAGAATTCCCACTATCAGAAGTAGCCAAAAAAGCCAATCGTACTCACCACCGGCAGAAGTACTACCACCACCGCCCGAACCACCACCGCCAAAACCACCGCCTGATGGTCCTCCGCTCTCAACGTCTATTTCATGCCAGCCAAGCCAGCCTTCCTTTTGAACCTTTCCCGTATCTGGATCAATCCTGTATCCAGTATCCTGCCAGCCAAGCCAACTACGTTTCTGAATCCGACCTGTTTCAGGGTCTACTCTTTGATCTTCCTCCTTCCAGCCAAGCCAATTTTCTGTTTTTAGCTCACCGGTCTCTGGCTCAACTTTTTTCCCAGTATCCTGCCAGCCAAGCCAGCCTTCCTTTTGAACCTTTCCCGTATCTGGATCAATCCTGTATCCAGTATCCTGCCAGCCAAGCCAATTTTCTGTTTGGATTTTTCCAGTCTCGGGGTCAACGCGAATGGTTCCACTAACATCATCAACCCCCATTTCCTTAAGAATCTCTTTAATTTCTTCATCCTTAGAGTTCATTATTTCACCCCCTCTCCATTAACAATAAAACCTCTCCAAATAGTGCTTAAACTTTTCTTAAATTTTACACCGCATAGTGAACAACATCCCTATGTCAATATATATGAGTAAAATTTTTGCTTTTTTAAAATAGCATAGGCAATCCTTACATATTGCCGTGCCAGGCACAGAAGGCTTTTCTGTGCACTTTCCCTTCCTCTCTCTTCTTCTCGTAGTATCTTCTGGCCATGGGATTTACCCTTATTGCTGTAAAGGCAATGTTGAAGCAGAATATCGACTGTATTCTTTGCTGCTTGTCGTAATCATTTGTTTCCCTATTTAACCTAATCAGAGAAAACTGCTGTGCTTTCCAAAGTCGATATAAAGCTCTACCGTGCACCCTTTCTTTTTATAATTGCAGTATTTGGTGTCCCTTCTTCACTCTAGGATTTGGTAATAAATTAGCGTATAGAGGTGATCCAGATATAAGGTGGGTAGAATAAATCACCTCACCCTTGTTTTACCCATTTTCCATTTTTGTAGTTAGGACACTCGGGAAACCCGCAAGCATTCCAAATGGAGTCAAAACACGGTTTTAGGACTTGATCTGGGCTAATATTATAGCTTTCGATATAAACTTCTGGGATCAGTAAAATTTCTCTGTCGATGAGATTCTGGAAAGGATAATCTTTCATGAACAACCTCTCCCTGGGAAGAGGCATTGAATAGCCCTTAACCCCAACAAAACTCAAAAAAACAAAAATCGGAGGGTCTACTTGCAATTCTTCTGAAAGGGGAAAATACTTCCCAAGCGTCCGAATTAGGTCCTCTTCAAGCGCAACATAAGGAATGAATTTTTCTTTGTTGAATCTAGGATAAAGAATTGTCGCATCAACGGCTTCAATTAGGCCATTTTTATAAAGCTGAGCATAGCTGCCATCACAGTGTGCAAGAAGACCATCGAAGTTCCACCTGGATTGTCCAGCATCAATAATTGTATTGAATTTCGATTTTACCCTGTTTATATCGTACCTCTGACCAGGACTAAAGGAAATGAGCGGCACAAGATGAAGCACTAATTTTGCCGTATCATGGACAGGAGCAGGTGTGTCATTGGCGTAAATTTTGGCCACCCGTTCTTCTCTAAATTTCCTTGACTTTTCTGCCACAGTTTCAGAGCTGATGAATGCCACTCTTAACTCTGTTACATCCATTGGGTACTTTCCATTCGAATTCCTGGAGTAAAACTTGTCGCAGCCTTGGAAAATTACCCGGTGAGGGCCGTCCCAGCTCTTAGGAATTCTAATTACAAAGACCACTTTTGAATTTGAAAGCTTGATTATATCGATATTATGTCCCATTATCCTCGGCTGTAACCCATCTCTAAGTATGTTTTCTAACCTGCTTTTTTCCTGGTCGGCATTTTCGACCTCTAACCCCTCTAACCTAGTAGGCACCCCTCCTTCCATAGCGATCCCATAAATCAAGCATCCTCCAATAGCATTGGCGAAAGAGGAAACATCAGCAAGAAACTCTTTCTTTTCAGAATCAGCGTTTCCCGGTAAAGACCGCTTATACTCCAACGTCTTAAGCTCCAACACTTGGTTTGCTATCAGAGCTTGTAAATCGGCTTCTTTAATTATATCCTCCTTATCTAATAGCATTCTTTCCCCTTTCTGCGTTTTTCTATATACTTTGAATTAGCCAAAAATAAATGGAATTCTAACTTTAATTAGTTGTGCGATTGACGGTTTGACCTTGCTTCCATTTGTACTCCAGCCATTTGAGCAACAATTCTCTTATGAAGCGACGGGCCTCAGGGAGAAACATTGGCTTTTTAGGAGGCAGGTGCTTCTGAACTGCATGTCTGGCTTCTAAGCCCAAAATTTTTGGGCTAACGGCCGTTTGAGAGAACCTTTCGATTTCGTTTTTGGAAGCCCAGCCCATTTCAGTTATTTTTGACCCCATATCGCCTTGGACGATTTCGAAAAGGTTATAAAGCAGCGGATAGTAATCCATTTTGGTGTTTTTATTTATGATTTTGAGGGTCTGGGCTACCTTATCATCTCTTTCAGCTAGTTCCAAGAACCTTTGCACCTTAGATTTTTCTGGCGGAGAACTGTTGGGGGAAACCAGAATAGTAGGAGAAAGAATTTTATATCGAATGGTAACGGAGTTAGAAACTGTTACAAACACATCCTTTTTACCATCATCTTTAATTCCGACCAGGCCATTGATTGTAATCGGCTTTATTAAACCTATAGTTAGTTTTGCAGCTCCATTTAAAAGTGCTACTATCTCCTCTGCTTTTTCTCTCACTTCAGTTGAATCTTTCAAATCTACAAAAGCAGGGGATTTTAAATAAAACTTGTCTTCCTCTTCGATGACCTGATACTTCCCACTTGGCAATTGCTTTTGAACTTCCTTTAGATCAAGTTTGTCCCCTACAAGCTCCACACGCCATTCCATTATTATTTTCCTCCAAACCAATTTCCTACAGTGTCTGAGGCTGAGGAATCTGCGCTGCATAGTGACCGCCTACCTAAAGCAGAGCGGTTGATAGTGACTTCCCAAGCCTTACCTTTTACGTTTCGCACAGGGAAAACCTATATTAAGATTATAGCAAGCTACACTTTTCTGAAGCATAACCAGAGGTAGTACGGGCCCTGTCTACAGAAAAGGGCCGGGCGATTCAGGGATACCGTAATCAGGGCGAGAGACCCAATAAGAGAACAATGAGTATTTGGAAAGTGTTAGGCGCGATGGGTAAGAATACATACAAAATTATCGTCTTCCGTGAGATAACCTCAAATTTCTTTAGGGCAATATCCCTCTAAATAACAATTTTCGCACTGTGGTTTATGCGGTCCACACCAGGTTCTCCCTATTTCCCAACAAGATAAGTCGAAGATCCCAGGGTATTTGGGATTGAGTTCTCTTGCAGAATATATAAGTTCGTCATTACTGCCGTTTTTGGATATGAATCCCAATCTTTTGAAAACCCTCCTTACTTGAACATCTGGAGAGATATCTATGCAGATATAATCTCTCAAGGGGATTTTAAAATCCCTTGCTAAAATATTCGCTGCCATTGTGGCAATTTTCACGCCCACCCCTTCAAATTCTAAAAATCTTCTGACAACAGTTGCACTTCGTGGGCTACCTTTCCAGATATTTGATGCGTCGTCCCTATAATCTTCATGTATTTTCTGGGTCCCTAAATAGAAGTTTTCTGCCATAACATCATTAAACCTGTGGAGATTCTTTCTCTGGAAAATTTCTTTAATGTCTTCCTCTTTCATGTGTAGAAGTCTCGAAAATTCAAAGCCTCCAATTTCTTGGGATACTTAATAAGGAATCGATAAAGCTTTTTCTGACTTCATTTGTCTGTCCATTATGCATGCAAGAACAAAAGCATGAGGAAATTCCTTAATATTATTGAGTAAATCATCTGCATTTGGGTTTTGGGTGAACTCTATTTTCTTGTAAGGTTGGTTTAATAGTTCACTCCCTTTTTTAACCAAGATCTCAACAATTTGTTTTTGCATGTTGTTCATAAGGCGAGCCCCCGAGGTTCTGCTAACAGCATTGGGTTATACATGGTGGACAATAACAACTTATTATTCCTGCTTAAAGATCTTTGTGACTGGCCAGCCAAGATTTTTGAGCCTTTCCTTTCCAATAATGAACCAACCTATCGGGATAGCTAATACAACTGGTATGCCCAAAAATGGCCACGAGTTAACAACTTTTTGGAAAAAGTTTGGTCCTGCGCCATACAGGCTGGCGAGAAAAATAACTAGGCCCTCTAACAACAGAAAGATAGTCGCAGTGATGCCTACCCTAAACCATGCCGATCTTCTTAAAGACTCTTTTTTAGTCCTTTCTTTGAGTTCTTCGATTTCTCTATTGCGATCTTTAAGATTTTCTTCATATTCCTGCTTAATCTTTACGTTCTCGGATTCCAGCCTCTCTATTTCCTGTTTATATTTCCTCCCTGGATCAGCGAAAAATTTGGATACTTCGTAAGCGAGCTTTTCCCTATCAGCTAAGTTTGAGGGGTCAAGCATTGGGGCATTGGCCTTGATATATCGAACACATCCCTCAACATCTTCAGCTGGAAGCTCCTTACATGACATATTCATTTCATCAAATATTAGAAAATCTTCCAGATCAAAAATCCGTTCCTGTGGTAAGAGTCGATATTTTATCATATTCGCAAATATAGCAGCGAAGCTATTCTCTTCACTCTCTAGAACAGCTAGTGGTGAAATCCACTGGAGTAATGCATCTAAAGTGATGGCGAGTGATTCTGAAGAAGTATTTTGAGGTACCAACCCAGGAAGAGTTGTATCCGTAGTGATTAGCCAATTATTGACCTCATTTTCTTTGCGCAGTTTTTGAAGCCAGAGGATCAATATGGCATCATGAAGAGCAGTCCTTGGTCCTTTTGGGTACCTTCGTACTTTACTATATTGGGCTCCTAAGGTTTGAGCAAAACTTTTAGTTTCTGGTTTGTCTGCTGCTTCGTCAAACCAAGTATCGTCTTCCAATTGCACTTCAAAGAGGGACTCTAAATTGTCCTTTGGAGAAACGAAGCTTTGAAAGAGATCATCAATATTAACAGCCTCGCCTGACATTTTCTTTTCACAATAGATTTCGTAAAAGATTGAACGTATCTTTGAAGCTGTCTCATCTGGGATCTGGTCTATAACTTTTTCCATGAGGCTGCGTTGATATATAAGCCAATTTTGTAGCTCATCTAGTGTAATTTGACAAACTTTTAGCGCAATACCGAGTTGTCTGCAGCTTTTATTAAATGCCAGAAAACTTTCGTGGTGGCGATGCTTTGGTTCTAGCGCTGCGATTATAATGTTGGTATCAAGATAGAATGTTGCATGCCCGAATATCTCCTTGGACAAAAGAGCCCCAGTGGGGTCTAAACCGAGTGCTTTTGCAATATAGTAATTCTGCGCTATATTCCATTTTATTGCGTCGTATTCTGGATCGCTATCTTGGAAAAAAGATGTGGCAGCGTTTCCAAAAAGAGCATGGTCAATTGAGCAAAACTCCTCCTTGATCTTCTCCAAAATGGAGGGAATAGATGGTGAGGATAAGAATTTGGCCCCCTTGATATCGCCTTTTATTAATCGTACGCTTTCCTCTCCGAGCTGAGAAAAAATAATACAAAGGAATTCGAAAAAAGGGCCTTGGTACGCCATAGGTCCCTCTTTTGCGTTTTTGAAAAGCCTTTTTACGATAGAGTTAAATCGTTCTTCGGCGTGACGTTGCAAATCCGCAATTTCATGCTTAACTTCATCTGCTAATTCATATAGTTCAAGAGTTCTCTTTCGTTTCCGTATAATTCGCCTTTTCTCGACAAGCCGTTTGAGGGAATTCTTCATATCAGAAAGATTTATTGCATAACCACCAATTTCAGAAGAAAAAGCATCCTGTATATCTTTCAGGCTTAATCCTTTCCCTCTATTTGACACAAACAAGATTTGTTCAATTATTTTGTCTATAGCGGCTTCCTTGACTGGCTGGATCTCGGGAGAGAAGCGCACTCTGGCAGTTAATAGTATAGATCTTTTTTGTGCAATATCCTCAGAAGCATTCATAATGATAAACTTCCCTCATAAAAATGGTTGACCATGGGGTACACGGCTGGCAGGTGTCTAAAGTTTGTCCGAAGGGCGTACTTGAGCGGAGGTGCTTAGCACCGTAGCCAAATACCTGCCTGTTTGGTAGCGTTGCTATTTTACTCATCATTTACTTTAGCCTCCCTACATTTACTTTTTAATCTACGAAATAAAACTCAATATTTCGAACCAACGTCCTATATTTTTCCAACCACCATTCTGAAACACACTTTTGATTACCAAATACAAAGAATCACCTTTTTGCATTTACTTTCTCAAGTAACCGGACATGCCCAGCTATTTCCTAAACTTGGCAGGTGGTAAAGTCTCTTTATGGACTAATTTTAAGAATTTAGCATCTCCCACGATGGCCTCGTTATGAGAAACCATATCATATTTTTTAGGAAAGTTCTTTGGGTTTATCTCTGTGAGCTGAGTACCGAGATACTTACTCATAATATTTCTGCGAATTCCTCGAATTCTTTCCAGTTCATTAAATCCCTCCTACACGGCGGGAAACAACAGGAAAGAGAGTAACTAGCAGGTTTATAGCCTCTCTTGATTCCTTTTCTACACTACTCCCTACAATTTCTGGAGCTACGATTTTAAGATATTGGGTAAAAAAATTGGGAACCGTGGTATCTATTTTTCCATTATCCTTCGTCTTAATGTCTTTTACATGAACATATGGATTACGGACATTTCCCCTTAAATTGTGAAGCAATTCTGCCTCTTCTTTGGAAATCCACCCATCATTTTTTGCCTCTTCAATAAGCTCACGGAATCCTGCGTCTTCAACTCTTTTACCACAATTTAATTTTCCATTTACTCCTTTTGCAACCCTGTAGTGTGACCGAAATAATTCCTCAAATGAAAGTTGAGTCATCACAATTGTCGCAACAAAAGCCCCCACGTACCAACATAACCTTGCTTCTTCATAATATTCATAAGCCAGTGCAGGCACCGGAAATGACTCCTGGGGCTCGATTGATAATAAAATTTTTAAGCGCTCTTTCCTTCCACTATAGGACCGCTCATCGCCTTGCTGGATCAACCGTGTTATTTTGCTTTCTTTCCATTGGTTCTCTTTCATGCCTCAAATATCCATCCAGCAATTTCGCATAACGGTTGGCGGATAAAAGAAATTGCCGAAGACAATTTACGAAGGCGCATAACACATAAGCCTTTATCCGCTTTTAAGCATAGTCACGTTGATTTTGGTTTCATATTCGTACATATACTCATTACGAATAACTCAATTTTAGCAGTGTAGACGCATTGAAGATTCACCAACACTAAGATTCCCCTATGAAACTGACAATTTTCCTCACCTCTCGCCACCCTTCTATCCTTAAGATTTGAAACAGTCCAATGGACTTTTCAACAGAATTGTATCACTCCTTTGAACTGCAATTAACATCCTCATCTGACCGAATCCTTTTACATTAGTTGGGCCTCCTGAGCACTCCGCCATGAATCAGAGGGTAGCGCGAGACAGGCTCAGGCGGGAGGGATCCCAAGGATGGGGATGCCATTTCCTCAAGCGAAGGGCAAAGCCCAGGGAATGCTCTATGGAGGAGGAAGATAAGCCTTCTCTTTGGCCTGTATCAGTCCGGGGGGGTTGTAGATGACGGTGATCTGCTGGGACTCCTGGTCCCAGAGAACCTGAGCTCCCAAGGATTCCGCCACAAACCTCAGGGGGAACATGGTCCTTCCCGGTGGGAGAACCAGGGGCACAACCTGGGGATTGGAAGGATCGAGGGGGAAGGTGGCGGTGGTCGTGGTGAGGGAATTGTAATAGAGGGTGGCGGTGGTCACTCTGGCTTCAGGCTGATTGATCCAGAGCTCCAGGCATGTGGCGGTAAAGGTGGTGTCGGTTTTGGTGTCCGTGAAGTGCACGGGGAAAGTGGTGGTGACGGTGACCTTCTGCTCCTCTTGGTTCCATTCCACTTGAGCGCCCAAAGCTTCAGCTACAGCGCGCAGGGGAAGATAGGTGCGGTCCTCCAGGATGGTGGGGGTGGTGTCCATCTTCAGGGGGGAGCCGTTCTTCAAGTACTCTTCCTTCCCTATCTGGAATTGGAGAGTAACCTGAGTTTGGGTAGGGGTGATAGTGGTGGATGGGTCTTGGGGAATATTGCTATACCCCAAAAGTTTAGCAATGGCTACTACGGTCTGAGCTCGGGTCATAGTTTTTTCAGGGCAGAAGGACCCGTCAGGAAAACTTGACAATATTCCATTTTTGACACAGGCACCAATGGCCCCCAGATATGGTTCCCAAGAAGGGTCCTTTAAATCCCAAAATTTCTGAGCAGCAACGGGATCATCTGCCAAATGCGCTGCTTTAGCAGCCATCTGGCAAAACTGAGCGCGGCTTAATTCGTGATCCAAATGCAATTTACCATCGCTCGGATTCGGAACTAACATACCAGATTGAAGAGCAGCATCAATAAATGGGAAAAGCTCCAAAGTATATGTCCATTTAGCAAATATCGAAGTATCTTTCCCTTCTACCAGCCGTATATAACCATAATTAGCGCCGTATTTTTCCGCTGCTTGGGGATCTTTTCCCCATAAAGGAGAGGGCTCTCTTTTTATATTCTGAGGTGGAAAAGCCATTGTAAGCCAGATTGTGGTATCCTCAACGGTGGCTAAACGGTCAGGATTAAAAAATCTCTTTTGCAAAAATCCATGTTGGGATTCAGCTGATTCCGAATCTCCGCCGGTCGGCCACAACACAAAATCCTGATTAAGTCGTTGGATTATATCCCCAGCCCAATGTCCATCTACATCGCTGATAGGATAAATCATTATCGAGGTACCGAATTCTGTAATACCGTTTGTAATTTTTGCATCGTCAGAGGATAAAACTGGAATCCTAAACCACCAACAAGGCTGCTTATCCATTAACACTGTACCTTTAGGAATTTCAGTAATTAAAGGGCGGTAAAGCCATGAAACATAGCGTAATGGGTGACAATCAAAATCGCGGTAAGTCTCATTCGCAAAAACGAATACTCCATAACCAATTACTTCTCTCCCCCGCCATCCGCTTAAAAAATTTGGCGCAGTTAACCCATGCTTAAGGGTTTTTCCTTCGATGTGAGGGAAAAATTCAGGATCTTTTTGATCGTTCGCCCCGGGTCTTGCCCAGTCAAAGGTAATAGAGTAGCCATTGCCAAAGTCAAAGGTGCGGGGAAAAGTCAGAGTTAAAGTGGAGGCCTGAACTGGGGCCAATCCCACCATTACCAACCCTGCTAAAAGCAGGGCAATCAGAACTTTCCTGGTGAATCTGAACATTTCCCTTGGTTTTCCTCCTCTTTGGATATTTTAGAACAAGATCAAGGGAGGAAGGGGATTTTCCCCGAAAAAATCTTTGAATTAGGGGGAGGCTGTAGCCCACTGGGGAGGCTCTTAAAAGGGAGGGTTGAGCTGAGTCCGAAGAAAGTTCCCTTGCCCTTGACCCAAGGGGAGAAGCCCAGGGGAAAGCTCTTTGGAGGAGGGAAAGATCGTAAGGGCAAGCGGAGGCGGCAGGCAGGCGGTGGGGAGGCTGGGTCTGGCCACCGCCTGCGAGGGAGCGGGCGTTCCCCGCGACCGGTGCCGGCGGAGCTGGGCGGGTGGGCTCCAATTCGATAAGCAGGGGTCGGCCCGTGAGGGAAGCCGACCCCTGCTTACTTTTTCCCCTGGCCAGCCAATCCCCTGTCCAGTTTCCAAGTCCAGAAAAGGACGGGGGCTTTCGCCCCCGTCCTTCAAATTTTTCCTTCCTCCAGGAGAGGATCCCAAACCCTAACTACCCACCCGGCTTTGCGGTAAAAGCCCGGCTTGTCTATTTCAGTCCAGGGCTTCCACTCAGGTCCCAGGCTCCTGATCCAGGCCCGGGCGTCCTTCAGGTTGGAGAACCAGCGCACCTCTTTAAGGCGCTTGCTCTTTTCCTGTATAATTTCCTGAGACATTTTCCCTCCTCATTTTCAGTTTCCTTCCTGGGGGGAGGGGCTTTCGCCCCTCCCCATTCTTGTTTAGGCGGCCTCTTGAGGCTCCATTCGCCATCCGGGCGGCTCCAGGGAGCGCGCCCATTCCTCGTCTTTCAGCATGTCTATGGCGCGGGAGAGCTGGGCCTGGGAGCAGTCACGGGAGGACGGGGGAAAACCGTTCTTCTCCATCCAGGCGTGTGTGTCCTTGATCCCGGCTTTCCGTGCCAGAAAATGAAAGTAGCGGATTTGCTTCTCCGTGGCCCGGCGTGCTTCCTTTGCTTTAGCTGCTTTCTCGATTTCCTCCCAGGCGTGGGGATCGTTTTGCATGTCTCGAGCTATGACCTCGATGTCCTTTACCACCACATCCTCGGCCTTTTGAGGCTGGGGCTCTACCGGCTGGGGAGCTTCCTTGGCCTTCTCCACGAGGGCCACTTTAGGGACGCCTTCCTCTTCAGGAAGGATGGTGATGACCACTCGGCCATCTCTTTCAGGTGCGACTTCAATTTTCATGTTTAACCTCCTCTGATGCCGGCTTTTCCCGGCATATTTTTTTTGACCCACTCGCTGCGGGCCACAGGCGACGCTTTTCCTCGAGGCGCAGGCTGTCAAGGGTCTGCCCGTTAGGGATGCGGGGAGGGCGCCCTGTGGGAGGGGACCCCGCACCCTTGACAGCTTAAATGGGCCGAGAGGTTTAATGTCGCCGGCCGCAGCGGGGTCAAAAAAATGAGGTTTTACTTGGCGAAGCCCACTAACTCCCTTTACCTTTCCTACAAAATGGCCTCAAATTGCCCCGTAGAGCGCGGGTCAAAGAGGATCAGGGTAAAAAGTATGGGCGCTCTTTTCGCTTTTCCCTAAATGAAAAAAGGCGGGGTGGCTGGCTGGTGAGGCTGGGCCACCCCGCCCTGGAAAGGAAAGCCCGACCGGGGAAGGTGGGGCAGGCAGGGAGGGCTTTCCTTTCCTTCTATTATTTGCGGCCCTGCGCGCGAAGCGCTCGTCCTGAGGGGGAAGGCGCCGGAGGCTTGGCTTGCGAGAAATGCACTATAGGTAGAAGAACTACTTAGAAAGCAGTCAGGCTCTGAGGGTCCAGTTAAGCAGGCGCCTTCCCTGAGGGAGCGCTCTCGACCTTCGGCTGGCTGGTGTGGCTGGAGCCGAAGGTCGAGAGCGCGGGGGGCCGCTACTTGATTCCAAAACATAGTAGAATATGGTTAAGGTAGGAAAGGAGCAGGGGTCAAGGATAAAGAAGCTGCTTGTTCCAGTCCTGGTTTTTTTCCTTTTGGTGTTTTCTCTCGCAAGTTGTGGGGAGCGATAATCAGAAAGACATTATCGTTTACATCACGAAAACCAGGAATAAGTCCACCGGGATGGCTGCTAATACCTGTCCAAAAGCAAGATCCCCATCACTTTGAGCGAGGCCAAAGCAAGAGGTTATACTCCATGCAAGGTCTGCAAGCCTTCAGAGTGAAAGAAGGGGATTGGGAGAACACAATAAATTAAGGCCTTTGCTTGACGCGCTACTTCCAGAATGGATAAACTCAAAAAGGCTTTTCTCTAGTAATAACAAAGGAGGGGAAGATTTGTTCTGCATTAACTGCAGGAAGGAATTGAAAAGGGGATGCCAATTCTGTCCTTACTGTGGAAGTCCAGTGGTCTCAGGAAAAGAGGAAGCTGTCAGTATAGTCCCACCCATTTTGAGGAAAAAAGAAGAGCACAAGAAAAGTGCATCTCTGTTCAACTTTCGGAATTCTTATCCCAAGGTTAATAGGAGGAAATTTAAAATCCTTCTGAGGTCTTCCGCTGAGTTTCCCTTGTTTCTGGCGGAGTTGGAATTCAAGTGTAGCCATATTGCCAAAATGGGGATTATATCTGGGAGCCTACAAATTAAGATGGAGGAAGAAAAAGATGTTTTGTCCTAGGTGCGGCAGGAAGTTAGATCCTGAGAGCGAGTTCTGTCCGGGATGCGGCATGAAGGTCCGGAGGGAGTCCCCAGAGCTTCAAGCTGAGGGAATTTCTAAGAAGCACAGAAGTTCCAGGGCATGGATCTGGGCCATTCTGGCCCTAGTCTTTGTCACGGGCTTAGTTTTAGGGGGGGGTTTTCTCTGGGGAAAGGGATCAGGAGGAGGCTTCTTGTATCCTGTAGTTGTAAATTTGAAATGGGGATATATCGACAGGACGGGGAAGATAGTGATCAATCCCCAATTCGATTATGCCTTTCCCTTTTCCGAGGGGCTGGCTATAGTGAAAGTAGGAGATAAATGTGGGTTCATCGATAAGGCGGGGAAGTTCGTGATTGATCCCCAGTTTGATGAAGTTATGTCCTTCCACGAGGAGTTGGCTGCGGTGAGAGCGAAAGATAAATGGGGGTTCATCGATAAGACTGGGAGGTTTGTGATTGACCTCCAGTTCCAAGATGCCTGGGGCTTCTCGGAGGTGCTGGCTCATGTGAAATTGGGAGGCAAGTATGGCTACATTGATAAGACTGGGAGGTTTGTGATTGATCCCCAGTTTGATTATGCTCGTGGCTTCTCGGAGGGGCTGGCTGGGGTGGAAGTAGGAGGCAAATGGGGGTTCATCGATAAGGCGGGGAAGTTCGTGATTGATCCCCAGTTTGATGATGCCTACTCCTTCCACGAAGGGCTGGCTGGGGTGGAAGTAGGAGATAAATGTGGGTTCATCGATAAGACTGGGAGGTTTGTGATTGATCCCCGTTTTGATAATGCCTACTCCTTCTCCGAGGGCTTGGGTTGTGTGGCTGTGGGAGGAGCAGAGAGACCAAAATACGGTTTCATCGATAAAACGGGGAAGTTCGTGATTAACCCCCAATTCGATAGTGCCCTTCCCTTCTCCGATGACCTGGCTTTGGTAGGCGTAGAAGGATTATCCGGTGGGATCGGCTACATTGACAAATCCGGTCATTACGTCTGGGAGCCAAGATATTAAAAGAAAATGGAACGCCCTCACTCCTTGTGGGAGAGCAACTGGCGTGAACCGGCTCAATCCCATCTGCGGTTCGATACTTTATATTATGAAGCCTATCGATAAGGGTCTTCTGAGCTTTAGAGGGTGTGCTATGCCCTCACTGTCACCGCCGTACCGATTTTGCTGGAAACCGAGAGGAAATCACCCGCTGATCGCCATTCAGTTTTGTCCCTTTCTTTTTTGGCGTTTTCTCAATCTACCTGAGCCCGTTCACCGGGCTCGCCTTTCTCTGTGCCCTGGCCAGGTCGTTCTGAGTCAAGCTCAAATACCTCTGAGTGACGGCGTAGGAGGTGTGGCCCAAAAGGCGCCTCACTGTCTCCAGGTCCGCTCCGTTCTGGAGGTAGGAAGTGGCGGAGGTGTGCCGGAACAGGTAGGGGTAGAGCCTATCAAAACGGCCTTTCTGTTTTAAGATTCTCATGATGGAGCGCAGGGCGCAGTATGTCAGGGCCCTTCCGTCTGAGGTGGTAAAGAGCGCATCCTCGGAGGGAGGAGCTTTCCTTTTTCTGAGATAGGCCTGAATGGCCCTCTTGGTAATCTGGGAAAGAGGAAGCATCCTTTCCCCGGTCTTGCCGCGCACCCTGATGTAATCCCCCTAAAAGTCTTTCAAGGTCAGGCTCATGAGCTCCCCGGGCCTCAGGGCAACGTCAATTAGAAGTAACAGGATGGCCTGGTTCCTGTGCGAGTTCCTCTCCAATTTCTTAGCGATGTCCAGGAGTTCCTGAAGGGCAGAGGAAGTCAAGGTGGGAAGGAGCTTTCTGAGGGCTTTTACGTAGGACAAGCAGTGACTAATTATAGGCTCGAGTGCTAAAATTAAAAACGGAGTCGGAGAGAGAAACAACTATGGGTGAAATCCTGGTAGGAACTTGTTCATGGACTGATCCCACGCTAATTGAAAGCCGGCGTTTCTATCCCGATTGGGCGCGGACGGCTGAGGAACGCCTCCAG
>Ga0315280_10007639_pt1 | contig 14435 bp, 19 predicted proteins | sample YL17G06_40_MG_FD_203697 | JGI IMG/M metagenome (GOLD analysis project Ga0315280, IMG submission 203697) | Sediment microbial communities from Yellowstone Lake, YNP, Wyoming, USA - YL17G06_40 | ecosystem: Environmental > Aquatic > Freshwater > Lake > Sediment | place: USA: Wyoming | collected...
ATGAGCAAGTTTCCAGCAACTATCTTTGATAAAATTGTATTCATATCTTTTCAATCTTCTAAGAGATTTGAAAGCCTTTTGGCTTCCCAAATCAGCAAATCTTTGAAGTTTGGACTTTCTTCTTTCAATAATCTTTCTTTTGATAAACATCTCTTTTCCAAAATAAAAGTGCCTAAGAAATTTCTTTTTCTTGGAATTGTAAACAGAAACAGCAATATTATTTCCATTGGTATCTACTCCAATAATATTCTTGCTTTCAATAGGTTTGTCAAAATCCTTTTTGATGAGGATTTGAACTTTGAGGTTTTTGAAGATAAGGATGGAACTAATATTCCAACCACTAATCAAGTTTTTAACCAATCTCAAATAAGCACCATCCTGAATGACAGGAAGATTAACTCTTTTGCTTTTTGTATATCCTGCAATAGAGATAACAAACAAGCCCTTATCATTGGTTTTTATGCTAAACATTCTTTTGTCAAATCTGACTGGAATGCTGATAATTTTATCACAGACTTTTCTTCTCAGAAAAACTTGGAACAAAGAAGCCTGAATAAAGGCAGACTGCAATTTATACTTTTTTCTGAAATCTTTGTAAATCATAGACTGAAGTTTATATCTGCTAATTCCCTTATTTTCTCTCCAGATGGAGAAAATTTCCTGAGAACAGGTAAGATATTCATTATACAATTTAGAGATTTCTGTTCTCTTAGTAATTGTAGGTTCTCTTATATTGATTGTAATTATCTTTTGCATTTTGACAATAATTATAATAATAACTTACTTATAAATGTTTCTAATCCTCAATTCATCCCTAATCTAAATAAATTTGAGGATAGGGACTTCTTGAGGGAGATGTTAAAGCTCTGGAGTTCTATTGTTGTTGTCATTTTTGATTTAATGGGCTTGGGCAGGAAAGCAATGTTTGGAACCCAAGAATTTCCTGCTCCACTCCCAAGCCCAAAAGAGGTTTAAAGATAAGGAAAAAAAGGGTTGAACCTTATCTCGTGGAGTATGATTAGTATGATATATCTTTTTTTGTATTATCATTTTTCATATTATAATAAAATAAAACATATTTATAAATATTGTTATATTATACTATATAACAGAGATTTTGATTTCTTAATCAAAAATTCACAGCAACAAAATAATACTGTCTTATTGCTAGCATATGGAAATCTTCCCGTTAATCCGTATATTTTAAGTTAGAAAAAGTCGAGTTTCTCACAATTTGTTCTTCAATGAAACAAATTCTGAATTACTGTAGGCAAAGCTTTAAGGAGAGAAATTGGTCCTTGTAGCGGATATACTGTTTGCTTGAGTATTAATAAAGTGTAGAGAAATTCAATTGCAAAAAAAGCTGCGATTACTATAACTATTAAAAGAACATCGAACAAAGGATTACGTCCTCTTTCTCCTGCTAACCATTTACCGACTTTAAACAACACTACTCCTATAAAGAAAAACATAAATACTATCGAGAGAGAATAGATGATATGGAAGAGGACATTTATAGGAGCTGGAGTGGTCGGACTCATACTCTCGTTTAAAAGATAATTACTTTCCTCAACTAATGATGCGTCTAAAGCGAATATCTTCCCTCCGGATTCAGCTAAAGCATTTGACCAATTACCAGTTGTTACGGCTTTACCTATATCTATTAGACTACCACCAAAGAAAAGGATTAGGACCAGAAGTGTAGAAAAGACTGAAAGCGTTTTCCATAATGACAGTACCATAATTATAATTGATTAAGAATAGTTAGATTTATCTCCGTCTTCTCTTTCCACTCTTTCTGCCACTTTTAGAATTATTATCCTTTAAAGCAATTATAACTACAACTATTACAAGGGCAATTGCAGCTAATACAATATAGACAATAATCATAAGTGTATTATTTTTCTGTGTAGTAGTAGCTGTATCCTGTCCCTTAGGTATCTCTTCATCAGTTTGAATTGTAAAGGTCTTGCTCTCAGAATTAGTATTACCTGTATAATCTACGCAAGCACAAGTCCAAGTATTCTTGCCTAATACATTCAAATCACTTCCAACTAAAGTATAAGGAGATGAAGTTACAGTTACTGTCTTTCCAGTATTACCTTTAGTCAAAGTTCTTGTAGTAGTTGGAGCTGAATCAATATTATCTGAACAAGAACAAGTTACTGACTGTGAACTCATATAATCAACATATACGTTTGCTATAGCAATAGTAATTGTTGGGTCTGTATTATCTATTGTTATGCCCTTAACTGCTGCTGACCAAGCTTGTCCGCCTGTTGCACTGCCATTATCTGCATAAGCACTGCAATTATATGTAATTGCATCTGTTAATGAAGAAATGCTCACTGCTGCATTTTCAAAATTACTGACTTTTGCAGAACTGTTTGAAATAGTCACCAATTTCGTTACATCTGAACCTGTTCTTGCATCTACACTCCCGCCAGACTTATTACAATACAAAGAGACATTATAAGAGCCAGTTGTTGAATTTATGTAATTATTTGTAATAGACACATTCATTGTAGCTGAATAATTTCCATAATTCACTGGGCTGTTGACTGCTATGGTATTAGCTGCACTTACAGTAAAAGCAAGGAGTGTTATTAATAGAACACTCAACAACCCTAAAGATAAGTTCTTCTTCATTTTCTATAAGTTATTTAATAATTTGTTATTTATAAACTTTTTTATTAAGATGTATTGCTAATTCTTCGGGATTCGAAAAATGCTCGAGCGTCGTAGAATTCAGGTAAAGGATTTATTCCCAAGATAAAGCCGACACCTCGAACATGTTGGGTGGGCAAGGTGGTTTGTCTGACTGGTGGACCCTCTTCCTTTAATAGTTCCACGACCTATTTCCGTAAGCAGAATTGATTTTTACCACTTTATAACCCTAATCTCTTTATATCAGCTTCCTTTACTCCAATCGTTCTTAATAGAGTCATAGTCTTAGCTCTTCTATTCTTTACATCTAATTTCTTAAATATCCAACCATATGTGAACCATCCTTTACTTTTATGGAATGCTGCAATTCTTTGAGTGTGTCCAACTTCACCAACATCATCATATCTATATTTAGTTGGTTGTACCTTGCCAGAATAAGTTTTAACTCTAACATATGTTCCTGAAGGTCTTATGTAAGGCTTTTTTATTGGTGACATCTTAACTTAATTAATAATCCTTTATTTATAAATATTTTTATTAAATAACTTTTTACTAAGTTTGCTGAGAAACAGATAAATACTTTACTTCTTAGGAAATTTTGTTCGAAACTTTAATCTTTGACTTTTAATCAAAATTTAAAGACCTCCTTATTTCCTTCTCTTCTTTCTGCCGGCCTTTTTCTTAGCGCCAAGAACGTGAACACTTTCTTTGTCCTTGCCTAATCTCTTTACACTGACTTTCTTTCTCTTTCCATCTATCATTCGGAAAGTTATGTAAGTGGCGCCAATCTTATGACCGGTCTTTTTTCTTTTTGCCATTATGATTTGACCATTAATCTATTTAAGTTTGCACCTAATCCTAAGTTATATACATAATACCTTTTCATCTTATTTTACAAATGCCTCAATTGCAAATACGACACCGAAAATCATCAAAATCCATCCACTGAATGATGATAGTATAGCTGGACTCATATGAGCTAAGCTTAATATTGTTTCAAGCAATACTAATACTCCAACTAAGAACTCAGTAACTGTTAAGAAGTTTAAGTCCTTTCCTTTTGTTCTTACAGCTCTCTTTATTACAGCAACTAATCCCAACTCTATAAATAATATGACAACTGCTGATAATTTAATCATAGGAAGAATGTATTGAGACACTCCAAGAATACCAACTCCGACAAGTCCTAAGGCGATAAGAAGAATTGCAAATGCAACAATAACAATTCTTAAGGACATATCCTTCAACTTAAAAATCTTATAACCACTTTTTTTTCTTTTCATCTTAACTATAATTAATAATCGATAGTTTATAAATATTTTTATTAAATAACTTTTACGTCTCGTTAACCTAGCATGTTATGTAAGAGATGTCCTGTCCATTTAGGTATGACTGGGACAATAAAGGTAAAAATCAAAATTACCATAAGGATTAGTTGAGGAACAATAAAGACAGCAAAGAATTTAGCCCAAGCTTTGATTTTTACAATTGCAGCGATAAATAATGTAAGTAGGATTAGAGTTATCCAGGCAATTAATATAGAAGGGATGAAGATTTCAGATATATGTAATAAGGCTCCTTCCTCAGACTTAGTTATTAATTCTTCTGCGATTGTAGTCATATTTAGCATTTTAGTGTATCCTCATATATTCTTTAGCAAATTTAAGTGCTTGGGATTTAGTTTTGAATCTTTTCTTTTCTTTAGGTTGAAGAGGAAATCCATCTATTAAAAATACTACATATTTTTTACTTGGAGTTTCGTTTATAAAAATATGTTGAGGATTATGACTAAATGCTCCTTTTACCCAATAATCATTTTTTAGTTGTTTCTTCCAATCTTTTAGTGCCATTTTAGTGTTTCCTCATATACTCTTTTGCAAATTTAAGAGCTTGTGATTTGGTTTTAAAATATTCTGCTCTATTTTCAATATTTCCTCTCAGATTTCCAATTGATACTCTATAATTTTTTATAAATTTGGAGCCAAACCAATTAGATGGAACTTTCAAATCATTAATTTTTATTGTAGAATACATTTTCTCAGCAAAAGTTAAATTATCTCTTGAGTTTTTCCATTTGTTTACTCCAACCTTCTTCCAGTCTTTTAGTGCCATTTTAGTGTTTCCTCATATACTCTTTTACCACTTTAAGTGCTTGTGATTTAGTTTTGAATTCATTAACTATTTGAGGTTTATTATTTTTATAAACTGTAACTATAATTCCTCTAATTTTAAGATAGTGAGGATAAATCTCAATATTTAAATAATTTCCTTTATTATCTCTTTTTTCATATTTAGCAGTATTTTTACTATTCCACTGAGATAATTTATTTTTCTTCCAGTCTTTTAGTGCCATTTTAGTGTTTCAACACCCCCTTTATTTTTACATTTAAACTTTCTGGAGCATCCATATCTTCATAAAAGATAGATACATTTCCAATAATTGATTTTTTTAATAGTTTAAAAATTTTGTTAGAAAATAAATCTTTAAATGCCCCGTGAGTCCCAGACACATTTAAATAATAAAATTTACTATTAAAATTATCGTGTCTTGTTGTTTTAATATCTAAAGAACCATCATTTGATTTAGCTAATTTCTTAATAATATTCAAAACTTTATCTCTTATAATAATATATTTTCCTTCTGTTTTAAAAGATATTTCAATATAATTTCCCATTTTATTTCTTTCTTTTTTTAATTTTAGGTATTTTTGCAAACACTTTTAAATCTCCCTTTATAGTAATCCATCTAACTCTAACTTTCCTACCGTTAATTATGAAATTAGCCCAACCAGTTTTCCAAGGAGCTTCATATGCGTGTTCATATTCTTCATCTTGTTCTTTCCTGTCAGGGTCAGCCCACCAGAATAATTTAGTATAATCATAATCTACTCCTTTTTTATATTCGCTTGGAGATTTAATAGATTTAATTTTGTTTTTATATTTGTCTCTTAAAGATTCTTGTACTTCTTCATCTACAAACATCCATAATTCATCTGACATTTTTATCCCATTCCTCCTTCTGAAATATAAACTATTAAATTTTTTTGCTTAGTTAGTAATTTCCAATCTTTTAGTGCCATTTTAGTGTTTCCTCATGTATTGTTTAGCGAATTTAAGAGCTTGGGATTTTGTTTTAAAGAGTTTAGTGACTTTAAGAGAACTTACTAACCAATTATTTTTTTCTTTTGGATGAATCATTTTATCTATTTTTCCTATTAATATTTCATCCATTATACCTCCAATAATATCTGTTTTTGTATATTTTATTATATTCTTTCCTCTTACTGTTAATTTCTTTCCTCTTACTGCTAATTTCCAATCTTTTAGTGCCATTTTATAGTGTTTATATGATTTAACGTAGTTTAATGCAATTTTACTTTAACATTTATACTTGGGTAGTATGGATAAAAAGCTTTATTATAATACACTTTTATTAAGTCTTTGCCAAATGCCTTTTTTGCTTCTTTTATAATTGTGCTCATAATTTTTTTATCTACTTTACCTAAAGAAGAGTCAGTGTGCCCAACAAAATATACTTTTGCACTTCTTTTAGCATAATATACTTGTCCATAGGCAATTCCTGTTTTCTCTAGTATTTCTCTTTTAAAATCGTGTAATTTTTCTGATTCTGGTCTTATTGACATTTTAAGGACTATCCCTCCATTCTCTTTCATATCTTCTCATAAATCTTCTTTGGTCTTTTTCAGCTTTACTTACCCAAGACAAGTTATCACTTATTTTTTTTACTTTTGGTTGACTTTTAAAATAAATTTTGTATGTGTATGGTTTAATTTTTACGGCTTTACCGAAAGGCTTAGTTAAAGTTAGTCCTTTCTTTTTTAACAATATTCTTAGTTTTTTCCAAGCAGATTGGACTGTTTTTGCATTAATTATTTGTTGTTCGTATTTTAGCGCCATTTTAGTATTTCTTCATATACTCTTTTGCAAATTTAAGAGCTTGTGATTTAGTTTTTGATTTTTTTAAAGTTCTAGAATAATTAAGTCTACTTAACCAAACTATATAATAATTATGTTCTTTTAATACTCTTAAAATAGATTCTGTTCGTTGATTATACCAAGTATCCTTTGTTATTCCTCCATATCCTTGTTTCCAATCTTTTAGCGCCATTTACTTTTTCTCCCACTTTTATTAGAATGTGAATGACTAGGATGTGACGAATTATAATAATGATGTTCTGTTACACTTCCAGAGTGACCATTATGACTACCGTGTCCATTATGACTATAACTATTGGTATGACTATTCTTCTTGCCTCTGCTAGATGCAGCTATTATTATAATAATGAATGTAAGTATTATACCTCCAATTGCTAAATAGACCCATCCTGCAGTTATACATCTATTATAAGTTGTTGCAACAGGTTTACCGATTCCAATATAATTCCACCATCTATAATGTAATTCTTGTCCACTTACAAATTCTTGATACCATTCACATTCACCTGCATTTACAGGTGGGTTCTCTGCTTCAGGTGATACGTTTGTAGGTATACCTTGAATATTTCCGCCTACACATTTAAAGTCTTGACACACTTGGTCCTGAGCACATCCTATATTTGGGGGAATACAAACAACTTTTACAGGCGTATTCTGAACACACTTTCCTGAACTACAGGAGTAACTAACTTTATAAGTTTGACCATTTATTAATTGCCCACCATATAATCCTTGTCCAGGACATTCAACAGATGAAGTACAAGCTAAAGTATCAGTCTCTGCTACAGTTCTCCAATTATTATTCTCACATATCTTATACCCATTCGTTATATCTATCCTTGCACCATTACAACAAGCTTTATGTCCTGTATAAGTTGCTGGGTATAAATAAGTCTTTCCAGTCTCAGTTGTGATTGTTCCTGCTGAATATATATACCCTCCAAAACAAAATTCTTGCTTACTGCTATCCCAAATTGTTCCACCAAACTGTTCTCCTACATATGCAGGTTCATCCCAAAATTCTATATAATTCGTACTTTCGTAAAAGTTAAGAGTTGTTGCAGATGTTTCAACCATTACATCTCTAATTGACTGAGTAGGACAATTTAAATCGCATCCTGTATAACAAATTGTTCTAAAACCACCAGTTGTTGAATATAAATTCAAACCATACTTTTCTGCATTATAAGTTAAGGTACCACCACTTGCTGGTTTCCATCCAGTAAATATGGATGTAAGCGTATACTTCTCTAATTTTATATACATAGAATTCTGACTCACATCTATACTACTAAAAATAGCGTGCTTCTCTCCTGGCCATGTCCATTTAATGATATGTTCTTGTCCACAATTATTTCTATTGGCATCACACACCTTATAAACTATCCTTAAATCCTTTCCTAGACTTTCCCAGAATCCATAGGTGATAAAGTATTGGATATCACTAACAACTTTACTCTTAAATCCTATATTCTCCTTGGAAATCCAGAAACCAGATTCAGGCAAAGAATATGTTAGTACGACGTCATCAATAACTTCACATTTTATACCTGCCTGATGTGGAACTAATAAAGTAACTTCTTTACCTTGAAAACTCGTTTGCTGAGTTAGTCCTATATAATTCAAACCAATAAGTCCTCCAGCTAATAACACAACTACTAATAATGCAGGAAGTGGTTTATCTGTTTTTGCAACAGCAAAAATCATTCCAAAAATCAAAACTCCTATTCCAGCTATGAGAAAAATATTATGAGTGATGAAATGTAATATTAAACCGCCAGCAATAAATGCCATAAGAATAATGACCCCAATTATAATAAGACCAGCAGTTGTTAAGACTATCCCAATTTGGCCTTTCTTGTTACTATTTTTTAACATTTTCCTATCCTATAATTAATAATCCTTATTTTATAAATTTTTTTATTTAATAACTTTATCGTCGTTTCTTTTTGAAACTTTTATAAAGACTGAAGAGTGAAGCAAACATTAATAAGACTTCGTCTACAAATGGTAAAGGGTCAGGAATAAAAACATCTATAACAAAGGCGATTGCCAAGATTATTGCAATACTTAGCCATTTACTTCTCTTTATTTTTTTCATCTCACTCTCCTGTTTCTTTTACGTTTAGCTCTAATCACTAATATTAGAGTTGTGATTGGAACAATAATGCTTAATGATATAACTACTACTTTTAATAAAGTGTTTTCTCTTGCAATCCTTGCTCTTTCAGCCTCTATCTTTGATAACAACTCTTGCTGTTTCACTACTTCAGCTTGCAATTTAGTAACTAACACTTTTTCATTATCTAAACTTAAGTGTAGATTAGCTATCAGAGAAGCAGATTCATCTAAACTCAATCTCAAGGCATCAATTAATTCAGCTTGTTCATCCAAGTTCAAATTCAAATTCTTAATAATCTCGGCATCTTCTTCTAAAGTCTGGTTCAAACTATTTATTAATATAGCTTGTTCTTCAACTTTTAAATTCAAACTATTAATTATACTAGCCTGTTGTGAAGTTGTAAGAGTAAGATTACTTATCAATATACCATATTCTTCAACTTTTAGATTAAGATTAGAAATTAGTACTATCTGCTCAGCATTTGTCAACTTTAAACTATTTATTAATATAGCTTGTTCCTCAATTTTCAAATTCAAGTCATTAATAAGCTCAGCCTGCTCAATAGTTGTCAAGTTTAAATTAGATATGAGTACTGCTTGTTCTGCAATAGTCAAATTGAGATTTTGAATTATAATTGTGTCATCTTTTACTGTCTTATCCAAACTATCTATAAGAGTTGCCTGTTCACCTAATGATAATTTCATCTGGCTTATTAATGCTGCTTGTTCCTCATTTTCTGACTGTAGCAAAGCTACCAGAGCAATCTTCTCATCTAAGTTTGCAGTGAGCTGATTTATCATCAAGGCCTGCTGTGCTATATTACTCGTCAGTGTCTCTATTATTATAGCTTTTTCTTGCACAGTGAGTTGAAAAGTATTAATTAACTGAGCCTGTTGCTGTGTTGTTAAATTAAGATTCGCTATTATAACTGCTTGTTCATCTCTTTTTTGAGTAAGCTGTTGTATAAGCAAAGCTTGGTCATTAACATTTGTTGTTAAATTCCTTATCATCTCTGCCTGTTGAGTAGTAGTAAGTTGCAGAGCACTAATTAAAGCAGCCTGTTGATTTATATTAGTAGTGAGAGTATCAACCATAATTATCTTCTCATTCAGATTTGTTGTTAGAGCATTAATCATAGTTACCTGTTCTGCAATATTCAAATTTAGCGCCTTAATAATTAAGCTTTGATTTTGGATATTTAAGTTAAGATTTTCTATCATAACAATTTGTCCTTCTAAAGTCGTCGTGAGCTCATTTATAATCCTAGCTTTTTCTTGCACGCTTACATTATACTGATTAATTAAATCAAATAGTCTTTGTTGTTCTGCATCTGTCAATTCTATCACATCCAATACTAATTTATAGGTTCCTTGCTTACAAATATAATATTGTGTGTTTTGCTGAATGATTTCATTTTCCACACAAGTAGTGCCGCATTTACCTATTACTTCTCCTTGACTGACCCATTTATTTGCTGAACACGTATAGTATGTATTACCAACACACTTTTCATCACCTGCCTCACACTCGACACTAATACAGGTTGCATTTAGACATCCAAACTGACAAGACTGAACTAAAGTATCAGAATCAGTATAACTGCAATCATAGCTATTGCAATCGTAAGTTCTAAACATCTGATAAACATTATTCTCCTTGCAATACTTATTACCAATATATCCATCTGCTCCACAATCAGTCTTTACATCACATTCATAACTACAGGATTGTGTCTGTCTATCAACTCCACCTGCATTCCAAGAAGCTCTATACATATATAACTTCAAATCTAAATTAACGTTTGAAGCTAGTATTGGTCCTCCACCAGAGCAGGTACTTCCACCATAACTATAATAATAGGCTGAAGCAGTTTTGCTTTGTCCTGTTATACCTCTACCCACCTCCCACACTGGTGAACTTATAGTTTTGCTAGCAGAAGTAGAACAACCACTATCAGAATATCCACCAGTTCCGGTAGCTAATAAATGACTATTAGCAGTCCCCCAGGAATTAACTGTAAGAGTTGCATAAGAAAAGAATTTATAGCAGTAACTATCAGTTACAGCATATCCATCTGTACTATATGTATTTCCTCTTGAAGCACCAAGAACTATTTTGCTTTCGACCACAGATGCACTTCCGTAACTACCACAACTACCAGGCAATTGTTTTTCACATTTCCTATAACACTTATTTGTAGAAGCATCACAATATAAATCTGTTTGTGAGTATCCAGAAGGACAAGCAGATACTATACACTGACTATTATAAGGAATTGCTGCCTGTTCTACTGGTTTAAGATAAACGTAGTAAAGAGCAATACCCACTCCTATTAATATTAAAGAAATCAAAATGACTAAAAAGATTTTTGATTTTTTTCTCTGTCCAACTCTGCTACTTCTCTTTTTCATTTTATTAATTTTATTAATAATCCTAATTTTATAAACATTCTTATTAAATAACTTTTATTATACGACCCATATTAGTATAAGCCATACTAAGGCTATTGAAAATACAAAGCTAAGAGCGAAACGTTGAGGAACTTTTCTCATAAAAATGAAAGGAGGAACTATAAAAAATATGAGATTAAGAATAAGAAGGATAAGCCAATTAGGTATATATAATATCTTAGCCTTTTCACTTATAAATTTTAAATCTAAAAGTGTCTCCCCTGCTATATGACCATACCATACTATAAAAATATTTCCAGTATGAACTTCAACACTTAATATTCCTGCCTTATCACTCTTATCAACTGCCCTTATATTGAAATTATAAATTCCGCTTGGAAAATCTGCTGGTAGCAGAATAGTGAAAGTAGTTGCAGTAGAATAAGTAACAGAAGCTGGAACCTTCAGTTCTGTATCTTTTATGGTTACATAATTGCACACTGATACAGCTGAGGCATTTGCAACATCTTCGCACATTATTCTCAAATCTATATCTTTTGTTCCTAAATTCTTAAATAACACTTCTCTCACTTTACTCTGACTCCTACCAACTAATAAAATATAGCTAGTGCCACCGACATCATTTGTTATAGTCCAATTTCTTGCTTCAGGTGTCGTAATTATTCCTCCTCCACCACCAGGACTTGGAGTAATAGCAGTTGAAATAGTAAAGGCTTGTGTAGACGAATTTTCATTAGTAGCCTTATCTTGTGCATAGACAGTTAGATTATATGTATCGTATGCAGTTACAGTTGCAGAAGTTTGCTGATTGCAATTAAAGGATATGTTCTCTAAGCAAAGACCAGGACATCCGTCTATTCCTCCAGACGAATTATAAATACTATACTTGCAAGTAGTTGTCGATAAATACTTATCATCAACACTAGCATTAAAAGTAAACGTTTGCACTCCGTTAATTGTAGTTATTTTCGTTATGTTTATATCAGGTTTTGTTAAATCAATAATATATGTCTGATTATTTAACCCCCATCCAATATTTCCTAAATTATCACTACAATTCACATTCCAAATAATCTCAGTTTCAGAAAAGTTTAATGGATTAAAGCTTATTGGCACTCCCTCTATTATGCTAGTCTTAGTCTGATTTAAAGAAAAAGTTCCGCTTGCATTATGATACAGACTGCAAGCTGTTATCGAATCAGCATTTGTATTCACAGTAAAATTAAATTTATGGTTGTTTAGATAATTTCTATGTGTATCATTTTCAGGACTAAGAGAAACTGCAGGGACAACTGTTCTAATGCCAAAACCTACCCTCTTATAATTTACATTATTCAAAGTATCTTCTGATAGAAATGTCAAATTATAATCAATATCTCCACCAGGCAACTTAAAAGTTGTGTTTTGACAAGTTGGAAGGTAAGTAGGAGAGATAATCAAATCTCCTGATGAGTTATATACATAATACCAGCAATCTTTTACTCCTACTAAATTATCAGTTACGGTATAGTTTAGAGAGAGTGAATTATTGTTTGCATAATTTTGTGATTGTGGCTCATCCACTATTATAGTAGGAGGAGTATCATCTAATCTTATTGTCCTCGTTTCTGTCGTATTCTTATTACCTGACTTATCTGTTGCTGTAACATTAAAATAATAAGTATTGTCTGGAAGCCCAGTCCAAGTTATGTTTCTGATTCCAGCTGTATAAGTTGTTATGTTATAGCTACCTACCTGATTATACAATCTAAAAGTTATGCTATCTTCATTAATCTCTGTAATAATTACATCCACAAAAATAGAAGTTGAAGTAGTATTTGTATCATTACTTGGAGTTTGTGCTCCATATTCAATTAATGGAGAAGTAGTATCAACGTGAATAGTTCTATTAGACGAAGGAGAACCCCAAGCAGCAGCATTTGAAGATTCATTGCACCTTACGTTCCATTCAAAATTTCCGTCATATAGAGATTTGATGAAAGTGCTTACAGTTCCATTATTAGGAGTTGAATTTGTATCGTTTAAACTCCAACTACCAGACCAATTGCTCCATAACTCACAACTATCTAAAGTAGGATGGGATGCTGTATAATTAAAATTTATATTTAGCGAATAATTTAACCACTGATTAGCAGCAGGATAATCTAAGGATATGCTTGGTGGAGCAAGACTTATTAAAAACGATACATTATCGCTTCCAACTCTTCCACTACTATCATTAGCATAAACATAAAGCATATGAGACGATTCACTGGCATTAAAGGTAGTATTTTGACAATTAGAAAGTGAATAATTAGTTCCTCCGTCTAAATTCCACCAACAACTATCTAAATTTAAATCGCTGACAGTATAATTAAGCGCTATTGAAGAGTTGTAATTATAAGTGGAAGAAGTTGGCAAAACTATATCTACAACTGGGTCATTCAAATCAATATATATAACTCTTGTATCAGTTTTATTGAATAAACTAGCACTATCATTTATCCAAGCATAAAAAGTATAAGTTCCTTCGCTTAAACCCGTCTTATTCTCCCAATACTCATTATCTAAATTATTATCAAAACTCTCATTAACTACGTTCCATTCTAACTTTACACTATCTTTATTTATATCAGCTGCTGTTATATTAATAAATATATCGCCCGTTTGTCTATAAGTATCGTTAGAATAAGAACTAGGATTATAATAGATTTGAGGAGTGGACGTATCTATAGTGATGGTATTATTTTGAGTAGTGAAAAGATTTCCAGCCCAATCCCAAACACTTACCCACCACTTATATACCTCGTCTGCAAGTGTGACAACTACCCCCACAATAAATATTATTCCGTCTGGAGTAAAATCAGTATTTGTAATATTAACTATACCAGTTGAATTATGTATATACAAAGATGCATTCTTTACTCCTAAATTATCTGATACATTAAAAGTAAAGTTCTGTGAATTAGTCGAATTATAAGAATTATCTGCAGGAGAAATTAGACTTGCCTTTGGAACAGTAACATCAATCAAAAAACTAACACTAGATGAGTTTTGATTTCCTGCTGAGTCGTTTATCCAGATTGTTACGTTGTGCTGTCCTTCACTCCAGATAATATTTGTGATATTCTGCCCGCAGGTTATCGTTGTATTTACATCCCAACTGTCATTCGAATACCAACACGTCTTCAAATTAGCATCGCTCGCAGTATAATTGACATCAATTGTATTAACACTCCAATTTGAATTATTTGAAGGATAGACAATTTGTACATTTGGAGGAAGAGTGTCAATAGTGA
>Ga0315280_10007640_pt1 | contig 14432 bp, 11 predicted proteins | sample YL17G06_40_MG_FD_203697 | JGI IMG/M metagenome (GOLD analysis project Ga0315280, IMG submission 203697) | Sediment microbial communities from Yellowstone Lake, YNP, Wyoming, USA - YL17G06_40 | ecosystem: Environmental > Aquatic > Freshwater > Lake > Sediment | place: USA: Wyoming | collected...
CGGCAATCCCTGTGGAGCCATTGACCAGCATATTCGGGAACTTGGAGGGCAGAACGGTCGGCTCGGTGCGGGTTTCATCATAGTTCGGCACAAAATCGACTGTGTCATACTCAATGTCTTCGAGCATGGCCATAGCCGGTGCAGCCATTCTTGCCTCAGTATATCTCATAGCTGCGGGCGGGTCGGCATCAATGCTGCCGAAATTGCCCTGAGGGTCAATGAGCGTATAACGCATATTCCAATCCTGGCCCATACGCACCAGCGTTCCATAAGTGGCCTGGTCGCCGTGCGGATGGTAGTTGCCGCTGGTATCGCCGACAATTTTGGCGCACTTGCGGTGCTTGCTTCGCGGACCAAGATTCAAATCATTCATCGCAACAAGTATTCGTCTTTGCGAGGGCTTCAGGCCATCGCGGACGTCCGGCAGGGCACGCGAAACAATCACGCTCATCGCATAGTTAAGATATGAATTCTTAAGCTCATCGAGGATACGCATATCCTCGAATCGCTCCTGTGGCTTCTCAATTTCCTTCATAACTTCTTGTCCATACTGAATTTTGGTTTTACCGCAGAGCACGCCGAGCACACAGAGACAACATAATTAGTAACTGGTAATTGGTGAGTAGTGAATATTTAACCAATTAACTACTCACCATTTAACCAATTTTCTCTGCGTTCTTTGCGTTCTCGGCGGTTAATTCTTAAAACTTTGTATGCAAATAGATTAACCTCAGGCGGGCAAAAAGTCAATAAACAGGGAATATTAAATGATGGCTAAAAGTAAGAAGGACAAAGTATAAAGAGCGAAGTGCGAAGGATGAACCACGATTCACGAATCACGAATCACGAACCACGTATCATGCCCTGCGTTTCCTGGTCAATGCCAGGCCGCCCAAAGCCAGCAATAAAATCGTCGTTGGTTCGGGAATGGCTGCGTTGTAATGGGATGCCACCTCTTCCGCAGACAGAGGCCGAGTGTAAAATGCCACCTCATCTAATGACCCGTCCAGGAAGTTCTGAATCGTTCCACGATTATTCCACCCTGCGAGAATCATCGGATAAACGAAATCGGAAAACGAGTCAGGCGTACCACCTGCCAGTGTGGTCGAAGATACTGCTTCCTGTTGGGCGTCAAGGTAAAGACTCACACAGTCTTGTACCAAGCTTACGGTTGGATCAAAACAGTACACAATATGGTGCCAAGTGTCGTCGAACATTTGTGGATTGCCGCCTCCGGAGTAGAACCGAAGCTCATACCTGCTATAGTCTTGATCTCTGAAATAGAGACGAAGTTCCCCTGCGGTATGGTTCGCTACGTCCACAATAAATGCGGTTGTGCTCCTGGGATTGTTTGACCCCATAATGGCCTGGTTGGCAGTAGTACCGTTGTCAGATTTGAGCCAGAACTCCACAGAAAAACCCTGAAAGAGGCGGCGTCCATAATCTCCGAGCGTGGTCAGCTGTACATAATTGCTCTGACCTCGGTTAAAGTGTACGGCTGTATCATCCGGCTCAGCAATGATTGGGCCAACCACTCCAACGACCGGATTATTACGAAAGGAACCATTATGGTTCCCCATCTCATCGCGCACCATATCTGTGACCTTACTCTCTCCGAATCGGTAGTATGCAAAGGGGTTATCCCCCATGACTACTTGCTCATACGCACCTTTCAATTGGCTACCGTTCAGCAACACCACTGCAACAGTCACTGCCCGGAGAATTGTCACGTTTTTCATTCCTTTACCTCCTAAACATCCTCCGTTCTTTCGCAGGAAAACGCAATTGTTTATCCCCTGCGTCCTCTTATTATCGCCAAAGCGCCCAATCCTAATAGGATAATAGTGCATGGCTCCGGAATGAGAGTACCGGTTAGCTCAAGATTGTCAAATATGAACCTGCCGTTTCCCAAAAGTTCCATATCCTCCACACGAAACTCGACAATCGGCTTTCCTTCAATCGCCGATAAGTACGACATATCGCAACTGAAAGGATGCCACGCATTATCTGCAATGATTGGCCAATCAGCCAGTACGTCTGACCAGTCCACCGCCCCACTAACTCTGTAATGCAAATCAAAGCTCGGAGTTTCCTCCGACCTATAATCCCACCTGATTGCAATATCTCTGTAGCCGGTCGTGTTAATAGTCAAAATCCACTCGGCATCTGGAGCTCCGTGAACCCGCACATCGTTCCAGGCTGCTCCCTGGCCAGCATCGTGATGGACACCAGCGGCATCTGCGTAGGCAATCCCATCCTTGCCATTAGTATCTTTCTCTCCGCCAAATATGGCTAAAGTTGGTACTCCAACCACATTTTCAGCCGTTACGTTCTCTGTATAATAGGCTGAACTTGCCCCGAAATCCCAGATTGCCATCAAAGCCGCACCAGATGGGCTGCTGAAAGCTGCCAAAAATACAAGGGCAAGTAAAAGTATTGCTTTTCTCATTTTCCACCTCCTGCCTCTCTCCTTCCCTCTCGCCGGACACTCCGGCCAGTTGTTTAGGGCCTCCTCGTAGGCGCTATTTATCTGTTTTCACCCTAAAAAAGCCCTTTTTTATAGGAGCTTGCAACAAAGCAAAAAACGCCTTTTTTTAATACTGATATTTGATTTATAGAATACCAGATAAGGGCAAAGATGTCAAGGAAATTATGAGACATTTGAAAGCGCAAAACTTAATCCGCCAGACGTATGGCGGATAAAAGCTAAAAGCTTAAAGCCACAATTCAAAACTCAAAATGACAAACTCTCAACCAGCTTTCAAATCCTCCTGCCTGGAGGCATGTTACAGTTTTAAGTTTTACATTACGGTTTTGCACTTTGGGTTTTAAGTTTTGCGTTTCACTGCGGCAGTCTGGAGGTGAAGCGATACTGCCCTGAGCCGATGGCAAATACTGCTCTGCCATTATCCATTCGCAGGAACCGCACTGCTTCGGCTTCTTTTACCGGCATATTGCCTTCGGCAACGCTGTCAACATCTTTGGCCGGAACATATACCGTTGCCGTCGTGTTCGCAGGAATCGTTACATACAGTGTAAACTTACCGCCCTCGAGCTCCCAGTCGCTGACAATTTTACCGTAAATGGACTTGTAATTCGCCCTGGCATACCTGAGACCACCGTCCAGCTTGGGTTCAATGCGCACGTGCTTGTAGCCAGGCGAATCAGTGTCAATTCCGGCGACGGTTCCAAAGAGCCAGCGGCCTACCGAACCGAAGGCGTAGTGGTTGAACGAGTTCATACCCGGGTCCTGGAAACCCTTCTGCTCTGTCCAGCCGTCCCACCGCTCCCAGATAGTAGTGGCGCCATTCTTTATACTGTAACCCCAGCTCGGGAAGGTGTCCTGATTCAATAACCGATAAGCCACATCCAGATTTCCTGTCTCGGTAAGTGTCGGCAACAAATAACTTAGCCCCACAAACCCTGTTGAGATATGCCAATCTCTTTTCTTAATATCCTCAACCAGATATTGAGTCGCACGCTGGCGCTTTTCCTTAGGCAGTAAATCGAAATGCAGACCCAAACAATAGCAGGTCTGCGTGTCGCCTTTGATTCGCGCGTCATCCGAGACATAGGCTTTATTGAACGCTTGCTTTATCTGCTCAAAAAGTTCTTGATATTTTTTGGCATCTTCGTTCTTGCCGATAGTAGCGGCCATTTCGGAGAGCAGGCGTGTACTGTAGGCAAAATAGGCGGTTGCAATTACGTCCTTGGGAGTGTCTGAGCCGATAGAGACCCAGTCACCATAGCCGTAAGCCGGTCGCAGCAAGTCTTTACTGTTCTCCTGCAAATAGGCAATCCACTTTTTCATCGATTCGTAGTGCTTTTCAATGACCCGCCTGTCGCCGTAGACCTGGTAAATTGTCCACGGACATATAACGCCGGCATCGCCCCAGGCGGGCACGCCGCTTCCCATAGCAACCTTATGGGGAGCAACATCCGGAAATGCCCCTTCTTTGGTTTGAGCATCTTCAAGGTCAACCAGCCACTTTGTGAAAAACGCTGCCACATCCATATTGTATGTTGCGGTGCGGATGAAAATTTGCGCATCACCCGTCCAGCCCAGGCGTTCATCGCGCTGCGGACAATCAGTCGGCACCTCGATAAAGTTACTCCGCTGACCCCAGACTATATTGCGATAGAGTTGACTGACCATAGGGTTGGAACACTCAAAGGAACCGACCTGCGGCGTGTTTGAATGAACCACAACTCCGGTAACCGCATCGAGCGATGGTTTCTCGGGATAACCGGTTACCTCCACGTATCGGAATCCATGATAAGTAAACCGCGGCTCCCAAATCTCTTCGCCTTTACCCGCAGTGACGTATGTATCGGTGCAGCGAGCCTCACGAAGGTTCGTGGTGTAAATGTTGCCATCTGGGTTGAGTATTTCCGCGAAGCGCAGCACCAGTTTCGTTCCGGCTTCCGCCTTGACCTTGAGTCGAACCCAGCCGGCAAAGTTCTGGCCCATATCAAAAACATACACGCCCTTCTGCGGCTCATTCAGTTTCCTGGGCTTGATTTCCAGAATCTTTTGTACCGTCACGCCAGGATAGGACTGAAGCTGGCCCTGCACCTTGTCGGTAACGGCCACAGCGTGCCAGTTAGAATCGTTAAAACCACTCTGGGTCCAGCCAGCCGTCTCCTTGCGGGCATCATACGTCTCACCCATTAGAAAATCCGCCTCAAGATGCGGACCATAGGCGGCTTTCCAGGAGCTATCGGTAACGAGCGTCTGTGTGCTGCCGTCGGCATATTCGATTTCGAGCTGCACGAACAGCTTGGGCTTGCTGCCATAGTGCTCTCTTTTTTTACCGAAGCCAATGTAACCGGCGTACCATCCGTCGGCAAGAATAGCCCCCATGGCATTGCCGCCTTGTTTAATCAGGTCGGTGACATCGTAGGTCTGGTAGTACACTCGCCTGGTATAATCGGTCCAGCCAGGCGTGAAGTAGTCCTCGCCTACGCGTTTGCCGTTGATATGCAGCTCATAAAGGCCCAGAGCTGAGGCATAAACCACAGCTCGCTTCACCGGTTTGTCAACCAAAAAGGCCTTACGCAGATATGGTAGCGGAGGCAAAACGAGTTTTCCTGCATCCACATTCCCCCATGGCTCTTCACCATACCACACAGTCTCCTTAGCATAAACCCAGTTGCTATCATTAAAATCCTCACTTTTCCAGTTCTCCTGCTCGGTGTTAGATGCCTTCCAGGAATGGTCGATTGGAATGGGCAGTGCATAGCCTGTTTCAAATTCAATCACTAACTTACCGGCAAGTCCTGCTGGATTAGGGGCGTCACCCTGATTTGTAGCAGCAATCGCCAGAGTATTTATTCCTGCGGTAAACTTGCCGGTTATATTGAACACCTGACCGGGCGTCCATCCTGCAACCTTTCCCGCCTCCTGACCATTGACAAAAAGTACTGCCTCATTATCCGCCAAGAGTCTGACGGATGCCCGCTTGATTTTTCCATCCGCTTTTGCTTGTGCTGCGATATCCGCGATATCGACCTTGAGTCGGAAAAACCTTGTTCCGACCGGAGCACTTTTTTCCGGCTGGCCCTCGGGGAACCACACCCACTTGGATTTCTGGAGACTAAACGGGTCGGGTTTTTCCTCTTTGGCGGCTGCCGGCGCCGGTGCATCATAACCTATCCACTTAGCCTTACGGTCCTGCGGCTGGAGCAATCCAACGGTCCACACTGCCGGCTCACTCCACGCCGAGACATTGTCATTCTTATCCCACACCCGCACCTTCCAATAGCATTGCATACGTGACAGGAGGGGCTTACCTTCGTACACGATTTGATTGCTCTGGTCCGAGCGGACCCTACCGCTATCCCATAGGTCGGCCTTGTTTTGCTGGAGGTTTTGCTCACCGGTGGCGACCAAAATCTGGTAGGCGTTTTGCATCTGACCTCGCTTGCTTGATTCCATAATCCAGCTCAGGCGTGGCTTAAGGACGTCGATACCCAGAGGGTTAAGGCGGTATTCACAGCGTAATTGGTTCGCCGTAAGGTCACTATCCGCCAAAACAGCGCAGCCACTTAGAGCCAGCATCATCACAGCCAATGGAATTATCACCAAGCGTCTCATTTTTATTAACCTCCACATTCACAAATTTGCGCACAAATTCGTTTCTCGGCACCAACATGATACGATATTTTTTAGGTAAGCGGTCACTGACTTTTGTTTGAGCCGCCGTAGATAAACCGCATTTGCCCGACGTTAGGAACAACAGCAAATCGAGACCTGACAAACGGTCTGAATCCGCTGGGCCAATAGACAAACAGTGCCTTACCCACCAGGTAGTCACGCGGGACAATACCCTTGCGGTAGGACTGGCCCCAATTTGCCTTACCGCGTTCATCCCACAACCTGCCGTCCTCACTGTTGGGACTGTTATCGCCGAGTACAAAAAACTCATCTTCTGCGAGGGTAAAAGGATTGCCCTGCGTTGCCCAGCCCGGCTTGCCGGTACTGACAAATTTAGGCGCCGTATAATGAGTGTCCCGCAAGATTGCCACGTGTGACAGAGTCAGCTTGCCGGAGCCGAAGATTTTTACCTGCGGGGGAATGCGCGGGTTTATCTGGCCGGCATCTTCCAGGCCACGTCCTAAATCGCAAGTCAACGTGTCGTTACCAAACTGAAAAACCAATTGATGGTCAACATTGGCAAATTCAACCAAAGCGTGTTTTTTTATAGCCCGCCGCAATTCAACAGACGTATCAGTTAGTAACTGTTCTTTGCCTTCCAAGACCCTTGCGATGTGCATAGTAATGTTGCCGGAATTGCCGGTGAAATCGACCCAGGCCTTGTAATGGGTTTCGTATTTGCTCAGCTCTATGCCTATAAGTCCCGCCGAATTAAACCCATCGGCATAGAAGCGCACCATCAGGTCGCTGCAGTACGGCACAGTTTTATAGTCTTCAGCTCTGTTGTAAGCATAAGTGGCCCTGAAGTCGTTGCCAATTGAGGTATCGTATGCCATCGAATTGACCTGGTCGGCTGGACTATCGAGGCGGAACAAGGTGGGGTGGGTTTTGTCAACTACCCATGCGGAACCGGCGATGTTGAACGGCTGCTGCCACTTGTGGGAGTTAAAAAAGAGTTGGTGGGGATTGACCGGCTGGTAGTCATTATCGTACACCGGCATCCACAACTCATCCTGGACCTTGGGCGGCTTTCGGCTGATTTGTCCATTGATATAGACGTCACCATCAATTATCTCCACTGTTTCTCCTGGTCTGCCGATGAGCCTTTTGATGTAATTTATTCGAGGTTTGAGCGGATTCCTGAACACTATTACGTCCCACCGCCTGGGTTCCAGGAACTGATAGATGCACTTCAGCACGAGTATTCGGTCGCCATTTGCAATCGGCATTATTGTCCCGGCCTGTGGCGGAGAGTAACCACAACTCGGGCAGCGAGTAGAAGGTAAATCGTCACCGCCGGCAGGGATTGTATCCTCGACTCTGGGGACATAGCCACACTCGTATTTGTATCCGCATTGTCGGCATCGCAATCGAAAATGAGCACCTTTAAGGGTGTCAGCCATACTACCGGTGGGTATGCGGAACGCCTCCATTACAAAGGCGCGGAAGACGAAGGCCAATATAAAAGCCGTTATCAGCCATTCAAAAGTGTTTGCAACTTCAGCGGCCCTATCTTTCTTTTCTTGAGGGGCTCTGTGGGAGACAGTCTTTTCAGTCATGCGAGGGGACATAAATGTCGAGCATCCTACAAAGTAAGGTCCATTTAGCTATATAAAAAAGTTCAACGGGGATATTGCAACCAATTACTCACAACAACAAATATAGTTCTGAAACATACCCTTTATCCGGCAAGGCCATCTTGACGGACTGTACACGAGCCAAGTACTTATGAGAATCTTAAATTATGCAAATAAATCTCCGGCGGTCAATAAACTATTCTGCATCGAGGGCACTTTCAGACAACTGCCGGCTGGAGATGGTCGGCAATACCACAAACGAAGACCGCCAAAAATCTTGTAGAAACCGCCAACATACAGCTTCTGTACACTGATGCAGAAATGACCCACACGAATAACGACACGAAAGCTAAATCCTCGTCGCATCGGCAGAGTAAAACAAAGGTTGTCGCCTTATTTAACATCTTGTCACCAAAGGGTTTATGCCTGGCCTTTTAGTTAAAGGTTGCTTGTTGTCTGGCTCCCAATTTTGTCGCCGAACTGCTATTTCCGGGGAACATACCAGACAGAGAATAAAACAAAGACAGAGTTATTTGTTTTCGTTTGCTTGCCCGGATAAGTTAGATTATTATAGAATCTTAAAAATTTTGGTCAAAAATCTCTTGCTTGATAGAAGTCTTTATTGTATAGTAAGTTGCAGTGTTTTTTAAGGGTCTTTGTTTTGCGGTCAGCTTTGCAGTATGCAAGGGGCCGACAAGAGGTAGTTTATCGGAGAGAAGTTTTGTAGAGGACCGTGATGAGCTGTCGGATAACTTAAGGAGGCAATCTGCTAAATAGCAGCTTTTTAACATAAGCAAAATCCAGTTTCCCAAGTGCTCACACCTATAATGAGGTAAACTATGGCAACAGTTACAAAGAAAGAACTTATCGACCGGATATCAGAACGTACACAAGCAAAAAGAGTAATAGTTAAACGCATCATTCAAACGTTTCTCGACGAGGTAGTAAGGGAACTGTGTGAGAAGAATAACCGTTTGGAATTCCGCGACTTCGGCGTCTTCGAGACCAGAACGAGGGCCGCAAGAACCGCCCAGAATCCCAAAACCCTCGAGCGGGTCGAAGTCCCTACGAAGCGAACGGTTAAATTCAAAATGGGCCGACTGATGAGAGAAAATCTTTACGCTACCGCTGCAAAGTCACCCGCAAAGTCAGCCGAGACAAAATAACTGTTTTCAACAAAAATCGCAGTCCGCAACGCAGCGGTTTCCGGACCGGAACTATAGGTGATGGGACGTTGTGGCTGTTGCAAGAATAGTTGGTCGTATTAGTTAGAAGTTGTTGTCCAAAAGGAGCGTTTTATGCCAGACGGTAGTGTCAAGTGGTTCAACCCGAAGAAGGGCTATGGATTCATCGCCGCTGCTGATGGCCGCGATGTCTTCGTCCACTACTCAAGTATTTCAGGCAAAGGGTACAAAAGTCTCGCTGAAGGCGACCTGGTCAGCTTTGAAATCGTCGAGGGTGAGAAGGGTCCAAGGGCTGAGAACGTAGTGCCAAAGTCGGCAGCACAAGATAAGAAAGAGGCGTAAAGCCACTGTTATTTCCAGCCCGAGGAGAGGCCGTCAGCAAATCCGGTTTTTCACATTCACTGACTGCCGAACTTATTTTGAAGAAGGAGCGAAAGTAGCGGCATCTGATTGTGTGTGGCCTATGATGCCTTAGCTAAACACCAGGAGAATTTGCTGTTTCATAACCCAGATGCCGGCGGAAAAAAACTATATATGATTGCCGGTCAGTATCAATCAGCTCTGGACTGTAACGTGCTTGTGCTGAACAAGCACTATATGGCCGTCCGCATTGTAGGAGCCAGACGAGCATTTTCCCTGTTATTTCGCCAGCTTGCGGAGGTGGTCTCTTTTGAGGAAGGCAGATATTCCAACTACAATTTCCAGAGCTGGTGCGAGGTAAGTCAGTTCCGCTGGCAATTCGAGCCGGATGGTCACGACTGGGTCTCAACAGTGAACTTTTACATCGCCGTGCCGCGGATAATTCGCCTATTATTCTACGACCGGCTGCCACAAAATGATGTCAAATTCAACCGGCGAAACATCTTCGCCCGTGACAAAAACAGGTGCCAGTATTGCGGCAAACGCTACCCGACCAGCGAATTATCTCTCGACCACATTATCCCACGGAGTATGGGCGGCAAATCGGTCTGGGAAAATGTCGTCTGCGCCTGCACCGACTGCAACGTCAAAAAAGGCGGCCAGACCCCCAAACAGGCCGGATTGACACTGGTCCAGAAGCCCGCTAAGCCCAAACACAATCCTCTCGTCCACATTCATCTCGGCCAGTCCCGTTATCGAAGCTGGCAGCAATTCCTCGACCACGCCTATTGGTCGGTGGAGTTAAAGTAACCGCCTCTAATTCATCGTGCGTTGTGTGTGGCTAAATCGGCATCGTGGATTTTTCAAAGGCACAAAGGGACAGAGGCACAAAGGCACAGAGGAACCAAAGTCACACTGCAAGATTTATGAAATATGCGGGTTAAAGAGTGACTTGAAATAACTTTTTATCCAGTCCCAGTGCAGGATGATGTGCACAATCATCAGGAAGACAAAAAGAATCGCCAAATAGAAGTGAATAGTCCCCCATTCGTGCCGGGTCATTGACCACAACTCTTTAATCTGTTCAGGGTCACGGCCTCCGCGAAAACCACGGCCGTAACCACCACTGCCGGGTGGTAGAATATACTTCATAATACAGCCGGTACAAGCCAGGCCCAGCAGGTCGATGAAGCTGACCAAATCAACAATAAAATTTACCGTTCCGCGTTTTATCATAAAAAAACCTGCAAGACTTTGCCAAAACTCCAGACTATTTTTGACTTGGCTCAAATTGTGCCACAACTGTGGCTGTATGTAAAGTGTTAGAATTGAGAATTGCAGGTAGTGTGTGGTATTTAGCCCGCCGTTTGTGTGGCGGGTTTGTGTGGCGGGTTCGTCTGGCGGATGAGAATCAATCCGTCAAGAAGGTTGCTGGATAAAAATTGAGGAGCTGCTGAGCGATAGTACGGGGATAAAAAAAGAGTAAAAAAGTTGGAAAATAAGGGTTTTTGACAGTTTTTTTGAAAAATGGGGTGGTTGGCGATAGTATAAAGCGTGGTTTTATAGGACTTATTTGTTTTCGGGCGAAAAATGGGGGTAAAAATTAGCAAAAATTTGCATTTTTTTGCATTTTTTTGCAAAAATGAACGTGTTTTGAGCAAAAATTGCAAGAAATTAACCGTTTTTGAACACTTTTTTTGCACTTCTTGACTTTGGGAGTAGATGAGTCCGGTCGACGAACGACAAACCATGAACAATGAACTATAAACTTATTCTTTCGCCTTTTCCGGCTTCTCAGCTTTTGTCATGGTTGGCTCTGGCCCCTTGAATTCAGTTACCTCGTAGGCCTTCTGCTCGCTTTGCGACAAAACCGGCTGTTTGATAATCCAGGGCGTAATGAAGACAACCAGCTCACTGTTGATTGTTTCTTCGCCTGTGAATCTAAATAGTGCGCCGGCCAGCGGTAAATCGCCGAGCAAAGGCACTTTGTTAGTCTGTTTAGTGGTTTCCTTTTTTCGCAGGCCGCCCAGAACCACTGTCTGGCCATTCTTAACTAACAGGTCCGTTTCAGCGTCACGTTTGTCAACAACGGGCTGTGGGTACGTCAGGTTTAGACTCGTGAAGGTAACATCGGATGTCTTGACGCTAAATTCGGGTTTAACGTGCAGCCGAATCATTTCATCACGTGCTGCTAAATGCGGCGTAACCTGAAGCTTGACGCCGACCTCTTTAAATTCGGTCGTTCCCATAGTACCGCCCATCGCTGACTCGGTAAGCCGCTGGTAAGGTATTTCGGAAACAATGTTTATGTTGGCGGTTCCATTATCCAGTACGAGGATTCGAGGGTTTGCAAGAAGCTTGGCGTTGATATTTTCCTGCTGAGCTTTCAAGAATGCATCAATATCAAGGCCGCCGCCACTAAGCCAACCCACACGCAGGATACCTGTGGTACTTGAGGTCTTCTGGGTCGCGCCTCTAAAAGAACCTGTGGTAAATGGGTGTCGGTCACCGCCCGGATTTCCGCCTATTGTCGTTAGTCTGCTTGTGCCATACGCCTCTTCCCCCTCTACGTTAAATATGGTGTCTCGTCCGGCTTCCCACTCAACACCGAGGTCGAGTCTATCTTTGCTGGTTATATCATAGATTCTTACCTCGACTAATATCTGGGGAGTCATACGGTCGATTTTCTCGATGAAGGTGGTAATTTCTCTGATTTTACTTTCGGTGTCGGTAACAATTATGTGGCTGGTACCTGCAATGAAGGAGACCATTCCTTCCTTTGATTTGAATTTATCTAATGCCTTCACAACCTCCTTGACATCTGCATAGACAATCTCAAAGGTCTTGGTTTGCATAAGCTCAGGTTTTTCGGTTTTTTCCGCAGCGGTTATCACCCTTATCATATTCTGGCTCAGCACATACGCAAATCCGTGTGCCGCAAGGATTTGATTCAGCGCCTCTTCGAGCGGGACATCGGTAAGTGTGACGGTTACTGCGCCTGTAACGGCAGGGCTTTTGACGATGTCAACATCCGCCTGCTCAGCCATTATTCTTATTACGTCCTCGATAGGCGTGTTCCTGAAGTCCAAACTTACTCTCTTTTGCATCCGCTGCTCGAACGGCGCTCTCTCCAGCGGCTTATTAGCATCATTAGCATCGCCGGCGATAGCGGCAGGGCAGATTATGCAAACAATAGTAACCAGTGTCAGAAACTTTAACACCCAATATTTTTTCGCAGAGCTTCTCATAATTGTTCCTCTTGAAAATTAACGGTTAAGCAATACCGATTCAGTTCAACTGTCTTTATGGCTCAACGCCCTGTTTCCATTTTTCCCCTTCTCTTTCGAATTCGACGCCGTCTTTATTTATCTTTATGACCGTTGCGCCGGACACCTTATCTCCCTGATGGACTATCTGTGTACCAATGATGGCGGAGGGGTTATCATCGCTATAGAGAATACCTTTTACGACGAGTTTTTCCGGCTTTACGGGCTCAACTACTTCGGTTTTGGGTTCGGTTTTGCCTAGAATAATTGCTGATGGGACCGGCTGCATAGGGTCACGAAGCGTTGCCTGATAAGGCGGCGGAACCTGCCAATCAATTTTCGTGTCGGCAACGGCAACAATTGTCGGCGGTTTAGCTTTTGGAGGCCTGGTTACTTTACGGGAAGGCGCGAGGACCATAGTCGCCACAAGAATCAAGACGATAAAAAGAACCGGCACCAGTATCACCATTACCTTTTGCCTTGCAGCACTGACGCCAGGTTTTGGTGCAAAGAGTCTATTTTTTATCTGCTGCCATAGACCTGAGCCGGCGGCTTTAGGCAGGCCAGCAGGAGCAACTTGCGGTAACGTCTGGCCAGCTTCAAAAGGTCTTGGAGCCTGGGCCGCCCGTAAGGTCTGGAAAGGCGGCGGCAGCGGCTTCTGCGGAGTACCACTGGCTTCGCCTGTGTGAGGTACCTGAGGCGGCTGCTGGGGGCCGCCTGGTTGCGGCAACGGAACCCCCTCAAAAATCGAGGAGATTTTCTTATGCAGTCCTGACTTTTTCTTTTCATCCTCTGCCATAATTGGTCTCCTGGACTAAAGCGGCACCGACCGCCATTTCTGCCCCGACAGGTCGGGGCACGGGGGACTGGTCAGCAGCTCTGCTGTTGATTATTTCTTCCGCCACAGCCCTGTACTCTGCTGCCCCTTTGCTCTGGGGGTCATAGGTCAAGACCGGCTGGCCGGCACTCGGCGCTTCAGCCACTCTTACGTTTCGATGAATGACTGTATCGAACACCAAATCGCGGAAATATTCTCTCATCTGCTGCTGCACCTGCCTGCTGAGCGCTGTGTTGGTTTCGACAAATGTGAGCAGCACGCCGAGAGTTCTGAGGTGTTGATTGAATCGCTGCTTAACAATCTCTATGGTCTCAAGCAACTGCTTCAAGCCCTCAAGGGCATAGTACTGTGTCTGGACGGGTATTATGACATCTGTGCTGGCTACCAGAGCATTTAGCGTCAACAAGCTAAGTGATGGGGAACAATCAATAACACATATATCGTAACTGCTCCCGACGCTGTTCAGCCGCTCGTTGAGGACATATTCTCTGCCGAATAGAACTGCCAGCTCGAATTCTGCGCCAGAAAGCAGAATATTGCTCGGAACCAGATGGAGCCGCTCGACGCTGGTAGTCACTACTACATCAGAGAGCGGCAGTTGTTTGCGAGAGACCGGGATTTGAGCATTGGTTATAGTATCATAAATAGTTTTTTCCAGCCCATCAGGGTCGAAGCCCAACCCTAAAGTCGCGTGTGCTTGCGGGTCAAGGTCAATCAGCAAAACTTGTTTTCCCAGGGCGGCAAAGGCCGCCGCAAGATTCACGGTGGTAGTTGTTTTCCCACAACCGCCTTTTTGATTTGCTATCGCTATCGTTCTCATTTTTATCCTGTTAATCCGCCATACGTCTGGCGGATGAACCTGCCCCCGCTCCTGTCCCCCTGTCTTCTGTCGAAGACAGAAAGGGGGAGACGCGGGGGTAGGGGCTCTTAACTATCCTCGCTTACCGTTTCCTTTTGTTCCTTTTGTGTTTCACTGCTGCCTACCTCCGCAGCCAAAGCCCGATATTCTTGGGCCCCCTTACTATCGGGGGCATAAGCTAAAACGGACTG
>Ga0315280_10007641_pt1 | contig 14429 bp, 11 predicted proteins | sample YL17G06_40_MG_FD_203697 | JGI IMG/M metagenome (GOLD analysis project Ga0315280, IMG submission 203697) | Sediment microbial communities from Yellowstone Lake, YNP, Wyoming, USA - YL17G06_40 | ecosystem: Environmental > Aquatic > Freshwater > Lake > Sediment | place: USA: Wyoming | collected...
CGCCGAGAACGCTCATCCAAGGCGTTTCGCACAGCCATAAACCGCTGGTTGATGGCGGTGAGGTCCAGCACGACCTCAGAATACACCGAAACATTTCAAATTGCAAATGTTATTGTGTCACAAATGCATAGTGCTCGATTTCGAGGTAGGCATCGACCTCCAACAATGATTCGCAGTAGACGCACTTGCCGTGAGTGAGCGGCCGCAAGGAATCCTTGAGCAGTTGTACTGCGGCCCTGGGGGCCCATTCGCCTGTCTCCTGCCCCGCCCGGATTCTCTTCCAGCGGTCGGTCCAAGCCTGCTTGTTGGCTTGGAGTTCGGCAGGCGGATGACCCCGCCAGACTTTGACCATTGGTCCGCTTAGCCCCTCAGAACGGATTCCAGAAGTCCTTGCGGGAGCCGCTGGGCCGCGCCTACCAGCGAGCGAAGCTCCTCGCTTTTGGCGGCGAGCGTTTGCGTCAGAGTCTCCAGCTCTCTCCCGGTTTCGGGTGCGAGCCCACCGGACGCCTGAGCACGACGAAGTTCATTCCAGCGTTCCAATTCCCGCTCGGTGTATACATCAAAGCGGCTGTTGACTCCGAAGATGTCCTTGATGGTAGCGATGATGCTCTCTCCAATGGGCGCGTCCTCCGGCGGGCGAGCCTTGGCTACACCGCTTTCGTCGAGCTCGAAGACGTGGACGCGGGCCTCAGGGCATGAGGAGATCACAAACGGGGAGTGGGTTGATACGATGATCTGGACTTCTGGAAACGCCTCGCGAAGCGCGGGCAGAATGGTGCGCTGCCAGCGTGGATGCAAGTGAGCGTCAATCTCGTCGATGAGCAAGACGCCGGGCCGCTTCCCGTTGAGGGTGGGAGCCCAGGCCGTCGTCTGCTGCCTGCGGATGAAGTCGGCCAGCCATCCAACCGTATTCCGTATTCCGTCCGGAAGCTGGGAAAAGTTGAGGCTCCGACCTCCGATCCAGATGCGCGGCTCCAGATCCGGCTCGACGGCAACGTCAAAGCCGATGTCCTCGCCGCAGGTTAACTTGAGCGCCGTTTCGAAGGACCGGAGAGATGCGGCATAGGATTCGAAAGCTTGACTCTTTTCCTTTGCGATCGCGATGCGCGTGTATAAGTCGACCAGCCAGGATTGAAGAGCCTCATTTTGCACTGTGGACTCGAAGGCCAACGACATGCGGAACGGTTTTTGAAGTTCGCGCTTGACTTTTTGCTGCTCGGCATCCCCGCGCCTGATGTAGCGCAAGGCCCGGGAAGGCGCATAGGAGGCAACATTGATCAGGCGCTTTCCTTCCGAGAACGCAGGCTGGCCCCATCGCCACCAATCCGTTGGAGGTGGTGCCTTCGACCTCCTGACGTGGGTGAGGCCTTCGCAATCGAACGGAAGCGAGAGGCCCCTGATCCAAAGGGCCTTGGCGTCCGGCGGAGGTAAACTGTCTGAGTCGACGGCCAAAACCGGAACCGCGATGTAAGCGCACTCAGCGGAGTCGGGCAGCTGAAAGATTGAAATGCCGGCAGAGCGATCCCAACCACGCAAGCTATGGCTCCATTGTTCGAACGGGAAGCCGTGCCCTGCAAGAGAAAGCGACCAGGCAATGGCGCGAAGAGCCGTCGTTTTGCCCGATCCATTTACCCCTGCAAAGATGTGCGGTCCCAGGTGAGCGTTGCCTTGGCCATCCGACAGGTTGAGGTCCAGAGACTCAAAAGGCCCTACGCCGAAGGCGAGAAAGCGAACCAATGCCATACTACTACTCTATCTCTGAACTGCATTTCCCGCTCTTCAGGCTCGTAGCAAGAAAGTTGGGTGACACGGGCGCGGGCGGTATCCTCACTGCTCTTCAAGCGGTTCACTGCGGAGCCATAAGAGCTCTGGGACGCACCCCGATCAGCAGCGGAATACCTGCTGGCAACCGTCATTTCGAACATCAGGCCGCCCGAGACCCGTTCTATGACCTGCCCTACGAGCACGGAGCGTCCTTCCTGGCCGCCGGGATCTGGCTGCTGGACATGGTGGAAAGCGGGGCCGCCCGTGATCGACCTGGACAAGACCGTGCTTGGAAAGGAGAGCGTCCCTTGGCGCAACTGGATCCGGGACCCCGCCAACCACGCCCACTGGGAGCTGTTAGACTTTCTCCCCCACCCCAGCGACGTCAACATCCCGGTTTTTCACCAGTGCGGCTGGTTCGACGGGAACGGGATCGGCATCAAGCTCAGTTACCTGCGCATGGCCGCCCATCAGGCGCCGTACCAGAAGCCGGTGCTGGGGCCGTGGACACAGACTGACCAGTCGGATCGCTCCTACGCCGGCCGCGACCTTTGGTGACCGGGCCGCCCGCACCCGGGATCGGTGACCCGCTGCACTACAGCTCTTTCGTTCAACGGATTTGCCGACCGCTACACCCAGCGGTGGTCGTGAGAGGGGACTGGGAGAGGGGGACAACCGGCTGACAGACGGGCGCGTCGTGGGGCCTCCGGCCCGACGGTCCGCCGGTACCCCCTGCCACACAGGCAGGAAAGCCTGTGCCACAGTTGTGCTATCCTACAAGGGTAAAAGACGGAGATTAAGGAAAACAGAAGGAGTTTCTACTCTAGGATGGCACTGGCGACAGACGTCAAGAAGCAAACCGTAGTGAAGTTTCGGATACACAAGACCGACACCGGTTCGCCAGAAGTGCAGATTGCAGTCCTGAGCCGGCGCATTGCGCAGCTCACGGAGCATTTCAAAACGCACCGCAAAGACCATCATTCCCGGCGAGGTCTGTTGACCATGGTGGCCCAGCGAAGGCGGCTCCTCAAGTATTTGAAGAGCTGCAGCCCTGAGAGGTATCAGAAGCTGATCCAGGAGCTGGGCATTCGCCGCTAGGGTGAGCTCGTAGGCAAAGCGGGCGAGAGTCCATCGCTGTCCAGGGTCCAACGGAAGCTGGGAAAGCTGGATATCGCCCTGGTTCGAAACCCGCTGGGTCGTTCGACCCCCGCCAACTCCAATCTCCATCACGGGCCTGGTGGCCCGAATACCGGCCGGCGAAGCAGTCAGGCCGGGATTGGAGGATTTTGAATGTTACAAACCACAGAGATTGACCTGGGCAGTTGCCGGATTAGCCTGGAAACGGGCAAGGTAGCCAAACAGGCGAACGGAGCCGTGGTGGTCCGCAGCGGAGATTCGGTGGTGCTGGTCACCGCCTGTGCCGCGACCGAGCCGAAGCCCGGCGCCACGTTTTTTCCCCTGACAGTAGACTATCGCGAATACACCTACGCGGCCGGGAGATTCCCCGGAGGCTTCATCAAGCGCGAGGGCCGTCCCTCCGAAAAAGAAATTTTGACCAGCCGGCTGATCGACCGGCCGATCCGTCCTCTGTTCCCGGAGGGCTTCAGTTGCGAGACGCAGATCATCGGCATGGTGTTGTCGGCGGACCCGGTGCGAGACCCCGGCCCGCTGGCCCTGGTGGGGGCCTCAGCCGCGCTGGCCATTTCCGACATCCCATTCACGGAAGTGCTGGGCGCAGTGCGGGTCGGGCTGGTGAACGGGAAACTGCTCGCCAATCCGACGTATGACGAGAGCCGCGATGCCAAGCTCAGCATCATGGTGGCGGGATCGGAGACCGGCATTGTCATGGTCGAGGCCGGAGCGCACGGGGCCACCGAAGCCGAGGTGCTCGAAGCCATCGAGTTCGGCCACGAGTGCTGCCGCAAGATCATCGCCGCGATCCGGGAACTGGCGGCGAAGACCGGCAAAGAGAAGCGCGCGGTGACACCGCCGCCCTTCAACCAGGCGATGTATGACGACATCGCGGCCCGGCATCGCGAGGCACTCAGCGACGCGCTGGACACCGGGAAATACGAGAAACTGGAGAGCTACTCGCGGGTCGAGGAGCTCAAGAAGAAGGTGATCGAGGAAGCCGGCGAGGAGCACGCGGAGGAGGCCCGCAAGCTCTTCGACGCGCTCAAGGAGCGCATCTTCCGCGATCAGATGCTGGGAGACCGCCGGCGTCCCGACGGGCGGGCCTTCGATGAGATCCGTCCGATCTCGATCGAGGTGGGCGTGCTGCCCCGGGTACACGGCTCGGCCTTGTTCACGCGCGGGGAAACGCAGGCCCTGGTGACGGTGACGCTGGGCACCAAAGATGACGAGCAGCGCATCGAGCTGCTGGATCCGGTGGAGACCTCCAAGCGTTTCATGCTGCACTACAACTTCCCGCCCTTCAGCGTGGGCGAGGTGGCCTTCCTGCGCGGCCCGGGGCGGCGCGAAATCGGCCATGGCGCTCTGGCCGAACGGTCCCTGAGCGCGGTGATTCCGGATGAGACGGCCTTTCCCTACACCATGCGCGTGGTCAGCGACATTCTGGAGTCGAACGGCTCCAGTTCGATGGCTACGGTGTGCGGGGCCACGCTGTCGATGATGGACGCCGGGGTGCCCATCAGCGCTCCGGTGGCCGGCATCGCCATGGGCCTGGTCAAGGAAGGCGAGCGCCATGCCATCCTCACCGATATTGCGGGCGCCGAGGACCATTACGGCGACATGGACTTCAAAGTGGCCGGGACGCGCGAAGGCATCACCGCGCTCCAGATGGACATCAAGGTCCCCAACGTGACCACCGGGCTCATGAAGCAGGCGCTCGAGCAAGCGCGCCAGGGGCGCTTGTTCATTCTCTCGAAGATGGCGGAAGTGCTGGCCAGCCCGCGTGCGGCGCTGTCTCCTTACGCGCCGCGCATTTACACCCTGACCATTCCGCAGGACAAGATCCGCGAAGTGATCGGGCCGGGCGGCAAGGTCATCCGCGGCATCATCGACCAGACCGGCGTCAAGATCGACGTGGAGGACGACGGCACGGTACACATCTTCTCGGCCGACGAAGCGGCGGCCAACAAGGCCTTGCAGATGGTCTCCGATATCGCCGCCGTGGCCGAGGTCGGCAAGACCTATCTGGGCAAGGTGGTGCGGCTGGTCGAGTTCGGGGCCTTTGTCGAGATCTTCCCGGGCACCGACGGCCTGCTGCACATCAGCGAGATCTCGGAGAGCCGGGTCCGCAACGTGCGCGATGAGCTGCGGGAAGGGGACCAGATCCTGGTGAAGGTGCTGGCCCTGGAAGGCAACAAGATCAAGCTCAGCCGCAGGGCCGTGCTCAAGGAGCAGCGCGAGAAGCTGAAGGGCGGGAAGGGGTAAGGGAACGCGGATCGTGGAATGTGGATTGTGGACTGGGCTTTGCCCACGATCCACAATCCACAATCTATCCTTTCAGTCCGGCCAGCACGCCGCGCATGTAGGCAAAGGATTTGGCCATCCCCAGCAGGGGACTGTCGCCCTCGATCTCGTACTCGAGGTTGACGCAGCCCTGGTAGTTCATCTTCTTCAGCAGCTTGAAAATCTCGACCACCGGCATGGCCCCGTCGCCGACCGGGACCTGGCTCTTGGCGTCCTTGAGGTCCCGCAGGTCCTTGATGTGTACGTCCAGCAGGCGGCTGCCGGCGGCCCGAATCGACTCGACGGCGCTGGTCCCGGTGCGCACCGTGTGGCCCACGTCGATGCACAGTCCCATGCGCGGGTCCATGCCCTGGACCGCCTTGAGGGCGACCTCGGGGGACGGGAAGTGCTTGTCTTCCGGGCCGTGGTTGTGAATGGCTACCGCGATGCCGTACTGCTTGACGTACTTCTCGATCTTAGGCAGCGTCTGGTGGGTGGGGCCGATGGCCATCATGGGCATGCCGCAAGCCTTGGCGTAGTCGAAGTACCGGCGGATGTCGTCCTCGTCATCGTTCTGGATGTAGACGACGCCGCCACTGACGATCTTCAGGCCAGCCCGCGCGAACTCCTTGGCGCCTCGGGCCAGCTCTTCGGGCGTGGCACGATAGGGCAGGTGGAATTCCTTGACGCTGATGTAGGGCACGTTCAACTGCCTGGTCATGCGGATGGCCAGGCCGCGGCTGAACTCGCGCAGCGAGTAACTGGCCACGCCCAGCTTGATGTCCTGCGGATCGCCGGGGGCGGCAGCGCCTGCACCGCTCGAGCCGGCCAGTATGGTTGCGCCGCCCAGGAAACTGCGGCGGGTGGTGTGTGGGTTCATCATCTCTAGATCATATCCACTTTCCGCGGAACGTGATACAACGGGCCTATGACACCACGCCAGCGGGTATTGGCCGCCATCCGGCACGAAGCGCCGGACCGGGTCCCGATCGACCAGGGCTCGATGCGCTCGACCGGCATCATGGCCATCGCCTATAACCGCCTCAAGGGCCATCTCGGGGTGAGTGAAGGCCCCACGTTCGTCTACGACATGATCCAGCAGTTGGCCCAGCCCGACCCGTGGTACCTGGATCGGTTCCAGGTGGACGCCATCGACTTGGGCCGGGGCTTCACCTCTCCGGAAGGCTGGCAGCCCTGGAGGCTGCCGGATGGCTCGGCGGCGGTGGCGCCGGCCTGGTTCCGGTTCGAGCGCCAGGACGGCGACCTGATCGTTCGCGACGCCGGCGGAATCATCATCGGAAGAATGCCGAAGAGCGCCCTGTACATCGACCAGTGTTACTGGCCGCTGGCGGGTCCGGACGGCCTCGATGACTACGAACCCCTGCCTGAGAAGATGGGCCAGGTGACTTGGGCGGCGATTCCTACGGCGCCTTTCGATGAGCCTCTCACGGATGCGCGCCTGGAGGAGATCGGGCGGATGGCCCGTCACCTCTACGAAACCACTGACTACGCCATCTCGCTCCAGGTGGGCTGCAATCTGTTCGAGTGGAGCCAGTTCCTGTTCGGCATGGAGAACCTCTATCTCTACCTGGGGACCGAGAAACGCAAGCTGGCGCGCTTCCTGGATCGCCTCACGGAATTGCACCTGGAGAAGCTGGAACGGCTGCTGCCCGCCATCCGCGGCTACGTGCAGATCCTGGTGGTGGGCGATGACCTGGGCATGCAGAGCGGGCCGCAGATCTCTCGCGCCATGTATCGCGAGTTGTTTCTGCCGCGCCACAAGCGCATTTACTCCTTCGCCAAACAGCACAGCGGGGCGCACATCTTTCTGCATTCCTGCGGCGGGCTCTACCAGTTGATTCCGGACCTGATCGAGGCCGGGGTCGAGATCCTGAACCCGGTGCAGACCAGCGCGCGCAACATGGCGCCGGAGCGGCTCAAGCGCGAGTTCGGGCGCGACCTGACTTTCTGGGGCGGGGGCTGCGACACCCAGCGCGTGCTGGCGCAGGGCGCCCCCGAGCAGGTCCGCGAGGACGTTCGCCGGCGCCTCGAGGTCTTCATGCCCGGCGGCGGCTACGTGTGGAGCCAGGTACACAACGTGATGGCCGACGTCCCGCCGAAGAACATCCTGGCCATGCTGGAAGCGGCCTACGAGTTTGGGCGGTACTGACGCGCGGGAGCTCCTGCTGCGAGTGGGAGTAAACCGGAGCTTCGGCTCGAACTGTTCAGGGAGATCGGTTCTATACTATGGGTTGGCAGCGGCTCGAAGGCGCCGTGCGTTACGCGGGGCAAGCCGCGCCCAGAAGATCAGCGCGAAGCCGCGTTGGAAAGGAGGTTTTTGGAAACGGGCCGGTGAATAACCGGCGCGGCGCCAAAATTGACCCATGAGAGCATTCGACCATATCGGTGTGCCCACCACCGAGCAACTGCCCGATCAGATGTACGTCCCGGCCACCAAGGTCTGGGTCACCGACCCGGCCGCCCACCCCCACAAAGTCGAGTACCTGCGCTTCGAGCCCGACAGCCCGGTCACCGGAGCGGTGCGCGAGTTGCCGCACATCGCCTTTCGGGTGGATGATCTGGAGGCCGCCATCCAGGGTGAGCAGGTGGTGTTGGGGCCGTTTCAGGCCACCGAGAACTTGCGGGTAGTTTTCATCCTGAAGGATGGGGCGGTTTGGGAGTTCATGGAAAGCTGCGGGCCGGGTCACTGGTTCCGGGGCCAGACGCCGTGAGGCTGGCGCTGGCGGCCCTGGCCGCGGGTGTGGCGCTGGCGCCCCAGGAGCGCCCGCCAGCCGCCGTGGTGGTGCAGGGTCTCTCTTCCACCGCCGGTCTGGCCACCGATCCGCAGGGAGCTCCCTTCATCGCCACCGGCCATCAAATTGGGCGCATTCTGGCGCGTAACACCTGGAAGGTGTTTGCCGGCGCCGGAGGCCGGCTGGCGGGTCTGGCTTTCGACGCCAGCGGCGACCTGTATGCCGCGGACCGCGAGCGCAAGGCCATCCTCAAGATCACCCCGTGGGGCGAGACTGTGGTCTTCGCCCAAAGCAGAGAGTTCGACTCGCCGGACCAGATTGCGGTGGGGCCGGGCGGGGAGGTCTACTGGACGGACTCCGGGGCGTCACGGGTCTATCGCATCAGCGCGAGCGGGCAGGTGCGGCTGTTCACTTCCGAAGTGAGCGGGCCGCGGGGCATCGCCGTGACGGCAGACGGCCGGCAGGTGTTCATCGCGGATCGCGCCCGCACGATCTGGCGATTCGCGCCGGACGGCGCCGGGCGAACCCGCGTGGTCACGTTGTCTGATGAAGGACAGGTCGCAGCGCTGGTGCTGGATCAGGCGGGGAACCTGTATGCGGCGCGTGACGGGGGCGCCGGGGTCTCGGTCCTGAGCCCGGAGGGCAAGCTCATCGACCGTTATGCGGTGGCCGGCCCGGGCGTCACTGGCCTGGCGTTCGGCGGGCTGGATTTGAGGACCCTGTATGTTGCCGAATCCTCCACCGGCGCGGTGTACAAGCTGCGCGCCGCGCAGCGCTCCCAGCGCCTGCCCTGGGAGCCGGACCGGCCGTTGCGCATTACCGATCCGCCCGACGGCGCAATCCTCAATCGCCACGACGGGGAGCTCACGGCGGGCGGCCTGCGCGTCTGGGTGGAAGGCGCCGGCCCGCGTGCAGGCGCGGTCCGGGTCAACGGGGCGCGGGTCGAAGTGCGGGACGGACGGTTTCGCGCGCCAGTGGTCTTGCGCGGGCGGGAAACCAGGGTCGTGGCGGAGGCCGGAGAGGGGCTGCGCGATGCCATCACCGTGCTTTGGGACCGCGATTCATTCCCGCGCTACCGTTTCTCGATTGACGACAATATCCGGTTTCTGAAGGACCTTGCCGAACACGCCGCCACCTACAACTCCATCTTCGACAACCCGTATCTGGCCTTCTGGCGCCAGATGCATGGCAAGTACGGCGCTAAGTTCCATTTCAACATCTACTACCAGACCCACGGCTTCAACCTCTCCCAGATGCCCGACAAGTACCGCCAGGAGTGGCGGCAGAACGCGGGCTGGATGCGGCTGACTTTTCACGCCCGCGCCAACGAGCCGGACCGGCCCTACCTGGAGGCGCCGGCTGAGCAGATGCGCGAGGACTACCGGCTGGTGACGCGCGAAATCGAGCGCTTCGCCGGCGCGGAGCTGCTCAGCCCGTTCACCACCGTCCACTGGGGCACCACCACGCTGGCGGGGGCCCGAGCGCTGCGGGCCGAGGGCGTCCGCGGACTGGCCGGATACTTCGAGGCCCGCGACGAGCTGCCCACGGTGTGTTACTACCTGACGCTAGAGCGCTGGCGCTACCTGATGGGGCGCGACTACTGGAAAGACACGCGGGAAGACCTGATCTTCATCCGCCACGATATCGTGGTCAACACCGTGCCGCTGGAGAAGATCGTGCCGCACCTGGAGCGCGTGTCCGCCGATCCGCACCAGGCCGAGATCCTGGAGCTGATGATCCACGAGCAGTATTTTTATCCCGACTACGTAGCCTACGAGCCCGACTACCGCCAGCGCGTCGAGCGCGCCCTCCAGTGGGTCACCCAGCGGGGCTACAAGCCGGTGTTTTACAAAGACGGGTTCCTGGGTGCGCCGGGCCGGGAGTAGGGCGTGAACACCGTAGGCGCTTCAGAAGCCAGAACCACCAGGCACGGAATTCCCGTGGCCCGGCTGGTTCCCGTCCAGCCCTCGATGCGGCGGGACCGCGAGCAGGTGATCCGCGGGGCGGTCCCTCTGGACCGCAGCCGGGGGCCCCTGCCCGGCTCAAGAGGTCGGCCAGGGGGCCGACTGCGGCTCGGGGAGCCGCCCCACCTTCGAGTAGCCGGGCTCAGCGGGCGTCCGACAGTTTGTGCTGGAAATGTTCTCGGGCCTGCCGGATCATCTGGGAGGCCAGGTCGCGATTGGGGCCCGGTCCGAAGTTGTTGCGCTCTTCCAGCAAGGCCCACAGCCGGTCCACCCAGCGGATCATCAGCTCGACATCCTGCCGGAGCAGCGTGGGGGCCCCGCCCACGGTCACGTAGATGGGGCTGGAATGCGCCCGGGGGACGCCGTCCCAGGCCACCACGCCGCGCGCCGGCCGCCCGGTGGCGCGGACCGCGAACCAGGAGCTGCTCTCGATGGTCACCTCCTGCTCGAGGCGCGCGGAGCGGGCGTCGCCCGGCACCGCCTGGCTGGCAATCACTTGGCCGTTCCCGAGCAACTCGACCAACGCCAGCGGGGTGCGGGAAGAGATCTCCGCGCTCAACTTGGCCCGATATGGCTGCCCGGCCGGCACGCGGATTTCCGCGCCGGGCGGTTCCCCGTTGAGGTTGAAGGAGATCAGCGGGCCGTTGGTCACGAAGTTCCGGCCGGCGCGATAGCGGGCGATCCAGCGATCCCAGCTCAGGGCTGCGCCGACCTCGACGTACTCGCGCGCGCCGCCCGGGATCTGGTTGATGCCGCGCCAGTTGGTGAACACGTCCGTGCCGGCGCCGGCGGAGAGCTTGAAACCGCTGTTCAGCAGGCGGTACCACATTTCGTAGGCCCCCTGGCCGAACGGCAGAATGTCGATGGAATCCACGGCCCCCAGCGCCGCGCTCACCGGGACTTCCTTGGCCCCCAGTTGCGTGTCGAACACGTCGCGCGTCTGCGCTCCCATGGGATGGACATAAGTCACCAGCCCGCCCTGCCGGCGGGCCTCCTGCGCCGCCATGGTGTTGAGCGGGAAATCATAGGGCGAGTCGCTGCCGATCACGCTGGTGTAGGAGGGCGGCACCTGCCGGGTGATGTTCAGGAAGGACATGTGGCCCAGCGGAAAGCTGTTGCGGTATTCCTGCCCCCAGTACAGGATGTAGCGTCCGGTGGAGAGCGGGTCCACGCCGCCCCGGAAGAACTCTTTGTCGTGAACGAAAGCGCCCTCGGAGTTGGCCACCATCATGGTGGCGGCATTAAGGTCCTCGGCCTGGAGCCAGCGCAGCGATTGGGGCGGGCGCTGGTAGTAACTGCCATTGTAATTGGCGTGGAAGTGGTTCTCGCCGGTGTACCAGCCGCGCTGGTTCCAGTTAGTCCAGCGCTGGAGGTTGATAGTAACTTCCGTGGGACCGCCTGATGCGACCTCGAGGCTGCGCTCGGCGACTTCGTACTCGACCCCTTTCACCGCAGTAAGTTGAACCTTTCCCGCGGGCAGAGGGAAAGTATCGTCGCCGCTGGCCACAAACAAGCCCTCGCGGGCGCGGCCCGGCTCGAGCGGGAAGTAGTAGATCGGAGAACCGGCCGGGCAATACGCCTTGCCGTCGGAAGCGCGCACATACAGCCGCGCCGGGGTGGGTTTGCCGAGCTCGTCCAGCACGCGCACGCGCAGCCGGCCGGAAGGCTGGCGGAACTTGAGCTCGGTCAGGCGCAGGTGCGTTTTGTCGCCGCCCGAGACGGGCATGGTGAACAGGTCGATGTTGCCCAGGTGATTCGAGACGTGCGCGATGCGCCGGCCGTCCGGAGAAACCGCCGGCGAGAACTCATCGCGCTCGGTGCGGGTGATGGCCACCGGCCGCCCGCCCTGGCGGTCCACGCGGTAGAGTTCGAAGTTCCCCTTGCCGTTCACCACGTCGGCGGAGTAGATCAGGCCCGAGCCATCCGGAAGGGCCGCGAGGCTGTGGAGTTGAACGATGTCTTCCGGCCGGTAGCGGGTCAGGGGCATTTGGATGGCGATGGGCGGGCCGCCCGGAGCGATCGACCAGATCTGCGGAGCCCCGCCGCGCTGGGCGCTGAAGAAAATCTCCGGGCGCTTGGGGTTCCAGGCTACGTCCATCCAGGCGGAAGCGCGCAGGCCCTGGTGCAGCGGTCTGGGGCTTCCGCCGGCCAGGGTGACCTCGTGCAAGACTGCCCCGGCATTGGGCGTGCGTAAGGCGCAGGCGATTCTGGCGCCGTCCGGGGACCAGGCCAGGGTGCTCGCAACCGGGTTCGGAGTGGCCAGCTCCTGCTCACGCCCGGCAGCCACCTCGACCAGCACCAGACTGCCCGAAATGTTGGGAATGGATCCGGACGGCGCAGCGCCCCGCACGAACGCGATCTTGTCGCCGGCCGGCGACCAGGCCGGATGCGCGTGATACCCGGAGGACGTGGTGATCTGCTCGGCCGGCCCGCCCTCGGCGGCCGCCTGCCAGATGCTGCCGAACAGCGAAAACGCCAGCCGCTTGCCGTCCGGCGACCAGGTGGGATCGGTGGCCCCCCAGGTGACGGTTTCCGAGTCGGCGGCCGAGATCGTGAGCAGCCGGCTGCGCGCAGCGATCACGCATGCCAGGGCGGCCACCAAAACTGCGAGCGTGGACTTGGTTGAGATTCTCATGGCGGCTGTTTCGGGATTGCCTCCGGCAGTCATTATATGCCGACTGGAAAACGGGCGACCGCTTGCTTACGCGCGCGGCTCCGCGGGTCCTTCTGTGGCGCAGCCTTTCAGGCGGCCGGAGGCCCGCTCCACATCACATTACCTGGCGATGCGCAGCGGTACCTTGACCAGCAGGGGATCGCCGGGTTTAGCTTGCAGCCGATACATGGTCTGGGGCAGGGGCTCGTCGTAAGTGAGCAGGCGCGTCCCCGGGAGGGCGGCTTCCTTCTCGGCCCGGGTATAGGTCCTTCCCACCTGGCGGCGGGCCTCCAGGCGCTCGACTTTGGCGCCCCACTTCTTCTCCCAGGCCTGCACCTGTGCGGGGCTGAGCTGGATGGGGTTGCGCTCGATTTTCAGCTCCGGCAGCGGAGCTGCCGTCACCAGCAGGATCAACACCTCGGCCACCTGGCCGGGCCGGCTCATGCGCATGGTCAGAAAGCGCGGGTTGTCCTCCGGCCCGGGAATCTCGACCAGGCGCCCGGCCGCAACTTTGTTGTCGCCGCCGCGCACCCGCAGGATGGGGAAAAGCAGGTATGGGGGGCCGAGGGCGCCATCGGCGTACTGCTCGCGGTCAATCACGTAGAGATATCCGTTGCGGGCGGATTCGATGCCCACCCGCACTCGCTGCCCTTCGGTGAGCACGGTGTCCGCCTGGATGCGCACCGGGGTCCATTCCTTGGTTCCGCCGCCGGCCGAAACGCGCACTTCCTGGTCGTCCCCGGTTCTGGCCTCGCGCAGGAGCCAGACCGTGACGCCCACCATGGCATCTCCCATTGCTGAGACTGGTTTCGCAGCCGGGGGCGCGGAGGGCCGCAGCCGGCGGAATTCATTGTTCCACAGTTGGCGGGTCCCCTCTTCAGGTTCTGCCTGCGCGCCGGGCTGCTGGGCCGGCGCCCCGGCGCTCCACACCATCGACGCCAGGATCAACGCTGCTGCTCTGTTTGTCATAGGAGTTACTCTCAGTGATGTTCCAACTTAGTAAGCTTGACTAGAATACCGCCTGCGCCCCGAACGTTCGTCTTCTTGTTCGCCTCGTCTTTCTCGACAACGGGTGTAACTGTCTGGTGCTTCTCCAGGAACGTTCGGACAGCCTGGATTCGATTGGGATCGCGAATCGCTCCCCCATCCTGCGCTTGAGCGAAGGGTTTTACCGCCTCCAGTTCGGGGACGCTGCCGGCCGCCCACACCATCCACATTTTTTCGGTCCCCTGCTGTTCGTCGAAAACAATCCAGTCCTGTTTGGGGATCTGAATGGTCTGGCCGGCAGCGACTTGTGCGGATTGGCCCTCCCCGGGAAACAAGAGATTGTAACTGGGCAGACCCGCACCGGGCACCGGTCCCTCATTCAGGATGTAGAGGTAGCCGGGCTGCGGGCTGCTGATGAGCAAGCGAATCTGAAAGTCCGCCTGAAAGATCATTTCCCCGGGCAGCGCAAAAGGCTCCCCCACAGGCTTTCCGTCCCGGGCCTTCTGAACCATGAGCGAGTAACTGAAGCTGCGCTGCGGCTGGGCCGGCCCGAAGTTGCGAACGAGGCCGAAGATGATGGCGGCCGCCAGGACGACTACTAACGCGATGATCGCGGCCAGGGGCGCGGGCCGCTTCTTCCTCTGAGTCCCGGCACGGGCCGTTTCCGTTAAAGCGCGCGCGAACTCCTCGCCGAAGTCGCGGGCGCGTGGGTATCTTTGATTAGGGTCGAACGCCAGCGCCTTCAAGATCGCGTCCTCGGCAGCCGCCGGCAGCTCGGGACGTAACTCCGCGGGCTTCACCTTGACGCCTTCCTGCTCGACCAGATACAGTTCCGCCAGGGTGCTGGCTTGGAAGGGCCGCTGTCCGGTGACCAGCTCGTAGGCCATGACGCCC
>Ga0315280_10007642_pt1 | contig 14428 bp, 9 predicted proteins | sample YL17G06_40_MG_FD_203697 | JGI IMG/M metagenome (GOLD analysis project Ga0315280, IMG submission 203697) | Sediment microbial communities from Yellowstone Lake, YNP, Wyoming, USA - YL17G06_40 | ecosystem: Environmental > Aquatic > Freshwater > Lake > Sediment | place: USA: Wyoming | collected...
CCTCCATGTCGTCCATTCCGTCCATGTCGTCCGCCACGTCCGTTCCCTTTTCTCCCTGGCTCTGCGACATGGGCAAAAACTTGGCCTCGACCCCGGCGTGGAGAAGGTCGTGGTAATGATTTCGTTCTCGCCGGAGTTGCTCCTCCGTAGCAGCCCTCGATGAGAAAAGCCCTTGATGCCAAGCCGCATAGACAACCTTGTAACTGGCAAAGCACTGCTCCTTCGTGCTGATGAAGTGTTCGAGAAAAGCATGGAAGGGCTTGTAGCTCAGCCATCCCATCTTACGCTCATGGTAGAAATAGCGTTGTGCGTGGGCGACGAAAGGAACCGTCGTAGAAAACCCCGATCCGACAGATTGAACCTTGTGCTTTCATTCTGCTTTATCCTTTCTTGGCCAACGGCGCGCGACGTGAGCGAGAAAGGCCGGACGGCAACGCCCGTGCTCACCTGGCGGCACGCAGTGACGCTCAGGTGGAGCCCGATGTTGGGCATTCCCGAATCTCACACTCTCACCACGGTTGCACTCGCATATTCCACCCGTAAACAAGAATTGGCACCTTCTTTTGTTTACGCAGGTCATCTTCATAGGCGGGCATGACGCCAGAGCAGAGGATTATGCCAGTAACCTTTTTCTTCGTCTGTTTTCTCAAGTCATGGATGTAGTTCTGAATCTGGTGAAGCCCCTGGCGTCCTATGCGGTTGAACTTCACTTCCACAACTACCAGATTGCCCTTCCTATCTTCGAATAGCAAGTCCAGCCTTCCAACCGCTATCGGTAGCTGGCGCTCAGCAAGTGTAAGCCCCTTTCCGATGAGGCGAGGATTACTGGCTATGTAATCCTCAATATCCTTCTCGATTGTTTCGGCGACTTCTTCCGTTGACCATAGCATAAGCATAGCCGGTCGAACGGGATTTTGCTTCGTCGAGATCGCATTTAACAGTATGCCCATGTCTTTGTCGGACAGACGCCTCCAGGACCTCGTTGCAGAGCCTATGACTTGCGTTTCGGAACGACTGGATGGAAAGGCTATATTCAGCGAAAGTTTCTCGGCAAGGCATCGATCAAAGAGCAAGGGCCTGTCAAGCGCACGCGATGTAATCGGGTCCCCAAAGAGAATCGCGTCATCGTCGTTAGGCGAGGGACGCTCGCCTGCTAAACACTCGCGGATGTGTGGATTCTTGTACTTCTCCCGGATCGCTCTCTCTCGGCACGCTTCGAGGGTATCAAGCACTCGGTCAACGACATAGTAGGCAGTAATATATTTCTTCCCGCCTTTGCTTGTATGGAAGAAAACGTAATCTCCTTTGATCAGGTCTGACTTGAGCTTACGCGCTCTCTGGCCAACGTCACCATAGGTGAACTCGTCAAAGTCCGGGTCTTTGTCACGCAATTTAACGTATGGGATCAGCAGATGCATAAATGACCCTCCTTTCCGGCGACATCATTCCCGCCCAACATGAATTAGACTGATCCGCATAACATGCCGAACACCGCTCTCCAGCCGGCACAACACGCCGTTGACACCGAGAACACTACTGCGATAGTCCCGTCAGGCTCAGCCACTTCCGCCTCTTGGCGTTTGTTATCATGGCGTCTCATGCGGATCGAGATGCAATCCTCCGCTCCATTTCAAAACCCGTTGCCCGGGCTGCGAACCCCGCCGCGCCGCGGTATGGAGAGCTCTTGCGATGGCCTCTGCCATCTCGCCCTTCCCTCGCGGGAGTCGGTCCGACGTTTCCCCAGAATCCCGCAGTGCGTCAAGGGATTTCAGATGCATCATCCTGAAAAGGGAAGTCAGAAGTCAGAACACGGAAGAACAAGAACTTCCCTCCATGGCTTCTGCATTTTCACGCTCACCCAGTGGATGAGTCCCACTCAACGGCCAACCCCACGTTCCACTGACTCCTGAATTCTGACTCCTGACTTCAACTGCCGCATACAGGATGAAAGAAGGACGGCCGGAGCAAGGGGCGCTCCGGCCGTTGTGTTGTCGGGTGGTTGAGGAGAGGCGCTATTCCACCTCGTCCTGGGGTTCGGGGGCGCTGGTTTCGCCCGCGCCCGCGCCAACCGGTTCGGCCACCTGGCCTTCCGCCGTCGCTGCGGTCCCTTCCCCAGCCGCGGCTTCTTCAGTTGCCGGCGCCACGTCAATGTTGCGATAGATGAGCAAGCCTGATCCCGCTGGGATCAGCAGTCCCATGATGACGTTTTCCTTCAGGCCGCGCAGATAGTCCACGCGTCCGCGCACCGCCGCATCGGTCAGCACGCGGGTCGTTTCCTGGAACGACGCCGCCGAGATGAACGACTCGGTCTCCAGCGAAGCCTTGGTCAGGCCGAGCAACCTCGCACTGGCGGTGGACGCCTGGCCGCCCTTGGCCTCGACCTCGGCGTTCTCCTGCTGAAACGCGAACTTGTCCACCTGCTGGCCATAGAGGAAACTGGTGTCGCCCACGTCCTCGATGACGACTTTTTTGAGCATCTGGTGAATGATGCACTCGATGTGCTTGTCGTCAATGCTCACGCCCTGCAAACGATAGACTTCCTGGATTTCGTTGAGCAGAAACTCCTGGACCGCTTTCTCGCCCTTGACGCGAAGAACGTCGTGCGGATTGAGCGAACCGTCGGTCATCGGGTCGCCCGCCGTGACCCGGTCGCCTTCCGCCACGATCAGCTGGCGGTTGACCGGCACCGAGAAGGTGGATTCCTCGCCGGTGTCGGTGACCACGGCCAGCTTGCGGGCGCCGCGCGCGATGCCGCGATAGTGCACCACGCCGTCCACGTCGGTGATCACGGCGCAATCCTTGGGCCGGCGCGCCTCGAACAGCTCGTCCACGCGGGGCAAACCACCCGTGATGTCGCGCGATTTCGAGCGCGTTTGCGGAATGCGGGCCAGGATAATCCCCGCCGTGACCCGGCTGCCGTCCTCGATGCCGCGCGAGATGATCGTCCCCGCGGCCAATTCGGCCTTGCCCGCCGCCTTGCCGTCGGCCTCGATGATCAGCCGCGGGTGGAGCTCCTCTTTGTGTTCGGTGATGATCTTCTGAACCTTCTCGGTGGTCGGGTCCACCTCTTCGCGGACCGTCACGCCCAGGATCAGGTCCTCGAACCGCACGATGCCCTCGATTTCCGCCACGATCGGGATCGAACGCGGATCCCACCGGGCGAAGATCGAGCCCTTGGTCACGCGCCCGCCATCGGGCACATCAATCGTGGCGCCATAGGGAATGTTGGGCAGGATCTGGACGTCGTTGCCGTCTTTTTCCTCGACGTGGATGCTGCCGGTGCGGTTGATGACCGTGAAGCTGCCCTCGACGTTCTTGACCACGCGCATGTTCTTGTATTTGACGATGCCGTCGAGATTGGCCTGATACCATCCTTCGAGCAGAACGCCCGCGACGCCGCCGACGTGGAACGTTCGCAGCGTCAGCTGCGTGCCCGGCTCGCCGATGGACTGGGCCGCGATGACGCCGACCGCCTCGCCCATTTCGACCAGGTCGGTCGAAGCCAGATCCTGGCCATAGCAGCGGCAGCAGACGCCGCGCCGCGTTTCGCACGTCAGGACCGACCGGATCATCACGCTGTTGATGCCCGCGTCCTGGATGGCCGTGGCGGTCAGGCGATCGAGCAGAATGTTGCGGGGCGCGATCAGCTCGCCGCTCTTGGGATCAATGACGTCCTCGGCCAGGCAGCGGCCCGTGATTCGGTCGGCCAGCGATTCGAGCACCCGCTCGCCCTGGGTGGTGACTTCGGTGATGGGACTGACCACGATCCCGTTCTGGGTGCCGCAGTCCTCTTCGGTCACGATGAGGTCCTGGGCCGAATCCACCAGGCGGCGCGTCAGGTAGCCGGCGTCCGAGGTCTTCAGGGCCGTGTCGGCCAGACCCTTGCGCGCCCCGTGGGTGGAGATGAAGTATTCGAGAACGGTCAGGCCTTCGCGGAAGTTCGACATGATCGGCGATTCGATGATTTCGCCGACGCCGCCGGTGACCTTCTTGGTCGGCCGCTGCATCAGGCCGCGGATTCCGGCCAGCTGGCGAATCTGCTGCTCGTTGCCGCGCGCGCCCGAGAACGCCATGATGTAAATCGGGTTCATGCCTTTCTGGTCGCGCTTGAGCACGTCGAGCATGTCCTCGCCAATCTTCTCGGTGGCGTGGGTCCAGATATCAATGACCTTGTTGTAGCGCTCGCCCAGGGTCAGGTTGCCGCGCTCGTATTCGCGCTGCACCACGTCCACTTCCTTGCGGGCCCCGTTGAGCGTTTGCTGCTTAGTCTCGGGCACCTTCATATCGTCCACGCAGATCGAAATGCCCGACCGCGTGGCATATTCCAGGCCCAGGTCCTTCATGTCATCGAGGATCGCCGCCGTGCGCGTCGGCCCGCAGACCTCATGCGCGAGCGTGATGATCTGGCTGATCGTTCGCTTGTTGAGAATCTCATTGGCGAACGGATGCCGTTCGTCGAAATAGGAGACTTCCGGTGGCAACACGCGGTCGAAGAGAATACGACCCGCCGACGTTTGCCGCCGCTCTCCGTTCAACCGTACCATCACCTCGGCCTGCAGTTCGATGACGCCGGAGTTGTAGGCCAGGATGCATTCCTCGGCACTGGCGAACGCCATGCCCTCGCCCCGCGCGCCCTTCTGAATCTTGGTCAGATAGAAGAGCCCCAGCACGATGTCCTGCGACGGGGTGGCGATCGGCTTGCCGTTGGCCGGCGACAGAATATTGTTCTCGGCCAGCATCAACGTCTCGGCCTCGTACTTCGCCTCGACCGACAAGGGCACGTGGACCGCCATTTGGTCGCCGTCGAAGTCCGCGTTGAACGCCGCGCACGCCAGCGGATGGAGCCGGATCGCCTTGCCCTCGATCAGCACGGGCATGAAGGCCTGCACGCCCAACCGGTGAAGCGTCGGCGCGCGGTTGAGCAGGACCGGGTGGTTCTTGATGATGTCGTCGAGGATGTCATAGACGACCGGGTCCTCGCGATCCATCATCTTCTTGGCGCCCTTGATCGTGTTCACATAGCCGCGCTTTTCGAGCTCGTGAATGATGAACGGATCGAACAGCTCCAGGGCCATCCGCTTGGGCAGACCGCACTGGTTGAACCGCAGCTCCGGCCCGACCACGATGACCGAACGGCCCGAGTAGTCCACGCGCTTGCCGAGCAGGTTCTGCCGGAACCGCCCCTGCTTGCCTTTCAGCATGTCGCTGAGCGACTTCAGCGGCCGGTTGTTGTGGCCCTTGGTCGGCCGTCCGCGCCGGCTGTTGTCGAACAACGCGTCCACCGACTCCTGGAGCATGCGCTTCTCGTTGCGCAGAATGACGTCGGGCGCGCGCAACTCGATCAGCCGCTTCAGGCGGTTATTGCGGTTGATCACCCGCCGATAGAGATCGTTCAGGTCCGACGTGGCGAATCGCCCACCGTCGAGGTGAACGAGCGGCCGCAGATCGGGCGGGATGACCGGCAGGACGGTCAGGACCATCCATTCGGGATTGTTGCCCGACCCGCGGAAGGCCTGGACCACCTTGAGGCGCTTGATGACTTTCGCGCGCTTCTGCGCCGACGTGGCTTGGCGCATTTCCAGCGACAGGCGCGTATAGAGATCCTCGATGTCCAGCTGCGCCAGCAGCTCCCGCACCGCCTCGCCGCCGATCAGGATCTTGACCCGGTCGCCGTACAGCTCGCGATACTTGCGGCATTCCTCGTCCGAGACAATCTGCTTGTGCTTGAGCGGCGTGTCGCCGGGGTCCACCACCACATAGTCTTGGAAGTAGACGATCCGCGCCAGATCGCGCGCGCTGACGTCCAGAAGATTGCTGATCCGGCTCGAGATGCCGCGATAGAACCAGATGTGGCAGACCGGATCGGCCAGTTTGATGTGGCCCATGCGCATGCGCCGCACCTTCGATTCGGTGACCTCGACGCCGCACCGGTCGCAGACGATCCCCTTGTACTTGATGCGGCGGTACTTGCCGCAGGCGCATTCCCAGTCCTTGACCGGACCGAAAATGCGTTCGCAGAACAGACCGTCTTTCTCCGGCTTGAACGTGCGGTAGTTGATCGTTTCGGGCTTGCGCACCTCGCCGAACGTACACCGCCCCTGTTCATCCAACGGTTTGCCGCATTTGCAGACGCCGCGGCGGTCGGTCTGCCGGCAATAGCGCCTCGACCAACTGAGAATCAGGTCGGGCGACGCCAGTGAGATGCGACAGACCGCGGTGGCATCCGCCAAATCGAATGGCAATGATTCGGTCTCGCTGTCATACGTGAGTGCCATCTTGACAACCCCCTGTCAAAGCCGGAAGTGGAAAGTGGGAGGCCAGAAGCGAGAGCCTGCAGCTCACTTGCGAACTCCCGTCACTTGCCTCACTGAGTTCAGTCTTCATCATTCCGCTTTCATCCTTGTCGTTCAATATTCTGCCTCCTGCCCCTCGGTTGCGCTTTCCTCTCCCCCTTTTTCTTCCTCCTCGGTCTCATCGAAGTAGGTGATTTCCTCGGCCGTATCTATGAGCGACTCCAAAGCCGGCGCCTCTTCGGGTTTCTCTTCGCGCAACATGTCCTCGGTCAGCAGCTCCACGTTCAGGCAAAGGCTCTGCAGCTCCTTGACCAGGACGTTAAACGATTCGGGAATACCCGCCTTCAGCGTGTTCTGCCCCTTGATGATGGACTCGTAGATCTTGGTGCGGCCCGTCACATCGTCCGACTTCACGGTCAGGATTTCCTGCAACGTGTAAGCCGCGCCGTAAGCCTCCAGCGCCCAGACTTCCATTTCGCCGAACCGCTGGCCGCCGAACTGGGCTTTGCCGCCCAACGGCTGCTGCGTGACCAGCGAATAGGGGCCGATCGAGCGCGCGTGCATCTTGTCGTCCACCAGGTGGGCCAGCTTCATCATGTAGATGTAGCCGACGGTGATGGGCCGGTCGAACGGCTCTCCGGTCCGCCCATCGTACAGGGTCGTCTGGCCGCTGTCGGGCAAGCACCCTTCGCCCAGCAGCTTCTTGATCTGTTCCTCGCGGGCGCCGTCGAACACCGGCGAGGAGAACCTGATTCCCAGAGCCTTCGACGCCCAGCCCAAGTGGGTTTCGAGAATCTGGCCGACGTTCATACGCGACGGAACACCCAACGGGTTGAGCACGATGTCCACCGGCGTGCCGTCTTCGAGGAACGGCATATCTTCGGGCGGCAGAATCTTGGCGATGACGCCCTTGTTGCCGTGGCGGCCCGCCATCTTGTCGCCGACCGAGAGTTTCCGCTTCACGGCCACGTACACCTTGACCAGTTTGAGCACCCCGGCCGGCAGCTCGTCGCCCGTCTTGATCCGGTCAATCTTGTTGCGGGCGGTATCCTCGATCTTCGATTCCGCGACGGCAAACGCCTGGTAGAGGGTTTTGATCTTCTGGCCGCACTTGCCGTCTACCGGCAACACACCGGTCTTCAGGCAGCGGTGGAGATAAGCCAGATTCTGCTCGGTGACGCGGCTGCCCGGCTTGAGCTCCACGTGGCCGGTTTCGAAATTGATGATCTCCCGGTCGAGGTCTTTGAGGACGTTCTTGAGGTCGCGATAGAAATCCGACCGCAGCCGTTCGAGTTCCACGTCGCGTTCGTGCTCGATCTCGTCCATCTGCTTTTTCTCTTCGCGATCGGTGCGGCCGGCGCGTTCCTTGCGCGAGAAGACCTTGGTGTCCACGACGATTCCGCGGCTTCCCGGCGGCACGCGCAACGAAGCGTCGCGCACGTCGCCGGCCTTCTCGCCGAAGATCGCGCGGAGCAGCTTCTCCTCGCTGGTCAGATCGGTTTCGCCTTTCGGCGTGACCTTGCCGACCAGGATGTCGCCCGGCTCGACCTCCGAGCCGATGAACACCAGCCCCTCCTCGTCGAGCTTGGCCAGGGCCTCTTCGCTGACGTTGGGAATGTCGCGCGTAATCTCTTCCTTGCCCAGCTTGGTGTCGCGCGCCTCGATCTCGAACTCCTCGACGTGAATCGAGGTGAAGACGTCATCCCTGACCAGCCGCTCGCTGATCAGGATGGCGTCCTCGAAGTTGTAGCCGCCCCACGACATGAAGGCGCACAGCACGTTGCGGCCCAGGGCCAACTCGCCGTCGCGGCAGGCGGGGCCGTCCGCAATGAGCTGGCCCACTTTGACTTTTTGTCCCGCGTTCAGCACGGGCTTCTGGTTCATACAGGTGTTCTGGTTCGAGCGCTGGAACTTCTGGAGCCGATAGACGTCCAGTCCGCCCAGCTCGTTGCGGATGCGAATCTCGGCCGCGTCCACATACTCCACCACGCCCTCGTTCTGCGCCGTCAGGCAGACGCCCGAGTCCACCGCCACCTTGCGCTCGATTCCCGTGCCGATCAACGGCGACTCGGTGACGACCAACGGCACGGCCTGGCGCTGCATGTTCGATCCCATCAGCGCGCGGTTGGCGTCGTCGTGTTCGAGGAAAGGGATCAGGGCCGACGACACGCTCACCAGCTGCTTGGGCGAAACGTCCATATAGTTGACCTGCTCGCGGGACACCCGCGGGAAGTCACCGCGATAGCGGCAGAGAATGCTCTTCTCGGTGAAATAACCCTTGGCATCGAGCGGCGCGTTGGCCTGCGCGATAACGTGCTCGTCCTCGACGTCGGCGGTCAGGTATTCCACTTGCTCGGTCACCCGGCCGTCGGTAACCTTGCGATAGGGCGTCTCGATGAAGCCGAACTCGTTGATCCGCGCATAGGTCGAAAGCGAGGAGATCAGACCGATGTTCGGCCCTTCCGGTGTCTCAATCGGGCAGATTCGCCCGTAGTGCGTGTGATGGACGTCGCGCACGTCGAACCCGGCGCGCTCGCGGCTCAACCCACCCGGACCCAGCGCGCTCAGACGCCGTTTGTGCGTCAGCTCCGAGAGCGGGTTGGTTTGGTCCATGAACTGCGAGAGCTGGCTACGGCCGAAAAAGTCGCGGATTTGCTGCGCCACCGGCTTGGGATTGATCAGGTTGTGGGGGAGGAGATTCTCCAGGTCCACGATTCCCATGCGATCCCGCGCCGTCTTTTCCAGCTCGGCCAGCCCCAGCCGAATCTGGTTCTGGAGCAGCTCGCCGACCGACCGCACGCGCCGGTTGCCGAGGTGGTCAATGTCATCCACTTCGGCCTGGTCGCGGTGCAGCGAGATCAGGTGCTTCATCACGTCCACGATATCCCGCGCCGTCAGAATGCGCAGTCCGTCGCCGCTCGGGCGACCAAACCGGCGATTGATCTTGTAGCGCCCGACCGCGCCCAGGTCGTAACGCTTCTGGCTGAAAAACGTCTCTTCGAGCAGCCGCTTGCCGCTGGCAAACGACAGCGGGTTGCCCGGACGCAGCCGCTTGAAAATCTCGATGACCGCTTCCTCATAAGTCTTGACGCGGTCCTTTTCGAGCGTGGCCAGGAGAACGTCGTTGCTCTCCTCGGCCACGGCCAACACCCGGATTTTCTTGATGTGGCAATTGGCGCAGCGCCGCAGCAGACTGGTGGTCACGCGATCCCAGCATTCGGCCAGAATCTCGCCCGTGGTCATGTCCACCACGTCGGCCCCCAGAATGCGGCCCAAGATTTCCTCGTAGCCCTCGGCCGTATCCAGCGCCACCGCCTTGATCTTGTGCGCTTTGAGGACCTCGATGGCCCGGCGCGTGACCTTGGCCCCGCGCTCGACCAGCATCTTGCCGGATTTCGGTTCGATGACGTCCTCGACGAACTCGCTGCCGATGAATTTCTCCAGCGAGGTGATCTTCGTCATCCCCTGGCTGAAATCGTCCGTGGTGATCGTCTCGATCTGGAAAAACTCCGCGGCGATCTGTTCATCGCTCTCAAAACCGAACGACCGCAGAAAGGTGGTCGCGGGGATCTTCCGCTTGCGGTCAATCATCACCCACATGACGTTGTAGGGGTCTATCTCGAACTCCACCCAGGCGCCGCGATAGGGGATGATCCGCGCCCCATAGGTCAGGCGGCCATTGGGGTGGGTGTTCGAGGAAAACGACACGCCCGGCGAGCGATGCAACTGGCTGACGACCACCCGTTCCGCCCCATTGATGATGAACGTTCCCTGGGGGGTCATCAGCGGGATGTCGCCCAGGTAGATCTCCTGTTCCTTGATGTCGCGCACCTCGGTCTGGCCGGTGGCCTCGTCCGTTTCGCGGACGATCAGCTGGAGCCGGACCTTGAGCGGGGCGGCATAGGTCATCCCGCGCTCGATGCATTCGCGGATGTCGTACTTGGGCATGCCGAAATCGTATTGCACAAAATCGAGCGTGGAGGGGTTGCCCGGAGCGGAGATCGGAAACACGCTCTTGAAGACCTCCTGCAAACCAATCTCCTGGCGCTGGTCAGCCGGAATCTCATACTGGAGAAACTGCTTGTACGATTCCTTCTGCGTCTCCAGCAGGTAGGGCATCTCCATCACTTCGGGGATGCGCTCAAAGGTGACCCGTCCATTGCTGACGGGTAATTGCGCGAGCTTCGTGCTAGCCATGAAAGCCCAACCTCCTCGCTTTCGACCGGGGCCTCAGCCGCTTTCCCCGGCAAACGGAAATGGCCAACCGCGCACGGGCACGTTCGTCCCCGGTGCGATTGGCGGAAAAACTGGGCGTCGGACCGGCAAAACTCGCGTCGTCCCCCGGTCCGGCGCCTGGAACAAGTCGCTCACTTGACCTCGACCGTCGCCCCCGCGGCCTCGAGCTGTTTCTTGACCTTCTCGGCTTCGGCTTTGGGGACGTCCTTGACCACCGGATTGGGGCAGCCTTCGACCAGGTCCTTGGCCTCTTTCAGTCCCAAACCCGTAATGGCCCGGACCTCTTTGATTACCCGAATCTTCTTCTCGGCGGTAAACGCCTTCAACGTGACCGTAAACTCGGTCTGTTCCTCGACCGCGGGCGCCGCGGCCGCCCCAGCGCCTGCCGCCGGGGCCGCCGCCACCGGCATCGCGGCCGATACGCCAAACTTCTCTTCGATCTTCGAGACGAGCTGGTTGACGTCCAGAATCGTCATCTTCTCGATGGCTTCGACAATTTGATCTATCGTCAGGTCCGCCATGGTTCGATTTCTCCTGTTCTTTCAACTCGTGTGTGTTGGGCGATTCCTCGATCGCCTCTGGCGTTGCTCAAGCTTCGGCCGGCTTCTTGGCGGCGACACCCTTGAGGGCCATCGCCAGTTTCGCCACGGGCGCGCGAAGCGCCCAGACCGATCGTACCAATGGTGCGCACAGACTGCCCAGCAGGCGCGACAGCAGGATCTCTCGCGACGGGATTCGGGCCAGCGCCTCGACACTTTTGCCGTCCAGCCACTGCTTGCCCAGAAATCCCCCCTTGATCGCCAGATGCCCGCACTCCTTGCGGAACTCCGTCAGCACGCGCGCCGGTGCGGTTGGCTCTGCCAGGGCCAGCGCCAGCGCCGTCGGTCCCTGCAACACCGCTTCGGGCGGCAGGATGCCCGCCGCGCTCAACGCTCGCTTGGCCAGGCGGTTCTTGACCACCTGGTAGCGAATGTTGCTCTGGCGGCAGCGGCGGCGCAGCTTCGTGGCCTCTCCGACCGTCATCCCGCGATAGTCCACGAATACCGTGGCTTTCGCCTGGCGGAGCTGCTCGGCGATCTGGGTCGCGATTTCGATCTTCTTCTGTTGGACCATCAACTCACCCCCTTGTTCGCTGGGTGCCCACAGTCGGCATCCCTCGTCAGGATTACCCGGGTTGGACGCAGCGAACTTTGGGGGGCGACTCCGACCTTTCGCAGGCCCGTGGCCTGTTCCCTCCCCGGTCGGTCGCCATATCCCGTTCGGTCCACGCGGCCAAACCTCGGTAGGCGGTCTCTTCGGACCATTACCCCCTGCGCTCAAGGCAGGGGACCTACGGTCTTTGGCTTCAAGCCGTCAGACCCGAAAGGAGGACAGGTTGTCAACCTGTCCCGCCTTTACAAACTCTTCCTTGCCCTCTGACAGGTTTTCAACCTGTCCTAACTCCTTATGCCGCAAAATCTATCGTAACCCCCGGTCCCATCGTTGAACTCAACGTAACCGAGCGAACATAGATTCCTTTGACCGATGCCGGACGCGCCCGAACGAGCGCATCCAGAAGCACCTGGGCGTTCTCGCACAGCTGCTCCACCGTGAAACTCACCCTCCCAACGCCGCAGGCGATATTCCCCTGGCGATCCACGCGAAACTCCACCTTGCCCTTCTTGATCTCCTTGATGGCCTGGGCCACCTCGAACGTCACGGTACCCGACTTGGGGTTGGGCATCAGGCCGCGCGGGCCGAGCACCTTGCCCAACTTGCCCACCTCCCGCATCATGTCGGGCGTGGCGATGGCCGCGTCGAAATCCACCCAGCCCCCGGCCACCTTGGCCACCAGATCCTCGGCGCCGATAAACTCGGCGCCCGCCTCTTCGGCTTCGCGCGCCTTTTCGCCCCGCACGAACACCAGGACGCGTTTGGATTTCCCCGTCCCGTGGGGCAACGACACGGTTCCACGGACTTGTTGATCCGCGTGACGTGGATCCACGTTCATCCGGATCGAAAGGTCCACATTCTCGTCGAACTTGGCGAAGCTGCATTCCTTGACCAGTCGGCAGGCCTCCTCCAGCGAGTACTTCTTCCCGGTTTCGAGCTTCGCGTGCGCGTTGCTGTACTTCTTGCCGTGCTTCACGTTGCCCTCCTTGTGGTGCAGACGACCGGCGATTCGGTCTCGTCGGTCTCCCACACAAATCGCTCGCGGCGCGGCCCCTCCGCAAGGGGCCGGGGAGCCGTTAGTCTACGACCGTCACTCCCATGGACCGGGCCGTGCCGGCCACCATGCTGCAAGCCGACTCCAGCGACGACGTGTTGAGGTCCGGCAGCTTGACCTTGGCAATCTCTTCGATTTGGGCGCGCGTGATCTGGCCGACCTTCTCCTTGTTCGGCGACCCCGAACCTTTGGCCAGTCCCACGGCCTTCTTGATCAACACCGACGTCGGAGGGGTCTTGATCTCGAACGTGAACGAACGATCCGAGAGGATCGTGACGATCGCCGGAACGATCAGACCCGTCTGGTCCTTCGTCTTGGCATTGTACGCTTTGCAGAACTCCATGATGTTGATGCCGTGCTGGCCCAAAGCCGGGCCGATCGGCGGTGCGGGGGTCGCTTGTCCCGCCTGGCACTGGACCTTGACGACGGCGATGACCTTCCTTGCCATCCTGCTGCCTCCACTTGATCCTTAACGCTGAACTCTGAACGCTGAACTCTGAACTTCGTGAAACCCAAATCCTTCTCTCTTGACGTCAAACCCTCACAGCCTACAGCCTACAGCCTCAACGCCTACAGCCTACAGCCTCAACGCCTACACGACCTCCACTTGGAGAACATCCAGCTCCACCGACGTCTGACGGCCGAAAATCGAAACCATCACCTTCAGTTTGCTCTTCTCCTCGTCAATTTCGTTGACTTCGCCCACGAAATTGGCGAGCGGCCCTTCGATCACTTTCACCTGTTCACCTACGCGATAGCGAATCTGAGGCTTGGGCTTTTCGGTCTTCTCCTGCACGATGTCCAGGATATGGTTGACTTCGTTCTCGTCGAGCGGGGTCGGGTGAGTGCCCGGAGGCAAGAAGCCGGAGACGCCCGGAATCTTGGTGATCAGGTTCATCAAATCTTCGCCGGGTTCCATCTCGACGAGGACATAGCCGGGATAGAGGTTGCGCTGGGTCTGGCGCTTCTTGCCGCCCTTGATCTCGACGAAGGTTTCGGCCGGGATCAGCACCTGCTTGAGCTGATCGCGAAATCCCTCGATCGTCGCCCGGTGATAAATGTTGTCCAGAACCCGCTTCTCGAATCCCGAGTAGGTCTGAACTGCATACCATTTCGCTGCCATGATTGCTCACTTCCATCCGAAGTTCATGGGTGTCGTCTCGAACCTACGACTAACTCGCGGTGAGCCGTAAGATTGAGTCGAGAATCACGGAAAGAATACGATCCTCGATTCCGATGGCGATGGTCAGAATGATGATGCTGACCATGACGACGAATGTTGCTCCGTAAACTTCTTGTTTGCTCGGCCAGACGACCTTCTGCATTTCGACGCGGACTTCTTTGAGGAAAATAACCGTCTTTTCCCAGCCCCGCATCAGGGCCTCGCGGGAATGATAAGCCAAGGCGGCCAGACCGCCCAGGATCAGGACTGTAACCACCAGCTGGATCATTCCTCGTGTCACCCGATGCGCCCCCTGTATGCTAAGAATGAGGTCTGGCAGACCAGGAGGGACTCGAACCCCCAACCCTCGGTTTTGGAGACCGATGCTCTACCACTTGAGCTACTGGTCTGCATTCACGACGATTGGACAAAGGGAAAAGCTCCGGGAGTATCGTTGGCTCCCAGATTGACGAAGAAAAACACTCAACTCCACGCGTTCGCACGTGTCTAGAAAGGAATATTTATCCTTTA
>Ga0315280_10007643_pt1 | contig 14426 bp, 15 predicted proteins | sample YL17G06_40_MG_FD_203697 | JGI IMG/M metagenome (GOLD analysis project Ga0315280, IMG submission 203697) | Sediment microbial communities from Yellowstone Lake, YNP, Wyoming, USA - YL17G06_40 | ecosystem: Environmental > Aquatic > Freshwater > Lake > Sediment | place: USA: Wyoming | collected...
GTGCGCAACCAAATTCAGCCGCTTGAAGGTAGGTTTAGCAGCGAATAGGAGGCTACTATGAGGTGCCCTGTTACTTCGTCTTTTCGGAGAACTACATTTACCCTAAAAACTGAGCGTACGTTGTCTGCCGTTAAGACTTCTGAAATCGAGCCAATTGCGAAGACTTTGCCTTCATTCAGTAGAATGAGCCAGTCACAGTATCGTGATGCGAGCGCAAAATCATGGAGCACAGCCAAGATTGCAATGCCGCGTTCTTTACCGATTCTCTTGAGAAGCCCCATGATCTCTATTTGATGGCAAACATCCAAGTGCAAGGTGGGTTCGTCTAGAAGAAGAACTTGGGGTTGCTGTGCTAGAGCCCTTGCCAAGAAAACTCTTCGTCTCTCTCCACCGCTAAGTTCATCTATTCGCCTATCAGCCAAGTGCCAAGAGTTTGTGAGCTTCATTGCTTCTTCAGCAATGGCTAAGTCACGTGCCCCTTCAGTCTCAAGGAAACCAAGATGGGGGTTTCGGCCCATCAATACTACGTCGAGTCCACGAAAACCGAATGTGACAACACTGTCTTGAGGAACCACAGCAACCTGCCTCGAAGCTTCTCGTGCAGTTAGCGAGTATAGATCCGATTTGCCTATCAGAACGTTTCCAACAGCAGGTTTGAGAGCTCGACTCAACGCACGAATTAAAGTCGTCTTACCGGAACCATTCGGCCCTAGCAATCCGACGAAGTTTGGTGGTTCAATGCTGAACTTTACGTTCCTAAGCACCTCAACCGAGTTATATTTGCAAGAAACGCCGCACACATCAAGTAAGACCAACTGTTGAACTCCCGCCCTCTACGAAAGTATTATACCCTAAGAACGTTATGGCTGGTCGATCCGTCCAGCCTTGAACACTACCCACCGCAACATTCTGTTGTTAACTATTCTGGTCGTCCTTGTAATCTTCGTCTCTGTCGCGGAGCTGACGCACCAGAATCTGGTAGTACAATCGTCGAACCGAACTACAGTGAGTTTTCCGTACGTGGTTGTCGATGATCTGGGAAAAATGGCGCGCGTCCCACTAAAGAATGCATGACGAGCACTTACAGCCATCATGGGATATACGCCAACCTGAGACGCATAGAAGATCGGTGGAAATCGGGTTTGAATAAATATGCTTGGTTCTTCGAGGTATAACGAAGTAAACTCTCGAAATGTGAGTCCTCCCGATCATGGAGGAGAGGTCTGGGAGGTTTCCTCTGAACTTGGCATTCCCGTGCACCGAATCCTAGATTTCAGTGCCAATATCAATCCTCTAGGCCCCTCGCCTCGCGCTATCGCCGCGATCAGAAAATCTGTTAGGCTCGTAGCATCCTATCCAGACAATAATTCCAGACTCCTCACACAGGCTGTTGCTGCATATGTCGGAGGAATTACTCCCGCGAACGTTCTGATAGGAAACGGAGTAACAGAACTCGTTCATCTTTTTTCTAAGGTCTTTCTTGGCGAAAGAACTGAAGCGATTATCCCGCAACCCACGTTCAGCGAGTATGAGTATGCAACGGCACTCTCAGGCGGGAGGCCGGTACACATCGTCATGAGGAACGCCTTTCAGCTTGAACCAGACGTTTTGCTGAGCCAAATTACTCGGAATACCAAAGCAATTTTCCTCTGCAATCCAAACAATCCTACTAGCACAACGCATGACAGACCAACACTGGAAAAGGTTGTCCGAGAAGCGGGCAAGAGCGGAATAATGGTTTTGCTGGACGAATCATTCGTGGAATTCGCAGATAAGGCGAAGAAACTTACCCTTTCAACAGCCGCTAAGAACTGCAGAAATCTGATCGTCTTGAGATCCCTGACCAAAACTTTCGGCCTGCCAGGCCTGAGAGTCGGTTATGCGATAGGCCACGAAGAAACCATACAACTCCTAGATAAATTCAAAATAACTTGGTCCGTTAACACTCTTGCCCAAGTTGCAGCAATTGCGGCGTTACAGGACACCTCGTACATACATGCGACTTATCGTCTTATCAGCAGAGAGCGTAGATTCCTCGAAGAGTCGCTTCGCGAATTGAATCTTGAGATAACCCCACCCAAGGCGAACTTCTTGCTCGCGAGGCTTCGAACCTCGATCAGCTCCACGGAGCTGAAGCGCAGGCTTCTAAAGAGGGGGATAATCATTCGGGATTGTAGCAGATTCAAAGGATTGTCCTCGCGCTTCATTCGCCTAGCAGTAAGAAAAAGAACGGAAAACAAGATTCTGCTCAGATCTCTCAGAAAAGAAATCGCGTCACTTTGAGGTCGATCTGCGACATCCATGCAACCATTCCTCGACGCTTCGCTAACCCTGTTGGTAGCAGTCTTGATCGACATCGCGCTTGGCGAGGCACCTTTGCGTATTCATCCTACCGCTTGGATGGGGCGGTTGATCACTTACGGATATCGACCAGCAAGAACACGAGGGCCCTTAACCCAGAAAATATACGGGTCTTTTCTCGCTCTGAGCATAATTGCAGTTTTTGCCGGTGGAACTTACGCGATTCTCGACGCGGCGCGCACCCTCGTAGAACCAATCCAAATCATTCTCGCGGCCATACTGCTCAAACCTACATTTTCTCTTAGGTTGATGTACCGTTACGCAGTCCAACTTGCCTCTGCTGTGAAACAAGACGATTACCTAAGAGCTAGAGCTGTTGTGCAGAACATAGTACGCCGTGATCCATACCAGTTGAATGAGGCACAAGTCATCTCGGCTGGGATCGAAAGCGTTGCAGAAAATACTGCCGATGGAATTACGTCCCCACTTTTCTATTTCGCGTTATTCGGAGTACCGGGCGCTTTCGCCTACCGCGCGATAAACACTCTCGATTCGGTTCTCGGCTATAGGGACCAAGATTTCATCAACTTGGGATGGTTCTCGGCAAGGCTTGACACTTTGGCTAACTGGCTCCCTGCGCGTTTGACATCGATTCTAACCTTGCTCTCTGCTCGGCTGGTTGGGCAATCAGCTTCAAACGGCTGGCGAATTCTGCGCAGGGATAGAAACCGCACCGAGAGCTGGAGCGCTGGATGGCTTATGTCAGCGATGGCTGGCGCTCTGCACGTCAGGCTCGAAAAACCGGGCTTTTACGAGCTGGGTGATCCGGGTGTCCCATTAGGCCATAAACAGTTGATAGCTGCAGTCGGCATAATGCTGCTTAACAGTGTGCTATTCATTCTTCTCATCGTTCTGCCCGTGATGCTGGCGATCACGATGGTGATATGAAGCTTGGGTAGCAAGTTGCGATCGACTGGAATAAGGGGCGTTTACGTTTCCATTGAAGGCGGTACTCTCGTTGTCCGATCCAAGAAACCTCTTAGAACTTTATCCTCCGCCATTCTCAACGGGGGTCTGGCAAACGCTTACTCCATCGTAAACCATCAAGTGCCGACAAATTACACTTGCAACGACTCAGAATCCTACCTCAAACGAGCATTGGAGCTCAAAAGAAATGTCAAGTTTCCGGTAATCGGACTAATGACAGCCGCCAAAATCCGTAACTTTGCTCTAACAAGAATGAGCTCAAGCAGACTGACAGTCGCAACCATCGTGACAGTTGGCCTGTCATATCCGGCAACCGCAGGTGACAAGACATCCGTGGCCGCTGACCATGCTGGTACGATAAATATCATTCTCCTCATCGACGGGAATCCGACGGATGCTTGCATGGTGAACATAGTCGAGACCGCTACAGAAGCGAAAGCCGCAGCGTTGCACGACCTCGACATAAGAAGCAGATTCTCTCGCGAAGCTTCCACGGGCACGACGACTGACGCAGTCATCGTGGCTTCCACGCGAAGAGGTAGAGCCGTCGAGTACGCAGGTTCAGCAACCACGCTGGGCTACTTGGTGGCCCGAACAGTAAGAACTGGGATCGAACAGGCGGCTGCAAAAGTAGAGGGAATTTCCAGACAAAGATCCATGGTTCATAGGCTTCAGGAGAGAGGCATTACCCTCGACGCTCTCGTCAAAGCAGGCATGGAACTGTTCATAGGAGCGAAATCAACATCGTTCCAGAACACTCGCGCGCTGTTACGTGAGGAACTGAGGAAATCGCTTGCCGACATTAACGTAGCCGCGCTTATGCTCGCCGCTGTAAGGCTCGAAGAGGACGCTAAGCGAGGATTAATTCCCGAACTCTCGTCTGAAGCGTTTAGGCAAGATCCAGTCATACTGGTAGCGGATGAATGCATAGGTTCGCAGATAGCTAACTATCTAGCCGGTACGTGGGGGACCTACAATTTTCTACGGTACGACAGGTTCAAGCCAGGCATAATATCAAAACTCGGACCATTTATGGATGACGCCGTTGCCGGCCTTGTAGGAGGGACCTTAGCAAAAATTATGCTGAAGCGTTAGCTATTCGAGTAGCTAGCCTAGAACTGAGTCTCCTGATATTCCCAGAATGCGTCAAAGAAAAGTCTTGAGGAAAATGTCCGATAATGGCATATCGAAAACTTGCGTCCAACTAAGAAAACTGGTCTATGTAGCAGTTGAAAGAAATCTGGCTAAAGGCATCCTGCTCTCAGGTGGCCTTGACACATCCATAATAGCTGCAGTGGCAAGCAGGCATCTGAAGCTTAAAGGTGTTACAGTCGCATTTCGAGACGCACCGGACGTGAATTTCGCGAAGATTATCGCCGAAAAGTTCGGCGTGGACCACGTCACAATTCCGATCGACGAGAAAGTTGCGGAAGTAGCAACTCAGGACGCGATCAAGATAATGAAGTCCTTCGATCCGATGGAGATTCGGAACGACGCTACGATCCTAATTGGGCTTCGAGCAGCTAAGGACCATGGCCTTGACGAAGTAATGACCGGCGACGCTGGCGACGAATTGTTTGCTGGTTACAGCTTCTTATTTGGTAAAAGTCACGACGAACTCGACAAGAGCCTTCGGGAGATATGGAAGGTCATGCGCTTCTCGTCGGTTCCCTTAGCCAAATGCCTAGGCATGCAAGCTAAGCTACCATTCTTGGAGCAGAGTCTCAAAGAATTTGCGATGAGCATAGACCCTGAACTGAAACTGCGCGAGGAACACGGTAAGGTCTATGGAAAATGGATTCTTAGGAAGGCGTTCGAAGACCTACTTCCTCCTGAAATCGTTTGGAGAATAAAAATGCCAATCGAGCAAGGCTCGGGGACATCAATGCTTCCAAGCTACTTCAACCTCAAAACCTCTGACGACGAGTTTAGCAAAAAGGCGAAAGAATACCTAGAATCTGACGGCGTGCACATCCGAGACAAGGAACACCTGTTCTACTATGAAGCCTACAAGAAAGAGTTCGGCAACCCGCGGGGGGCTGGCGAAGGCGCAAAAGTCTGCCGAAGCTGCGGAGCATACCTTCTTGAAGCGATGAGTTTCTGCAGAACTTGCGGAACGTCTGCAACTTAGGATTATTGGGCATTCAATTAGCTCAAGTATGAGCATAAGACCGCCATAGAGAGCCAAATGCAAGACAAAGGCTGTGCGCATAATGGTTGGTCTATCCATCCTAACCTGTATATCCGAGATACTCTGAGAGGACGCTGACCAACCTTGGCGAAGGCATTGATGATCCAAGGGACCTCATCCTATTCTGGGAAGAGTACCCTCGTTGCGGCGTTGTGCAGGATCCTCGTTGATCGAGGGTGCAAGGTAGCTCCCTTCAAATCTCAGAATATTCGTTACGGATTGTGGCGAGGAGGTAGGGAGAGCTCAGGCATTTCAAGCCTTTGCTGCTCGGACACCCGTCAAAGCCGATATGAATCCGATACTTTTGAAGCCGAAGGGCGATATGACGAGTCAGATAATATTCCATGGGAAACCATTCCGCGATATATGGGAAAGACTATCCTTGGACCCAAAGCTGAGCCTGCCTTCAGAGTGATTCGAAGGAGTGGAAAGATCGCTTCGAGCTTGGATGGTGCGCTCGATCAGAATGGACTCGTATTCGGAACGTATCTTCATGGCATCTTTGACACGCCCCCACTAAGAGAGAACATCATTGCGTATCTGGCCAGTAAGAAACGGATTAGAGTGAATACGGGAGATACATCAATTGAACAAGTGTGGGAGAATGGCTTGAATCAAATTGTTTCCGCTGTGAAAGAGAACCTAGAAATTAGTCGGATCTTTGATCTTCTTGGTTGTAATCAATAGCAAGTGAAAGAACCTCAGGGGTTAACAAGACATTAGAGGTATCTCATAAGCCGCGTAGCTTTTCATGGTTTCGAGAACTGGTCAGTTAGAACCATAATAGCCTCGTGGAGTTAGAATCTTGCCATCGAATGTTACTGTTGACGAGTTTCCAACTAGTATTGTGCTCGTCATATCTATCTCATGATTTAGCATTCGCTTCAACGTTGTGACCATTGTTTTCTCTCCTTTCCTTGCATAGGCAGTTACGATGCCTACTGGCGTAGTTGGTTTCCTATACCTCATGAGCATTCGGTGGACGAGTCTCAGAGTTTCTTTTCTAGCTCGGCTCTGAGGGTTGTACAGAACCAACACGAAATCTCCTTTCACCGCCGTCTTCACGCGCTCCAAGATTTTTTTTCGAGGTATTAGTAAATCGCTCAGGCTTATGACTGCGAAGTCGGTCATTAGCGGAGCGCCGAGGCTAGCAGCTGATGCGGTCGCCGCCGTCACTCCGGGGACAACGTTCACATCAACGTTCATGCCTAACTTGCTTGCAGTTTCAAGGATCGGGCCAGCCATTCCGTAAACGCCCGGATCTCCGCCACTAATTACAGCTACCTTCCTCCCCTTAGACGCCAGTTTCAGAGCCAGTGAAGCGCGATCAATTTCATGACCCATACCTGAAGAGTAAACTCTTGCGCTTGGCCGGATTACTCTACGGATCTGTTGGATGTAAAAGCCGAATCCTACTATTGAATCAGCAGAGCGGATCTCGTGCATAGCCCTATTCGTCATATGATCTATGCTACCAGGGCCGATACCAACAACGGTTACTTTTCCTCTTGCTATAGACTTCCTAGATGTTGTTCTTTCGCTCATCGTTCAGCCTCTGTTTCATCGTGAATCGTTGCTCTCCTCAGGCAATCGAGGGGATGGCTTAGGAGTGAGGAGGGCTACCGACTTGTTTAAGCCCTCAAGTGACATAATACTAGGGGCGATGAGTATGCCTGCATCATAATATTTCATAATCTCTTTGAGCTGATCAACGTCTGAGATGAGCTTCGGATCGGCGTTTTCTATTTTCGGGCAGGCTATCCCGCCAATCGTGGCGAATAGAATCTTCCGTTCGTTTACTATAGCGGAGTTTACCAGAGTGAGGGATTCAAAATTCACTATGTTTAGATCGTGTTCCTCAGCGATCTCTTCAACAGACTTCTTTTCGAGAAGTTCTGTGGCCGTAGTTACGACCGGTGTGGCACCGATCTCTCGGGCAACAGTCTTCGTGAGTCTGTTGGCTCCGCGAGTACGGCCCGACAGGAGGCTGATCGCGTACTTGCCTAAGTCGTCGACAACAATAACCGCCGGATCAGTCCTCTTGTCAGCAATGAATGGGGCTATGCTCCTGACAACGATCCCGACCGCCATCACCGCAATTATCGCGTCGAAGTTATCAAACAGCTTGGCGAATAGTTCGCGTAGGTCCCCATCGAATGGGGAGATCCCGTGCAAACACAATTGCCTCGGCGCGAAGACGTCATACTGGATCTGAGCTTTCTCCAATGCGCCCGCGACCCTCATGGAGGTGAGGACGCCCCATTTTGTGAGTGCGACTATTGCGACGCCTCTTTCGAACATTGGGTTGCACCGCCTTTCCTGTGAGCATGTGTGAAGAGAGGATCGTATAGCTTCGAGCGGCTGTATCCGCTTTCAGAGAGGATTCTGCCAACAATAACAATTGCAGTCTTGGAGATTTTTGACCTTTTCACTTTGCTGGTTATGTTGTCGATTGTCCCGCTGATTATGGTTTCTTCAGGCCAAGTGACTTTGTAGAGAACGGCGACCGGGGTTTTCTTTGGATAGCCGCCCTCTGCCAGTTCCTTACATAGTTTCCGAATCTGTTGGGCCCCTAGGAATATGACCATGGTAGCGCCATGCTTGGCTAACCTCGTGATGCCTTCCGACCTTAGCGCGGGGGTTCTACCGCCAGGCCTAGTGATTATCACGGTTTGAGAAACCCCGGGCAACGTTAACTCTCTTTTTAGGCTGGCGGCGGCTGCTAGAAAGGAGCTGACTCCAGGAATCACTTCGCAGTCGATCCCTTGCGTTCTTAGTATGTCGATCTGCTCCTGAGTTGCACCGTAGAGGCTTGGATCCCCGCTACAAAGTCTGACTACGCGTTTGCCCTGCTTCACATTGTGCGCAATTAATCCCACGATCTGGTCAAGATGCATTATGGCACTGTCATACTTCTGGGCATTTGACTTGGCGTAGTTGAGTATTGAGGGATTAATCAGTGATCCTGTGTAAACTATCACGTCGGCCTGCTTCAGCAACCTTAGACCCTTCAAGGTCAAGAGTTCTGGTTCGCCTGGTCCGGCTCCGACGAAGTATACCTTTTCCATCTTACGAATCGCTTGGCCTGCGTCTGACCATCATCGTTGCGAAGTAATCTTCCGCCAATTTCAAGTGGAGGGCACCCCGGATCTCTCCTTTCCATAGTTCCTCGTCAGAGAAAGAGCATCTCTTAGCAATCAGGATCTGTGATTTATCCGAGAATCTCGCAGATTCCTTCAGGATCTTGATAGTTTCCGGAAGCCTCTTGACCCCTTTCATCCAGACGATATTATCAACTAGGCGACTTTGTTCTTTCAACAGGTCTATGTCGAATTTTGGCATAATGAGAAGAGTCTCTTCTCCGAATGCGAGTGGTATCTGAGCCCTTGCCATACAAGCGGAGAGGGATGTGACACCTGGGATTATCTCGACTGGAATCTCTGGGTATTTGATCCTCAGCTGCCTTTGAACGTACGTGAAGGTACTGTACAGACTGGGATCCCCGACAGCAACATACGCGACCTGCTTTCCTTCCTGGGCATACTTAGCAATTCTATCTGTGTTTCCAGTCCATGCTCTCTCTAGTTCCGCTTCATCTCTGACCATGGGAAAGACGAGCGTGATGACTTCAGGAGCTGATCGCCTGCCTTCTAGCACCGGCTTTATGATGCCAAGAGCAAGGCTGTGTCCGGCTGAATTCGGAGTTGGAGCACACACTACGTCCGCCTCCTGAAGGACGCGAATGGCCTTGACGGTGAGAAGGTCGGGATCTCCCGGTCCTACACCTACCCCAACGACCTTGCCGCCTTTCATTTTTGTTTTCCCAGCTTCACGCCGGATATTATTGTGATCGGGTTTCTTGCCATCATCATTGTTCCTTGGGGAATTCTCCTGCCCTTAGCAATCGTGACTTGTACAGCTTCGATATCCTTGAACTCGAGTCTATCCAACTCGTTCATTGCGATACAACATGTCTCAAGAAGAATGGCGTTTATCACGATGCGTCCTTCAGGCCTCAGGTTTTTGAAAGATAGATTAATTATTCTCGCCAAGTTTTCTCCCCCCGCGCCAATTAGAATCGCATCAACGGCAGGCAGTCTTTGAAGTGCGCGAGTTGCCTCGCCGCGTATCAATTGAACCGCGTTTCTAAGGCCAAACTTTGAAAGATTTCTTTGTGTTAAGGCAATAGCTTTCTTGTTTCTATCGATAGCGTAGACTAATCCGCCGGGTGATACTTGCCTTGAGGCTTCAACGGTGAGACTGCCCGTTCCGCATCCTATATCGATCACATTGTCGCCGGGCTTCAGCCTGGCCTTGGAGATTGTCAGGGCTCTGATCTCCTCTTTCGTCATCGGTATTTCCTCGCTACGTTCAAAGAGTTCATCCGGAATGCCTGGGGTGCGATATTTCCACATGAAGTGCGTCTCCTACTGCACAATGCTACGGAGTCTTCTCCGCGTCCAAGCTCCGACCACCATAATACACATCGGTCCAAACTTTTCAGACGAAAGCATTAGTAGGTCACCTTCCGTAACTCTTTCGTTAGCGTAGGTGAGGCTCTCGCATACGGCTGCTGGTGTCCTGGGATCGATACCTGAATCAATCAGGTACCTCGCTATTTGATCAGGTTGAAACGATCTTGGATCGGGAAGGATCACAGCCAGCTTCCCATTTCTAACGGCTTCTGTCAGCTTAGCCTTCTCCGCGTCGGGGCGGCCGTGGAAGCTGAGGAAGAGTCCTATCTCCTCTAAGCAAATCTGTAGACGGGAAGTAGAGACCTGGATGGAACTTATCCCAGGCACTATCTCAAGTTCAAGATCATTGGGAGACTTTTCGAGTAATGGTTTCAGAAGCCCGAAGAAGGTCGGGTCTCCAGTCGATACCAATGCGACCGATCTACCCTCTTGAGCGGACCTCAAGCCTCGTTGGACTATCTCGTCAAAGTTCTCGGCTTTGAGAATGTAGGCCTCGCCTTTGATATCCTCCCGAAACAATTCCAGCGCTCTCTCAGCTCCGATAACTAGTGAGGCTCTGCCGACGGTTTCCCTTGCCACAGGCGTTACATATTCTCTTGAGCCTGGCCCGGCTCCAATTAGGAAGATCTTCGCCAAAAGTCCAGTCCTCTTGCGTCGGAATCGAGTCCGAGAACTCTGCCGTCGAGGGATACTATCGCGGTGCTGACCTTGACTTCACCGCTTATCTTCTTAGTAACGCGATCTTTCACTGCATTGGCGATGAGGTTGAAGGTTACTTCAGACAGCTTGAAATGCTCTAGGATCTCCGCCATTTCGTCTGTCGTATTCGCCTCCATGATTATCTCGATGACATTTCTCGAAGCACCGGCCATGGCGGCGTAGGCGGCTACGACCTCTCTTCTTGCGTCTGCTACACGATAGTTCGTGTTGAAGATTCCGGCCGCAAGTTTCACGAGTTTGCCGGGGTGGCCGAGTATAACGATCTCCTTCACGCCTTTCTCAACAGCTTTCTTAATCATGTAGCCCATGAAGTCCCCGGTCTGAATGATGGCGTCTGTCGGTGTTTCTAACAGCTGCTTCGCAATTCTCTCACCGATATTACCAGGAACAAGAACCAGCCGCTTATGACCCTGAGCCACCGCCACATCTATCTGACCGACTGCAGACGCGATGAACGCGCTTAGGGAACGTGGTTTCACGATTCCGGTAGTGCCTAGGATCGATATGCCTCCCACTATGCCAAGCTTTGGATTGAAGGTTCTATTAGCAACCTTAGCTCCGTCTGGAACACTTATGACGATTTCCGCTGAGATATTGGAAGGAAGAACCTCTCTCACGGATTCAATAATCATCCTTTTCGGCACCGGGTTTATTGCTGGTTCCCCTACTCTGACCTGCAATCCTGGCTTGGTGACCATGCCTACGCCCTCTCCACCTTTGACAATGATCCCAGTGCCTTGGTGAAAACTCACTGTAGCACATATCTCGATGCCATGGGTAACATCGTACTTTGCGTCATCCCCTGCATTCTTCACAACACTGGCTCGGGCTGTACTGACGGCTATGACTTCACACTTCTTAATCGGGATCTCGATCTCTTCCCCAGTAGAGCATCCGATCTTGACTGAGTTGACTGGACTGGTGGAGAGTGCGAGCGCCGCTGCCTTCGCTGCCGCGGCTGCGCAGGCTCCTGTTGTGAAACCGGTTCGCAAACCCATTTGCATCTTTCACACTCGCCCTTCGGAAGTCAGTAGGTTAGCGAGCCATCGTGAGAAGTGCATTCATGACAGCCACAGCAACGGCACTTCCGCCCTTTACGCCATGTGTAGTTATGAAAGGTACGGAGAGCTTTGAGACTTCATCTTTGGATTCTGCTGCCTTAACAAAGCCGACAGGTGTCGCGATAACAAGAGCTGGCTTAACAAGCTTTTGTTTCACAATATCAACAATGGTCAGGGCTGCTGTCGGTGAATTTCCAATAATGACGATGTCGCCATCCAACCCGTCTTCCGCGGCTACTCGCATTGCCGCAGCTGTTCTCGTAATCTTCGCCTTGTTTGCTAAGTTTATTGTTCTCTCATCCTCCGTATATATCAGAACCCTACCTCCAAACTCTCGGATAGCTTGAGCGTTTATTCCGCTTTCGACCATTTTCACGTCTGCTATTACGTCAGCACCATCCTTTAGCGCATTTATGCCGGCCTTAACCGCATCCTGGCTGAACTTCAGAAGCCTTGCGAATTCAGGGTCGGCAGTAGCGTGAACAGCGCGTTCCACTATTGGAACTATGCGTGGATCCATCGTCTCGAATTCTTTCGCTAACAATCGCCTAACGATGTTTAAGCTATCCTCAAAAATTTCGGCTCCAACATCGATAGTAGACTCCGCCGCTGTCCCCAAACCTAAATCTTTGAGCGCCTTGGTGGCTCTGTCTAGTATTATCTCGGCCAGTCGCCTGTCCGCACCGATCGGCTTACAGTACGCAACCTGAACCTCACCACGTGACTCGAAAAACAACGTTCCACGATTCTGTCCTTTTTCCATTCCCAAGAGTCTTGGAATATCCTGCATAGTATGACGACTTTCAGCCAAGAGTACAGGAACGACGATAAGCTTCTCCGCGCCCTCTTCAACGGCACTCGATACAGCATCGCGAATAGATGGACTGTTGAGCTCCATAAATCCGCTTTTTACAATCATGAAAGGTGAGCGCTTTCTTATGATAGCAACAAGTTCCTCAACGGTCTCCTTGTAAGAGCTAAACTCGCTGCCGTGACCAACAAGGACTAAGCCTATGCTTGATGTCACGGATGGATAAACCAGCCAAACCCCTTTACCTTGGACATTGATTTAATGGTTGTCACCTGTTTCACCGGGTATTGATGTGGGATACTTGCGGATTCGGTGCGATGGCTCATGAAGATTCCCAGAGTTGTCATAGCGGCTCCACACAGTGGAGCCGGAAAGACGACTGTAGCTGTAGGACTGATGAACGCGTTTACGAGCAGAGGATTACGCGTTCAACCGTTCAAGGTTGGGCCGGACTTTATCGACCCGAGCTATCACACTAGGGCGACGGGGATTTACTCGAAGAACTTGGATACTTGGTTGACATCGCCAGAAGCCGTGCTCAAGATTTTCGTGAAGTCCAGTCGCATGTGCGATCTTGCGATCATCGAAGGCGTCATGGGCTTATTTGACGGAGTGAGTGGTTCTGACGATGCTGCCAGCACAGCAGAGATTAGCAGGATTCTGAATGCGCCAATTATCCTTGTCGTTGATGTCAGCAGAACGGCCGGGAGTTCGGCTGCGTTAGTTCATGGGTTCAAAACCTTCGATCAAACATTGAAGCTCAAAGGTGTAATCTTGAATCATGTGAAAAGTCAGAAGCATATCGACTTGACCAAACAAGCCATTGAAAAGGGTGCTGGGGTCCCAGTGGTCGGTGCCCTGCCAACAACAGCCAACATTTCGATGCCTTCGCGGCATCTAGGATTAATTCCCGCGCTTGAGCGGGATGGTCTTGCAGATTTCCTGGCTGGACTTAGAGAATTTATTGAAGAGTATTTGGACCTTGATCAGATACTTGAAATCGCGCGCGATGCTGATGATCTTGAAACTGAGGAGGAGGAAGACAGCTCACAGTCGGTAGGAGTGAGGGCTAGAGTCGGAATTGCCTATGATGAGGCTTTCAATTTTTACTATCGCGACAATATTGAGTTACTAGAGGCTAACGGCGCCGAGGTTGTGTCTTTCAGCCCAATACATGACTCTAGTCTCCCAAGCAACTTGGACGGGATGTTTTTGGGGGGCGGTTTTCCCGAAGCCTATGCCAAACAACTAGAGGAGAATCAGCCAATGCGCGGGTCCATAAAGAAAGCAGTTGAGGATGACATGCCTGTTTACGCTGAGTGTGGAGGTCTGATGTATCTAGTAGAATCCACCGAGGACCTGGAGGCATGTCCGCACCGGATGATTGGGATATTGAATGGAAAGGCCATCATGGGTGGAAAACTTGAATCTTTGAACTATTCGCTCGCGCATGTAATCCGCAAAAACTTACTCAGCGATGTAGGTTTCACTCTTCGTGGTCATGAGTTTCATTATTCAAAGATTGAAGATGTACCTGCCGACGCGAAGTTTGCATACGAAATGAAGGTAGGGAAAGGAATATCGGGACGATATGATGGCTGGTTGCAACATAACCTTCTCGCATCCTACATGCACATCCACTTTGCATACGATCTCCACATCGCCAGGAATTTCGTTGACGCATGCGAGAGATATGAACAGACCTGAAGAGAGCCACGCGCCTTCGATGCAAGAGAATGAAGGTTATGCTTATCGACATAGATCTTCGAGGTAAGACTGTCCTCATAATCGGGGGTGGAAGAGTTGGCGAAAGAAAGGCTGCGAAATTCTTGGCCGCGGGCGCTAAGGTAGTCGTGGCCAGCAAGGACTTCACAGAGAGG
>Ga0315280_10007644_pt1 | contig 14425 bp, 8 predicted proteins | sample YL17G06_40_MG_FD_203697 | JGI IMG/M metagenome (GOLD analysis project Ga0315280, IMG submission 203697) | Sediment microbial communities from Yellowstone Lake, YNP, Wyoming, USA - YL17G06_40 | ecosystem: Environmental > Aquatic > Freshwater > Lake > Sediment | place: USA: Wyoming | collected...
CAGGGGGAATATAGGATGTCCCATCCTTCCCTAGGATTCGTCCCCTCCTCTTAAGTCGGATATGTCTACCCAGGTAAATAGGCAATTCCTGGGGTAGGACTCTCACCTGCAAGGAACGCAGCGTTAAAGGCTGCACGTAGACCTGACACTTTCTTTATCTTTATTACACGGGTAATCTATGCGCAGAGGTCTCAAGATGAAATTAAAATACTAAAAAAGGATTTATAGTCAATATTGGAGGTTTGACCCCGACTCCAGGTCGCTATTCTAAATGTTCAATTCGGATTTTGTCTTTAAGGTTTAAATCTTCAATAATCTGGCGGAGTTCGGATTCAATATTTCGGACTGAATCAGCATTTATTGTAACCGAAAAATCAACTCCGATCCTAAGATCTGAACCTGACTTGAGTTTGGGGATAATTTTGGTTCCCAAGCGGTTCCAAATCTCGGGTGGCACGGTGCCAACAAGACGAAGTGTTTTTGTTTGAATGCCGGGGATCGGCCTTTCTTCTTTTTCAGGTTTTTTGATTTCTTCAATCCCTCGTTGAATGCCAGGTTCGGGTCCCAACCCCTCCGTTACTTTAAGAGCTTTTGCTTTGGCTTTCGTTAATAAAAAGACATTTTTCTCGAATGTAACCTCATCCAAGGAAATTTGTTCTTGGTACCAAACCCGTTCGTAAGTCCCATCTGGTTTATACCAAGAGGCCAAGCCGAAGTCACCCTTCCCCACAAATTCAATAATTTTATTTCGTAAGGTTGTATCTGGGTCCAAAAGTCGCGTTAATGAACCATTCAAGAAGCTCTGTCTGAGGCTTACAAGTGGCCATGCTCCCGAATCCTTCAAAGCAGGTGGCCAGTTTCTTTCTATATAACCAGCTCCAACAGATTCGTTTAATAGTGCCTGAGACTTTAAGGCTGACATTACTCTTCCAAAAAGGGTTTCTCCACTGCTGGCATGGCCTGCACCCAGGTCGATAGGCTTGAGACCATCAGCTTCCCGGCTATCAAAAATAACTGCAAAACGATAACCTCCCCATACTTCATCCTTGGCATCTTCTTCCGCATCTTTGGCTTTAGTCTGTATATCAGCACGGTCTGCTCGATCAAAATCGGCCCCCAGGGTTCCTTCAGTGACTTCACTAAAAACTCGTTTCCATGCAAGCCAGAGTTCAACCTTATCCCTAAGATCACGCCCTGGTTTCTTTAGACACCAGATGAGCGATCCTGGATAGAGTCGAGGAGATTTTCCATGCTGCTTAGTCCATTCAGCAATCTGTTGTCGCAATGGACCGCTTCCAGCCCATTCAAATTCTGGATCCATTAAAACAAGGGTGAGTTTAGGAGAGTCTTGAATGGCGGAACCATCCTGCGGATAAGGAACAAGAGGAATGCTTGCCCCGCGTTCAAACTCTCTTTTGACGAGACTCTTCATAGTCGGTTTGATCTCTTCGTCTTCATCAAGAGAGGCGCGGCGGTCGTTGACTGCCTTTCGGATGGTTGCTTTGTGATAAATTTTAAAACCATCTGAACCTATGCGGCTGATGAAAAAAGCTTTTGATTCAAGCGCGAAAGCTGCATTATCAATGGAAGTTGTATCAACCTCTGGCTCCCCTAAGGCAAAACGTAATTCTGGCAGATGACCTAGTTTCTCTATCTGCCCGCCTGAGGATTCAAAAAGGATCGCAGCACCCACCCGGCGGTGAATATCTTTAAGAGGTCCTTTCGTATCAGCATCGAGTGCTCGAGCATGTGATTGTGCCCCCGAAATATCTGTTTCAATTGCAGGGACAAGCCTCGGCTCACCGAGTTGACTCAGTATCACAGCACGGAATTCAGGTACATCGAGAGGAGCCGATCCGAGGGTAATCAAGGGCTCTCGCCGTGCCCTTTGATAGCCCTCTCGAAAAGCCATTGAGATCCACTGGGCCAACATGGCAAGGGTCCCACGGGTCTGTTGATATTGGGGAAGGACCTGCCACTTTCTCTGAAAAACGGAAAGTGTGGATGGATGGAATGGATAACAAGCCTCAAATCGACTCTGTAAATAATCTCGCGCTTTTGCTTCAGTAGTGGATGTATCTACTGCTGTCCATTCAGGTGGAAGTTGAGCCCTTCGCTCAAAACACCATTCAGCAAAAGTTTTAGCCACATTTTTCCGGGTACGTTCATTCCCTAAATCCTCGAAAAGTCTACGTCGCACAACCTCACTTATTTCTGCTTCGTCGTTCGAAATGAGGTTCTTCGCTACGCGATTAACTTCTTTAATGACAATATCCTGCCACCGCAGATCCCAATCGCTCATTTCTGGCTTGCTCTGGGGTAAGCTTATCATTGCTGCGCTTCCTGTTGTCCCAGTTAGAGTTCTTACAAGATTTGCAAGGAAATCCCGGAAAGGCTCAGCTTTATCCCGATGACGACTCAGGAAATTGAGCACCTCATCGCATAGGATCAAGACGTGCCCCCCTGCTACCTCTATGAGCTTCCGGAGATTATTTGTCCCGGGTGCCTTCGTCTTAGCCTCTGGTCCTAAGGCAGCAATACCCTCGTCTCCTGCAAGTTGACGGGCTATATCAATCCACGGAGTCTCAACCCCTGGAGAAGGATCCCATGCATTTCCAACAAATACTGCTACACAAGCTATTGGAATATCTGAAAGGCCAGCTTCTTGAAGAAGTTTACTAAGCTCTTCGATTTTTTTTGCTTTATCTCTACTTTGAATCAGATGATAAAGGGCCGTTAGGGTATGGGTCTTACCACCACCGAATTGCGTGATCAACGCAAGGACAGGGGCTGTATTTTCAGTCTTTCCAGCCAGTCGCCGAAGTACCATTCCTATATGCTCACTAAGGGCTCGTGTGAAGCATGTTCGGGAGAAAAATAGTTTTGGTTCCCTGTAGTCCTCAGGAGCAGTACCAGCCACTACCTGTTCGAGGGCAATGGCAAATTCGTCGGGGTTGAATGATCGGCCTTCACGGACTTCCTTTCTCGGCGTTGCTATCTTGTACCAAGGCTCCATTCTATACTCCTCTATTCAATAATCGTTTTATCTCCTCCACAAAAGCCTGGCTTTGTTCGATAATTTCTTTAACCTGATCCGATTCAAATTCAACGAGTGGGCGATAATCTGCTTTATGACGGTTATCATAGAGCCAATCGAAATGTTTTCCCCACTTCGGGTCTATTTTCCCCAAACGGACAAAATCCCTGTGGAGGGCAGAACGAACCTCCTTATGCTTACGAAACGCCTTACCACTTTTCAATAAAACCGATGAGAATGCATGAAAGCAGGCAAAATAAGCGTCTCTAACCGCATTTACATACCTTCCCGCCAAAAAATTCTCCTGCGCCGATGCAATATCTTGATTTGCCTTTTCGAACCAATAATCGATAATCGCTTGCTGGCTCATGAGACAATGGCCCCTTCTTCCATAATTTCTCTATAAATCGGAAATTCCTTGAACATCCCCCCCTCCCATTCCTCTAAGGAGGCAAACAGGGGACTAAAAATCACATCAAATTTTATCCCAACGTCGAACAGGGCTTCGACAATCGCCTTCTCCTCTCGCCAATGAAGTGGTTGAGATGTAATCAGAAGCAAATCAATGTCTGAATATTTACTGGAATCTCCCCTTGACTTGGAACCAAATAGTATGACCCTTTCGACAGAAAATTGGTTCTTGAGCAGCCCGACAGCAGCATTCATAGCCTCCTGTTCTCGCTTGATAAGAGGTACATTGTCCAAACTTTTCATAATGCTCCTCCTTAATCCCCCTCACCCCCCTTTAGCAAAGGGGGGGTTGGGGGGATTTGGATTATGTTCTTGGCATTGCTAATAGCATGGCATCCAGCAGGCGCTTTTCCTCATTAACTTTAGGATATAACGCTGAAAGAGCATTGGCAAGCCTCAAAAAGTCGGGACCACGATCTTGTTCGGCTTTCAAGAGTGCCCGTAAAGCATTGGTTCGTCCATTGGCTTGAAGGAGCATGGCAGCATGAACTCGGTCAAGGGTTGTTGCCTCTTGCCTTCCTCTAAGTGCTTCGTCAGAAACAGCGCCGATGGCCTTTTTCTTGCGTCCTTTATGTCCTTTGATCTCTGGAGCTGCACCTCTTTCGCCCTCAGGGAAAAGTTTCAGTTGTAAAGAAACTTCGGGGCTTCGCTCAAACCGCTCCGCAAATGCCTGTGCACTCTCTTCTCCAAATAATTGCTTTGCACGCTCCTTTACTGAAAGCAGACGAACTATCCCTTTTTCAGTCTCGATGATCCTGCCCTCCCATTCAGGAAGATGAATGCCAAGTGGCTGAGCAAAACGCCGCACCACATCAAAAATTAAGCTATAACCCTGCTTCTTTTTCTTAGGCGATTCTTCCTCCTCATCCCCCTCTTCTTCCTCAACTTCTTCCCCTCTCCCCTCTGCGGGAGAGTCCCCCATCTCTCTCCCTCGCCCTTTGGGAGAGGGTTGGGGTGAGGGTGATTCCCCATTCGTACTCTGGAGTGTCCAGAGAAAAAGTGCAGTTAATCGAGCATCCTCTTCTAAGGCCCCTGCTGTGCTATTGCGAGCTTTAGCCTCAGCAGTTCCAAGAACTTGTTCAAGGGCGGTATGCCCTACCACTTCCCAGACATAGGCTAAGAAGCCTTTACGATGGGGCTCCGTGGCTTCTGGATCACCACCTAACGGAATTTCTCGTTCTTCGGCATCAACAACCTTTGAGTAACGACTATAAATCTCCAGAGCAGGACCGATACACGCAAAAACGAGATCTGCACCGCGGATACCTTCAGACTGAAGGCGCTCCATCCAATCACCAACCCGTTTAGGGAGTTCTCGAAGCACTTCACTCCAATCCCCAATTGGTGCATCCTCAGACCTCGGACGGCAAACAAGATGGACGCTTGCGGCAAGGGCAGCGGATTCCTTAGCACGCATCCGCGCACTCCATTCGGTCATAATCGGCCAAGAAGCAGTAACAAGCCAGCCTGCCCGAATAAGTGCCGATACAAGGGATTCCCATCCTTCAGTGCTCTTATGTGCAAAGATCACTGATCCAATACCGTCAGGAACTAATACCTCCCGAGATTGAGATAGAGCGGCTGCCATTCGATTTTCATACCATTTAGCATCATGCCTACCTCCTCCGTCCTCGACTGCTAAATTCTTTGTGATTTCAACTGCTTTTTCTGTTTCTGGGGGGTCAAACACTTTTGGAATCCAGGACTTTAAGCCCATTCTAAGCCAACCGTAAAAAAAATCAGACAAGTGTGCATACGGAATAGAATCGTAGTAAGGAGGATCGGTGAATAGTACATGAGCAGACTCCCTTGGAAGTATTTTTTCTAGGGCGTCTGCCTGGATGGGTGAGGACGGCTTGAATCTGATTGAAAGCAAACCCTGTAATGCGCTTTTAACGCTTTTGATACCATCGGCAAGACCTTCGCAATTTGTGCTCAGAGGACTGGACTCAACAAAATCCGCTCTCATTGGAATGCCTGGAGCATTCATGAAAATAGACCCAACATGGGATGCTGCCCAGAGACATAATGAGGTATGGTATTTTCCATTTAAGGAATAAACCGTATAAAGACAGGCCGCCAGTGCAGCTAGGAGTTCTTGGTCTCCTACTTCCTTTGTCGCCTCCTTTAGCGCATCCTCAATCACCTTGTAAATTACCCACCGAGAAAATTTTTGACGCGGTGTTAGAACGTCGACCCAGTTTGTGATGCCATAGGCCCTTGGCCGAAAACCAGTGTCCCCGCTTGGTGGTGTTGCTGGCATTTCTATGTAAATCGCCTTGGCCTCATTTTCCGCTTTTTGGATCGCATTTAGGTCCACTGGAGTAGGTTGATAGTAATCCTTTTCACGGCCATCAGGGTTCTTTCGCACAACGGCGAGAAGAATAGAATTCGCGGCTCCGCCTTGTTGCTCTCTTAGTTGCACCTGAACTCGCTCACGTGAAGTAACCTGAAAACATCTAAGGCATGTCGCTTTGAATCCAGAAACTGTTCCTTGACTCACCTCATTATCCTTTTCTGGTTCAAATACTTCAATTTCCGGCTCAATCCTTCCATTTTGGTAAGAAATACGAAGAGCTTTTTTGTGTCCGCTTTCTTTTGAAAGCCATAGGTTACGAACAAGGGGGATTGCAACACCGCATCCAGGAGCCTCGCAACGAACCTTTCGTGCCCAAAGATATACGAGTGGTCGTCGCTTTTTATCATCCACGGGATAGTAGGTTTCAAGACGATGACCAGCTTCCCTTAAAACCCAATTTGACCATTTCTCAAATAGGTCTATTAAGTCTGGCCCTTTTCTTGCGCTCCATTCCAGAGTAATCTTCAAAAGAAACCATGCTACTGTGTTCAACTCTGATGCAGTAGCGTCGCATCCAAGGCGAAGAGCTTCTAAAGGGATAGATCCACCTCCCGCAAAGGGATCAAATACATGTGGTGTTTCATCCCATGCTTTTTTCACAAGTTCTCTAGCGGCTGCAATGTAGATTCCTTTCCTTATCAAATCAGCATCAGAAACTTCTGCTATAAATGCCAGCAACGCCCGCTGCAGTTCTAAGTCCGTATCTCCAATTTTTCGGAATTGACCCAATATTCTTCGAGCATTCCTTTTGAATGGCTCGGGGCAGAGTGGATCGGTAGGATTAGGCAGAAGAATCCCCAAAAGAATCGCACGACACGAAGCAAGGGGACGTCGTGCCCACCAAGTATGCAAAAGAGAGATATGACGACTTTCTGTTCGGCTTTTCCGGTTGTTTTCTCTCGAACAAGCTGCATTAACAGCCGCAATCGGAAAATCCACTTCAGCTAAGCGTTTACACTCTTTGGGGATCATGCATTTTCCTGTTCCAACCGGTTGACGAAAGCCATACCATCCACTGGCGTATACGGACTGTCTGTCAAGAAGCGTGTAAGTGATCTGGCGCTTCTACCCGAGTCACGACCTGTATATCTTTGTAAACCCGTTCTGGAATCGCAATAGGTTACAAAGAGGTGATGCCTTGCTCGAGTCAGAGAAACATAAAGCAGCCGACGCTCATCCTCAATTGCATCGCCCTGCGCTCGGCCAGGGATATACTGATCCTCTCCTGCAGTAATAACGACTGCCTCAGCGGTCAAGCCTTTGGCCTTGTGCATTGTAAGGATATTAACTTTGCCCAATTGGATCTCCTGTTCAATGTCCTCACTTGTCACCTCAGTAGCACGGATTATTTCTTTAAGCGATACCGTCTGCGCCATTTGCGCAGTCCGTCCTAACTCGCAGAGGACAGCTTCACGTTTTTCCTCACTCGGAATAACCACCAGTGCAGCCTGTCTAATTACATTCATCAGATCATCCATCGTCGAATAATCCCGTAGAGAAGAATCAGGAAATAGCTCATGCAAACGATCCAGCACGCGCTGAATAGCCCCAGGAACCCGTGTGCGGTGAACACTAGGTAAAATATTTGGGTCATTGTGGGCTGCTAACAAAGCCTGAGCAAAACTTCCTCCTTGCCTTCGAGCAATATCGTATACAGCACTTACGGCTCCCGAACCGATACCATCACACCATACCTGGAATAGTGTGCGCCAAGCCAAATTGTCTTCAAGATTAACAGCTAACCGCATGAAGGCTAAAAGGGATCTTCCCTCTACTTCGTCTAATGGGATCGTGGCTTCCGTCGCAGCCGTGACCGGAATACCAGCTACGGTAATTTGTTCACGAAGTGGATTACTGAATGCAGCGTTATGATCAGACCTTAAAAGAATCAGGATCCCGTCTGGCTGCAAACCATGTGTGGAAATAAGGTGGTGACAGATGCGAGTGATGCCAAAGGCCTCTTCGCTCTGGTTTCTGAACCTGATCAGTCCGACTTCACCCCCTTGTCTCCCACGCTCTGCTCTTATTGCCTTTTCAATGCGCCGTGTATCTTGGCGTGCAACGAAAAGTCCCAAGTTAAGAATCTCCTCGTCACACCGCTTGCAGACTTCTAATGATAGATCGCATGCTCCAGTATAATCCCGAGGAAATCTGCGAATGCCTTCAGGGTGAGCCTTGCGAAACCCATAGATGCTTTGGTCGTCATCACCAGCAATATAGAGTTCCACACCTCGCGAAGCAATTTGGTGGACAACGGCCAAATCACAGCGGTTTAAGTCCTGGTACTCATCGACGAGAAGATACTGAATCGGAGCTTCCAGGTCAAAATTACCGTAATGTTCAAGAGCTTTCTTCAACTGGTAAACCAGTTCTGATCTGAGCGTGTAACCATAAATTTCCCGATGTTCTCGCCAGGCGCCAAGAAACTCAGGACTAGGAAATCGTCGCTCCCAGCCAGCCTCTTCTGCGGTAAGACTTTGCCAATCTGCAGAGAGTTCATTGAGTAGGCTTCGAGCCTCATTAATGTGCCCCAGGCCTAAAATGGCTTTGAGATCTTCTAGAATGATATTCCGCTCTTCCCAATCATCAGCTATACGAAGTGGCTGAGGAAGTTCTGAGATACGTCTGGCATTGCGCAAAAGCTGCCGAAGGGAAAAAGAGTGAAGCGTTGACACCTTTGGTAAGGAATTAGCGTTAAGCTCGGCGTCCACGCGTTGCCTTAATTCACGTGCTGCTGCCCGCGTAAATGTGAGTGCGAAAATGTTGCCCGGATTTACATGCTGATTCTCCACAAGAAAGCATACATGGCGAGTCAGGGTAAGCGTTTTCCCAGTCCCGGGCCCTGCAAGCATACGGGCATGGCTACCAGTATGACTGGCGGCTAATCTTTGTTCAGGAAGAAGCCCGTTGTCCCAAGGCATATGATTTAGCCTCCTCAACTCACTCCATTGTTCTATTCGGGCGGGTGGGTCTCCTGTCAATCCCGAAGATACCAAGCAATACCTTCTCTTTTTTAACCCTTCTCCAAATGTATCAGCCGCTTGTTTTTATGCGACTACTTCGGCCTCATCCTCCATGATCATGAAAGGAGAGGGACAAACGGCAGTCATCATTCCTCTCCCTGTCCGTAGGGACCCTCCCGTTCTCTAACCTCCATTTGTGATGCAACCGCATCTATCGACAGATAGTAATGATCAACCTTCTTAACTTTGTGCCATTCGAGAAGGGCTGGGTCTTTAATTGACCCGTTCGGCGGCGCCAAACTGCGCCCCTTTAGAGGGTGGAAAGCACCGCTCAGGGTCAACCCTGAGCAACCCCCGGCATTTTTGCCGAGGAGTCGAAGGGTTGATTTCAAAAGAAGGGCCCGTACAACATTACCCTCTCTTTTCCCGTCCTTAAATCCCCCCTCGCCCCCCTTTGCTAAAGTGGGGTTAATTACTACCTAATTCACTACCTAATTCATTGGATAATACCTATTTCCATTTACCTGCTTTCTCCCACTCAGTGTTTTGCCCTCACCTCACGATATTAGTCCTTTATTAGCCCTTTTAGTCATGCCCCATTAGTGCCCAATTGATGCCCAATTTGCCCATTTATTGCCCTTTTTTGAGTTTGTAAAAAGTCCCTCTCCCCCGCGTTCCTACTTTTCCAAACAATTGTCTTTTCATTAAGTCTTCTAAGTCATTTGTGGCTGTACGTTTTGATACCTTAAGAAGTTTTTGAAATGCCTGGTTTGCAATTTTCCCTTTTGCCTTTACATACATTACCGCCTTAATTTCCCGTTCATTCAGTCCAATTTTTTGAAGATATTCTTCTGTATAAATATCCTTCCTGAAAATAACTCTGAATCCCTGATGTTCTTCAAACTTTGGCTCAGGAATCCCAGCTTTTTGGCAAGCCTTCCGCATTTTATCTATTCCACTTCCCCATTGCTCAATCAAACCTATGTCATAGAAAATTCCACCTATTCCTTTATTTCTTAGGACAGAGGGGTGAGGTTTAAAAAGGTCTTCCACCGTTAAACCCAAAGGTAATCCACCAGGGTTCCAAACAACTAGTTCGTCATCGTATATTCTCACTTCTGTATTAGAAGGAACGGTATAGTCTCGATGGCATACTGCATTGATAATCGCTTCTCTCAGTGCTTCAAGTGGATAATCCCAGATTTCTTCCCTTGCTGGTTTTCCCGTCATAACAAATCTCACACTGATATGTTTACGGATGAAATCCATGGCCTCGTCTATTTGTTCGACGACCGCTCCTTCAATCATCCTATCATCGACAACGATTGTTCCTTCTTTAAATTTGCCACAGTGTATTACTGCCTGTGAAATAAAACGTTGGGGGTATTTGTGAAAAAGAAGAATGGACGCCCACGTAGCTCGCCCATCTTTTACCAACTCCAGTTTCTCAAGAACCTGAAGAGGGTTTTCCTCACCGCTAATTTTTCTTCTCCCGGCATCTCTTGCCCTCTCGATGTACCTCCTGACTTTCTCAAGATCTATGTCGTCCGCAGGAACATTCGTGACAGGAAGCTTATCCCAACTCATTCCTGCTGACTGAAAATGTATCTCTGCAATTTCATACGATTGCATCATTCGATTACTATTCCCAACCCTTCTAAAACATCTTCCCTTTATTGATACGGGTTTAATAGGAAATTCTTTAATCCAGATAATGGCCAAATTCTTCCCATCCACTTTGCTAAGTTCAATCTCAGGAATGATACGAGGTTCGGTACTCTGAGAAATCTGGTTCGCAATCTTTCAGCATTTCTTTTCCAATTTGAATTCCTTTTATCTCACCTTTATCAGAGGCACCAATTAGAATGGAACCACCCTGCGTATTGGCAAAAGCTACCGACGTCTCAAGGGCTTCCTTGTCAAAGGACACCTTGAGCTCAACCCTTTCAGATTCTCCCCCCTTAATCAGTTGTCTTAATTCCTTATGTCTCACTTATACTCCTATCCAAACCTTTGTTCGTTAAAAGAAAAGGGGAACAAGGACTTCATTCCTCTCGATCTCCATAGGGCACCGCTTTTTCTTTCACCTGCATTGGTTGAGTGACAGCATCTATAGATAGATAATAATGATCAACCTTTTTAACTTCGTGCCATTGGAGGCGGGCTGGATTTTTAATTGGATTTTGGAGTTTTGGTCCACTTTTACAATCCGTCACCACATAGAGCCAATAACAATCACGGCGGTCTTCTGCAACCCGTTTTTCGTTTGGTGTAAGCAGAACACTTCCAGTTGCCCCACCCAATCCTTTAACCTCAATGAGCCGGAGTTCTCCTGAGTTTAAATCTAAACTCGTGAGATCATATCCAAAATTCTTTTCGTGAACGTCATGAACTTGACGACCTTTATCTCTTTCGTAATCCATGGTTATTTGCATAGCAATTCTTTCGACCTCTGAATCGGGTTGAAGTTTACGAACTTCCGGAGCTCCCCTCTCAGGATGGGGAAGGATTAGAACGCTTGTAATCCGTTCTACAGATTGAAGGGATAAAGCACGCTCTCGATCCAGTTCAAGGCGACGTTTTTCGCGACGTGACAGAAGTTCTGCATGTCGAGATTCAGCCTGAGCAAGACGCCCTTCCGCACCAGTAGCCTTTCTTTCAACCTCAGAAGCTAATTTTCCTATCTCTTCATCGGCCTTTTGAAGAAGTTCAGTAAGCGACAATTCGATATGAGTTGCAATGCGGTCGATTTCTGAAAGACGTTCTGACCGAACCTCTTCTAAAAAAGGCCTGAGTGCATTTTCATTAAGCCAGGCCGTTGCTTCTGGTAGTGCAGCGACATTGGGAAGACTTTCAGGGACATCAGTGGAAGAGCTTGCCTGCCGTAACTTTAGCGTAGGCAGGAAGTTTCCAAGTATGTTTGGTTCACGCAAACGGACTTCTTCATTAGCCGAGAGTTCCATTGCAAAGAGGCGTTCATGGATTACCTGACCAAGGCCATCAACTATACGGGCCCTATAGAAATCAAGACGGGCTGGAGTTTCATGTTGAAGAGAGTAGAAACAGGCTCCTTTCCCATAAGTCTCCTGGGCTAGGCTGAAGGCATGGCGTCGGAGAGCTTCAAAAAGCGGGTGTCCAGGGGTGACCCATTCCAGATTCTTTGTATCTGCTGTTTCGCGGTCAGTTGAGAATCGTGGATATTTTGTAACCAGCGTTGGAAGCTTCCAGTCTGGTTGACCATCATAGTTCTTAAGTGTTGTGGGAGTCCTTCCTGGTTCAAAAGTGTGTGGAAGAGATGGAATAGGTTTAAGAGACAGGTCTACATAATCGGCAGACTCTCGAATGAAACGAGCAATCGTTTCTGGTACAACACGGCGCTCTTGAGCTCTGGCTCGGCGTTCAACGAGCATCTCAAGGTTCAGTTTTTTTGATGCAAGTCCCTCGAGTGCATTCTGACAAATGGCCCTAAACTGTTTCTCATCAACATTCTTAAGAAGGCGGTCTTCGAGATCTGCATCTCCTAAACGTCCAGCATAATAGTCCCTTAAGACCCGCTCAACATGGGCTGCAGGAAGAATCTCTCCAACCACATTGAAGACTGCGTCATCATCGAGGGCATCCCGGATCTCTTGAAGTTTTTCAAGCAGACGCTGAAGTATTCGACCCTCAATGGTATTTGTGGCAACGAAGTTAAAAATTAAGCAGTCAAACAACTGGCCATAGCGATGAATCCGACCCATCCTCTGTTCAAGACGGTTAGGATTCCAGGGTATGTCATAGTTAAATAGTATGTGACAGCACTGGAGGTTGATACCTTCACCTGCTGCCTCAGTGGCAACCAGGATTTGAATGTCTCCATCTTTAAACTGCTGCTCTGTATAGAGGCGTGTGCCCTGTTGATCCCGGAAACCGGATTTCATACCTCCGTGGATGGTTCCGACTTTAAAACCCCAATCTTTTAGACGAGCTACAAGATAGTCGAGCGTATCTTTGAATTCAGTAAAAAGGAGAAGCCTCTTTTCTGGATGGTCAAAAAAACCCTCCTGTTGAAGAAGGTCCTTTAAGCGAGACAACTTGGCTTCAGCTCCAGAATCCTCCACAAACCCAGCTTTCTCTGCAAGCCGTTTTAACTCTTCGATCTCTTCTCGAATCTGCTCTGCATTTGAGGCGAGCGTGACGGCATCGAGCATTTTCTCCAATTGCTCTCGTTCGTAATCTTCCATCTCCTCTAACTCTTCTGGATCAGGAATATCTGGAGGCATCATACTGATTAATTCCTGGGCACGCTTTAATCCTGTCTCAAGCCTTTTAACCCGGTTCTCCAAAGAATGTTGCATGGCATAGGTGCTTGAGGCGAGCCGACGCTGATAAAGAGACATAAGGAAACCGACTGCGCGGGCACGGGGATCATCGCCCTGAGCGGCTGCCCGAGTGCTCTGTTGCTTCACGAAGCGAGTCACATCACGATAGAGTTCGAATTCAGCGCCATCGATCTGGAAATCAATGGTATTAGTAATACGTTTGGTGAAAATCTTTTTCGCTGCCCAGGTCCCATCAGATTGACGCTCCGGGAAGTAGACCATGGCTTCCTTTGTGCGTCGAAGATAAAAAGGGGCTCTTCGGCGATCCATTGCCTCTCTAATAGAGCGAACATCGGCATAGGCGTCTTGATCGAGAAGTTGTAAGAAGAAGCTGAAATTAATCGGATCCCCTTTGTGAGGAGTCGCCGTGAGGAGGAGCAAGTGGTCACTTGTCTCACGAATCAATTCACCCAAACGGTATCGTAAAGTTTTGTGCTCTGGGTCGGAGGCGGACATCCGATGAGCCTCATCAACGATTGTAAGGTCCCAACAGACCTGACGAAGACCTGGCAGGATATCCGACCGCTTAGCAAGATCGAGAGAGGTAATAACATGCTTTTTCTCCATCCATTGGTTTATACCGAACTGGTCCCGAATATCGCCTCCCTTTAATACTTCAAACTTCTCATCAAACTTCTCTTTAATCTCCCGTTGCCATTGAAATGTCAGGTTTGCTGGACAGACAATTAGAATACGTTCAGCAAGGCCCCTCAGTTTCAGCTCACGGATGAGGAGTCCTGCCATAATGGTCTTTCCGGCCCCGGCATCATCGGCGAGTAGGAAGCGGACACGGGCAAGTTTAAGAAGATAGTCATAAACAGCTTCGAGTTGATGAGGAAGAGGATCTACACGTGAGATAGAAAGTCCAAAGTATGGATCGAATTCATATGCAATCCCAAGTGAGTAAGCCTGGAGGCCAAGTCGTAGGAGTTGGCTATCACCATCGTAAGTTGAGGTAACTTCAAGGATGTTTAACGTTTCAATGTCTCGGGTGGTCAGGGTAACACTGCGAAATCGTTCCGATCTGGTGCCGACCAATCCAACTATCCATGTATCAGGGCCATTTGAATGGACTGTCTCCACCCTCATCGGTTCGTTGAAGAGAGCTCCCTTGAGGATTTGGCCCGGTTTAATTTCTCTTTTATTCATTTTAAATTACCTTGAAAAGGCCAAAGTAGCTCGGTTACTCCCATCTGGCCATGTGAAGAATGGGTAGAGTAGAGAGCTGGCGTAG
>Ga0315280_10007645_pt1 | contig 14421 bp, 9 predicted proteins | sample YL17G06_40_MG_FD_203697 | JGI IMG/M metagenome (GOLD analysis project Ga0315280, IMG submission 203697) | Sediment microbial communities from Yellowstone Lake, YNP, Wyoming, USA - YL17G06_40 | ecosystem: Environmental > Aquatic > Freshwater > Lake > Sediment | place: USA: Wyoming | collected...
CCCGGACGGTTTATGAGGCGAGAATGCTGACGGAGGCGGCAAGAAAATACAAGGTCGCCACTCAGATGGGTAACCAGGGCCATTCCGGCGATGGTGTCCGCTTGATATGCGAATGGATATGGGATGGAGCTATCGGCCCGGTGCGAGAAGTCCACGCCTGGACCAACAGGCCAATATGGCCTCAGGGGATTGATAGACCCTCCGACACACCGCCTGTGCCTCCCACGCTGGACTGGGACCTGTGGGTTGGCCCATCGCCGATGCGGCCCTATCATTCTTGCTATCTGCCGTTTGCCTGGCGCGGCTGGTTGGACTTCGGATGCGGAGCGCTGGGCGATATGGCCTGCCACCTGCTTGACCCGGTCTTCTCGGCACTTAAACTGAAATACCCGATTAGTGTTGAAGCCTGCGCGACTAACGTCAATAAGGAAACTTTCCCCATAGCTTCAATCGTTCGTTACCAGTTCCCCGCCCGTGGGGATATGCCGCCGGTTAAGCTGAACTGGTTCGATGGCGGTATGAAACCACCCAGGCCCGAGGAGCTGGAACCAGGCCGAAAGATGACCAGCGTGATTTTTATCGGCGACAAAGGAAAACTAATGTGCGGCGAGTACGGTGACAATCCGCGGATTATACCTGAGTCGAAGATGAAAGAATACAAGCGCCCGCCGGAAACCCTCCCGAGAATAGAAGGCGGTCATCACGAAAAGAATTGGATTAGGGCCTGCAAAGGCGGCGAGCCCGCCTGCTCAAACTTTGACTACTCCGGCCCATTTACCGAGGCCGTTGTGATGGGCAATCTTGCCATTCGTCGGCTGGGAGAGAAGTTGCTGTGGGATGGTGCGAATATGAAGGTTACAAATGATGATGAAGCCAACAAATTCGTCAAACAGCCCTGTCGTGAAGGATGGTCTTTAGAGCTTTAGACTGAGATTCTTGTATAGAAAAAGAGGTGCGACTTTATGAAGAAACAGAATCAAACGAGCAATCAGCAAAATAAAAAAATCTCACGCCGTGATTTTATGGGCAGCGCTACCGCAGCGGTCGCGGCCTTTACAGTTGTGCCCAGGCACGTATTAGGACAGCCCGGCAATCCCCCGCCGAGCGAAAAACTCAATATAGCAGGCATCGGTGTAGGAGGCCAGGGAGGCGGTGACATAAATAATGTCAGCAGCGAAAATATCGTGGCCCTGTGTGACGTTGACCAGGAAAAGGCAGGAGGGACCTTCAAAAAGTTCCCCAACGCGAAAGTTTACCGCGATTACCGCCAGATGCTGGAAAAGGAGAACAAAAATATAGACGCGGTGGTCATCGCAACGCCGGACCACAACCACGCCCCTGCTGCTATAATGGCCATGAGGATGGGCAAGCACGTTTATGTTGAAAAGCCGATGGCACATACAATCTATGAGGCCCGCAAAATGACAGAGGTGGCCCGCCAGATGAAGGTAGTTACCCAGATGGGCAATCAGGGTCACGCTGGCGAGGGGCTGCGGCTGACATACGAGTTCATTAAGGATGGCGCAATCGGCAAGGTCCATACAGTGAATGTCTGGTCCGACCGGCCAATCTGGCCGCAGGGCATCGACAGACCGAAGGATACGCCGCCCGTGCCGCCCACCCTCGATTGGGACCTCTGGCTTGGCCCGGCCCCGAATCGGCCGTATCATCCCGCCTATGTGCCGTTCAACTGGCGAGGGTGGTGGGACTTCGGGTGCGGTGCTATGGGCGATATGGCAGTCCACAATGCCGACCCGGCCTTTTTCTGCCTCGATCTCGGTGCACCCATCGCTGCCGAGGCCGAGACAAGCGGCGTCAACAACGAAACCTTCCCGAAATGGCAGATTATCACGTACTACTTCGCGGCCCGCGGCGACCAGCCGCCGGTAAAAGTTATATGGTATGATGGCAAGAAAATGCCGCCGCGCCCGCCGGAACTTGAACCCGACCGCAAACTGGAGGATAACGGCATTATGTTTGTCGGGGATAAGGGCACAATTCTATGCGGCGGCTGGGCCGGCGCACCAAGAATTGTACCGGAATCGAAAATGCAGGCGTACAAAAGGCCGCCCAAAACCCTGCCGAGGTCACCGGGACACCATAAAGAATGGATACAGGCCTGCAAGGATAATAATCCCAAGGGTGCAATGGCGGGATTCGAATACTCCGGCCCCTTTACAGAGGCATTGCTGGTAGGCAACCTCGCTGTTCGACTCGGCAAGAGAATTGAGTGGGACGCCAGGAAAATGAAGGCAGCCAATGCCCCTGAGGCAGACCAGTATATCAATAAGAAATATCGTGAGGGGTGGGCCATATAGGGTAAGTACTGCAAGTGTTTGTGAAATGTAAAGCTGTATCAGTTGTTAGCGGTTTGTTTTGTTGGCGGCGCTCTTCGCCCATTGCTATCGACCAATTATTGTAAGGAGATATTGCTATGAAAGATGTAAACATAGCCCCTAAAAGGTGCGGCGGACAATTTGATAAAAGGTGTTCGATGGGTGATGGTAGCGGGCGGATGTCGCGCCGTGACTTTATCAGTGCGGCAACGGCGGTGGCTGCCTTTACTATTGTGCCGCGTTCTGTGCTTGGAGGGCCGAGGAATATCCCTCCAAGCGAAAAGCTCAATATAGCCGGCATCGGCATAGGTGGCCGCGGCGCAGGCGACCTCGACGAGGTCGGCAGCGAAAACATAGTCGCACTGTGCGATGTCGATAAGAACTATGCGGGTGGCGTCTTCAAAAAATATCCCAACGCCAAAGCATACACCGATTTCCGCACAATGCTCGAAAAAGAAGACAAGAACATCGACGCGGTCGTAATCGCTACGCCCGACCACACGCACGCCGTCATCACTATGATGGCAATCAAAATGGGTAAGCACGTCTATTGCGAAAAGCCGCTGACGCATTCGATATATGAAGCCCGTATGGTTACCCAGGCCGCTCGCGAGCATAAGGTAGCGACTCAGATGGGCAATCAGGGTCAGGCCTCCGAGGAGCACCGCCTGGTATGCGAACTTATCTCGGATGGTGCAATCGGCCAGGTCCGCGAAGTTCACTCCTGGTGCAACAGGCCGATTTCGCCTCGCGGTCTTGAGCGCCCCAAAGAAACGCCGCCCGTCCCTGAATCGCTTAACTGGGACCTGTGGCTCGGCCCTGCACCAGAGCGACCCTACCACCCATCCTACCATCCGTTTAGCTGGCGGGGCTGGTGGGATTTCGGAACAGGCGTCTTAGGTGACATCGGCTGTCACCAGCTCTCACCGGTTTTCAAGGCCCTCAAACTGGGCTACCCCACCAGCGTGGAGGCCTGCTCAAGCGGGGTCAATTCTGAGACTGCGCCGTTGGCTTCGATTGTTCGCTACCAGTTTCCCGCCAGGGGCAATCTGCCGCCGGTTACATTGACCTGGTACGATGGCGGCCTGATGCCCGCCCGGCCGCCGGAGCTCGAGGATGGCCGGCGATTCGGTGAGGCCGATGATAATCTATTTGTTGGCGACAAGGGCAAGATGCTTGGCCACAGACTCATCCCCGAGTCAAGAATGAAGGAATACAAAAAGTCGCCGCAGACCCTGCCCCGCTCGCCGGGTCATCACAGGGAATGGATAACGGGCTGCAAAGGAGGCCCGCCAGCAGGTTCCAACTTCGACGTCGCAGGACCGCTCGCTGAGGTAGTTCTGCTGGGCAATATCGCCATCCGATTGGGACAGAAGCTATATGAAAACGGCCTTAAGTTGTATTATGACGGCCCGAATATGAAAATAACAAATTTGCCCGAAGCCAACCAGTACATCCGCAGCGAATACCGCCAGGGCTGGACATTGTAGAGAACCGGGCATCCTTGAAATCAGAGCTTATAAGTGAGGATAAAATGAATAGCAGAACGAAATTTATTGTTCTTTTGTTAGCTGTGACGGTTGTTTTTTTGAGTTCTTGTTCGATGCCGCAGACAACAACGACAGGTGCTAGGCAGGGCTGGCGCAACATTTTGGCAAAAGACCTATCCAACTGGACATATAAAGAGGGAACCTGGGTTCTCGAAGATGGAGCACTATCTCGCAAAGGCGGCGGAGACATCTGGACAAAGGAAAAATTCGGCGACTTTATCCTGGACCTGGAGTTCAAAGTCGATAAAGACACTAATAGCGGGGTCTTTTTCCGCACTGACTCTATAACCGACCCGGTCCAGACAGGAATAGAGGTTCAGATTCTGGATTCATACGGCAAAACCACAGCGGGCAAATATGATTGCGGAGCGATATACGATTGTCTGGCCCCGACCAAGAATATGGTCAAAAAACCCCTCGAATGGAACCGCCTGACAATAACCGCTAAAGCAAATCAAATTACGGTGGCGATGAATGGCGAGCAGATAATCAATATGGACCTGAACCAATGGACCGAGCCCGGCAAAAATCCGGATGGGGAAAAAAACAAATTTAAGACCGCCTACAAGGATATGCCGCGGGTGGGCTATATCGGATTTCAGGACCACGGCAAGCCGGTGTGGTTTCGCAACATCAGGATAAAACCCTTGGACAAATAGATTCGCTTGGTCGGCAAAAGTTATTTTTATACAGTAGTCTTGATGATTGATAAATACTCAAGGAAAAGCAAGATTTTAAGGTGATTAGCTAATGTCGGAAAAGAGAAAAATTAATCGGCGGCAATTTCTCGGTGGTGCGGCGGCAGTGGCGGCTTTTACCATTGTCCCCCGTTATGTGCTCGGAGGTCCCCGCCAAATTCCCCCCAGCGAAAAGCTCAATATCGCCAGCATCGGTATTGGCGGACGAGGAGCGAGCGTCATAGAGGGCATCCAAAGTCAGAATATCGTGGCTCTGTGCGATGTGGATTGGAAACACGCAGCCGGTACCTTTAATCGATTCCCCAACGCCAAAAAATACCGCGATTTCCGTAAGATGTTAGAGGAGGAAGATAAGAACATCGATGCGGTAACAGTGGCTACCCCCGACCACGTCCACGCCGCGGCTTCCATAATGGCCATCAAAATGGGTAAGCACGTCTATTGCGAAAAGCCCCTGACACACTCGGTATATGAGGCCCGCAAGGTCGCTGAGGCGGCTCGTGAGCACAAGGTCGCTACACAAATGGGAAACCAGGGCCAGGCGTCCGAGGAAACCCGGCTGATGTGCGAATATATCTGGGACGGTGCCATCGGTCCTGTGCGGGAAGTCCACGTCTGGACCGACAGGCCTTCGAGAGGTCTTTTCGAGGTATATTGGCCGCAGGGCGTTGACCGGCCAAAGGAAGAGCCGCCCATCCCTGAAACGCTCGACTGGGACCTGTGGCTCGGCCCGGCCCCGTATCGGCCATATCATTCCTGTTATCTGCCTTTCGCCTGGCGAGGCTGGTGGGACTTCGGAACAGGAGCATTGGGGGACATAGGCTGCCATAGTCTCGACCCTGTCTTCCGGGCTCTTAAACTTGGACATCCTAGCACCGTAGAAGCCGCCTGTACTCTCGTGAATAAGGAGACATATCCTGTGGCCTCTACCGTTCGTTATCAATTTCCTGCCCGTGGGGATATGCCACCGGTTAAGCTGACTTGGTATGATGGCGGATTAAGACCGCCGCGGCCCGATGAGCTTGAGGATGGGCAGGAGATGGGAACAGGCGGCACTTTGTTTGTCGGCGACAAAGGCAAGATGCTGCGGCACAGACTGATACCGGAATCGAAGATGAAAGAATACAAAAAGCCACCGCAGATGTTGCCCAGGTCGCCTGGCCATTTTGAAGAATGGATTGAGGCCTGCAAGGGAGGCAAACCCGCCGGCTCTAATTTCGACCACGCCGGCCTCCTGGCTGAAGTGGTTTTGCTGGGCAATGTTGCCCTGCGTGTGGAGCTGAGGGAGAAATTGACACGAATGAAGCTGCTCTGGGATGGACCGAATATGAAGATTACAAATCTGCCCGAGGCCAACCAGTTCCTGCAGCGCGAGTACCGTAAGGGTTGGACACTGTAGTTGATGGATATTGAGGAGTCTGATTGTGAGCAGTAACAAAATTTCGCGTCGGCAATTTCTTGGTAGTACTGCTATAGCAGCAGGTTTTGCAGTTGTTCCACGTTATGTGCTTGGCGGGCGTCGCAATGTCCCGCCGAGCGAGAAACTCAACATCGCCTGTATCGGTGTCGGCGGAATGGGAGCGTCCGATTCAGAGCAGGTCAGCACGGAAAATATAGTGGCGCTGTGTGATGTGGACTGGAAACAAGCGGCAGCGACGTTTGAGAAATTTCCCGCAGCTAAAAAATACCGTGACTTTCGCAAAATGTTGGAAGCCGAAGACAAGAATATCGACGCTGTCACGGTATCCACGCCTGATAATACGCACGCTGTCGCTGCTGCAATGGCGATAGCGATGGGTAAGCACGTCTATTGCCAGAAGCCATTAGCTCACGATGTGTATGAAGTCCGTGCGCTCACCGAGCTCGCCCGCAAGAACAAGACGGTCACCCAGATGGGTATTCAACTTCACGCTATGGTGGTCATCAAGCTGCTGGTGGAGATAATTAAGTCCGGGATGATTGGTAATGTCCGGCGGGTCGATATCTGGAGCAACAAAAATTGGGGCGGCGGCACCCGGCCCACGGAGACCCCGCCCGTGCCGGATTCGCTCGATTGGGAACTGTGGCTTGGCCCGGCCCCCGAACGCCCCTACCATCCGACTTATCTGCCCGGCAACTGGCGCCGCTGGTGGGACTTCGGAACAGGGACATTAGGAGATATGGGCTGCCACATAATTGACCCCGCCTACTGGGCCCTCGATTTGCTTTATCCAACAAGCGTAGAAGCCCACCCAGGTAAGTTTAACAACGAAACCTATCCGGAGGCAACAATGGTCCGCTGGGAGTTTCCTGCTCGTGGTAACCTGCCGCCGGTGACGGTGACATGGTACGACGGCGAGAGCATGCCCCCTCGGCCGCAAGAGCTTGAGCAAGACCGTAAGCTCCCCGACCAGGGCGGACTATATTACGGCGAAAAAGGTACTGTACTTGCGCCGCACATGGACGGCCCACGACTTATACCAGAATCGAAAATGAAGGGCTTCAGGCCTCCCCAGCAGCTCTTCCCCAGAGATGTTGACCACTATCAGGAGTGGATAAGGGCTTGTAAGGGTGGACCAAAACCGCTGGCTAACTTCGACTACTCAGGGCCGCTGACGGAGACTATCCTGCTTGGCAACGTGGCTGCTCGTGCCGGCCAGAAACTATCCTGGGATGGACCAAATTGCAAAATCACTAACGTCCCCGAAGCAAACAAATTCCTTCAACGACAGTATCGCAAGGGATGGACCTTGTAGATGAAAATCTAAGAGTAAGCATTTATTTTACAGGAGAAAAACAAATGAACAAGGAAGCAAAACTTACGGTTGTTGTGGTTGCAAGTGTTCTTTTCATCTGGTGCTTTGCTGGAGTGCGCGCAGCCAACCCGCAAAAAGCAGACTGGCAGCTGAGTATGCAGGCATACACCTTCAATCGCTTTACGTTTTACGAGGCGATAGATAAAACCAGGGCGCTGGGCCTGCGTTACATCGAAGCATATCCAGGCCAGCAGCTTAGCAAGGAAAAAGCTGATGTCAAGTTCGACCATAATCTCTCTGCCGAGATACAAACAGAAGTCAAAAAGAAACTGCAAGCGGCCGGGGTAAAACTGGTCAATTATGGTGTGGTAGGACTGTCGAACAACGAGCAGGAGTGCCGAAAGGTATTTGATTTTGCAAAGGATATGGGAATCCAGACGATAGTCTCCGAGCCGCCGGAGGACGCGTTCGAGCTGATAGATAAGTTGTGCAATGAATACAAAATCAACGTTGCCATACACAATCATCCCAAACCTTCGCATTACTGGGACCCCGAGACCGTGCTTAAAGTCTGCAAGGGACGCAGCAAGCGAATCGGGGCCTGTGCAGATACCGGCCACTGGTTCCGCTCAGAAGTAAACCCGGTCGAGGCGCTGAAAAAACTCCAGGGTCGCATTATCAGTTTGCACTTTAAGGACCTCAGCGAAGGGCACGATGTAATATGGGGGACAGGAAAGTGCGACGTCAAGGCGATGCTGACCGAGCTTGCCCGCCAGAAATTCAAGGGTGTGTTCTCAATCGAATATGAATACAACTGGGAAAATTCTTCCCCCGAAATCGCACAATGCATCCCATACTTTAACAAGATTGCGGCAGAACTCGGCCAGATTCCTGCTGGACAAAGCCTTCGTGACATCGGGGTAAAAGCAGAAGCCGGCAGTTCGGCCCTGAGTTCACTGCCGAAGGGCTGGCAATCTATCTTTAATGGCAAGGACCTGACCGGCTGGGATGGTGACAGCCGATTCTGGTCGGTTAAGGATGGCGTCATTCGCGGCGAAACCAGCGTCGGAAATCTTCCAAGTAACAATACGTTCTGTATCTGGCGCGGCGGCAAGCTCAAAGATTTTGAGCTGAAGATAAAGTTCCGCATCCAGAACGGTAACTCCGGTGTGCAGTATCGCAGCAAAGACCTCGGCGAGTGGCGCGTCAGCGGTTACCAGGCAGAAGTCGAAAACTCGCCAGGCAAGGTCGGCTTTCTCTATGATGAGCGAGGCCGAGGTTCAATGGTCGAAGTCGGTGACTTTGTCGTCGTCGACGAAAACGGCCAAAAGAACATCGTCGGCAAAGTAGCCGACAAGGATGAGCTTATAAAGGCCGGCTACTACAAAGAAAAAGACTGGAACGAATACCACATCATCGCCCAGGGTAATCACATCGTCCAGTATCTTAATGGCTATCAGACAATCGAACTAATTGACAATGACCCCAAGGGCGGTTCTCGCGAAGGCATCTTTGCACTTCAAATCCACGTCGGGCCGCCGATGGTTGTCGAGTTCAAAGACATCAGCATTAAGCACCTGCAGCAAAAAGTTGGCGACGCTGTCCTGCTTTTCAACGGCAAAGACCTTAACGAATGGGAAGTTGCCGGTGATAAGACTAAATCCAAGTGGGTCGTTGGCACAGCCGCTGTCTCGCCTAGCAACCCGAAGTTGCTCGTAGCCAAAGAAGGCGGCAGTGAAATGATAAATCTTGCTGCCCAGCACGGCGACAGCCTCGATATATACTCCAAAGCCAAGTTCGGGGACTGCCGCATCGAGCTGCAACTGATGGTGCCAAAGGAATCTAATTCCGGCGTCTATGTTTCCGGCGAATACGAAATACAGGTGCTCGACAGTTTCGGCAAAGAAAAAATGGGCAATGGTGACATGGGAGCGGTCTATGGTGCCGCCCCGCCGCCTGTCAACGCCTGCAAGAAACCAGGCGAGTGGCAGAGGTACGTGATAGAGTTTCGGGCTCCAAGATTTCGCGCCAGCGACGAAAAAATCAACTTCGCCATACTTCTAAAGGTTGAACTCAACGGCCAGATTCTCCATGAGTACCTTGAACTACCGGGTCCGACGCCGGGCGGCGTCACCGGCAAGGAAACACCCATCGGCCCGCTTATGTTCCAGGGTAACCACGGCCCTGTGGCGTATCGCAATATCGTAGTAATGCCTTTGCTCAAGTAGTCTGGATGTCGCGAGCGAAAAAATAAACTCGCGATATTACTTTGCAGCAGTGGCTGCAGGTTGGTTTGTGGCAAGAGACATCCACAAAAAAGGTGTGTCTGTGCGCAGGCAGAAAATTTGCAAATGCGCACTTGACGGGAATCCAAAATAGTGCCATAATAATACCTTGAGCTTTAGATAGTTAGCTTGCTGAAATCTCTAAATAGACTTTGGTAAATTTTTGGAGTTAATCACAAATGAGTAAGCAAAAAACAAAGCAGGGCAAAGCCCTGCACCAGATCAAACCCGCCTTCGGCGGGGGCATAAATAGACGCACTTTCCTGCGTTCCACCGCAGCCGCAGGCGCAGGTCTGGTATTGTCGCCGGTGGCCTTCACACAAGCAGTCAGCGAGAAAAAACCAGACGATATAAATGTGGCATTGCTTGGTGCCGGTGAGCAGGGAGATGTGCTGATGAACGCATGCCGCAACATTCCTGGTGTTCGCTTTAAGGCTGTCTGTGACATCTGGCAAGCCTGGAACCTGAAACGGCTCTCAAACAAGTTGAAAAAGTACAAAATTGAGCACAATGCCTATACTGACTACAAGGAAATGCTCGACAAAGAGAAAAACCTCAACGCCGTCATAATCGCCACGCCCGATTTTTGGCACGCCGAGCAAACGGTAGCCTGCCTTAAGGCGGGCCTGCACGTCTATTGTGAAAAGGAGATGTCTAACACGCTCGAAGGTGCTAAAAAAATGGTGCAGGCCGCCAAAGAGACCGGCAAGCTTCTGCAGATCGGCCACCAGCGCCGCAGCAATCCCCGCTACATTCACTGCTACCAGAAGCTAATCAAGGACGCAAAGCTGTTGGGGCGGATTACCACTGTCAACGGTCAGTGGAACCGCGGCAAGGCATCCTGCGAAGATTTACTCTGGCCAAAAGAGACCGATATCGACGAGGCAACACTGCAAAAATATGGCTTCAAATCCATGCAGCAGTTCAGGAACTGGAGATGGTATAAAGGATTTGGGGGTGGGCCTATAGTTGACCTCGGCTCCCACCAGATCGATATCTATAGCTGGTTCCTCGAAGCAAATCCCAAATCCGTTATGGCCAGCGGCGGTACAGACTACTGGAAGGGCCACGAATGGTATGACCATGTTATGGTTATTTATGAGTATGAAACCAAACAAGGCACCGTCCGGGCCTTTTATCAGACAATCACCACCAACAGCGGCAACGGATATTTTGAGCTCTTTATGGGCGATGAAGGTACACTGTTAATCTCCGAAGCTTCCGGGCGGGGCGATGTGTATCGCGAAAAATGGCTTCCGGATGATCATTGGGACAAGTGGGTCAAGATGGGTTACCTGAAGGCGCCTCCGGAGGAGAAGAAAGAAGAAAAGCCGGCAGCGGCGGCCGAGGGAGCAGTCGATGTGCGAGAGTCACCTAAGCCGCCCCGCTTTGATTTGCCGGTGATAATGGATAAGCCATACCATCAGCCGCACCTGGAGAATTTCTTCGATGCGATTCGCGGCAAGGCCAAACTCAATTGCCCCGCTGAGGTCGGGTATGAAACGGCTGTTATCGTGTTGAAAGTCAATGAGGCAATAGAAGCGGGGAAGAAACTTGAGTTTAAGCCGGAGGACTTTAAGCCGGCTTAACTACCCCCGTTTCTGCTCCGACAGGTCGGGGGACGGGGGCAGGCATCTTCGCCCAATATTTACGTTGAGAAAAAAGGATTGACCGTACGTTGAGAAAAGGATTGATAGCAACGGGCGTTTTGCTCGGGCTGGTATCGACCCTCTACGGTGTTGCCGATACCACCGAGAAACTGCTCGGCGACGAAAGTGACGGCAGCCGGGCAAATTCGGTCCATCTTATCCCTTTGCTTAACGAAGAGGGCGAAAAAATCGCGCCTGATGACAAGCCGCTTCTGCCATTTTCAACCCGCCAAACCTGCGGCGTCTGTCACAGCTATAACATGATTACTAAAGGCTGGCATTTTAATGCCCCTGACCCGAATATCTTACCCGGTCGGCCGGTTCAACCATGGATACTCGTTGATACGGCAACAGCCACACAGATCCCTCTTTCTCACCGTCCCTGGCCGGGGACATCCAGACCTGAGCAACTTGGCCTGACACCACGCAAGTTTTTAGAGCTTTTCGGCAGGCACACACCTGGCGGCGGCGTTGGGGAGCAGGAAAGCACCAACTCTGACGAAATCACGCGCGAGTTCGTATCCGGCAAGCTGGAGGCAAATTGTATGAGCTGCCACGATGCCGACCCTGCCCACAACCAGTCCGAGTATGCCATCCAGGCAGCCCGTGAGAATTTCCGCTGGGCTGCAGCAGCAACATGTGGCTTTGCTTCCGTTAGTGGCGCCGCCAAGTATATGCCTGACGATTACGACCCTTTTATGCCAATGCCGCTTGAACATCCCAAGTTGGTTCCACCCACTATCAGTTATCGTGCAAACACATTCGATGAGAAAAAACGGGTGTTCTTCAATATTGTTAGAGAGGTGCCTGCGGAACGGTGCTATTTCTGCCATTCCAATATGTACCTGGTTAAGAAAGAGACGGAAAAGTGGCAAACAGATGTGGATGTGCATCTTACCGCAGGCCTGACGTGCGTTGATTGTCACCGTAACGGCCTTGACCATAACATCACACGCGGCTACCAGGAGGAAGGGATTGTCTCGAATAATCCGCTGGTAGCTACCTCATCGTGTCAGGGCTGCCATCTCCCGGAAAAATCTTCATCAACGCCGGTAGCAGGCCGGCTGGGCGCGCCTGTGCCCAAACATCCGGGTATTCCACCGGTGCACTTTGATAAACTCTCCTGCACCGCCTGCCACTCGGGTCCCTGGCCTGCACAGAAAACTACTCTGGTTAAGACCTCGCGGGCTCATCGCCTGGGGACCCTTAACGTCAATAAGTCACCGTATGCGATGCCGCATATAGTGTCCCCCGTCTTTGCCAAACAGCCGAACGGTAAAATTGCCCCTCATAAGCTGATATGGCCTGCATTCTGGGGTGTTCTGAAAGACCAGAACGTTACGCCGATTGACATTGAAGTTGTCAGGCAAACTGCCGGAGAAATCTTCGCCAAGGAAAAACTAACGGTTTCCGGCGGTTGGTTGTCACTCGGTGCTGAGCATATCACTGAAGCTCTGAAGAAGTTGTCGTCGGAAAAATCGGTTAATGGCAAGTCGGTTTACATCGCCGGCGGCAGACTCTACTTTCTCGATGAAACAGGGAAGCTCTGCCAGCAGGACAATCATCCGGCGGCTAAACCTTATTTATGGCCCATTGCTCACGATGTCAGGCCGGCTGCTCAGGCGCTGGGCGTTCGACGGTGTGAGGATTGTCACTCTCCCGAGGCGCCTTTCTTCTTCGGCAAAGTGTGGGTTGACTCGCCGGTCCAAGGCAAAGGCGGCGTCTTCAGAAAGATGAGGGATATGTACGAAATTGGCGGCCCTGTATATGTGCGAGTCAACTGGTTTTTCAAGCTGCTGATCATCGGGGTGATGACTCTTTTGATCTTGCACATCCTGGGTGACCTGTATCGCCGTGTCATGTTGTGGCTGGCTAATAGGGCCAAGTAGTCCTCAATCCGCGATCCATGGAGTGAACAAAAACGATGAGACAAACAAGCGGCACAAAAGCGGAAGAACGCGAATTCTTTCAGCGGTTCGGTCTGCAGTTCCGCGTTCAACATATACTTCTATTCTTGAGTACAATCACCCTAATCATCACGGGTGTACCGTTGTGGTGCCTGGGAAGACCCGAGTATGGCTGGAGCCAGGCCGTAGTAAGCGCCTTCGGCAGCATTGATGCGATCCGATATATTCACCGCGCCGGGGCGGCTGTCCTCATCCTGGTTTCGATCTATCATCTGTACTATACGATGTTCACCAAGGAAGGCCGGCGTGAGTTCATCGAGTTGCTGCCCCGCCAGAAGGACGTCATCGACGTGACTATCAACTCCCTGTATTTTCTCGGATTGTTAAAGTATCGACCCGGTTTCGGCCGGTACACCTACTATGAGAAGTTTGACTATTGGGCCGTGTACTGGGGTTGTGTGATTATGATCGGCACGGGGCTGGTGCTGTGGTTTCCCGGGGTTGCGGCCAGGTACGTTCCGTGGTTTACCTACGAGCTGGCTGCGGAAGTGCACGCCGATGAGGCCATATTGGCGGCGCTGGCGTTGTTCATCTGGCACTTCTATAATGTTCACTTTAACCCCTCCCGCTTTCCTGGAACGTTACTGTGGTGGCATGGAAAGATATCTCGCGAAGAGATGATACGCGACCACGTGCTGGAATACTACAAGAAGGAGCTGGCCCGGACGAAGTCTAAAGGCCAAAAAGCGGAGCCACAGAATGGTACCACTGTGTGATGAGCATTGCCGAAATGCCTTCGTCGCGATGGGCGTAAAGGCTGATCCGCAAGACCGCAAGAAGTTTGTCAGACTATGAAAGGGCAGAAAAATGCCGGCAAAGAAAGTGAAGGTGGCGGTGGTTGGGCTCGGCTTCGGAGCCGAGTTTATTCCTATTTATCAAAGACACCCTGATGCCGAGTGTTACGCTATCTGCCAGAGGACCAAAAAGCACCTCAATCAGATAGGCGACCAGTTTGGAATTAAAAGACGCTTTACCAGATTTGAAGACCTCCTGGCCATTGATGAACTGGATGCTATCCATGTCGTTTCGCCCATCGCCGACCACGCATGGATGGCACTGGCTTCTCTGAAAGCAGGCAAGCACACCGCCTGCACCGTTCCGATGGCGACCACCAAGAAGGACTGCCTTGCGATTGTCAGGGCAAGGGAAAAGGCCGGCAAAGTATATATGATGATGGAGACCGCTGTTTACACCCGGGAGT
>Ga0315280_10007646_pt1 | contig 14421 bp, 11 predicted proteins | sample YL17G06_40_MG_FD_203697 | JGI IMG/M metagenome (GOLD analysis project Ga0315280, IMG submission 203697) | Sediment microbial communities from Yellowstone Lake, YNP, Wyoming, USA - YL17G06_40 | ecosystem: Environmental > Aquatic > Freshwater > Lake > Sediment | place: USA: Wyoming | collected...
CGCACGCCGGCACGGAAGGTTTCAATCACCTCTCCGATGACATCCCACATCGTGCGTTTCGCGCAGCGGGGGCAGGTGGCGGAACTGCTATGGGAGAAGCAGTTGGTGAAGTTCTCCGAGCGGGTGATGCTGAACACGCCGCCCAGGCTCGGGACCGTGCGGAAGACGTGAGCGAGCGTTTCCGACATCCACTGCCGCACTTCGGGAACCGACGTGCACATGGCATACAAGCCGCGCGAAAGGGCGCCGCGCATTTGCGGGCGGTCGCGATAGAACGACTCAGGCATGGCCCGCGGTTCGTTCAGGTAGAGATAGGCCTTCAGGCCGAAGCGTTCCAGGCGCGCCGTCAGCCGGTTCAGATTGGCGAGCCGTTCTTCCGAGCGTTCTCCAAACTCGGGGAACAAGGGCGTGCGCGCCATGTTTCGCAGCACGCATTGCAGCCACACGCCGTTGATACCCACGCGCGCGAGCTTCTCGAGGTAGCCATCGGGGAACGGGTCCACGTCGGGTTCGAGCAACGGGTCCCCGTAGAGCGAGAAAAACGGGTAGATATAGCGCGGATCGAGAACGGCCTGGCGTGCGGCGGTTCCGCGGGGAAGGAAAGGCCCGCCGTTCGCCTCCATGCGGTCCTCCATCCAAAAAGCGGCCTGAAGCAGACCCCGCGGCGCATTGGCGGTCGCGCGCACGAACGCCTCCTCCACTTGCACGGTAAAATCTTCGGCGCCGCCTGGCGCGCCGGGCTGCAGGTGAAAAACGAAGCGGCCACGGCCGGCCGCGCCGGACGCCATGGCCTCGCGCAGGTAAGCGGAGAACCGATCCAGCAGGTGGGAGTCGGTGCCCTCCACGGTCACGGGCCAGCCGGACACATCCACGCAGCCGTCCAGAACCGCGGACGAGGGCTGGCGCAACAGGGAGAACCTGGCGTCGCTCAGGCGCGCCACAAAGGTGAAGGGCGGCTCACCCGCCGCCAGTTCCTTGCCCAAGGTCGCTTCCAGGGTATGCCGGATTTCCGCGGCGCGCCGCGCTGCGCCCGTGCCTGGACGGCGATACACCAGCCTTTCGCAATCCGGCTTGGAGCCGAGCTTCACATCCAGAAAATCGTCTTCCTTCAGTGTGAACTCGTAGCGTTCGCGCGTCCAGCCCAGGAGTTGCACGATCTGCTCATTGGGCAGCAGGTGCCAGTTCTGGCGGATCACCGTGATGTAGATGCGCCGCAGTTGATCGGCGCTGAGAACCGGTTTGGACGACAGGCCCATGGACCGTCCTACAGCCAGGATGTCGGCGGGGCGGCAGCCGGCCACTTCCGCCATTCTCGCGGTGTTGGCCAGCTCCCAGTTGCGCCACACGAACTGGTGCAAGCGATCCGGAAAGTGCGTCTCTGTGATGGGCGGAGCGGCAGACGCCAGCGGCAGCAACAACGCCAGCGGGGGGAGCTGCAGAAAATCGCGTCGGTTCATGTGCAATTGGTTCCCTTCTCGCCGGCGCTATACACGCGAATCTCATAGACCCGCGCGCTTCGTTGCCGACTGTGCCGATTGCCATTATCGACTCTTCCAACTCGTCTTGCCGCTCGATCTTTCTGCTTTGGCTGGGGGGCGGCTTCATCCAGAGGCATCAGTGGCGGATGCCATCGCTAAACACTGCGGCGTCAAGCAGGACCTATCGGTATAGGAGTCCTGACGTGCGCCGTTTGCGACCCGCTCGAGCCGCCTTTTCTTGCTGGACGGACGTTAGCAGGCCTGGAGGCCTGCCCCACCTTTTTCGCAGCAACACGGGCCAGTCAGTCAGGGCTAGAATGCCACCATGTCATCCGCACACTGCCGCTCGCTCGCACACCTGATCTTCGCGGCGCTTCTGCTCTCTTGCGCCGCCAGGTCGCAGACCGTTAACCCGCCCGCAACCAAACAGGCGCCCGATGCACAGGCGCCTAACCGCGCGCCCGCCGTAAAGAATGCCCCTCGCGACGTGGTGGCCGGGATTCCGGTGAACTACGATGAGGCGAAGGTCGGCGCCTATACTCTGCCCGACCCGCTGGTGCTCGCGAACGGCAAGCCGGTGCGCGACGCCAAGACCTGGTACAACAGGCGCCGGCCGGAAATCGTGCGCCTGTTCGAGGACAACCAGTATGGCCGCAGCCCGGGGCGTCCCAAAGCCATGAGCTTCGACGTATTCGACAAGGGAACGCCCGCTTTCGACGGCAAGGCGATCCGCAGGCAGGTGACCGTTTACTTCTCGGCGGACAAGGCCGGTCCGAAAATGGACCTGCTGATTTACCTGCCCGCCGGAGCCCGTAAGCCGGTGCCACTGCTGCTCCACCTGGGTTTTGGCGCCAACGCGAGTTCGGTGAGCGACCCGGGTGTCAAGGCTGGCGAGGTGTGGGGCCGCGATAAAAAGAAGGTGCCCGCTACGGGTGGCGGAGGCCTTGGACGGCTGAATGTCACGCCACTCCTCGATAAGGGTTTCGGCGTGGCAACCGTTTACTACGGCGACATCGATCCGGATTTCCTCGGCGGTGTTCCGCTCGGCGTTCGGGCGCTGTATCTCAAGCCCGGGCAAACGGAGCCGGCGCCGAACGAATGGGGATCGATCGCGGCTTGGGCATGGGGTCTGAGCCGGGCCGTCGATTATTTCGAAACCGATGGCGGCGTGGATGCCAGGCGCATCGCAATCATGGGCGTTTCACGGCTCGGCAAGACCGTGATGTGGGCGGGCGCGCACGACACGCGGATCGCCATGGTGATTGCCAGTTGCTCGGGCGAAGGCGGCGCGGCGCAGAGCCGGCGCAATTATGGTGAAACCATCGCGCACCTGGTCGAGCCGACGCGCTATCCCTATCAGTTCTGCGCAAATTACGCGAAATTCGCAAATCGCGTCAGCGAGTTGCCCGTTGATGCGCACATGCTCGTCGCGCTCATTGCGCCCCGGCCGGTGCTGCTGCAAACCGGCGACACGGACTTCTGGTCAGATCCGAAGGGCGAGTTTCTGGCCGCGGTTGCCGCGGGACCGGTATACCGCCTGCTGGGCAAACAAGGACTGGAGACGGATCAAATGCCGCCGGCCGGACAGCCGATTCTGAACACGATCGGCTATTTCATGCATGCCGGCGGGCACGGCACGTTGCCGTCCGACTGGGAAGTGTTCCTGAAGTTCATGGAGATGCACCTCAAGCCGGGGAGTTGACCGGAGGCGGGTGCGGATTTCGCCAAAAGGCCGTGAGACGAGGCTGGAACGCTACCGCCCTTAGCTCCGAGAAACCTCTGTTCGGTGGTTCGGTCCCGCCCCGCGCTTCCCCAGTTATCGAAGGATAACGTGTCGGTGCCACACGATTGCAGGTGAGGCGTGGCCCGGAATTCCTCGCCGACGCGCGCACTGCCACTCGATAGATCGGTCCTGCCTTGTCGCCAAGCGTTTACTGAAAGCAACCCACCGGCGATGAACCCGTTCACCAGACACTGCGGCGTTAGGCGGGGCCTATCCGGCGTTGCCGGGTGACACGCTGGCATTCGCCCACACCCTCCGCCAGGTCCGCGAAGGGGGCTTGCGGTGGCGCAGCATGTACTTGCCAACGCTGGTCTGGCCGATGTCAATGCCCAGTTTGAGCAATTCGCCGTGAATGCGTGGGGCGCCCCAGAGCGGATTCTCGCGACTCATTTTGCGGATCAGATCGCGGACCTCTCTTGGAACTGCTGGTCGTCTGAGCTGGCCGTGTCGGATCTTCCATGTCCAGAAAAGGCGAAAGCCCTTCCGGTGCCAGGCGATGACTGTTTCCGGCTTGACGATGACGAGGGCAGATCGCCAGTCGCTCCAGATTCCGCATAGCCAGGCCCACAGAATACGGTCTGCGGCGGTTAGCTTCGGTCGCTTCTTGACTGAGCGCTGGAGGACACCGATCTGGTGGCGGAGGGCCAGGTTTTCTAGCTGAAGGGCGGCACGTGCCCGGAACAAAGCCGAGAGGGCGCCAACCAGCGCAGGCAGCACTCTGAACGTCGATAGGCAGAGGTTATGGAAAATGCGCAAACCCCATGTTCTCAGAAAGTTCGGGGTTTACGAGAGGGACAGACAGTCCGAATTCCCCCAATGATTCCCTTAGGGCTAACTGCCCGCCACTTTGCTCACTGCCCCCGGCGGCGCGTTCACCAGTTTCACGCCCTTTTTCGCCAGGTAAGCGTTCCACCCGCGGACCGTTTCCGGGTTCGGCGGCTTGACGGATTCCGGCATCCGCGGCGGGAAGCCGAAGCGCTGCAGCTTCGAGGTGCCCAACCGGTGGTAGGCCAGCAATTCGACGCCAATGAGCCGCGGCAACTCAGCCGCCGTGCGCACGATGCCGTCGAGATGCGCTTTCCGCGCGTTGAACTCGGGGATCATCGGGCAGCGCAAGAGGATGCGCCCGCCGGACGCGTGCAGCTTCTTCAAATTCGCCAGGATCGGCGCGTTGGGTTGCCCGACGAACGCCTGGTGGAGATCCGGGTCCGTCTCCTTGTAGTCGTAGAGGAAGAGGTCGACAACCGGCAGGACGCGTTCGAGCACCGCCCAATCGGCGAAGCCGGAAGTCTCGACGACGGTGTGCAGTCCCGCCGCTTTCGCCGCCTCCAGGAGCGCCTTGGAGAAGGCGGGCTGGAATAGCGGCTCGCCGCCCGATAGCGTCATGCCGCCGCCGGAAGCCTGGTAATAGTCGCGGTCGCGCAGCACCACCTCCATGACTTCCTCGACGCTGGCGTTCCGGCCCACCATCTCGAGCGCCTTGGGGTCGCAAACCGGCGGGCAATCGCCGCAGGCTGTGCAGCGCCGGCGGTCAATCACCACCTTCCGCGCGCCGTCCAACGCCAGCGCCTCTCCCTTGCAGACGGGCAGGCACGCCTTGCAGCCGATGCAGTTCTCCGCCATCACGGACAACTGCGGGTCCGGGCTGTTGCTCTCCGGGTTGCAGCACCACTTGCACCGCAGCGGGCAGCCCTTGAGAAAGACCGTGGTACGGATGCCCGGTCCATCGTGGATGCAGAAGCGTTGGATGTCGAAGATGCGCCCGGTCATCGCATCCTCACCTGTGCGCCGTCCGGGCGATGAATTCTTCCTGCATCTCCGGTGTCAGGTTGACGAAGAACTCGCTGAAACCCGCCACGCGCACCACCAGGTCGCGGTACTTGCCGGGGTCCTTCTGCGCCGCGCGGAGCATCTCCGTGTCGATCGCGTTGATTTGGAGTTGCTGCCCGCCCTTGGCGAAATAAACGTTCAGCATCGCGCGGACTTTGTCGCGGTTCGCTTTGTTGGAGAGCATGACGTTCTGGAACCGCACGTTGACCTGATAGCCGCTCTGCCAGCTTTTCGCCGCGTCGAGCTTGGCGACGGAGTTGAGCAGCGCCGTGGGGCCGTTGCGCTCCATCCCTGCCGACGCCGCGACGGAACTGGCCAGCGGCGTGCCCGCCAAACGGCCATCCGGGGTGGCCGGCGTCACCTTGCCCGAGAGCACCGCTGCGGCCTTGGTGATATGCGTGTTGCCGAACTTCGTACCGTCACGCGGATCGCGGCAGATCTCTTTCATCGGCTCGTCCCGCAACCGTTCCACCAGCTTGATGATGTCGTCCAGTCGAGGATCGTCGTTGCCGTGCTTGGGCGCAGCCAGCAGCTTGGCTCGCAACCGCTCGTGACCCTGGAAGTTCGCCTTGCAGGCGGCGGCGACTTCTTCGAGCGTCGCATCCTTGCGCTGGTACACCACCTGGCGGATGGCCGCCAGGCAATCCACCGCGTTGGCGAAAAACACGCCGCCGCAGGAAAGGATGTTGTACTTGGTGCCCCGCGCCATGTCGCGCGCGCGTTCGATGCAGCCATCGAAGAAGCAGGAGGTGAAGGGCGTGCGGCCCCATTCCATTGTCGCCTTCAGCACCAGCATGTCGGCGCGGTAGCTCTGCTCGATTCCGCGGCGCATGTACGCGCCTACCGCAGCGGCGAAGCTCTCAAACGTGGCGAGCTCCGCGGCAGGCGGCGTCAGCGGCTTTTCGCCCCCTCCCCGGTAACCACGGCCCGAAGTCAGCGCCAATTCGATAGACCGCAGATAGTTCGCAGCCGCACCGGGGTTGAAGTAGGCCTGCCCCGGGATGGCGAGCTCGTTGCACCCCACGGCGATGTAGTTGTAGGCGTCCTCGCGAGAGACGCCCAGTTCCATGAGTCCGGCGGGCACCACCTTGTCATTCCACATCAGCGGGAAGCAGGTGTGCTGCGCTATCCGGGAGAGGCAGAAATCGAAGAACTCCTGATCGATGCGCGGGTGCCACCGGATCCACAGCAGCGGCTCCTGCAAGGCGAGGTTCGTGCCGCCCTCGATGAACAGCCACGACAGGCGGTTGGTGAGGTCTTGCCCGTCGGGAGTGGAACCGCCCACGCACAACCCCTGGGTCAGCTCGAGCGGCCCCCAGTAGGTGTTGTCGAGCATCTTGAGGACAAAGTTCTCACACAGGGCGAGGGCTTGCGTGTCGTTCAGCCTGCCGGCTTTCTTGTCGGCCTCGTAGTAGGGCAGCAGCAGCCGGTCGATGTGGTCGGGCGTGCAGGACCACCCGTGTCCCTCGATGTGAATGGCCTGGTGGGCGAACCAGATCAACTGCATCGCCTCGTGGAAGGTAGAGGGAGGCTCGGTGGCGACCTTCGCGGCGATCCGGGCGAGATCGCCCTTCAAGAACTCGGAATAGCGCCAGACCCACTCGGATACACCGCTCAGCGCTTCTTCCGCAGCCGTGAGGAAAGCGAGCTTCTGCGGGTCCCGCTCGCCCGCCTTCCGTTCCCGGACTCGCTTCAGCAGACCGCCGAAGCCGACCTTCAGCAACTCGCCGTAACTCGGGCTCAAGTGTCCCTGGTTGGAGATGAACTTGTAGGGCGCCTGCCTGCCGGAGCCAGCGTCGGGCGAGATGGGCGTAGACTGGCCGGGATTGACCGCGGCGAATCGGCCCCACATGTTTCGCGTCTTCCAATAGTCCCACATCTCGGGCGGGACTTTGCCCTTCAGATAGCCGCGCCACTGGGGATTGATGTCCGTGCCCTGCTCGCCGAAGCCTAGTTCCGCCATTATCGGCATGGCTCCAGGCGTTTCGGAAATCGAGCCTGCCAGGCGGTCGCCGGGCCGGAGATACAGCGGCACGGTGCGGAAATACTCCCGCAGCGCCATGGCCTTGCGAACTTCCCACGGCTGGGATTCGTTCTTCCGGAAAACCTCGGTGAATACCTTGGCCCGATGCAGGCCCACGCCCAGCGGCGAATCAATAATGGCGCGACGCAGCGCCAGCAGGTTGGGATCGCTGCTCTGCGGCGTGCCCGCGCTAAGCCGCAACCGGCCCATGCCGGCCAGGCCGAGTCCGCCTATAGCAGTGTTGAACAGGAATTGCCGGCGTGAACGGGTCGTCAGGCACGTCATACGCAGGTCCTTTCGGCTTAAGCTAACACTAAGACCCGGGTCCGTCAATTTGCCTGGGTCTCACTAGCCTCCGGCGCCAATGTCGCCCGCCGTGGATCGCTGAGGTTGGCCCGCCTGCTCGGCGGCTTCGCGACGCCGATATTCGTCAAGCATCGCTGCCGTCGCAGTCGCGCCGCAGCGACTGGCACCGAGGTCGCGAACCTTGATGAGGCCATCCAAATCGCGCACGCCACCGGCAGCCTTGACCTGCACCTTGGGCGAACAACTCGCACGCATGAGCGCCAGATCATGCTCGGTGGCGCCCTTGTAGTTGTAGCTGCCGTCGGCCTGCTTCACGAAGCCGTAGCCGGTAGAGGTCTTCACCCAGTCGGCCCCGGCGCGCTCGCAAATCTGGCAGAGCTTGCGTTTGAAGTCGTCGCTGCTCAAGCTCGCGCCGCCTTTGGTCAGGTAATCGTTCTCGAAGATGACCTTCACCTTCGCGCCGCGTTTGTGCGCCTCGTCACAGACGGCCTTCACGTCGCGCTCGACGTAATCCCAATCGCCGCTGAGCGCCTTGCCGATGTTGATGACCATGTCAATTTCGACGGCGCCGTCGCGGCAGGCCAGTTCGGTTTCGTAACGCTTGGATTCGGTGCAGGAGTTCCCGTGGGGAAAGCCAATGACAGCGCCGACGAACACACCGCTGCCCTCGAGCAGTTGGACGGCGCGTTTGACGGCGTAGGGTTTGATGCAAACCGAGGCCACGCCGTAGCGGGCGGCCAGCTTGCAGCCACCTTCCAGTTCCTGGTCCGTCATCGTCGGGTGCAGCAGCGAGTGGTCAATCGTTTTGGCGAGTTGTTCGTAAGTGTATTTCATGAAGCGTCTCCAGATTGGGTGAGTCAGCTTGGGTTACGGCGGCCGCCCGGCCCTCGCCGCCGGCCGGCAACGCGCTGAAGTTCGTACCGCCAAGGTCTACGCGGGCAAAACAGGGCGCTCATCGGCGATTCACGCGAAGAATGGTTCCAAGACATTACGCGCAACGCGAAGGGCGCGTTGCCGGCCCTCCAGCGTCGTGCCGAAGGTTGAATCCTCCACCTCGATGCAGACCGGCCCGCGGTAACTCGTCTGCGTCAGCACGCCCATGAACCTGGCCCAATTCATCTCGCCGTATCCGGGAATCCGTGGCTGATGCCACTCCGCCGGGTGCGCGAAGATGCCCACGTCGTTGATGCGGTCCCGGCGAAGCTTCACGTCCTTCGCATGGCAGTGGAAAATCTTCTCCTGGAACTCGCGCAGCGGACTTTCCGGGTCCATCTGCTGCAAGACGAAGTGGGAAGGATCGTAGTTCAGGCCGAAGTTCTTCGACGGGATGTCACTGAACGCGCGCCGCCAGATGGCCGGCGTGGTCATCAGGTTCTTGCCGCCGGGCCACTCGTCCTGCGTGAAAAGCATTGGGCAATTCTCGATGCCAATGCGGATGCCGTGATCGTCGGCGAAGCGGACCAGCGGACGCCAGGTCTTGAGGAACCGGGGCCAGTTGTCATCGACGCTCTTCGTCCAGTCACGGCCGACGAAGGTATTGACGGTGTGGAGGCCGAGCAGCGAGGCGGCCTGGATGACTTTCTTGAGCTGCTTCAACGCGGCCTGCGCCACCGCGGGATTCGGATCAAGCAGGTTTGGATAGTAGCCGAGTGCGGACAGGGCGACGTCGTGCCTGGCGCAACGGCCCTGTACCTCCTCGGCGCGCGACCGGGTGAAATCGGCGACGTCGATGTGCGTAACGCCTGCGAATTTCCGCTCGGCCTTGCCAAGGGGCCAGCACATGGCTTCTACGCAGGCGAACCGCTCCGCCGCAGCGAAAGCCAGCACCTGGTCGAGGTTCAGTTCGGGAAGGATGGCACTAACGAATCCCAGTTTCATAATGTGTCTCCGGTTGGATGTTCAAACCCTCGTCCACGCTTGCGACTGGTGGCTTTTGATGATCGCCTCGCACACCGCGACTTCCTGATGGCCGTCCTCGGCCGTTGCGAAGCGGGGCGGGGCCGCGCGCGTGCCGGCAATCGCCCCGTAGATCGCGCGGAAGTTCATCTTGAACGTGTCGGGAAAGCCTTCCACGTGGCCCGGTGGATAATCCATGAAGCCGGTGGCGCCATCGCCAAACGCCGGCGTGGCGCGCACAACAGTTTCGTTGGCGCCATCGCGGTTGCCGAAGTGCAGCATCTCCGGCTCCTCCGAGCACCACCACGCGGACTTCTTGGAGCCGTAGATTTCGATGCGGATGCAGTTCTTGCGGCCCGCAGCCACCTGCGACACGCTGAGATTGCCGCGTGCGCCGTTGGCAAACCGCAACAGCACACTGGCGAAATCGTCGGTCCGGACCTTGTAGGTGGCGTATTTCATTTTCCCGTCGGCCTTTGCGAAGGTCTGCACTTCGCCGAGCGGGCGCTTGCGTGTCTTGTGCCACGTCGCAAGCTCGGCCAAGACCGATGTTATTTTCGCGCCGAGGACGAACGACACGGTGTCCATCCAGTGAGTGCCGATGTCGGCCACCGCGCGCAATCTGCCGCCTTCCCGCGGCAGGAGGCGCCAGTTGTAGTCCGTATCCTTGAACAGCCAATCCTGCATGTAGGAGCCGTTGACGTGGATGATCTCGCCGAGTTCGCCGCGCTCGACCAGGCGGCGGAGTTGCAGCACGGCAGGGTAAAACCGGACGTTGTAGTTCACCGCGAAGATTTTCTTCGAGGCGCGCACGGCCTTCACAATCTGCGTCGTCTCGCGCGTGTTCATGGCCAGCGGTTTTTCGCAGACGACGTGTTTGCCCGCCCGCAGCGCCGCCAGCGACATCTCGCAGTGGAACCGGTTCGGCGTGGTGATGTGGACCACGTCAACGTCGGGGCAGGCCATCAGGGCGCGGTAGCCGGCGAACGCCTGCGGAATGGCGAGTTTCCCGGCGGCTTTGGCGGCCAGGTCGGCCACGTCACAGATGGCGGTTACGGTCACACCGATGCGGCGCAGGGCCTCGACATGCACGGGACCGATGAAGCCGGTGCCGATGACTCCGGCCCGGAGCGAATGGATGGGTGGAACTGCGCTCATAGTTTTCCCCCTGATTTCAACAATTTTGCGAGTCTCTGCCAAGCGATAAAATCTCCGCCAGCGATGTAGATGCGCCGGGGGGCGTCCGCCTCCATTTCAATCGGCAACTGCCGATCACGTGTGGCCGCTGACGGGATTTGCGATAGGGACAATCGATTCACTTGATCTCCTGCATGCCGGTCGAGATCAGGCCGCGGCCTGACTGTACATCTTCGTCCTCCACCTCTACCCAGAAAGCCGTATGGCGGCCGATCGGCGCGGCAACTTCGGCACGGTACACGCCTTTGCTACCCACTAACGCGGTCGGCTGCCATTTGCAGTCCAGGTACACGCCACGCTCATCGGTCGCGCTCCAGGCCGTCACGGCTTTCACCGGGTTCGCCGACGTCACCGCCGCCGAGAGTTGAATCGCGCCCTCCACCCGTTTCCAGGTCAGTGCGATGTTCGGAACCGGGCGATTCCCGAAGACGTGCGCGAGCCACATCCGCCAGCCCACCGTCTGGCGTTCCTTCTCGTGGCCGTGCCGGTGGTTGGGCACCAGCAGGATCCGCGTCGATTTCGGCATATCCGGGAGAAACACCGTGTCGCTCAGCGGTGGGAACAGGGGATCGTTGGCGCCCACCGTGAACAGGATCGGCTTGTTCGCGATGCGGTCCCGCCAGAGATACGGATCGAGGTAGCGCTGGTATTCCTTGCCGCGGGGCGTGGCCAGCGCCGCCAGGCGGCTCCCCGGCGATTTGGCGGCCGGGCCGTCGCCACCGCGATCGTAGTCCGTGCCCAGGCGTTCCGCTTGCAGCCGCAGCGCCGCTTCGAAATTGGCCATGTTCCAGGCCACCGGGAAGGCGCCGACGATCCGGTCGTCCGCTCCCGCCGCGATCCAGGTCGCCATGCCGCGCTTCGAGCTGCCCGTCACAACGAACCTCTCTGCCCGCACGCCCGGCACCGCCTGCATCGCCGTTATTGCCCGGAGGATCACTTTGCCGAGGGCAGCATAGCCGATCCAGTGGGGGTCGCCTGTTTCCATGAACTTCTCTTCCATTCGCGCCATCACGGCCCCCTCCCCCTTTACGCCGTAATGTGGGCCGGGGTTGGCGCCCACGATGGCGAGCGCCGGAATGCCCATCAGCGCCGCCACCTCGGCGCTTTCAGTCGCGAATTCACCGGCGCCGTTGGCGGCAACGATTGCCGCGGCGCCGCGGTACTCCGGCACCGCCCGATCAGGCATCAGGACAAAGCACGGGTGGCGCCACTTCTCGCCTGCCCATTCGAAGCTTGTAAACGTCAAGTCGATGCGCTTCAGCTTTCGCTCGGGCATGAGCGACGACGTGTAATCGGAAGGCTGGGAGATCTTCAGCTCCAGCGAAGCGCGATCGCGGATCTCCGCCGGAGCGAACAGTGGGTCCACAGCCGGGGTCGCCGCCAACAGGGCGCCGAGGAGAAGCAATGCTTTCATAGGGACCCCAGTATACCGCGCCGGTCGAAGGGATCGACGACGGCGCCCTGTTTGTCGATCAGCCAGGCGTGGTACACCGGAGGCGCGTCGGCCACCGGCACAATGCTGGCCGCATACCCCTCCACATAAGTGAGGTCCTTGTAACGAACGGCGGCACCCTGGCAGTTGTCAAAGCAGCTCTGCGCGAAGATGGGGAACTCAAGGCGTAATTGGTTTGCCCGCTCGACGTCTATCGTTGTGTATCGCCGGCACCTCTTCAGCACGCGCCCCCAGAGAGCAGCGTCCTCTGGCGCGCTCATCCGGATGATTTGCTTGATGAAGTCGCGAGGCGTACATCGCGCGCATGCGGTTGTCCGGTTCATTGCCTTCACTAACGCCGGGCCGAACGGACGTCTGCTCATGCTTTGCGCGCCTTCGCAGCCCTAACTCTCGCCCACCTGGCCTTCGCGGCTGCGGCAATGCGCTTGCGGCCGGCGGCTAAAATGCGCCGCTTCGGCTTGCCCGATAGTGCATGCGGCTTCAGCAGATTGCCCACCTTCTCCGCCCTCACCCTTGCCCAGCTTGCCCGCTGCCCGGCCGCGATTCTCTTCCGCGCAGCCAGTGACATGTACCGAGGGCCGCCTCGGCGGCCAGGGGCTTTGCCGCCCAGTTCGCCGAGCGCGTCGATAGTGTTTTTGGGCAGCGTGAGGTAAACTCACAGACAAGATTGGTTCATGCAGTCCGGCTGGGAGCGCCCCAACTCATGCCGTTTGCTACCCCAGATGATCTGGATCGATTCATCGATGAGTTAAGAGCCGATCTCCAGGCTGCCGGTCTTCAAGGAGCCGCCGAACGCCTCGCCGCACTTCAGGGCACGGCTTTCACAACTGGCTCCGAGTGGCTCGGCGAACTGGGGTTGGCAGTCAAGGAGATCCGGCGCAAGTATTTGGTCCCGCCCGAGGTAGACGCCAGACTCAGCCGGGCCATGAAACATGGTTCGACGCGCTTGGCCCACTATTGACATCTTTTATTGGTTGAGGCGGCGGAAGTGACAATGGCCTTAACCGCTGCTATCCAACAAGCGAAGGCGGCTTGGGAAGCCTCCCCTTTAACCTCCGCGCTTGGTGCGCCCCGAACCTCGCCCACCTCGCCCGCTGCGCTTCATCAATCCGCCGACGCGCCGCGGCGGACATGTGGGGCGACCACCCCGAAGAGCAGGCATCTTAGCCAGGATTTCCGTTTTAGCCTCCCGGCCACCAAGGGTTTTACTCGGGATTTGCGAGAGGCACAGATCCGCCCATTGCATGATGCTCCAAGAATCGCCGCCGGTAATGCAGTCTTAATTTGCCTTGAATTCGGCAGATCAGTCCCCATAAGTCGCCCAGTGTTTACCAATCGATTCGGCTGGCTCCCCGAGCTCATTTGGCTGTATAGCGCGCTTATCGGAAACTGACCCACTACCGATGCCCAAGTGTGCCCGCACACCCGCCCACTGCTACAATGGCACTGAGATGGGCTTCGTTCGTGCCAGGTTTGCCGTTTGCCACCCGGTGGAGCTGGAGCGCTCCACAGAAGTGGAATTGCTCGTCGATACCGGGGCCTTGATCAGCGTGGTGCCACGTCCGACGCTGGAAAGCCTGGGTGTGCCGGTTCAATTTCGGCGCAACTTCCGCCTGGCCAACGGGGAGATTGTCCAGCGGGACGTTGGTGGAGCGTTCTTCCAATGGAACGGGCACGTCAGCGGCGCTCCGGTTGTTTTCGGCGATCACGGAGACATGCCCAAGCTCGGTCTCACCGCGCTCGAAGCAATGGGCTTGCAGGTAGATCCCGGCACCCAGCAACTGAAGCCCGCCGAATCTTACCTGCTGTAGCGCCCGGGGGCGCCACAGGCTTCCGCTGAGCCTGGCCAGGCTTCAGAAAATCTTCAACTGGATGGTGAGGAACTTCTTCGGGTTCTGGCGGAAATCGGCGAGCAGCCCGCGCAAATCCAGCGTGAACGAATTCAGGTTGTTGTAGAGACTCTGGTCGTGCAACAGCTTGCCGGCCGATCCCTCGCCGCGCTCCAGCCGGCCGCTGACCTTGTCGATATTGGCGGCAGCCGAATTGACGCGCTCGTACAGCGCCTCTTCCTTGATGAGCTTGCCGAGCGTGCCCTGCCCTTTTTCGACACCGCCGACAATGCCGTCCACCCGCGCCAGCAGCTTGTTCGTCCGGTCGTACACGCCCGGATCGTAGATGAGCTTGCCGAGCGAGCCTTGCCCCTTCTGCACGTCGTCGAGAACCTGGTTGACCTTGGACACGCCGGCCTGCGCGTCGTTGTACAGTTGGTCGTTGATGAGGAATTTGCCCAGTGAGCCCTTGCCCGACGCCGCATAGCTCACCAGCACCTGGATGTCGTCAACGCTCTTGTTGGCCTTCTTGAACAGCGACTCGTCGTAGATGATCTTGCCCAGGCTCCCCTTGCCCGATTCGACCTGGTTCATGATGTTGTCCACGCGCGCGGCAATGCGGTTCA
>Ga0315280_10007647_pt1 | contig 14421 bp, 11 predicted proteins | sample YL17G06_40_MG_FD_203697 | JGI IMG/M metagenome (GOLD analysis project Ga0315280, IMG submission 203697) | Sediment microbial communities from Yellowstone Lake, YNP, Wyoming, USA - YL17G06_40 | ecosystem: Environmental > Aquatic > Freshwater > Lake > Sediment | place: USA: Wyoming | collected...
GAACAATCTCTGCACTTCCTCCGGCTCGTACGTCTCATCGTCTCTCATGCCCCTCAGATACCGTCCCTACCCCATGCCCTCCTTTTTGCCAGTCCAAGAAAACGAAATGACCCTCAGGAGCCACTACCAACCACTTGACCAGGTACGAGCCCTGGAGTACATTTGTTCGCGTTGCAGGGGACGTGCGAGGAAGGGTCGCGGGTGAGCGACGACATCGTGGTCGAGATGCTCTCAGAGGGCACTGCCCACCTGATTCCGTGGCGCTGCCTTCACGGCGGTCCCCTGACTAGAGAAACGATCGAGCGGCGGGAGCGGGACGACCCCATGCCGTGGGCTGATCTGCGCGCTCGGAACGTCCCGCTCCTCCGCAAGCTCACGCGGACCTATGGGGCATGCGCGGTGGTCGCGCGAGACGGCGAGAGGGTAGTGGGGACGCTCCGCTTCTACCCCAAGTCGGTCGCGCCGGGGCCGTTCTGCCTGCAGCAGCTCCCTCCTAACGGTCCCGGGCATGACCTTGCCGATGCGGAGTTCCCGCCCTTCACGGATCTGGTGGACAAGACGCTGTGCGTGCACTGCCTGATGACAGCCGCCAGGCGTGCGGGCCTTGGCACGCGTATGGCGAGGGAGCTGATAGCCTGGGCCGCGCGGAGCGGGTGGGAGGCCGTCGAGGCGACGGCCTATGAGGACCTGGACATCATCTACGCCATCACCGGCTCCGCCGGGAGGAGCTTCTGGGAGAAGCTCGGCTTTCGCGTCATCGAGTCCGGCGTTGAGCCAGCATTCGACGAAGTAGACGTCGAGGGGTTCACCGCCCGATTGCATGAGGAGGCGGCCGCCAGAGGACTGGCCCCCGACCACGCCAAGAGCAGGTACCTGATGCGGCTGGAGCTGCAACGCTGATGGGTGACGAGCCCGGGGGTGACCCCGCTAGCCCGCAGGCGGGTGTGGCCATAGTGCGCGCCGCTCGCCACTGATAACGGGCCGGCAGTCGACCGTCTTCGCCGGCACCGCTGATGCAGACTGGAGTCCTGCTGACGAGAACTCGCAGAGCAGGATCACGCTCTTCTCCGCTCCTCGTGTGTGCTGGTCGAACAGGAAGTTGCCGAGGGAGTAGGCAACCAGGGCGGTGCGCCCAGTCGGCTTCGTGGTCACCTCGATGGGCTGCAACACGTGCGGGTGGTGCCCAACGACGAGATCAGCCCCCGCCTCGACTGCAGCGCTCGCCAACTCGCGCTGACGGTCGGTGGGCACAGGGTCGAACTCGGCTCCCCAATGCACTGACACAACGACCACATCGACAGCCCGGCGGGCTGCGGTAACAAGCCTTCGGATGCCGTCTACCGAAGCCGCGGCAATCGTCGGCCGGTCGGTGCGGGGTAAGATCCCGTCCGCGGTCCAGTCCGTCAGAGCCACGAACGCCAGGTTCAGAGCCGCACCACGTGTATCCCCAGGCCGCGCGCAGCCACTTCGTCTTGCGTCGTTAGCTCATCGCAGCACAGGTACAGATGCCGCTTCGCCCGGCTAAGTGCGACGTACGTGACCCGCCGTTCCTCATCGCCACTGCAATCCTGAGGGTCGAGAATGTGGCGGATCCGAGAGACCTTCTTCGCATCGTCGCCGGGCTCGAGATACACGAGCACCGCATCCGCCTCGTCGCCCTTGGCGCGGTGAATCGTGCGCACGGTGTTCTCGTCCGTGTCGCGGCGTACCGTGGTGGCTAGCTGGCTGAACCTGTGGCCCTCCGCGAAGTCACATGGCCCCTTGCCTTGCATCAGTTCGGTGAGTCTGACCCCCACGTCGAGCGACCGGACTGCCATCTGGATGCATTGATAGAGCGCGCGGATCGTCCCGTCGCCTTCTGTGGCTCGCCACTGCCGCGCGGACCGCAGGATCGTCACTACCAGTCGGCGACGCTCCCCGCGCGATAGGCGCTTGCGGTCGCCGGTTGGGGTGATCGGGTCCCGTGCGCGCGATGGGATTCCGTCTAGCAGCTCACGTACGGCATCGGCGGGGCGGCCTTCTTCGAGCGAGCGGATGGCGGCTATCACATGACGCATGAAGCCGCACCGGCTCTCGTCGGCCGCTGTGTAACCGGCCCACACATCGTTGGCGTCGGAGGCTGCCTCCCCCTGAAGCCGCGCCACATCCACATTAGTCCGGGCGACCACCAACACGGTGCGGCTGTCCGCCCCACCGCGTCGCGTACCGAACACCTCTGCCGAATTCCCGGGGGTCCCCACCCACAATTCGAGCCGGGACTCCTCCTCGGCGTGGCCGGCCGCGCTCTCTTGCCTCAGGCCCCCCCCTCTAGCGTGGTTGAGAAGCGACACGATGCGAGTGCCAGAGCGCCGATTGCCCGTGATTCGGAACGTTGCCATTCCTTCCGGAGCCCAGTTGGTGAAGTCCGAGACCTTCGCTCCAGCAAACCCGTAGATGGCTTGAGCCGGATCACCAACGACGCCCACGACCGCCCCCTCTTCGGCCAGCGACTTCAGGATCTCTGTTTGCAGCGGGGTCGTGTCCTGGAACTCGTCCACAAAGATGAAAGGGAAGCGTGCCACGAGGGCCCGTCGCAGCCCCGGGAACTTGTGAAGTAGATCCCACGCCAGACGCAAGAGGTCGTCATGGTCGATGATCCCCAGAACCCAGTAGCGCTGCTTGTACTCAGCCAGTGCTTGTCGGTCACCCAGGAGCCCCTTGGGCCGACCAGCATATGAGTGACCAACCCACGCAGATCCCTCCCGTTCCCAGCGCACCGAAGCCAGGAAGCGCATCACTGCCATTCGCGCTGCTGTGAACTGCTTCGTCGGCCCCGCCAAGATCGCTATCCGCTGGTCAAGGGTCTTGGCACGTCGGGGTTCCGCCAGCTGGTCATGCCAGTCCTTGACAACGCTATACCGTGGCACATGCTCCTCATGTCTCTCGACGCGCTCGTATGCCGGCACGAGGGGCTCCCCTCTCTCGTCTTCCAGGAGGTGAAGATGCGGGCTGACTACGTGCTTATAGAGGAAGCTGTGGATGGTGCTGCACTCGACGCGTGACTGCACGTCCGCAAGTCTCTCGGAAAGCTGCCTAGCCGCGACGTTCGTATACGTGATGCATAGCACGCGAGAGGATGCCCCGAGCCGACTGCTGCGCCGGCACACGTTCCTCACGTGCAGTGCAAGCCAGTGAGTCTTCCCAGTCCCGGGCCCGGCGACGATCTTGAACAGGATCTCGGGGTCGTCCAGTAACTCGCCCGATTCCAGGTCGATTGGTGCCCCATCACTCATCGGGCCTCACCTGCTCAATGATCCATTCGACGGCATCCCTGACGTAGTCGGGCGGCCGCAGCTCGGACTCCCCAGCCATGAGCTTCTCCGACAGATAGGAGGCATGCTCGCCCTTACTGCGTCGCACCGAATGGGCGTACAGCATAGCGAAAGCCTCTTGGCGCCTGGCCTCCTCGTCGTGGGGCAAGGCCGCGAGGAGTTCTTGTTCCGCGGCCCACTCCGTTCCACGTGCGATGCTCTTGACGGCGGCATCGACCGATCCGCTGTCCCCGACCAATAGGTTGCGCAGCTGCGTCTTGTAGTCGCACGCGTCGGTGATCAGGGCGTCACTCGGCCAATTCTCCTTGGCCAGGTCGTATTCGAAGGTCATCCCCCCGTGGAAGACCTTGACGCGTGGGTAGTCCCGCACCGCCTCTTGCAGGCCTTCAAGGGTGGCGGAGCCGGCTCGGTAGTCGTGCTCCTCGTCTCGGTTGAGCAGGCAGGGCCAGCATCTCCGCCATTCGCTATCCCCCTTCTTCTTGCGGCACGGGTCCGCATCGGTGATACACACCACCGGGCGTGGTAGTGAACGGTTGTCGTGGTCCACGGCGCTATCGACCCCGAAGAGCCTGAGGAAGTGCCGGAATGTCACCCCATCGCACGCGACTAGGGAGATGAGGTCACGGTCGAGCTTCCTATCGGCAAAGAGGTGGACAAGCAGCAGCTCCGAGACGCCCTCCACGAGGACGACGCCCCGGGCGAACAGCATGGCGGATCGGGTGGCGTCGAGGTACCGGGCGACGTAACGTCGGGCCTTCTGGCCCTCCGTCGACTTCTCGAACAGACTCCCAATGTAGGAAACGGACACGGACCGGTCATCTGGAGGGCGGCCCAAGCTCACGATGGAGTCAAGGTCGGCGCCGGATGTGACGTGCGTCGAGTGAGTCGTGAGGATGATCTGGCGGGGAAAGGGAGGCTCCGAGCCGGAGACCTTAGCCGCCTCGTCGCTCAGGAAGGCCAGCAGCTTCCGCTGCAGGGCCGGATGGAGGTGGGCCTCGGGCTCCTCGATGCAAAGGAGCGAGAACACCTTGGCATTCTCTCCGAGCTTGTCGTGGTCCATGTCGAGACTGAGGTGAGCGGCCAGCAAGGACATGTAGAGCAGGTTGTTGTAACCCAGGCCGTTCCGCGGAGCGGGCACGCGGAGGTCGTCATCGCCGACCATGAGGCGGATCGCGCGGAGCAGGTCCTCCTCCGTGATATCTCCACCAAGCTCCGGGGTGCCACCCGCTCCCGCCCCGGTCTTGCCCACCAGGGAGAACAGCAGGTCGGTCCTGATCCGCCCACGCAGATCCTCCCGCGCTTCAGAGACGAGTGAGGGGAACCGAAGCCGCTTCCCCAGCTTCATGTCGTCATCACTGGCGTAATCCAGCACTCGGCTCAGCATCCGGGCAAGGAGCGGGGAGTAGCCTCGGTAGAGCTGATCCTCCACATCCCGTATGGCGTCCACGAACTGCACCTGAAGCTTGCCTAGGAACTCGGGATCCGCGGGCCTCTCGCGTTCCGGTGCCCCGCCATACACATGGGATACATAGCGGGGCAGGAAGTCAGCGACCGTCGACCAATAGGCGTCCGTCACCGAGGAGTCGGCGCTGTCGGGGTCTGCCACCTCCCGGCGCTTCGCCAACTGCGCCCTGAACCTGACGGCATCACTCTCGGGCAGCTCGCACCTGTAGACGAGCCGGGCCTCCCAGGAGTCGCCCAGCTCGACCAACCACTCAGCGACTGTAGCCAGGTCATCCCGCCCGTCCTGCTCCTTGCCAGACGAACGTAGCCGGACCTCAATGGTGATCTCGGGAGGCGTATCGGTATCCGCTCTATCAGCCCACCGGTGGAAGTCGTACAGGTCTAGCGAACCCCGCCGCTCCCCAAGGGCTAGCCGCAATGCCTGCAACAGCGCCGTCTTGCCCGAGTTGTTCTCGCCGATGATGATGTTGACGCCGGGCTGCAACCGGACCGTGCAGTTCCCGAAGCACCTGAAGCCACGGATGTGGACCTGCGATACATGCATTGGCTACCACCCCATGTGAAGGCACCGTGCGAGCCATCTGAGCAGCGCAACCGCATCTTGCAGCTTGGGACCCCGTCTTCACGCTGGTTCTGTCCGTGGTCGCGGCACCCTTCACTCGCTGTGCCAGGGGCGGCCCCGGGGCCGCGACCACGCCGACCACAGCGAGTAGGCCGAGTCGTAGGCCGGAAGCTGGACGCCGTCCTTGCAAGGCCATCCGCGTCCCCCTCTGAAACCGGAGCCTCGGCCTCGCGCACCGAGAGCCGCGCACAGGGCCTCGGGCCAGCCGTCCCGGGTGTGTCTTCGCGAGCTGGGCCGGCGTCTCCTCGGTGCTCGCTTGCGCTGGTATGCGGGTATGTGTAGTATGTGCGCACAGGCTACACATACGGAGGCGTCCGGTGAACATCACTTTGTCCGCCGATCCCGAGCTCATCAGGCGGGCGCGGGAGTATGCGAAAGAGCACGGCACGACCCTCAACCAGTTGGTACGGGAGCATCTCAGGTGGCTATGCGGAGAAGCCGACCGCAAGGCTGCGGCGGAGGAGTTCCTACGGATATGCCTGGAGCACCCCGGTCGGTCGGAGCCGGGCTACAAGTTCGACCGTGACGGAATCCACGATCGGTCACAGGCATGACGTGGGTGGATGGTAGCCGCCGGTTTGTTGACACGAACATAGTCGTCTATGCCAATGACGCCGAGGACCCGGCCAAGCACCTCGTAGCCGCCCAACTGCTGGCCGAGCTGGTCAGCCAGGGCACGGGCGTGATCTCCACTCAGGTGCTCCAAGAGTACGCGGCTACGGCGTTGCGGAAGCTTCGCCAGCCCACCGACCTCGTGTACCGCCAGATCTATCAGCTCGAGTTCATGGAGACGGTGACCGTCACACCGGGGATCGTGCGGCGCGCCATCGGGCTCGCGGCTCTTCACCGCATCAGCTACTGGGACGCGTGCATTATCGCTGCGGCAGAGAGCGCAAGGTGCACGGAGATCCTCTCGGAGGACCTGAGCGCCGGCCACTACTACTCAGGCATTCGAGTCGTCAACCCGTTCGCGCCGGAGTAGCGAGTGCTCAGGCGACCTGCCGTCCCCGCGAGCGAACTGCCATTCTCGCGGGCGAGCTGCCGTTAGCCCCTACTTGACGACCGAGAGGCCGCCATCCACTACGAGGAACTGGCCGACAACCATGCTTGCTTGGTCGGAGGCGAGGAAGGCCACCGCGTTCGCGACGTCCTCGGGCGTGATGATGCGGCCGGTCGGGGTCCGGCGTCTTGCCTCCTCGATCAGCTCATCCGCGCCAGGTATCCGGCGGGCCGACCTGGTGTCCGCGATGCCGGCCAGCACTCCGTTCACGACGATGTTCCGTTCGCCGAGCTCCACCGACAGGGTCCGCGTGAGACACTCGAGCGCGGCCTTCGCGACACCCACGACACCGTAGCCGGGCAACACCCGTTGGCCGCCCTCGCTAGTTATGCTGATGATCCTGCCCCATCCGTTCTTCATGCGCGGCACAGCCCGCTGCGCGATGCTCAGCAGCGAATGGGCCGAAGCGTGCATCGTCACGTCCCAGTGATGGATCGTGGTCTCCAGCAGGTACCCCGGCACGCCGAAGGCGGCGTTGGCGACGACGATGTCGAGCGAGTCGAAGCTCTTGTCGATCTCCTCGAAGAGGCCGTCCAGGCTGTCCTCGCGCCCGACGTCGGCGCGCACGGAGATCGCGCGGCCGCGTGCGCTCAGACCGCCTTCGAGCTACGGAGGTGGTCCACGGCGTGGATGACGAACGCGGCGGGGTAGAACCGCAACGCGGTGCGCGTGGGATCGCGCCCGAGCTGCCGCGCGATGTGCTCGCGCGAGACGAAGACCTTCCGCAGCGCCCAACGCGCCGCGCGCCTCGGCCCCATCAGCTTGGACACGATCGACAACGCCCGCAGCGGTGACGCGTGCCACTCACGGATCATGCGATCGGGCGGGAGCGACGCCACCAGCGCCCGGTGGCGTCTCGGCATGCCTGTCACGAGTCGGCGCCCGGCGTCCCCAAGGGTCGGCGCAAGAAACGGCTCTGCCAGCGCTGCTGTCAGTGCGACGTACGGCATGATGCCGGGCGCCAGCTCCTCGCACCGGGCCACCACCTGTTCCCATGTCACGTGCCCGGCGTGAGGGCTCAGCAGCAGCGCCAGGTCCCTTACCCAACGCAACGGGCGCGCCGGGGACTCCTCCATGTGCGACGTGAAGTTGCTGCAGAGCTGCAGCACGCTGTCCACGGGCGACGGCACGAGGGCCTGGCGATGCAGCACCGTAACCCACCCGCCGGCCTCGGCCAGTCGCTCGAACGGCACCGGGAAGTTGGTGTAGCCGGGGTCGGGCGTGGGGGCGTAGAGTGAGTTGTGGTGGATCTCGACGGCTGGGTGGTCGCCTTTCCGCAGGTACGGCAGGTGGTGGCACTCCTCCCAGCGCTGCTCCTCGGCATAGCCGAGCTCCGTGAGCGCGGACTGCGCCTCCTCGGCGCGGTCATGAGGCACCAGTATGTCGGTGTCCCCGGCCGCGCGGTGCCACGGCCGTTCGTAGAGGGTGAGCGCCAGGGCAGAGCCCTTCAGAAGCATGTGCGGGATCCCGGCCGCACTAAGGCCGCCCACCACCTCATCCAGGTCACGCGTCCTGACCGCGTGCCACAGGATCGCGGCATCCCTCTGCGCGCGGAGTTCGGCGCGAACGGTCTCCGGGAGAGGCATGCCGTGTCTGGCGACCAGATCGGCGACGAGTGGCCCCAGTCCGTGTCGCCGTAGGTCGTCCAGCAACCCCGTCCAGGAGGCCGCCGGCAGGGCTCGCATCAGCTCGACCGCGCGTAGGTCGCGCGCCGCGGCCAGTTCGGTCAGCAGATCAAGCTGTTCCTGCGTGATGCCGGTCCTCATGCCGCCTCGTCACTGCTCGCAGATCAGCAGCGCGTCCCTATCGGCAATGTACACGAGGCCGGTGTCAACGGCAACGTCGAGCGCGGCGCCTGGGGTGTCGAGGAACACGTAGGGCGCGGGATGCTCCTCATCCTCGAGCGAGACAAGCCTGAGGCCCGGCTCTCCGGCAGCAAGGTATGCCGCCCCCGTGTCCATCAGGGCGGATGACGCGAATCCCGGCACAACCGTGGCGCCAAGCAGCACGGGCGCCGCGGCGTCGTTGAGCCCCACCACGGCGAGCCCCTGGTCGCCACAGGCGGCCAAGAGGTTGCTCCCTACACGCCTCAGCGACACCGGGGCCGCAGGCAGATCGAGTGAGCCGGTCACATCATGGCCATCGGCAAGAGATACCGTCACGAGCCGGTGCGCCGCCTGATCGCCCACGTACAGAGCCTCCGCCCCGGCCGCGATCACGTCTGCGGAGACGCCCGGTAGCGCGATGGGGTCACCCACGACCGGCGCGGAGGAAATCGACAGGTCGACCGGCCGGACCCCGTCAGCGCCACACGCGCAGTACGCCGTGCCACCCACAAGGCAGGCGTCCGTAAGGCCCGCCAGAGCCGTCGCGGCGCCGATGGTAGGTGACGCCAGTTCCGTGTTGTCGACCGATACCAGCGTCGGCTCGCCCTCTCCGTCGCCGGCGCAGACTGCGCAGCCGACCGCCTCGCCCAGCGCGACGCGAGTAACAGCGCGCTGGGTCGCGTGCGTCAAGAGCACCACGGCCGCCAGACGGTTGGAGACGTCCAGAACGGCCAGCCCTTCCTTGTACCCGACAAGCGCGTGGCGCGCGGTGCTCGCGATAGCGCGCACATCGGTCGGGCCGGCGAACGGGATGGCGATCCGTACGCTATCCTGATCAGTGACTTCCACGGAGCACACGCCCGCCGGACCCCCTGCAACGCACGCGGTGCTGCCGCCGGCATGGACCCGCAGGGCGCGAGGCGGCGTGCACCTGCCGACAACCGCCGGCGCGAGTGGGTCGGATACATTGACCAAGTCCACGTGCGCTCCGCTGGGTCCGTCGCGTGACACGAAGAGCAGCCCTCCGACCAGCGAGACCGAGGTGCCGTCCTCGACCGGCAGCTCGGCGAGCTCCTCGATGCGCGCAGGCACGGCCGCGTTGAGGATGACCAGTCCCCGATCACTCACCAGCGCGTAGACGAGCGTGCCGCCAACGCATAGGTCCGCGACGCCGCCCTGCTCCGACACGGTCGCGGTGCCCAGCAGCCTCGGCGTCAGGCCTTCGGTGTCCGCGACTATCACCTTGCCCTCGTCCGTCCCGACGTAAGCCCTGGTGCCCTGTGCCGACATGTCCAGACATGTGGCCCTCGCGGCGGGCACGCCACCGGTGAGCAGCGGGTTCTGCGTGTCGGCGATGTCGAGCACGCGGAGCCCGTAGTTCTCGTCGGCCAGGAACGCGCGCTGCTCCACCACGGCCACGTCGACCAGCCTCTGGCCGGAGCCGAGGTAGGTGCTCACCAGGCGTGGCGAGGCGGGGTTGCTGACCGTGAGGAGGTGGAGGCCGGATGTCCCCGCTGCCACGTAGACCCACGGGTCGGCGTAGAACACTCTGCATGGCCCGTCCATCCAAGCCGCGACATGGGCGGCTTCGGCCCATCCGTCGGGGCCGGGCGCGTACGCCACGATGCCGTAGCCCGTGCTCGCGACGACGTGATCCTCGACGGGGACTGCATCCAACACACCGCTCCAGAAGAGCGACGACACCAGCGAAGGCACCCCGGGCAGCCCGCCTCCCTCGCCGCCGCCGTCACCGTCGCCCGGCGGGATGAACTGGTCGCCCCCGTCGGTGGTGCTGTGCGGCGCGCAGCCGGCCAGCATCGCGACACCCGCGATCACCGCAACCCAGCCGAGACGCACGCCGGCCACCTCCGAACACAGACACGTACACAGACAACGGGCTTCAGCCCGTTGGTGCAGACGCAATGGGCTGAAGCCCATTGCCTACTCGCGATGGCACAGGCTACTGCTTCGTGAGCCGGATCTCCTGGTCCTCACCCGGCGGCTTGATGAAGAGTGTGCGGTAGTTATCAGCGAACCTGTACTTTACGTCGTCTTCGTCCTCGCCCATCGCCGCCACATAGAGCGTCTGGCCGGCCAGCCTCCATTTGAGCGACATCGACTCGCCCATCCCCACGACGTTGATGCGACCCGTGCCCCCGGGGTTGAAGGTGATCTCCATCGTCTGCCCGTCTTGGCTGCCACGCCAGCGCCCGTAGAACCGCTCCTGCGTCGTGGGCTCGGCGGGCGAGGCATGGTCACTCTCGACGACCTCCTCGGAGCCGGCCTTCGTCGATGGCGGCGCGGAACCGCCGTCGGTGGGTCTCCCTTCCCCGATGGCGAGCACCCACTGCCGCCCGCCACGCTCGAGGACGGCACCCCTCAGAGTGACGTAGCGCACGGTGTAGCCGAACACGACGTCTCCCACCTGGGCCCAGCGGGTCGCTCCGGTGGACTTGTCAACGATCAGCACTGTGAGGACCCCGTCCCGACCGACTATCGCCGTGATGTAGACGTTTGGCAGGGACCCGTCTTCCGACCCGGGCAGCGCGTCGGGCGGGACTAGGGTCGCTCCGGGACTGCCCGGTGGCCCCACGCTGCGGCTGCCCACAGCCGATGGGGAGGGTGTGGCCATGCCGGCTATCCCGCGGTCTGTGACCGGGCCGCGCATCGGTGCCGGTTCGGAGGAGCCGGGAGTTACTCGCCCCGCCCGGAAAGCTGCGGGGTCGGCGATCATGGGTTGCACGGGATCGAGGCCGGGTCCGCCGGAGACCGTGCCGGCGATCGGCGGTGGGCCTAGGTCGGCACCAAGGTTGACGGGCCCCTGGGGCTTGCGCCCACAGCCACCGACCATGAGCGTGGCCGAGAGAAGCAGCAGGGCCGTCGATCTGTGCATGGTCGCGCCCCCTCGTCACGGCAGGAGCCCGAAGCCGCCGCCGGGCACATTATACCGCACGGCAACGCTTGTGGCGTAGGCGCTAGGTCGCCTTAGCGGGCGCATTCGGAGAGGCGCCTCATGTGACATGAGACCGTGACCGGAGCGTTGTTACCCCTCCTATCCCTCCTCGCAGGTGCGGCGCCCGCGTCGGTCAGCATGCGAATGAGAGCGGCACCTCCAGGCTCGTGCATTGATCGATGGGCAGGTGCGCTGTCACTTGCCCGTGCTGTGATCGCTCGATCACCATGCGGCGAGTCCAGTCGAACGTAACGCCGTGGTGCTCATACCATGAGTCGCATATGTTGTATATGGCAATGGGAAGGGCTCCTATGACTCTCAGGTACTTCCCCGACGGGATCGCACAGACATCGTCGCCGTCTTGGTCGGTGTAACTCCCGCACATGGCCGATCCGGCGGGGTAGAACATCCCCTGTTCCTCGTGCATGTCAAGCAGAAACACGCTGTCCGCTTCGTCGTCAGTATGCTCCGATGTCGGCATATACTCCCCTCGTACCTTGCGTTCCGGCAGGGCAACAACCTCTATGTCATAGTCGCCTGCGCCTTGCGGTGCGGCCTCCACCTCGGCAAGCGGGACGCCAGACACCGCCTCGTTGAGGTACCTCTCCAGGAACGACACGGGCAGGTCCGCAAGAAGCTTGAGATAGACGGCGACCTTGGGCTCGTTTGACGCGATCAGCCTGACCCAGTGGGCTATGCGTTTCCGTCTTTCGGGATCCATGAAGTCGACGATGTCCTCGTCGCGCGCACCATAGCTCTCGTCACCTAGTGAACGGAAGATGTTCCAGCAGAGATCATGCGTAAAGCCGAACAGACCGCAGATGCACCGCATCAGGATTCTCTGCCGTTCCGTTTGCTCACCAAAATGGCCATTGGCGAGATCAAACCCCCAGCACAATTCCGCACGGGTCGAAGCATGGTGATCAGCATAGCTTGCAGTAAGCCGGTACAGGTGTTCGACCTCTCCTCGGCTCAGCGAGCCGAAGTAGCGATCATCCTCGAGGTTCGAAACCAATGCGTCATCGTACTTGCCGCTCTGCATCCTATCGATGATCCGGCTCATGCGCGCAAACACATCTGTGTCATGAACTGTCGGCGCTGTTTCCCCACCAACGATGACGATACGCTCCGTTTGCTCGTGCCACTTGGTGACAACGAACAGCTCGTTCTCCAGGTGCTGATCGACTTCTAGAACACGAGGTCTGTTGACTCTGGCGCCGTCATATCCATACAGCCGACCGGTGGTGTCAAAGCCTGTGACGATGCACCAGCCCTTCAGGGTCTCCATGAGAACGGGGATGTTCCGGTTGATGGAGGATGCGATGCGCTCATGCAGGACGGTCTTGCCGGCGCTTCCTCTGATCTCCTGATAGGGGAGGCCCGCATAGCGCATACTACAGTCTATGTAGTCATCCAGCCCGACGGCTTTGATGCAGTCATCGGCGGAGTAACCCACGAGACGGTTGTCACCAGTCAATGAGTTGATCCCGGCAACCACGGCGAACTTGCTGAAGTGCTTGGAATGCTCGTCGGCAGGAATTCGCTTCATGGCCACCTGCAGTGATGTGAAGCAGGCAACGAAATCGCTCGATTCGCACCCGATAGGATGGGCCGGAATGCCTTCGATCAGCTTACTGGCGACGAGGTCGCGGTCCATCGTGATTGCTCCTATCTGGGATTCGCCCTATTCAGACTGGATGCCACGATCGTGGGGCGAACAGCCAACCATTCCCTGCGCCACTTCGCCGAACCGGGCTCGCGCCCGTCGCGTCGGCAGGACCCCGCTGCCGCCGCCGCGCACATCATACGCCACTGGCGTACTGTGGCGCAGACCGACCTACGGAGGCGAGCTCCATGAGACATGAGATCGCTGTGGCCGCGCTGCTACCTCTCTTTGCCGTGCTGGCCGTGAAGGCCTCCGGTCAGGGCCTTGACCTCGTGAGCGTACGTGACCACGGCGCGGTGGGCGACGGCAGGGCGGATGATACGCAGGCGTTCCTGGACACAGTGGCGGACGCGAAGTCCAGCGGGCGCCACGTCTACGTGCCCAGGGGACGCTATCGCATCGGACGCCCTATCGAGCTCGATGACGTGGGCCTGACCGGGCCGCCCGTCGGGGCCTGGCCCGCGGACCTGGATGCGCTCCCGGTCATCGTCCCCACCCACCGCGACGGCCCCGCGGTGCGCCTGCTCGCCGGCGGCTCGTTGCGTGGGGTGGACATCACCTACGAGCCAGATCCGCCCGTCGAGAGCGGCCCGCCGGCGGTGCTGGTGAGCGGGGTCGGAGCCTATGTGAGCAACTGCAAGATCATGTACGCTTGGGATGGGATCATCGCTGACGGCTCCTCGAACATCGGCAGGCTCAATATCGAGAACGTGTTCATGGTCGCCATTCAGAACGTGGGAGTGCGGGTCACCGGCACCTGGGACGTGCCGGCACTAAGGAACATCGAGGTGTGGAACAACGGTCCCACGCCTCGCCCGCTAGCCGAGGGCATCGGGTTCCTGCTTGGCAAGAACGACCTGATCCGAGTCACCGACTGCTTCGCGTTCGCGATGCGCTACGGGTTCCTCATCACGGACAAGATCGAGGGCTGTGAGATCGAGGGAGGAACGTGGGGCATCCTCACCGGCTGTTCGACGGACTTCTGCGGCACCGGGGTCGAGGTCAGGGGCGACAACACCGTCTCGATCAGCGGCGGAACCTTCTGGGACCACGCGGAGAGTCTGGTCGTCACGGGCGGCCAGAGCCGGGTTCGCGTCTCCTGTGCTGAGCTGAAGTCGAACGGCGCCCCGGCGGTCGTCATCCGAGGCTGCGACCACACGGTTCTGACGGGCTGCAGCATCATCCGCAACATGGAGGGCTTCGACGCGCCGGCGGTTGTGTTCGACGGCGGGCGCCTCGTAATGCAAGGGAACGTTATCGACGCGCTCACCACGGGCATCGCGGTCGGCCCGGAAGCGGTCAGCGGCGCCATCACAGGCAACCTGATCCGGGCGCCGGAGGGCAAGGCGATCACAGGCGAGGGCCAAGGCAAGCCCGGACTGCTCGTGGACGGGAATCAGGTCGAGGTGCGTCCTACCGCCTGACGTAGAGCCTTCGCGCCGGGCGTATGGAGCCCCGAGGTATAATGGCATCCTGCAGGCGAGGCGGTACCTGCACGGACGCCGTAGCGTGAGGTCTG
>Ga0315280_10007648_pt1 | contig 14420 bp, 17 predicted proteins | sample YL17G06_40_MG_FD_203697 | JGI IMG/M metagenome (GOLD analysis project Ga0315280, IMG submission 203697) | Sediment microbial communities from Yellowstone Lake, YNP, Wyoming, USA - YL17G06_40 | ecosystem: Environmental > Aquatic > Freshwater > Lake > Sediment | place: USA: Wyoming | collected...
ATTGTTTTGATTGCGGCCGGGGAGCGCCAAACGCGGCGGCGTGAGCTCAATCCCCGTGCTTGATCCAGGCCACGTTGAAGCGGGCGTGCTTGATGGACATGCGCGCTGAGCCTTCCGGCAGGTGGTTCAGGAAATAGCTATAGGAGACGTGCAGGCTGCCGTCGCGCGCCTGGATCAGGGAGGGGTAGTGGAACGAGCCCGCTCCCTCGGAGCGCCGGTCCAGTTCCAGGTGGCGCTTCCATTTCCAGGTGGCGCCCTCGTCGTCAGAGAGGGCCACGGCCAGGGAGTGCCGGCCTGTTTCGGTGTCGTTGTAAGCCATGATCCACAGCCCGCCGGCGAGCCGGATGACCTCCAGACTGGAGCCGGGATTGGGAATGGCGGTGTCGGTCACCGGGGACCAGCTCATCCCGTTGTCCGGCGAGGCGCTCAGCATCACCCGCTTGGGCGGCGGACCATTGTCGCGCATGTAGGCCACCAGCGTGCCGTCGCCCCGGCGCACCACGCTGGGCTGCACCGCGCCGTGGCCGACCAGCGGCTGGCTGGTGGTCCAGGTGGCGCCCCGGTCGTCAGTGATGGCCATCAGCGAGAAATCGTAGCCGTCGGAGTACAGCGGCGCCAGGATGCGCCCGCCGGGCAACTCCAGCGGGTGGGTGCGCGGCATCCAGCCCAGCCGGGAAAAGTACTTGTCGCCGGCGCGGCGCAGAATCTCTTTCAGATAGACGGCTTCCTTGCTTTGCGGCGGCAGCCGGGAGAGCTCCGGCTCGATCACTGCCTGCACCTGGGCCTGGAAGTTCTGGGGGATGAAAAGCAGGTTGTCGCTCACGTCCCAGTGCGGCGGAGCGCCGGGCTTCTGGTAGCGGGAGGCAATCCGGTACTTCAGCAGGGCGGTGTGCCACTCATTGGCCAGGATCACCGGCCACAGCAACCACAGCCGGCGCTGGGAGTCCACAAACATAGTGGGATTGGCGTCGGGAAAGCCCGGCGTGTCGGCCAGGGTGAAGCGGGGGCCCCAGTGGTTGCTGCCGCGCCCCAGGCGCGCCGCCTCGATTTTGACGTCGTCGGCAGTGCGTTCGCCCGAGCCGTGATACCAGCAAACCATCAGGTCGCCGTTGGGCAACTCGACGATCGAGGAGGAGTGGTTGTGCCAGTGCTCCAGCGGGAACACCAGCTCGGCGGAGTGGAAGGGCTGTTCGGCCGCCCGGAGGGGAGCGGCCAGACTCACCAGCAGCGACAGAAAAACGATGCGGCACATTGGGAGGAACCTGGAGCTGGCGGAGGGATTTGAACCCCCGACCCTCTGATTACAAATCAGATGCTCTACCGGCTGAGCTACGCCAGCCAGACCAAATCGCTGCCGGAAACCAGGGCCTGGAGCGGGAGACGGGAATCGAACCCGCAACCAACAGCTTGGAAGGCTGTGACTCTACCATTGAGTTACTCCCGCTCGCGCTCACAGATGCACTCTACGGCTGCCGGTCCCTTCTCATTGTAGGGGAAGGGGGGGGGCAGGGTCAACGCGCGGAACCGGGGTTTGGGGCCCGAAGGCTCGAAAACCCCCCAAAACCCCCGGTTGACAACAACCAGCCGGTCCGGTATTATTCCTGAAGTACTGATCTATCAATGATTTGTACAGGACGGGTCGCGGTGTTGGGTGATGGTCTCGCTCCCAGGGTTCAGGTTTTTGAGGTTCCTCGGCGTGCCGGGATCGCTGTCCGCACCGCGGAGTTAGGCTTGCGGCTCGCCGGCGCGCGGGCGCGGTAGATCGGTCAACCCGGAGACTCGGCCATGGCCAGCAACCAGAATGACGCGCAACTCAAGACCCCGGGCGCCCCAGGCGAGGAAGACTACGGGCACCTGCTTGAGGACTACAGTCATTTTGCGCCGCCGTCAGAAGGAGAGCTTTTAGAAGGCCGGGTGCTCAAGGTCACCGACAAGGAGGTGATCGTCGATTTCGGGTACAAGTCGGAGGGCTTGGTTCCGATCGAGCAGTTCACGCAGCCAGACGGCCAGGTGCTGGTGCACCCCGGAGATGTGATTGACGTGATGGTGGACCGGCATGGGCCGGAGCCGGAAGGCTATATCCTGCTGTCGCACGAGAGGGCCAGCCGCCTGCGGGCGTGGGACAACCTGGAGAAAGCGCACCGGGAGCAGCTATTGGTCTACGGGCGGGTGCTGGGGCGGGTCAAGGGGGGCTTGTCAGTGGACGTAGGGGTGAAAGCCTTCATGCCCAGTTCCCAGGCCGACGTGCGGCCGGTACATAACCTGGATTCCTACATCGACCAGGACATTCCGGTGAAGATCGTGAAGCTGAACCGGCGGCGGGGCAACGTGGTGGTGTCGCGCAAGCTGGCCATCGAAGACGAGCAGACGGCGCGCAAGATGGCCACCCTGGGAATGCTTCAGGAGGGTTCGATTGTGACCGGGGTGGTGAAGAACCTCACCGAGTACGGAGCCTTCGTGGACCTGGGGGGCATCGACGGGCTGCTGCACGTCAGCGACATGTCGTACGGGCGCATCAACCATCCTTCCGAGGTGGTGAATGTGGGCGATGAGGTCACGGTCAAGGTGCTGAAGTTTGACCGCGAGAAAGAGCGCGTCTCGCTGGGGCTGAAAGAACTGGCGCCCGACCCGTGGGGGAGCGTGGCCCAGCGCTACCCGATGGGCAGCCGGGTGCTGGGGCGGGTGGTCAGCGTGACCGACTACGGGGCCTTTGTAGAGCTGGAGCCGGGCATCGAAGCCCTGATCCACATCTCCGAGATGACCTGGTCGCGGCGCATGAAGCACCCCTCCAAGGTGGTGAAGCCCGGGGACCAGGTGGAAGCGGTGGTGCTGGCGGTGCAGTCCAAGGAGCGGCGCATTTCTCTGGGCATCAAGCAGTTGGAGCCGGACCCCTGGACCACGGTGGAATCGCGCTACAGCGTGGGCTCGGTGGTGGAAGGACGGGTGCGCAAGCTGACGGATTTCGGGGCCTTTGTGGAAGTCGAGGAAGGCATCGACGGGCTGGTCCACGTCTCCGACATTTCCTGGACCAAGCGCATCAAACACCCCTCCGAGCTTTTGAAGAAGGGCCAGGTCGTGCAGGCCGTGGTGCTGCACATCAACGCCGCCACGCGCAGGCTCTCGCTGGGCATCAAGCAGCTCCAGCCGGACGCCTGGGAGATGTTCTTCCGCACCCACCAGATAGGGGACGTGGTGCGCGGCAAGGTGTGCCGGGCCGCCAATTTCGGGGTTTTCGTCGAGCTGGCCGAAGGGGTGGAAGGACTGTGTCATAATTCCGAAATCCCGGTTGCGGCCGGGGAGCGGAAAAAGGACGCGCCGCTGCTGGAACTGGGCCGGGAGTATGAATTCAAGATCGTCAAGATGAGCGAAGCGGAGAAGAAAATCGGCCTGAGCATACGGGCCCTGGGCGACGATGAGGAACGGACGCGCCTGGAGGAATACCAGCGGCGGGCGGCGGCCGCGACGCTGACCATCGAAGAGGTGGTGCATTTGAAAGGGAAGGGAGAATCCTAAGCAAGGGCTGCGCCCTTGATCCGGACGGATGGGAGTCAGGATTCAGGATATGGGAGCGGGCGGGGCTACCCGTCTTGCCGAAACGGTTAGAATCCAGGATGCCCGCCAGGTCCACGGAGGGGTTGAACGCGCAAGGAGAGAACAGAGATGACCAAAGCCGAACTGATTGAGGAAGTCTCACGGGTTGTGGAAATGAGCCGCAAGGACTCGGAAGTGATTGTCGAGACCATCTTCGACAGCATCGTGCGCGCCCTGCGCTCGGGCGAGAAGATCGAGATTCGAGGTTTCGGGAGTTTTCGCACGCGCCAGCGACAGTCCCGCATCGGCCGCAACCCCAAGACCGGAACGCGCGTGGAGGTGCCGGCCAAGCGCATACCCTTCTTCAAGCCCAGCAAGGAACTCAAGGACCTGGTGAACGGCCCTGGGGAGGCTGCGCCGGCCGGAGCCGCGCCGGCGATCTAGGATGGACTATCTGTGGAGCCCGTGGCGGTATCACTACGTCAGCACCCCCGCGCCCACCGATCAGTGCATCTTCTGCCAGAAGTGGGCTGAGCAGAAGGACCAGGAGAACTACATCCTGCACCGTGGGGAGCGCAGTTTTGCGCTGCTGAACCTGTACCCTTACACCACCGGGCACCTGATGATCGCGCCCTACCGGCACGTGGCCACGCTGGTGGAGGCGGAGGAAGAAACGCTGGCCGAGATGATGCGCCTGACCCGGCTGGCGGAGAAACACCTGCGCGCCATCTACCGGCCGGGCGGGGTGAACGTGGGGATCAACATCGGGGAGTGCGCCGGCGCGGGCGTGGCCGGGCACCTGCACATCCACGTGTTGCCGCGCTGGCCGGCCGACGCCAGCTTCATGACCACTATCGGGGAGACCCGGGTTCTGCCGGAGGATCTGGCGACCACCTGGGCCAAACTGGCGCAGGCGTTTCGAACTTGACCGCTTGCTCACGCGCGCGGCTCCGAAGTCCCTGCGGAGCCGCGACCGTGAGGGAGCGGAGCGAAGTATCATGAGGACATGAGCAGCGCATCACCGCTTCCGCCCGATACCGGCCTCACCCAAACGGTGATGAAGCTGGAGGGCGAATTCCTGCTTCAGAACTACAGCCGCTTTCCGCTGGTGGTGCAGCGCGGCAAGGGCTGTTACGTGTACGACGCGGCAGGAAAGCGTTACCTGGACCTGATCGCCGGCATCGGCGTGAACGCCCTAGGGCACGCGCATCCGCGCATCTTGAGCGTGATTCGCGAGCAGGCCGGTCTTCTGATCCACTGTTCCAATCTGTACTACCACGAGTACCAGGGTCCGCTGGCCAAACGGCTGACCCAGATGAGCGGGCTCCAGCGCAGCTTCTTCTGCAATTCCGGGACCGAGGCCATGGAGGGCGCCCTGAAGATGATCCGGGCGCATGGCGGCAAGATCAGCCCGGAAAAACACCAGATCATTTCGCTGGACAATTCCTTTCACGGGCGCACGCTGGGGGCGCTGTCGGTGACCGGCCAGGAGAAGTACCGCCGGGATTTCGAACCCTTGCTGGCGGGGGTGCAATTCATCCCGCCCAACGATGCGGAGGCGCTCGAGCAGGCAGTCTCGGAGCAGACTGCCGGGATCGTGCTGGAGTGGATCCAGGGCGAGGGGGGAATCTATCCGCTGCACGTAGACTACGCGCGCAAGGCCCGGGAACTGGCCGACCGTTACAACGCCCTGCTGGTCTTCGATGAGATCCAGTGCGGGGTGGGCCGGCCGGGACGGTACTTCGCCTATCAACTGGCTGAGCCGGTGATCCTGCCGGACATCATGGCGGCCGCCAAGCCCCTGGCCTGCGGCCTGCCGCTGGGGGTCATCGTGGCCAACGAGAAGGCTGCCGCCGCCATCGGCCCGGGCATGCACGGCAGCACCTTCGGCGGGGGCGCGCTGGCTTGCCGCGTGGCGCTGGAGTTCCTGGACCTCCTGGACGGTCTGCTGCCTTCGATCTACCGGCTGGGCGGGGATTTCCGCATGCAGCTTTCCGAGATGATGCGCCACCACGGCTTCATCAAAGAGGTCCGCGGCTTCGGTCTGATGATCGGGGTGGAGCTGGATATTCCGGGCAAACAGATCGTTCAGGAGGCCCTCGAGGAGGGGCTGCTGATCAACTGCACCCACGAAACCGTGCTGCGCTTCCTGCCGCCCTACATCATCAGCGAGCAGGAGATCGACCGGGCGGTGAAAATCCTGGCCAAGCTGTTCAAGAAGGTGAAATACCCGCCGGCCTGAGGATCAAAGCAGGTCTTCCCGGTTCTGCCGCTCGAGGAGCTTGAGCAGGTCGCCGACCTGCTGGGCGCGGGCGCGGTCGGCGACCAGCAGGGCGTCCGGGGTGTCGACCACGATCAGGTTGTCGACCCCCAGCAGGGCCACCAGCTTGCCTTCGGCGTCCACGTAATTGCCGCGGCTGGCCTGGGCCACCAGCTTCGCGCGCGCCACGTTGCCCTGCGGATCATGAGGCAGCAGCTCATAGACCGCGTTCCAACTGCCGACGTCATTCCACTGGATGTCGTCGGCGGCCACGCCCACCACGGATTCGGCCTTCTCCAGCACCGCGTAATCTACGGAGATGTTCTCGCACCGCGGGAAGACCTCTGCCAGGGCGCGGAAAAACCGGCGGTGCGTGAAAGGCGGCAGGGCAGCCAGCAGCGTGGCGGTCTTGGGCAGGTGCCTGCGCAGAGCCTCCAGAAAAACATCGGCGCGCCAGAAGAACATTCCGGAGTTCCAATAGAACCGCCCGGCAGCGATGAACTGCTCGGCGGTCTGGCGGTCCGGCTTCTCGCGGAAGCGCAGCACGGGCCAGGCTTTCAAGGCGCCCGGCCGGACGCCTTCCGGGAATTCGAGGTAGCCGTAACCCGTCTCCGGCCAGCGCGGTTGAATCCCCAGCACCACGATCTGGCCGCGTTCGGCGGCCCAGAACGCGGGCCGCAGCAAGCGCCGGTAGCGGGCCGGCTTGCCGATCACCTGGTCGGAAGGGAACACGCCCATGACCGCATCCGGGTCGATGGAGTTCAGGATATGCGCGGCCAGGGCGATGCAGGGGGTGGTGTTTCGCCCGACCGGCTCGGCCAGGATCTGGCGCCGGGGAATCTCCGGCAACTGCCGGATGATCTCCGCCCGCAGGTAGTCGTTGGTGAGCACCCAGATCCGCTCAGACGGCAGCAGCGGGCGCAGCCGGTCCACGGTCTGCTGGATCAGGGACCGCTCGCCCAGCACCTTCAAAAGCTGCTTGGCATGCCGGCGCCGGCTGCGCGGCCAGAAGCGCGTGCCTCTTCCCCCAGCCATGATCAGCCCGTAATCGTGTGACTTGGGCATGCCTCAGTGTATGGGGTAGCCGTGCACCAGCTTGAACGTCCGGCCCCAGCGAGTCTTGGTGAAGAAGTGCTGGGCCAGATCGAAGAGGTGTTCCGGGGCGAAGGGGTTCGGATTGGCCAGTTGCTCCGTGGGGGCGTCGTAAGACCAGTAGATGATCACCGGTTTGCCCACAATGTTCTCGCGCGGCACGAAGCCCCAGTAGCGGCAGTCCAGCGAGTCGTCGCGGTTGTCGCCCATGGCGAAGTAGTTGTCCGGCGGCACCACCAGTTCCCCGTTGACCACGTGCTTTTCCAGCATCTCGCGAGCCCGCTCGTGAACCCCTGGATTGGGCAGGCCGGGGAAATTGTCGCGGTACGGGTCGATCGAGGAGCTGAGGTGCTGCTTGTAGGGTTCCTCCAGCGGCTTGCCGTTGAGATAGACCTGCTTGTTGACGATGCGGATGCGGTCGCCCGGCAGAGCGATGGCCCGCTTGACGTAGTTCAGGGTGATGTCCAGGGGCCAGCGGAACACGATGATGTCGCCGCGCTGGACCCCTCCGTAGGGCAGCAAGTAGCGGCTCAGCGGGCCGCTGGGGGCGTAGGCCAGCTTGTCCACCAGCAGGTGGTCGCCGATCAGCACCGTGCTGGTCATCGAGCCGGTGGGTACCACGAAAGCCTGCAACAGGGTGCTGGTGGCGAACAGCAGCAGCAGGATGGTCACGGTCCATTCCGAGATGGTGTTGCGGAGGGGCGGGGCTTTTTGGGGCGGGGGTGGCGCCACGGCCGGCGGCGGCGGAGTGGCGGCCCGTTTACGCGCTTTCTTGCTCCCCATGGTTCGCTTTCTACTTGCCGGGCTGGGCGCGGATCAGCATGAAGGTGCGGCGCCAGCGGGTCTTGGTGAAGAAGTTCTGCATGAGGTCCATCAGGTGGTCCAGACCGATGGTGGGATTGGCCAGCCGCTCGGTGGGCGCGTCGTAGGACCAGTAGATGATCAGCGGTTTGCCGATGATGTTCTCGCGCGGCACGAAGCCCCAGTAGCGGCAGTCCCAGGAGGAGTCCCGGTTATCCCCCATTGCGAAGTAGTGGTTGGGCGGCACCACCAACTCCCCATTCACGACGTCCTTTTCGAGCATATCCAGGCCGGGTTTGGGCATCGGCAGATTGGGCGCCCCGGGGAAGTTATCGCGGTAGGAATCAAAGTAGTCGGTTTTGTGATAGGTGTAGGGCTCGATCAGTTTCACCCCGTTGCGGTAGACCTGCTTGTTCTCGATGCGGATGCGGTCGCCGGGCAGCCCGATGGCCCGCTTGACGAAGGTCTGGGTAATGTCGACGGGATAGCGGAACACGATGATGTCGCCATGCTGGATGGAGTAGTAGGGCAGCAGGTGCTTGCTGAGCGGGCCGGCCGGAGCATAAGACAGCTTGTCAACCAGCAGGTGATCGCCGATCAACAGGGTATCCTCCATCGAACCGGTGGGAATCACGAAGGCCTGCACCAGGGTGGTGGTTCCGAACAGCAGGAACAGGATGGTGACGGTCCATTCGGCGATCACGCCCCGGGGCGGCTCGCTCTTGCCGGGGGCGTCCGGCTGAGGCGCCTCTTCCACAACCTTGGGTTCCGCTCCGTCGACGACATTCTCCATAAAAACCGCTGTCTCCTATTCTAACGAAAGAACCGCCGCAGAAAAGCCAGCAACTCGGAGAGGGCGATGCCCAGGTTGATGAGGCCCAGGCCGCTGACTGCGCCGCGGAGGTAGAGGTTGTTCCACAACCCAGACCAAGGCGGGGTCAATGCGGCAAAGAAATTTCGCTCCCACAACTCCAGCCAGGGAATCAGAAGCAGGAACATCCCCAGCTCCAAGCACACGAAGATGTAAGCCAGCGCGGCGATTCTGCTGCGCCAGCCATAGTGGGAAGTCTGCTCGGGCGCCTGTTCGTCTACTGGCATGCCGGCTCCTGGGGCTCCCAATGGAATTGGAGCTGCTGGCGCGCGGGGCAAGCGGCGCGCACCGGCTCGAAGCTGAAGCGGTGATGCCGGGTGGGACCGAACTGCCGGAGCGCCCGCAGGTGTTCGGGGGTCCCATAGCCCTTGTGCCGGGCCAGCCCGTATAGCGGATAAACCTGGTCCCATTGGCGCATGGCGGCGTCGCGGCCCACTTTGGCGAGGATGGAAGCTGCCGCGATGGCCTGGCACCTGGCGTCGCCGTGGACGATAGGCCGCTGGGGCAGGGGCAGGTCCACGGTGACCGCGTCCAGGAGCAGGAAGTCGGCGGGAGGGTCGAGCTGTTCAATGGCTCGTTTCATGGCCAGCCGGGAGGCCTGAAGGATGTTGATCCGGTCGATCAGGAAGGCCTCGACGGAGGCCACCGAGAAGGCCGTGGCGCGTTCCCGGATCAGTGCGGCCAGTTCTTCGCGGCGCTGGGGCTCGAGCAGTTTGCTGTCGTTGAGGCCGCGAATGGGGCGCTGGGGGCTGAGGATGACGGCCGCGGCGAAGACCGGGCCGAACAGGGAGCCCCGGCCCGCTTCGTCGACACCCGCGACCCAGCGGTAGCCCGCTTGGCGGAACTGGCGCTCCAGCCTGCCCTCGCACCGGAAGATGGCCTGCAAGTTACTCGCGCTCTTTGAGACGGGCGGCTTTCCCCTTCAGGCCGCGCAGGTAATACAGCTTGGCCCGGCGCACGCGGCCGGTCCGCACCACTTCGATGTGATCCACCACCGGCGCGTGGATCGGGAAAATGCGCTCGACGCCGTGGCCGAAACTGACCTTGCGCACGGTGATGGACTCACCCAAGCCGGTGTTCTTGCGCGCGATCACGGTGCCCTCAAAAGCCTGCAAGCGTTCCTTGTCGGCTTCCTTGATTTTCACGTGCACCCGCACCGTATCGCCGGGGCGGAATTCCGGGACCTTGTCGCGCTTGTTCTTGTTAATGAACTTCATCAATAGCGGATAACTCATGACTGTGCTTCCTTGCCAACCAAGTTCTGTTCCTGCGGAGCGGGCGCGAGCCTGTCTGCGGGGCAGGCTTCTGCCTGTCTGGCGCGCAGATCCGGGCGCAGGCGGCGGGTTTTCTCCAGGGCGGCCTGCCGGCGCCAGAGGCGGATCTGCTCATGGTGGCCGCTGAGCAGCGTCTCGGGCACCGTCCAGCCGCGGAAATCTGCGGGCCGGGTGTACTGCGGGCAGTCCAGCGCGAGCAGCCCGTCCTCCAGCCCGCTAAAGGACTCCTGAAGCGCCGAAGCGGCGTTGCCCAACACGCCCGGAAGCAGCCGGGCCACCGCGTCGATGAGGACCGCGGCGGCCAGTTCCCCACCGCTCAATACATAATCGCCGATGGAGATCTCTTCGTCCGCCAGATGCTCGGCCACGCGCTCATCCACTCCTTCGTAGCGCCCGCAAATCAGAAGCAACTCGGAGGCCAGAGCCAGGCGCCGGGCGGCGGCCTGATCGAACAGCCGGCCCTGGGCAGACAGCAGAACCACCCGCTGTCCGGGCTGGCGTTCTCTCCAGATGGACTCCACCGCCAGGAAGACGGGCTCCGGCTTCAACAGCATGCCTTCCCCGCCGCCGAAGGGCCGGTCATCCACCGTCTTGTGGCGGTCGAAGGTCCAATCCCGCAAGTTGTGAATGCGGATGCGCAGGGCGCCCGCTTCCAGGGCCCGCGCCACCACACCGTGCTCGAACGGTCCCCGGAAGAACTCCGGAAAGATAGTGAGCAGGTGAAAAATCATGAACTCAAATCCTTCAAGCCTTCCGGCAAATCCACCCTGATCGACCGGCCCGGCACATCGATGTCGACACAAATCGAGCGGGCAAAGGGAACCAGCATCTGCCCGCCGTCCGGCCGTTCGACCTCCAGCAGGCCGGGGCCGCCGGAATCCTGCCACCCGGTCACGACTCCCAGCCGTTCGCCGGTGAGCCGGTCCACCACCTGGCAGCCAGCCAGGTCGGAGTGGTAGTACTCGCCGGGCGGAAGCGGGGCTCGATCGGCCAGCGGGACGCACACCTCCGCACCTGCCAGGGGCTGGGCCTGGGAGATCGAATCCACGCCCTGGAACTTGAACAGCAGGCCGCCTCGATGCTCCCGGACAGACTCGAGCTGGAAGGGCCTGGGCGAGCCGTCCGGGCCGAGAAGATGCACCTGACCGAGGAGCCCGAAGCGCTCCGGACGGCTGGTCAACGAGAGGGCCCACAGTTCCCCGCGGTTACCCCAAGTTCCCTTCAGTACCGCCAGAGCGACCCATCCCTGGTCCGCCTGAGCATCCCGCGCCGGATCCAGAGGCTACTCCAGAATCTCCAGCGTGAAACGCCGATTCAGCTTCATCCCGGCGGCGCCCAAGATCGTCCGAATGGAGCGTGCGGTCCGTCCCTGTTTGCCAATGACCTTGCCCAGGTCACTGGGAGCCACGCGGAGCTCCAATACGGTGACCTGCTCTCCCTCGACCTCGCGCACGACGACTTGGTCCGGGATGTCGACCAGAGCCTGCGCAATATCTTCCACTAACTCTTTCATTCCTGACATCCCTCCGCCTCCTATGGCCTCGATTTTAACACTCTCGCGATCCGCAGCGCTTCGGCCGGGGCTCAGGCAGCCGGTTCCGACACCGGCGCAGGGTGTTTCTCGAGCAGACGAGAGACCGTTGCCGAGGGCTTGGCGCCCACTTTCAACCAATGGGCGATGCGCTCGTGCTCAAGGTGCACCGTGGCCGGGTTCTTGACCGGATTGTAGTAGCCCACTACCTCCAGGGCGCGGCCGTCCCGGGCTTTCTGCTTCTCGATCACCACCACGCGGTAGGAGGGCTTCTTCTTCGCGCCGAATCGCGCCAACCGAATCATCAACATAATCTGTGTTTCACTCCTGATGTTGTTACAGGCGGTGTTCGAGGAGATTGGGCAGCTTGAGCTTGCCCAGTTTCCTCCCCAGAAAACCGCCCGAGAAACTCTTCATCATCTTACGCATTTGCGAATACTGCTTGAGCAACTGGTTGACTTCCTGCACGGTGGTCCCGCTGCCGCGGGCGATGCGGCGGCGGCGGGAGCCGTTGATGAGCATGTGATTGCCCCGCTCCTTGGGGGTCATGGAATCAATGATGGCCACCACGCGGGTGATTTCCTTCTCGTCCACTTTGACGTTTTTCAGGTCTTTCAGAAGGCCGACCTGGGGCATCATCGAGAGGATGGACTCGAGCGGCCCGAGCTTGCGGAGCTGGCGGATCTGGTCGCGGAAGTCCTCGAGCGTGAACTCGTTCTCGATGAGCTTGCGCTGCATCTCCTCGGCCTGCTTCTGATCGACCTCGGCCTCGACTTTCTCGATGATCGAGAGCACGTCGCCCATGCCCAGGATGCGGGAAGCCACGCGGTCCGGGTGAAAGGGTTCGAGGGCATCGAACTTCTCGCCCACCCCCACGAACTTGAGGGGCTGGCCGGTGACGCTGCGGATGGACAGGGCCGCCCCGCCGCGCGCGTCGCCGTCCATCTTGGTCAGGATCAGGCCGGTGATTCCCAGGCGCTTGTGAAACTCTTCGGCGGACTTGACGGCGTCCTGGCCGGTCATGGCGTCGGCGATGAACAGAATCTCGACGGGCGCGAGCAGTTCCTTGAGCTGCTGCAACTCGCTCATGAGCTGGTCGTCGATATGCAGCCGCCCGGCGGTGTCCACCAGGAGCACGTCTTTGCCGGTGTTGACGGTTTCGCGGCGCGCCGCGCGGGCCAGTTCGGCCGGATCTTTCTCTTCCGGCGCGCCCTCATAGACCGGCAGCCGGATCTCCCGCCCGATCACGCTCAACTGCTGGCGAGCGGCCGGACGGTAGACGTCCACGGAAACCATCAGCGGGCTGTGGCCATTGCGGGAAAGCCAGCGCGCCAGCTTGCCGGCGGTGGTGGTCTTGCCGGAACCTTGCAGGCCCACCAGGAAGACGACGCTGGGCGGCTCGTTGGCGAAGCGCAGCTTGGACTGGTGGCTGCCCAGGGTCTTGACCAGTTCCTCGCGGACGATCTTGATGACCTGCTGGGTGGGCGACAGCGAGGTCAGCACCTCCTGCCCGAGGGCCTTCTGCTTAATGTTCTCGATGAGTTGCTTGACCACCCGGAAGTGAACGTCGGCCTCCAGCAGGGCCACCCGGATCTCGCGCAGGGCGCTCTCCATGTTGTCGACGGTGAGCTTGCCTTCGCCGCGCAGGTTCTTGAAGACGCGCTGGAGCTTTTCGGATAAGTTCTCGAACATGATCAGGTTCCGGACGACGCCTGGGTGGCCGTGAGATCCGGCGCACTCCCGCTCGCGCGCAGTACTTCTATTATAGGGGGTTTTCGAGACGGGCCGCTACTGGAACAGGCGCTGAACCGGAACCGAGAAGCCGGGGAGCAGTTCCGGGGCCTCCAGGCTTTGCGTCGCCTGCAAGACCCGGAGGCCGCCCGAGGCCTCGAAAACGTGGACTTCCTCGGCCTCCGGGTACACTACCCAAACCGTGTGGCCTCCGTGTCTGAGATACTGCGCGACTTTCCGGGTAATGTGCCGGGCCGTCTCTGAGGGAGAAACCACTTCCACGGCCAGGTCGGGTGCGCCTTCCAGGTAGCCCTCCGGGGTCTCCTGGCCGCTGCGCTGGGCGCGAACGAAGGCTACATCTGGAGCGCGCAGAGTGGCCGGATCACGGCTGAGCAGAAAACCGGTTTCGGAAACGTAGACCTCGCCAATTGGACTCCGCTCCAAGAACTGATTCAAAACGAAGCTGACTGCGTTCTGTATCCTGCCGTGCTTGCGTTCGGCCGGCGACATGGTGATGAGTTCCCCTTCATCGAGCTCCCGCGGCATCCCGTCGTCCTCGAACTGTTCGAATTCCTCCAGGCTCAGGATGGTCTTTGCGCCCATGCCTCCATTGTACGCCGGAAGGCCGTGCGCGGCAGTCTCACAACACCAGCATGCAGTCGCCGTAAGAGTAGAAGCGGTAGCGGGCTTGGACGGCATGGCGATAGGCCGCCAGCACCAGGTCCCGGCCGGCGAAGGCGCAGACCAGCAGCAGCAGACTGCTGCGCGGCAGGTGGAAGTTGGTGAGCAGGGCACCGGTGACCTGGAAGCGGAAGCCTGGGTAGATGTAGAGGCCGGTCTCCCCGTGCGAGGCGGCCAGGCCACCGGCCAGCATGGCGCTCTCCAGTGTCCGCACGCTGGTGGTGCCCACCGCCACCAGCCTGCCCGCCGCGCGCATCCTGTCGGCGTTCTCTGCGGTGATCTCGAAAAGCTCCGGGTGCAGCCGGTGCTGCTCGACCACCTGGGTGTGGATGGGCTGGAAGGTGCCCAGACCCACGTGCAGAGTCAGGTGCGCGATTTCGGCGCCGGCGGCGCGGCACTGCTCGAGGACTTCGCCGGTGAAATGCAGGCCCGCGGTGGGCGCGGCCACCGAGCCGGTGTGGGCTGCAAAGACGGTCTGGTAACGCTCCCGGTCCGGCAGCTCATCGGGACGCTTGATGTAGGGCGGCAGGGGCACATGCCCGATCTCGCCGAACTTCTTGTAGAGGTCGCCGCCGTAGCGGAACCGGATGGTGCGCTGGCCGAACTCGCCGCGTGCCAGCACCTCCGCTTCCAGTTCCTGGTCAAACC
>Ga0315280_10007649_pt1 | contig 14419 bp, 19 predicted proteins | sample YL17G06_40_MG_FD_203697 | JGI IMG/M metagenome (GOLD analysis project Ga0315280, IMG submission 203697) | Sediment microbial communities from Yellowstone Lake, YNP, Wyoming, USA - YL17G06_40 | ecosystem: Environmental > Aquatic > Freshwater > Lake > Sediment | place: USA: Wyoming | collected...
GGGCAATTGAAATTGCCCTAAAGTTGAAAGCAAAGTGCCGGGTCGCGGAATCGAACCACGGACACGAGGATTTTCAGTCCTCTGCTCTACCGACTGAGCTAACCCGGCATCCAAAGTAATTAGAAAATTTATATTACAACCCCTCCGATGTGTCAAGTTTTTTTGGTACTTTTTTTGGCCCCTCTAATAGAGGCAAGAAATCTCAAGAATAAAATCTGGTTAATCATCTTTTGAATCTGTGTCATCAGAAATCTTGTTCTGATTTCAAAAAGTATAAGAAACCCCTCCAAAGAAATTCCGCTCCGGTGATGGATAATAGGTTGGACGTCCAAAGAAATCGAGGACCCCATATTCTGCATATTTCCGATTGGTAAGGTTATTGACACCGACAAAGGCTTTTAGCCCTTTCCAGGAATAAGAAAATTTCGCATCCAGACTGTAATATCCGTCCAATCGCTCAACCTGATTGGCCCAGTCACTGATAAAATAGCGAGAGCCAACGATATTCAACCGGGTGTTAAAGAGAAATCCTTTTCCAATATCGAAATCCGCCCCGAGCGTGCCTTTGTGTCTGGGTACACTTGGAATGTCATTCCCTGAAAATGGATCACCACGAAGGGTTGGTCTGGTATAACTATAATTCCCCCACACCATCAACCATGAAAGAGGTTTTACCTTTGTCCCTATTTCTATACCCTGGCGTCTGGTCTTAGGATAGTTTTTATTTTCCCCTATGTAAGGATTATAAAAAATTTCATTGTGGAGATCAGTCCAGAAGAGAGTCAGATTGGCTTCGATTTGATCGGTAAAAGCATGGCGAACCCCAGCCTCGTAATGGTAGCCGGTCTGGGGCTTTAGGTCAGGGTTGGCCCGGACATCAGTGACCTGCCAGGTGAGAGGATCAATGATATATTGAACCAATTCATCAGTCGTTGGAAAACGGAAACTTCGTTTTAGGCTGATAAATGCAGAGGACTTTTTGGCGAAGAGATAATCCAGCCCTATATTCCATGCGGGTTCCCAATTCCTTGCCCTATCTTTTGAGCTTGGCACATCCTGGGAGAGATTGAAGATTACCCATTCATGCCGATAGCCCATGGATAAGATGAGGTTTTGAAGAATGGAAAATTCATCCAATAGATAGATGCCCGTTGATGTCTTTGTAATCTCAGATTGATTAGGACCAGAGAAAGCCGACTCTGAAAAAACATCTAATTCAGAGGTATAAAAATCTATTCCCACGGTCAACTTATTAGGGAACTTCCAAAAGGGTTTTTCAAGGATATATCTTGGGGTTACTCCCCAAGTATTCACATTTCTTTTGTCCTGGTAGGAAAAAGAGTAGAAAAAATCTGTTACCTCTCGATGGCGATAAGAGAGGTCAGCTTCGATTCGTCCCATACCCCCTAACTTAGCCTTTACTCCCAGATTACCAAAACCATCATCCGTCTCGGCTTTATCATAAGGATAACGGGGAGACCGCCTGTCCAGTTTGTAAGTGCTTTTGAGAAGAGCCCCTGGCAGCCCCGTATCATCTTTATGTAAATTTCCATTAAAATTGAAACTGATATCCTCATTAATATCATAGATGATTTTCCCTCCGATATCCTTGTATCTTAAAAATCCATTCTCACGATAACCTTCTGTGGAGCTATAACCGGTGTGAAGGATCGCAGAAAGAGGACCCCATTTCCCACTAACGGAACCACTCTCTTTATGGTAAAGGTAACTCCCTCTTATGACCTCGCCTTTGGCCGAAAGAGGTTTATCCGGTTTCTTCGTAATAATATTAATGACACCTCCAACGGCATTATCACCATAAAGGACGCTCCCAGATCCCCGGAGGATCTCAATCCGCTCCACTTGATCAATAGGAATTTGTGTCCAATCCACTCCGCTGAGATCGATTTCGTTGACCCTTCTTCCATCCACAAGAACCAGTGTATTAAGAGGACCTGTCTCACCAAAGCCTCTGATATCTACCTGGGCAGCCTTTCCGGTTCCTAAGAGATCACGGACGACCACTCCAACTTCATCCCTCAATACATCTACTGTTGTTTTGGCATTCGATCGTTCAATTTCTTCTCTGGTGATAACGGTGACGTTGGCAGGGATCTTTCGGATCTCCTGAAGATCCCGGGTGGCGGTGACGACCACTTTTTCAAGGGTCACCTCCTTTTCCTGCGCAAAGAGGGAGAACGGAAAAGAAACAAACAGGGTTAGAGATAAGAGAATAGAAATCAAATTTTTCATAAAGCACCTCCCCGACCCGTTAAGGGTCTAAAAATAGATTTGGCCATGAACCACGTAGGGTTCACGGCAAGCCCTGAACCTCACATGGTTCAGGGCGGGGGAGAAGGGTTCAAAAAAAATCCCCAGCCTTCTCCTTGAAGACTGGGGATTTTACCCGCTTGCACCCTTCACAGTCTTATCCTCGAAGACGACTTCGTGAAGAATATCCAGGCAGGTTTTCTGACTCTCCCGACCTTAACTCGCCTTCCCATCCTGCCCCTTCGATCCTTCGACAAGCTCAGGACTCAGGGCTTCGGACAGTGGCTTTTTTGTTAAGGCACTTATCCCGAATTTACTTCGGGATCGGGACTACAGCGGCGGGTCCGTCCCCGACTCTCTCCGTCTAAACGGAGGTTACGGGGTTCCCTTTTCCCGGATATCACCATTTATTCCAATTTTTGTTTAACAAATCTAAAATGATATGTCAAGTTTTTTCCCTTGGCAAGATTACGGGGAATTAGTTCGGGCTGACTTTCGCTAAAAAAATCTTTGTACTTCTTCCATCGTGGGAATTCCTTTTCTTCCACCGAGGTCCTGGCATTTGAGGGCAGCCACGGCATTGGAAAACCTTAAAATTTTTTTCACCTCCCAATTTTGAAGGAGGCCATAGATGAATCCCCCGTGAAAGACATCACCTGCGCCAGTGGTATCCACGGTATCTACTTTGAACCCTTCAACGTGGAGGAATTCTCCATTAAGCAGAGCGATAACGCCTTCGTGACCCAGAGTGGCGCAGAGAAATCCAGAGGTGTGCTTTTGAAGTTCGAAAAGAGCCTTTTTTTGACCTGAAATTCCAGTGTAGAGCATTGGAAACCGTGAGGAGGTAATGATGAAGTCAATTTCCTTAATCAACTCAGAAGTGAGAGGCTCTACTTTATCAAGGTCAGCGATGATTGGGATTCCTTCTTCCTTTGCCCACCTTGCACACTGAAGGGCGGCGTGGATGTCGTGACCATCCAGGTGGAGGAGTTTTCCGGAGCATACCCCCTCTTTCCGAAGCTCTCCTTCGAGGTACATCAATCGTTCATCCCGATTCCAGAGAATGGTTCGTTCTCCAGAGGGGCCATCCACAATGATCATAGCAAACTGGTTCGTAGCATTGGGTTCGATCGTCACCGAGGAGACATCCACTCCCTCCTGGCGAATGGAATGGAGAGAAAATTGGCCCATCTCATCCTCTCCGACTTTTCCAATATATTTCGTTTTTACACCCCATCGACTCAAGGCCACCATGGCTGTAGCGACCTGGCCTCCTCCCTGTTTGGAAAATCGGAGCATCTTCGTTTTCGAATTCGGAGCAGGAAATTCTGGAACCACGCTGAGGAAGTCCACAGAGTTAAGGCCCATCCCTACTACATCAAAAGGTTTGTCTTGAAGATGGAGATCGAATCGCATAATTTCCTTTTACAAAGTTTTTATTTATTTTTCAAGGTCTCCAAAAAAGCAGTTCAGCGAAGAAAGGAAGAACTCTACTTTAAGGAAGGCATTCGTTGTCAGATAACGATTTGCTTAACCGGCTGCAATGGAGCGCAGCAGAATTGGCAGTCCGGGTTGAAGCCGTTGTTAGCCTATTATCTTATCAATTTGTTGCTTGAACTCATTGAACAGAGCAACTGCATCCTTGACAAGTGGTTCCATACGTTCTGGAAAGAGCTCCAGTGCGTAAGCATGGCTGAAATAGTGGCGGAAAGCAAGATATTGCTTCAGGTTATTCAGCAATAGGTCAGATATGATGTTCTTTTCGGCTGCCGCAAGCAAGAGATCTCTGTGCCATGAGTCTCCTTGAGGAATTGATAATAATTTTTCCTGAAAAACCTGCTTGACGATATTTTCGATGCCGTTGTAGAAATTGTGAAGCAATGCGGCAACACCCGCGAGCTCGAGCTGAGAGAGTGTTGAAAGAGGACGATCAGGTAGGGCAGAAAGTGCGTTTTCTATAGCCTCATACTCAGCTTCAATACGAAGACGGTAATCAGGCATAGAGAGGTATGCCCTCCCGTAGAATCAGTTCGATGAAACGGGTCTTCTTAGACAGGTCAATGATGTCAACGGGTTTTGATAAAGCGCACAGTAATTCGCCATAGAAGGTGTAGAAATCCTTTTCCTCGATGCCTTCAACTGCGATATCAATATCCCGGTATTCCTGGGTAGGGGATAGACTGGATCCAAATAGCAACACACGCTTCGCGTGATACTTCCGGGCCAATTGTTCAATTATATTTTTGTCGGTATCGGTAATCATAGATTCATTATATCATTTTGATATGTTAAAGTCTATTTGGGGTAACGACTGAAATCAACGGCGGCTATCAGCCGTCCGCTGGAGTGATTTGTTACATCACCTTTTCGATTTTACTGTCGCACCGCAGACAGAACTGAAGGCCATCCTTCGTGTAGCTACATTGGTCGCAATAGTATCGTCTACATTTTGGGCAATCGTAAATTGCATTTGACTTTTCGTTTGTACGCTCGCTTATCTGGCCGACCTTTGAGCCACAAAAAGTGCAGTAGGGTTTTAAATCCACAAATTTTGATAGATGGTTTGGTTGTTTCTTCTTCATTTTGTCATTCCCTATTCAGATGGAACGTGAAAATCAGCGGGGGCTGTAAGCGATCCGCTGGAGTGCCTTGTTCGGCTCACTCTATTCATTATACGGTGAATGTTCAGACAATTCGGGTTTGTGCCGTGGGTTGGGCAGGATGCGGAAGAGTTCGTCTGCTTTTTTCAGCAAACCCTCTAAGTCATCACACTCAAAGACCTCGTTTAGAATATGGCGGCAGCCTCTGGATGAAAGGCAATCCATGACAGTGACTTCCCACGCCCGTTTACACGGCCATGATTTTAGAACCTTCGCCGTCGGTGCTGCAGTTCGATGTTGTGTAAGTCTGTCATTCAAATCAACCGCGAAGCCCAATTTGATTCTTTTAGGATCGAGTTCGGGAACAAGTTGAATGACGTAAAAACAACCAGTCTCTGATTCTGCAACCAAACCCGATCCAATGAAACCCTGATCCTCACGTTGTTTGAGTATTGTGGCGGCCTCTTGTGCAGTGACAGTGAGGGTGAGTTGGTTTCCTGAGTCTGGTGTTCTATGTTTCTGTGGTTTGAAGCCAAGTTTCAGAACATATCGTCTCGCATGAGAACGGTCCATCCCCAATTTCTCGGCGAGATGCTTGATCGATATGAACTCTTGTTTTTCCATCTATCTTCTGCCGAACGCCTGGGCTCACCAGCCGCACCATGAACCCTGCCCGCAAGGCCGAAGCACTCCTCGCGGTCTGGTGCAGCCCTTGGTTGGGAAAATTATTTTCTTATTCACTCGTCCGCATACTTTGAAATAGCCGAAAGCAGTTTCTCTTTATCTTTGTTGAGAGTCGGAGTTACCGCATCTAATTTTATACGGCCGGATCGCTCCAATTCGGCAACCTTTGATAGGAGTTCGTATACATGACTCAATGCCCTATCCGTAAAGTTAAGTAGCGATTGCTGCTGCTCGCTCCGTAATGGCGCTGTGGCAACATGAGCAACATCTAACTCGTTACGAATAAGAAAAAGGGAAATTATTCTTTTTTCTATAAAGTCAGAATCGATTCCCCATTCTTTCGCCTTCCCCCGGATGACATCTCTCTTAGCGGTAAATATTACTTCGATTGCTTTTGTTAAATTTAGTAATACTTCTGCTATCATTGATTGTCGATCGGGCTCTATAGTAGCGAGTCTTTCTGCATGACGAAAATATTACATAGCCATTACTAAACGCAGGGAATGTTCTCTTGTTAAGAGCCAGTCTTTTACCGCCTCTATAGATTCATGCTGGTTATGCTCCGTAGTAGCAATTGTGATACCATACCGATGACCGACCGTTTCAACCCTTGATGAACTTCCATTTATGTTTACAGTGAATTCTTTTATCCAGACAAACACCCTTAACCGAAAAGACAAAGCTGCTGGTAATATATGATTTGCTGACAGGATAATACCGTTTGCATCCTTCTCAGAAGATACCGGCAAGATGAGTGTCAAAAGATTTCCATCCCATGTTCCAACCAGCTTACCGATTTCAAAACTACTGCAAATCTTTTCTAAGAATTCCCCTTTCCAGAATGATATAGCTTCATTAGCGTTCCAAATTAAGTGAGCTGGGGCGGCTCGTTTTGCAGTGGTACGCGGTGATTCACTTTGCACTCCGAAAGCATCATCTGGCCCAAACCTAATTTTAATGAATAGCTTAGCTGGAAATGACGGACGATTCGTATCTAATAGACGAATATGGCGATTTTGTAATAGAAAATATGTCAATACCAACTCCAGATTATCTTACAAATTATATGCCCAACGATTTAGGCCAGCGGTGGCTGTAAGCCATCCGCTGGAGTGGCTGGTTATAAGTTTACATTCTTAAGTTGGCAAAAGGTAATTTGCAATACGTTGCTTTAAAATCTGATAGCAGCTTCTTCTCAATATTTCTTGGTTCTTTATTTTCTGATTCTTTCCAAAAAATAATTAAATAACTAGTGTGCTGACGCTAACAGATCTTTATATTTGAAATTTTTCTCATAATGCTTTCGACCGAAGCAGTCCAAACAAATACTTTTGGATTTTGATTATGAGATTCTATATAATTTTTAATAACCATAATTAGTTCTTTTACATTCTTGAATGAACCCCGACGAATTCTTTTTCTTGATATCTCGGAAAACCACCATTCTACCATGTTTAGCCAGGAACTGGATGTAGGAATAAAATGAAGGTGGAAACGATGGTGACGCTTTAGCCACTTCTGAACGCGTTGATGTTTGTGTGTTCCATAATTGTCGACAATCAGATGGAGATCTAAATCGTTTGGAGTTTTGGTATCTATTAATTGTAGAAACCGTATAAATTCCTGATGTCTGTGTCGTGGCATACAATCCCCAATAACTGTGCCATCGAGCATATTTAAGGCAGCAAATAATGTCGTTGTACCATGGCGCATATAATCGTGTGTTTGCCTTGCAGGAATACCGGGTCGCAGAGGAAGTAATGGTTGCGTTCGTTCTAACGCTTGAATCTGACTCTTTTCGTCCACACAAAAGACAATTGCTTTGTCTGGTGGATTCAGATAAAGACCGATGACATCGTAAAGTTTCTCCAGAAATCGTTTGTCTCGGCTGAGTTTGAATGTTTTGACCAGATGAGGTTTTAAATTGTATTGTTTCCAGATACGTCGAACACTGTCTTTGCTTACTTTTTGGATTTTGGCCATGCTGCGTTCGCTCCAGTGAGTCGTATCTGGAGGCACTGTGTGTAGAGTGGCATTTACAATAGCCATGACTTTCTTGTAACTTATTCTGGGAATACGTCCAGGTCGAGGAGCATCCTTCTCCAAACCGGGTAGTCTGAAAGCTAAAAAACGCTCTCTCCATAATTGGACAGTTGGACGGGAGATATCCAGTTGTTTGGCAATATTGTGATTGAAAACCCCTTGGGATGCCAATTGAATAATCTGTGCCCGTTGAACCAATCGCAAAGGAAATCTTTTTCCCTGTGACCAATGGTTTATAGTCGTTTCTTCTTGAGTTGTAAGTATGATACGTTCTGCTATGTTCATTCATAGGCATTATACAAAAGAATTATTCAAATGTCAAGTTATTTATGCGCCAGCACACTAGTATCAGAAAGCTGCCATATATATCTGCCTCCCCAATGAGTTTTTGACTTGCCACTTCCAAATTCAATGTAGTTTTTTATTCTTGTTTTTAATGTTGTTAAGTGTTCCTTTCCGCCAGCTTTCCCAATATAAATAATATTTGAATTCTTTACCCATTTTTCTTTTAATTTTTTTGTGGACACAGTTGGATCTTTGCCTTTGAATTTACTCGCTCTGCTAAACCGAAGAAATGTAGGAAATGATTTGTCCGTTCGGATAACTATGTATACCCCTTTTACGTTCGGTAGTTGATCACAATTGCTATTTTTTAGATCTTCAACTGATATAAAACCATTGAACCCATCTTGTTTTAATTCTTTAATTATTTTCATACGTATAACGATGAAGCTAATCGGCGTGGCGGGTTTATGCCACATCAGCCTTGAGGGCCTTGTTGGGCAGCCTTTTTTATCAGATTCAATTTGCGATTAAGTTCGCTGGTCTTGATTTCATGCTCCCAGATTCTAATTACTGTCCATCCCTTTTCTTTTAAAGCTTTTGATGTCTTCTTATCCCTAATTCTATTCCTCTCAATTTTGGTGTTCCAATAGTCTTTATTTGACGCTGGCAAGCGGCAGTGTTTGGGGCAACTATGCCAAAAGCAACCATCAATAAACATCGCTATCTTTAAACGCGGGAAAACAAAATCCGGCCTGCCAGTCGCCGGATAATTGCGTCGCCAGCCGGTGATGTCTTTTTCCTTAAGGATGGAAAGAAAACGAAGCTCTGTGGATTTATTATTTCTGGACTTCACGCTCGCCATTATTTTTGAGCGTTCCGTTTTTGTAAAAGTGTCCACTATCGCATCACTTGATGATTTCCACCCAAGACTCATCAAATTTGATCGCCTTGAGAATTTCGTTCCGGTCTACTTGAGGAGGTTTTTTAATTCTTATTGCAAGCCTGTCTTCAGGAACATCTTCTATGATAGTGAACTGAGAACCATGCGGCTGCCATGTGAAGATGTGTTGATTGACGTCTTTGCTGAATCCCTCTAAGTTATTCCTTTCGTTCCACTGCCACCAGAACCCGTCAACTCCATACAGAATAGTTTCAAATTCAAATACGGCCGCCTCCAAAAGGTCATCGGACTTAATCAGAACAACCGTCCTGACGTGCTTGTAGAGTTTGCGGATTCCCGCCACGCGCTCGTTCCATATAGAAAGAATTTTCTCGCCGAGATCGCTTGGGTCAGTGTAGCTAATTTCGCGGTCTCCAAAAGAATAGACAGGGGAATTGCGGCCGGAAATTAATCGAATTTTAGCAACTGTTGACGGTCTTTTGTTTTTGACAGTTTTTGCTCCCCACGCTGTTTGTTGAAGGGCTAGGTCGTCTGTAATAAAAAATCGCCAACTGAATAATGAAAAGTCATAGCGTTATGAAATATAGATGCATTATCGTAAAAAATAGAATCTGCGCATGAATCGCAAAGTGGATGGTAATTGCCAAGCCAGCCTCCAGGATTAAATTCCACAACAAATTCCTTCCCACATGTAAAGCATTCCCATGTTTCATCATGGTAATTGTTGTTCATAACATAAACCCTCAGAAATATTTGTTTAAGTTTATTCCAATGTCCTTGATTAGCCTGGAAAATATGAAGCCATCAATAAGAGAGATGCAGGGTTTAACAGAATGTTCAGCCTCCTGAATTGCCGCCTTAGTATAATGACTTGTGGTGATAAAAACACCTTTTGCAGTTGTATGCAACGCGCCCCGAAAGCTATTAATCTCAACGCTTCCTACAGAATGCCGCCACCGTTTTACTTGAAATTGGACATGCGTTTTAGAGAAGAAATAATTAGAATCTACGACATAAGCGTTTACATCTATTCCTCCGTCCTGTGAGGGTGGGGTTACGGTGACATTTGTAAAACCGTTGGCTTCGACAACATCTTTTACAAGAGATTCAAATCGGTATGGATTAATTTGAAGAAGATGGGAACGAATTTCTTCCGCTTCATAGTTTGCCGCTTCATAAATTTCCTGCGGCGGTTCAAATAGAATAACTTCTCGTTCTTCCCTATCAATTTCATGAAGCTTCCTTGATTCTTTAAATATTGAGGCAACTATATCTTTTGCATTTTGAATAGGAACTATCGGTATTTCTTTATGAATAAAAAATTCAAACACCCAAACCTTTCTTAGGACATTCTTCTTGTCTATCTGATATTCCTGAAAATGACGGAGAAGCTCAAGCAACCCAAGAAAAGCATATGTTTGTCTTCCTTCATTTGAAAAAACATAAAAGGGGATTGGAGTAGAGTATTGTTCAAGAATCCTTTTATTCCTGCCACTGATTTCTTGATCGCCGGTTCGTCCTTGAGCCGTATAAATAAGTATATTATTTTCAATTCTGTCATGGTAAGGATTTTCTGCTATGTTTTTTACATACTGTTCCGCTGTGGTCAATATAACGAGGTGGTTAAGATTTTTGTTTGCATCAACAGAAGGGCGAATCCCGCCTATATTTTCTACATTTAAGGCGAAACGAATCTGGTCATTGGTGTATTTTTCGCCAACTCTAAATTCTGTTATCATAAGCAAATTTGCGTTTTCCCATTACTATGGCCCGCTAATAATTTTACATTTTCCAGTAAAAAAGCTTTAGGCTTTTTAGCTTCAAGTATGCGTGCGATATCAAAAAAAAGCGTGCCTCGAGTGTCTTCAAATCCCTTTCTGTGGCCGATAATGCTGAATGGCTAACATGGAAAACCAGCAAGAAGGATATCATGGTCGGGTATATCCTTAGCGTTAATCGCTGTAATGTCGCCTGCTGGTTTTTCCCGGAAGTTTTCTTCATAAGCCCTTTGACAGGACTCGTCAATATCACTTGAAAAAACGCACATGACAGGAATGCCTAATTCACCGGCTGCCTGTTCCGCAGCTATGCGAAAACCACCAATGCCGCAGAATAAATCAACATATCGAATTGCTTTATAGGTGTTTCTCTTCTGATTTAGCATAATACCTATAAATTACCATTATCGAAGCAGGTTGTCCAATTGCTTTTTTGATGCCCAACGACGAAGCTCACCTGCCGATATGGAGCGCAGCGGAATAGCCATCCAGTGCAGCACCTTGTTCGGTGGCTTCATTTACGAATCCATTATGGATCAAATGAAGTAAAAATCTCGTCAGGGAGGGTTCTTTTCCCACCCTGTCCGGTCTGGGGTATTTCTGTCGCAGAAGTTGGACTAATTCCCGAAGGATTGTGTTGACTTCGACCAGTTCGATTCCATTGTTCGAGCAGAACGTTTGAAGTCTGTTCCATGGGCCATTGGTACCGAGACGCTTCGGTTTTCCGGTCGTAACAAATTGTTTGAGGATAGTTCACCCATCCAGAAACGGGTACTTTGTGCGGATGACATCCGGTGCAACGTCAAATCGATCCTTTAAGCGTTTCAATTCTTTCTGTTCGGAGGCTTTACCAGGTCCCCACCAACTTTGACACTCAACATGAACAACCTCACTATTGCTGATGGCAAGAACGTCAATGTCGGAATGGCCGCGAACGCTGCGTGAGTCCGTTTTCGGCATAGGCAAATCAACGTCATAGACTACCAAGTACCCCTTGGTCTGGTAGAGTTGACCCACGAGTTCTTCGACCCAATTCAGCGCCATGTTATCACCCGCCTCGCATTCAATTTCCTTTCTTTCATTTCTTCACCGAACGTCGAGGGTCAGGCGCGCGGTTTATCCGCGTTGCCTGGACCCTCTGGTTCGACGATTCTTTCAGTTCATTGGAATGATGTCAGCGTAAGCAAGCCCATTCCGATTCACGATATCGCCGACTCTGACCAGGATAGTTTTCCGAAACATCGGGCCGCCCACGACGACCGTGTGGATTTCTCCATGCTCTCCACACGGGTCGCAATCCTTGGGGAACTCCGCAATCAAGTTCCTTGACCATTTCTGCCCAGCAAAACGCGAAGGCAGTTTCTTGAGATCAACACTGCTGACATAGGCTTCGAGTCCTGCTGATAACATTTGCTCCGCCAGGTCCCTCGTGGGGATTCCCCACAAGGGAAAAAGAGGGTCAATTCCGGTTCCTTTCAATTGATTCTCCCGATACTTTCGAACGTCCTCAAGGAACAGATCTCCGAATGCCATGCACTCAATCCTCTTGCTGGCAGACTCGGTGACGAAGTGTTGCATGATGGCGTCGCATTGCTCGTTTGTGCATGGGTCGGGTAGACTGATCGTTTCGATCGGCAGACCTACTGCCTCGGTTTGACGCTGAAGCATCTCCAACCGGGTGGCGTGCATCGACACACGACTGTATTTCTGATTCATTACGGTAAACAGGCCGAGAAGCTCAATCTTCGGGTCTTGTTGGAGCAGGTGAAGCGCCCATGCGCTGTCCTTGCCGCTGCTCCAGCTCAATAGGGTCTTTTTCTTCATCATGCCTTCTGTCGAACGGTAGAATTCAGCGGTGGCGTTTTCGCCATCCGCTGGAATGATTTGATGACGTACATGGTATGTAGCAAAGCATCATATACACGCCTCGCACAGTTCCTTAAGGATGTTGCGCGCCGCCCCCAGGATTTCAGTATCACGCGATCCATCTCTTGTTTTGAACCCATGCACTCTTTTGTTTCTTATCCTTTTCAGAATATGAGAGAGTTCTATCATTGCCGCTTTGGGGTCCCGATCTCTAAGGTCCCGCACGTGCTGCAATGCTACAGCCGTTTGTGGACCGTTCAGCCTTTCGTGTGGATCGACAAGGATGGTCTCCAAAGGAGGGTTTAGACTGAGAAGAGCATCTACCCCTGGATTCCGCAGGGTAGCTTGAATGCGGTCTTGGGGAACAGTATCCAATAGTGCAAGCATCCTTTTATGCTCATCTGCTCCACGAAATTGGTTTGCGAGTTTAACAAGTGCTACCCAAAGGACTTCGACGGCTTCATAATCAGAAAGTTGGGCAGCGGCTTTGATGTCGGATATCGCGGAATTCTTCATGATCTTATTTCCTCTCTATCCATCGAACGACGCGGCTCACCGGGAGCCGGGTTTATCGGCGATCCGGTGAAGCCGCTTGTTCTATTTTAAATAATTCCAGTTCCCATTCGGCCAGCGATTGGTTTTCTTCTTTAGCGGCTTCTAAAAAGCTGATCTTCTCTCTGTGCTCCTCTATTGAATTAACGTATCCCCACTTCGTATCTGGGTATTTCTTCCCCGCAATTGCAAGTATTCTCGCATCAACCGGACACTGCGGAGGTGTTGCGACCTCCCCCATACACCATAGATGTTTCAAAAAAACACTAAGACTTTTTTGTGCGTGAGAAATTCTGAATCCTGGCTCGTTCTTGAATTTGGGATGCGGCTTAGACAGAAAGGATTCACTGTACATTTCATTCATCAAATCCCTGAGTTCTCGAATATCATTTTCATACTTTTCAACAGTCTGTCTATTCTCATAGTCCTTCATCTTTTGCTTCAGAAACGCCGCCCATTTGCAATGAACACTTTCCTTTTCTTTCGGTGTAGCTTCTTTTTTGTACAGAGAGTTATGTTGAACGGCGGCACTAATTGCGCTCGACAATGCCTTTTCCAAAGTTCGCTTTGGATTGTAACGATTTAGAAATTCTTCCTTCAGTTTATTCATTTCTTTCCGATAGAACGCCTAAACTGTGCGGTGGCTATCAGCCATCCGCACGAGTGGTTTGTTATGCCATCTTTAATAAATTACACCTTTGGGAGCAAACGCCTTGTAATCCAAGCGTTCTCCTTCATTGATGAAGTAGAGATTCAAATGACCATCGGAAAATTCATATTTCCAAACTTCTAATCGGGTTTCCATAGGTATATCATCCCAAAATTCTTCTTCAGGCCCCCAAATAAATTTATTGCGTTTGACAATAACTTTTTTCTCAAGGGGCTCCCTTAGTAATTCTATGATTGTTTGTTTAGATTGCCCTTTTTTGATTTTTTCCTTAACCTCAGCGTAATTTTTCGCATAGCATGCTAAGGGATAAGAAACAACAAGTAAAGCACCAATTAAAATTATTTCAATCAATTTCTTCATCATCTTATTCTGCATAACCATTGATTAACTTGCCATTTTGCACTGATAATACGATAATAGTCGGGTTTTCGAGCAGTTTTGCCCGATGCCCATTATCAGCGATCTCGGGGTATTATTATGGGAGTCTTATATGCCTGACTCGACAAAAAGTCAACAGCCAAAACTGCTCGATCAGGTCCGACAGGTACTCCGTCTGCATCACTACTCCATTCACACCGAGCGATCCTACGTGGACTGGATCGTGCGGTTTGTTCGTTTCCACAGCATGCGGTCCCGTGAGCACCTCTTCCCCGCCGAAGCCAAGATCGAATCGTTCCTGACCGACCTCGCCGTACACGCAAACGTCGCTCCCGCCACTCAGAACCAGGCGATGAATGCCCTGGTCTTCCTTTATAAACGCGTCCTCAAC
>Ga0315280_10007650_pt1 | contig 14417 bp, 9 predicted proteins | sample YL17G06_40_MG_FD_203697 | JGI IMG/M metagenome (GOLD analysis project Ga0315280, IMG submission 203697) | Sediment microbial communities from Yellowstone Lake, YNP, Wyoming, USA - YL17G06_40 | ecosystem: Environmental > Aquatic > Freshwater > Lake > Sediment | place: USA: Wyoming | collected...
GCTTCAGGCGACGACATGGACCTTGCCGCCCAAGGTGGATCCGTCACGGAATTCGGGAACTGAATCCCAACCATTCATTTGCCCTGCAATGCCTCGAAAAACGCACGTCGGAATCGTCGATCGGCCTGAATTCTACCCACAAATCCTGTCGAGGAGTCCCAAAACCAGACCGAGGCGGTACTCTCCGATTCGGATCCGATAGTATCGCTCGGCGTCCCGCAGCTTCTTGACGTTTTCCAGTTCCTGAAGTGTCGGCGCGCGTTCGACCTGCTCGATCGTTTCGCGGATTCGATTCCCGAGCGACGCGTCTCGCACTCGCTCCAGGTCCTTGACAAAGCTGGTGTTGAACTCGACTTTCAAGACGCCCCCTCCAAGACCCGCAGTACGTCCTCTTTGCGCGCTATGGGCGAATCCTCGCCTTCTCGGATGGCTCGAAGCAAGAGGGCGTCTTCAACGACCTCCGCAAACAGATCGTAGAGCAAGTCCTTCCGTTCCTGGACCACCTCGACAAACGCCTGCTTGAAGAGTTCCTTGATGTGAGCTTCGTCCAGAGTGGTGTTGGACATATTCAACTCCTCCGCTTTTTTGCGGGAGCCTTCCTCTGTGCGGTATTCTACCGCGCCCGATTGACCGCAGCAAGCCGACGGGGGTAGAGTGTCGCTATGACCCCGCGCGAGCGTTGGCTGGCCCTGTTGCAGAAGCGTCCGGCGGACCGGATCCCGACCGATTATCAGGCCACGCCGGAGGTGACCGCGCGGCTGCTCAAGGACCTGGGCTGCGTGGACGAGATGGACTTGTGGCGGCGTCTGCACGTGGACAAGCGGAAGATGGTCGAGCCGCGGTGGAAGCTGGCGCATCATCCCGACGATCCGCAGGCCGACCTCTGGGGCGTCCGCTTCCGCAAGGCCGACTACGGCTCGGGCGCGTACGACGAGCCGTGCTTCCATCCGCTCGCCGGCGCCCAGAGCGTCGAGGAAATCCACGCCCACCGCTGGCCCAGTCCGGACGATTTCGATTACGGCGTGGTCACCGCGGCGGTCGAGCAGGATGACGGCTACTGGCCGGTCCACTCGGGCTGCTACGAGCCGTTCCTCTTGTACGGCTACCTGCGGGGGCTCCAGCAGGCGATGGAGGACCTTCTGCTGCGGCCCGACATTGCCGACGCCGTGCTCGGGCACCTCTTCGATTTCCACTTTGAGCACCACCGGCGGATCTTCGAGGCCGGCAAGGGTCGCATCGATCTGACGTGGGTGGCCGAAGACCTGGGGGCCCAGACCGGCCCGTTGTTCAGCCTGGCAACGTACCGGCGGTTCTTTCTGCCCAACCAGATCAAGATGGCCGACTTGGCCCGGTCCTTCGGCGTCCACGTGATGTACCACACCGACGGGGCTGCGAGGACGTTCTTGCCGGACTTGATCGACCGGGTCAAGATCGAGGTCCTCAACCCGATCCAGTGGCGCTGCCCCGGGATGGAGCGGGAGCGGCTGGTGGCCGATTTCGGCGACCGCGTGATCTTCCACGGCTCGATCGACAACCAGCGCACGCTGGCCTTTGGCTCGGTGGACGACGTGGTGCAGGAGGTCCGCCAAAGCGTCGCAATCTACCGCAGTGCCGGCTGGATTTGCGCTCCCTGCCACAACCTCCAGCCGATCACGCCGACGGAGAACATCGTGGCGATGTACGAGACGATCCACAAGTTGGGGAAACGATAAGGACCCGCAGGAAAGGAGGCCGCCAGAGCGATGTTCTACGCGGATTTGCACGTTCATTCGAAGTTCTCCCGGGCCACCAGCCGCGAGTGTGACCTGGAACACTTGGCCCTGTGGGCCGGCAAGAAGGGGATCGGAGTCGTCGCCACGGGCGACTTCACCCATCCCGGGTGGTTCGCGGAGGTCGAGGAGAAACTCATCCCGGCCGAGCCGGGACTGTTTCGGCTCCGGCCCGATCTGGAGCGCGAGGTGTGCCGGCGTCAGGAGCGGCCCGCACCAGCGGGCGTCCGTTTCATCCTCGAGGTCGAGATCTCCACGATTTATAAGAAGGACGGCCGGACGCGCAAGGTACACCACCTGGTTTACGTGCCCGGGCTGGATCATGCCCGCCGGCTGACCGAGAGCCTCTCGCGGATTGGCAACCTCAAGTCCGACGGCCGGCCGATCCTGGGGCTCGACTCCCGCGATTTGCTGGAGATCGCGCTTCAGTCGGGCGAGGGCTCGTATCTGGTGCCGGCCCACGTTTGGACGCCGTGGTTCTCGGTGCTGGGCTCGAAGTCGGGCTTCGAGTCGATCGAGGAGTGCTACGGCGACTTGGCCGCCGAGGTCTTTGCCCTGGAGACGGGGCTTTCGTCGGACCCGCCGATGAACTGGCGGGTTTCGCGCCTCGACCGATACGCCTTGGTGTCGAATTCCGATGCTCATTCGCCGCCGAAGCTCGGCCGCGAGGCGTGCGTGTTCGACACCGAGGTGGACTACTTTGCCATGCGGCGGGCCCTCCAGACCGGCCTGGGCTACGGCGGCACGGTCGAGTTCTTTCCCGAGGAGGGAAAGTACCACCTCGACGGCCACCGCAAGTGCGGGGTGAGCCTGTCGCCGGAGGAGACTCGGCGCCACGGCGGCACGTGCCCGGAGTGCGGCAAGCCGGTGACGCTCGGCGTGATGTACCGCGTCGGCGAGCTGGCCGATCGCCAGCGGCCGCCGGAGCCGCTCCCGCCGCGGGCGGCGCCGTTTCGCAGCCTGATCCCGTTGGAGGAGGTGCTTGGGGAAATCTGCGGCGTCGGGCCGCAAAGCCACACCGTCCAGCAGAAATACGAAGAGATATTGTCCCGACTCGGTGCGGAGCTGTTCATCCTGGAACACGCGCCGCCGGAAGACGTGGCGCGGGCAGGCTCGCCGCTCTTGGCAGAGGCGATCCTGCGCATGCGCCAGCGCCGCGTGATCCGGCAGGGCGGCTTCGACGGCGAGTATGGCACGATCCGGCTCTTTACCAAGGACGAGTTGCGGCGCGGCACGGCGGTCGAGTTGCTGTTCGACATGCCGGAAGAGACGGATGTGGCACAGCCGCCCCCGGCTGTGTCCTGCGATGTGGCAGGTAAAGCCCACGGGTTGCAACCCGTGGGCTTTGGGGAGCACGAACATGATCGCTCACGGTCGCAGGGGGAAGAGACTCGCACCTCCGACAGACAAGAATGTCTGTCCTCCTGCAGACAGGAATGTCCGTCGTCCGACAGGCAGGAATGCCTGCCCTCCGACAGACAAGAATGTCTATCCTCCGACAGACAGGAATGTCTGTCCTCCTCTGGGATTCTGGGGCAGCTCGATGCGGAGCAGCGGATTGCCGCCGAGGCGATCCGTGGTCCGGTGCTGATTGTCGCCGGACCGGGCACGGGCAAGACACGGACTTTGACGCACCGGATAGCCCACTTGATTGCCGACCACGGCGTTCCACCCGAACAGTGCCTGACGCTGACGTTCAGCCGGCGCGCGGCAGGGGAGATGATCGAGCGGCTGGGGCGGTTGCACCCCGCCGCGGCGGATCGCGTGCCGGTGATGACGTTTCACGCCCTCGGGCTTGCGATGCTTCGAGAGCACGGAGGGCGGCTCGGCCTGGGCCCGTCGCTCCGCGTGGCCAGCGAGAGCGAGCGGTCTCAGTTGCTCGTCGAGTCCCTGTCCATCTCGCAGCGCAAGGCGGGCCAGCTCTTGGCTCGAATCTCGCGGCACAAGCGGCGGTTGGAGATGAGCGAGCGCACCGAGGCGGCAGAGGACGCGCGGGCCTTCGAGGTCTACGAGCGCGAGCTGAGGGCGCGCGGCTGGGTGGACTTCGACGATCTGATCGTCCTGCCGGTCGGACTTCTGAAAGGCAACCCGGACCTGGTGGATCATTACCGATCCCGGTACCCCTGGGTCTCGGTGGACGAGTATCAGGACATCGACGCGGCCCAGTATCAACTCATCAAGCTTCTGGTTTCCGCCGAAGGGAACCTCTGCGTGATCGGCGATCCGGACCAGGCCATCTATGGGTTCCGGGGTGCGGAGCTCGGCCATTTTCAGCGGTTCCGCGAGGATTTTCCGGCGGCGCGGACCGTCGCGCTTGCGCGCAACTATCGCTCGACGCAGACGATCGTCGATGCCGCGCTGCAACTGATCGCGCCGTCGAGCCTGGTGGCCGACCGTCATCTTGAGGCCCAAGGGCTCGGTCCGGAGCAGATCGAGATACACGCCTGCACCACGGACCGCGCCGAAGCGGAGTTCGTGGTCCACTCGATCGAGCGGCTGATCGGCGGCTCGACGTTCTTCTCGCTCGACAGCCGGCGCGTGGCCGCAGACGAGGGCCAGTCCTTGTCGTTCGCCGATTTCGCCGTCCTGTTCCGGACCGAAGCGCAGGCCGATGCGCTCGCCGAGGCGCTGGAGCGATCGGGTATGCCCTTTCAACGCCGCTCGCACAACCCGCTTGCCGATCAGCCTTCGGTGCAAGCCGTGATTCGGGCAATGGGCGAAGGGCCCGACGGCGGCCCGGCACAGACTTCGGTGCTCGCGCGGCTCGACCGGGCGGCGCGGAGCGTGGGGGAAACGGATCGGCAGCTTGGGTTGTCCCTTCCCGCGCTGCGGTCGTTGGCTTCGCGGTGCGGAAACGACCTGTCGCGGTTCCTCTCGGAAGTGGCTTTGGGGATGGCGGTTGATCTTTGGGACCCGCGTGCCGACGGGGTTTCCCTCTTGACCCTGCACGCGGCCAAGGGCCTGGAGTTTCCCGTGGTCTTCATCGTCGGCTGCGAAGACGGCATTCTGCCGCTCTCGTTCGGACCGCGGGGCGAAAAGGGGGCTCTGGCCGAAGAGCGGCGGCTGTTCTTCGTGGGCATGACGCGGGCCCGTGAGCGTTTGATCCTCAGCCACGCCGGCAAGCGGCTGTGGCGCGGGAAGGTCCGCGCGTCGACGCCCTCGCCGTTTCTCAGCGACGTCGAGTCCAGACTGCTGGCCCATCATCAGCATCGCGCGGTGAAAAGGCCGGCGATGCTGGACCAGCAGCGAACGTTGTTTGACGGGTAGTCCTCGGGCAATCGAACCATCCTGGAGTGCGGCCATTCATTGCGGCGGCGGGCGAGTCCCGGGGTCGACACCGGCGGGAAAATCGCGATAATAGTATGGTGGTGATGGACAAAGCTCGTGGCGGTGAGACTGGAGAACACATGCAGATTACCCCTGAGGCAATCCTTGATGCGGCCCTGCAACTAACGGACAGCGAGCGGCTGACACTCGTTTCTCGTCTGCTGGAGACGGTTCCGCCCGAGGACTTCGCGGTATCCCTCGACGATCCGGCTCTCGGAGAGGAGCTGGAACGACGATTTGCCGATCGCGAAGGGAGCGTCACGTGGTCTGACCTGCGGGCGGAAGGGTGATGCCAGCGGCCAAAGTCATATTTCATCGGCTCGCCGCCCGTGAATACCGCTCCTCCCGGGACTGGTACGCGAAACGGTCGCCGGACGTTGCGGCGCGGTTCCGCCTGGCCGTGGACCGAGCTGCGGACCGGATCGTCAACGACGCCGATTCGGTCGGGGTTCTTGTCGGGGAGTATCGGTACGTTCGGGTCAGTCGGTTTCCGTACGTGTTGGTCTTTCGTCGTCTCGATGGCGCCGTGGTCATGATCGTTGCCGTAGCCCATACAAGCCGGCGACCCGGCTACTGGCGCCGCCGGAAGTAAGCGGTTCATTGCATGGCCGAAATGGCCGTCGTCGAAGCAAGCTGGTACGACTATCCGCAGTTCTACGATCTGGCGTTCCGGTCGGAGACGCGGGGTGAGGCCGATTTCATTGAGGCGGCGTGCCGCAAGTACTGCCGCTTCCGGGTGCGGCGTCTCCTGGAGCCGGCGTGTGGCACGGGACGGCTCGTCGCGGAATTGGCGGCCCGGCGCTACGAAATGACGGGCTTCGATTTGAGCCGGCCCGCCTTGGACTACTTGCGGCGCCGACTGGATCGGCGCGGACTCCGCGCGACGGTGTTCCAGGCCGACATGGCCGCGGGTGGCATCCCCTCGTCTTCGCGGGCATGTAGCAGTGCGACGCGCGACATGGCCACGAAGACGTGGCCATGCCACCCGCCCGTGGATGCGGCGTACAGCACGCTGGACACCTTTCGCCATTTGCTGAGCGAGCAGGCGGCGCGCGGGCATCTGGAGTGCATTGCGAGGAGTCTGCGGCCGGGCGGGATCTACATCCTCGGTTTCCACCTGCTGCCGCCGGACGCCTCGGAGGAGTGTACCGAGCGTTGGACCGAGCGGCGCGGCCGCACCCAGGTCACGGTCACGCTCCGCGTGCTGGCCACCGACCGCCGCCGGCGCATCGAGACGCTCCGCGTCAACATGCTGGTGCGAAGCGGACAGAAAGTGTTGCGGCTGCGCCACGAGTTTCCGCTGCGCATGTACACCGCAGGTCAGTTCCGGAAGCTGCTCCGAAGGGTGCCGAGCCTGGAGCTTTGCGACGTGTACGATTCCTGGTACGAGATCGATCAGCCGCTGCGGCTCAGCGATGAGCTGTCGGACACGGTGTTCATCTTGAGGAAGCGGCTGGAGTGACATACCATGATTGCGTGATGCGCCGCGTGGCATCCGCGGCTGGGGAAGAGGAATCACGAAAGCCCGAAAGGACGAAAACCCGAAACAGATTCGTTTTGTGAGATTCGGGCTGAGGACACCATTGGGGATTGTCGTGGGAGGGGGACGATGGCGACCGAACGGGAGGAAACGAAGGCCCGCAGGGCGAGGCGCTGGGGCTGGATCGCGCTCGGGGCGGCGGCCGGGACACTGGTTGTCGTCGGCCTCGTGCTGCAAAGCGGCCTGCTGCGTCCCCGCGGCGGCGAGGGCGAAGAAAAGGCCGGCCAGACCGGACCGGGCCCCGGGGGAGTCGCCGCGGATCGGCTGCCCCGAGCCGTCGCCGAGTTCAACCGCGCGGGGGCGCTCCTGGAGCAGTATGACTACCCCAACGCCGCCAAGTCATTTGAGAAGGTCGTCGGGCAATTCCCGGACTGGACCGCGGCTCGCTTCAATCTCGGGGTGGCGTATCTCAACATGCAGGAAGCGCAGGGGGCCCGCGACTGGATGGGAAAGGCCCGGGCGGCCTTTGAGGAGGTCCTCCGCGCCAACCCCAAGGATCTCCGTGCGAAGTATTGTTTGGGCCTTTACTGGCAGCACGTCGGGGACCACGCCAAGGCGCTACCGTACTTCGAGGCCGTCCACCAGGCTGATCCCAACGATCCCCACGCCGCCTACAAGTACGCGGAGACGCTCACCAATCTCGACCGCAAGCAAGACGCGGTGCCGATCCTGGAGCGGCTGGTGGCCTCGGACCCGGGTTTCATTTCCGGGATCTATCGGCTCACCATGCTCTACCAGCAGGCCGGCCAGCCCGAGAAAGCCAAGGTCCTTGCGAAGCGTTTCAAGGAACTGAACAGCGCCGAGCTTTTTGGCGGTGCGTACGCCGTGAAACCGATGTACGGCGCGGCGGGAAAGTACTATACGGCCTTGGAGGCAGACAGCCTTCCCGTGCGTCCCCCTGAGGCGCTCGAAGGGCCGCGAATCCTCTTCTCGCCCGAGGTCAAGAGGCTGGACGCGCGCATGAAACCCTGGAAATGGCCGGGCGGAGAAGTGCGGGTGCCCGGAATCGCCGTCGCGGACCTCAACGGCGACGGCCATCTGGACTTGATTCTTGCGGGCGCCGGGGAGCAGGGGAGCACGTCGATCTGGTGGAACGACGGAAAGGGCAAGTTCACCTTGGGGCCACATCTCGCCGACCAGGTGGTCTCCCCTTGCCTCGGCGACGTGAATAACGACGGCAACCTCGACCTCTGGCTCGGGCGGGCGGGCGAGGACCTTCTTCTGCTGGGCGAGGGCAAGGGGAAGTTCACCAAAGCCGCTTATGCGGCGGCCGCCCAGGGCGCCGGTCTGACCGCCTGCGCCCGGTTGCTGGACATCGACAGTAACGGCGGCCTCGATCTCGTGGCGTTGCGGTGGCGCGGGGGTTCCGTCCCCGCCGCGGGCGCGACGGCGCCCGCGCCGAGCGTCCTGTACAGCAACAACCGCGACGGGACCTTCACGGAGATGGCGGCGCGACTGGACCTGATGCTGCCCGAGAGCGCGCTGGCCGCCGTGGTTGGCGACGATTTCGACAACGACCGCGACCCGGACCTCGTGCTCTTCCCGGCAAAAGGGAAGCCGATCTCCTGGGTCAACGACCGTCTCGGGCAGTATCACATCCTCAAAGCGGAAGCAACCGGACTGGACGTTGAGGGCGTGGTCGGCGCCACTTGCGGAGATCCGAACAAGGATGGAAACCGGGACCTCTTGGTCTTCACCGGCAAGGAGGTGCGACTCTACCTCAACCGCGGCAACTTCCGGTTCGAGCTGGACCGGGAGTTCGCCGATCGCTTCGGCCGGCTGGGCGGGACCAGCGGCCAGTTCGCCGACATCGACAACGACGGCGACCTGGACATCGTGATCGCCGACGCCCATCGCCCGGACGGGACCCGCGGGCCGCTGGTCTTGATCAACGATTGGCCGCGGGGCGGGTTCCACAACGCGGGCGAGGTCGACCCGGGCAACCTCCTCAATGCGATCCAGGTGCCGGGCGACGCCTGCTGTGTGGTGGCCGACTTCACCGGCGACGGGAGGCTGGACATCCTGCTGGCCGCCATGAACGAGCAGCCGAGGTTGATCGAGAATGCGACGAAGGGGGGCCACTATCTGGAAATCGACCTGCTCGGCACGCGGGAGAAGGACACGAAGACCCGCTCGAACAACTCGGCGATCGGGGCGCGGGTGGAGTTCAAGACGGGGATGGTCATCGAGCAGCACGTCGTGGGGGCCCCGTCGGGAGCCACGGCCATGCCGCCGCTGCGGGTCCATGCCGGATTGGGCCCCAACCCCAACGTCCAGTGGCTGCGGATCCTCTGGCCGGATTCCGCGCTCCAGGCGGAGTTGGAGTTGGCCGCTGACCGGGTGCTGAAGGTCACGGAGCTGAACCGCAGGCCCTCTTCCTGCCCGCACTTGTTTGCCTGGGACGGCTCGCGGTTTGATTTTGTGTCGGATTTCGGCGGGGTGGGAGGCTTGGGCTACATGCTCGCCCCCGGGGTCTACGCCCCGCCGGACCCGACGGAGTACGTGCGGATCCCCCAACTGAAGCCGCTGGGCGGCCAGTACGTGCTCAAGGTGCTGGAGCCGTTGGAGGAGGTGGTCTACATGGACGAGGTCAAGCTGATTGCCGTGGACCACCCCGCAGGGACGGAGGTCTATCCGAACGAGATGATGGCGGTCCGGGCCGCGCCGCCGCCCTTTGAGGCCTTTTGTTTCCGCGAGGCGATTAAGCCGGCGCGGGCGGTGGATCACCGCGGCGTGGACGTGACCGAGCAGATTCGCCGCGTGGATCGGCTCTATGCCGGGGCCACGGAGCCGGACAAGCGGTTCGACGGCTACGCCAAGGAGCACTTCGTGGAGCTGGACTTCGGCGACCGGCTGAAGCAGATCGCGGCCGGCGAGCGCCTGATCCTCGTCCTGGATGGTTGGGTGGAATACCCCTATTCCACGACGAGCTTTGCCGCTGCTCAGGCGAAACTGCGGCTGAAGGCCCCCAGCATCCACGCCTTGCGCGACGGGCGCTGGGTCGAGCTTTTCAGCGAGGTCGGCTATCCGGCCGGGATCCAGCACACGATGACCCTGGACGTGACCGGCCGTGTCCTTCCCAGCGACCGGACGATCCGCATCACGAGCAACATGGACCTGTACTGGGACCGGATCTTCCTGGCGAAGCATGTCGGCCCGAAGGCCATCTCGCTCAAGGAGGTCGCGGCCCAGGCTGCCGAGCTGGAGTTCCTCGGATACCCGCGCGAGTATTCGCCCGACGGCCGGCTGCCGCTCCTCTACGACTACACCAGTATCGACCGCACGGTGCCGTGGAAGCTCCTGAGCGGGAAGTACACTTGTTACGGCGACGTCACTCCGCTACTCCACGAGGCCGACGACTGTTTCGTCATCATGGGGCCCGGGGACGAGCTGACGCTGCGTTTCCCGGCGGATGCCTTTGGGCCCGTGGCTGCGGGCTCGCGCCGCACGTTCATCCTGAAGACCGATAGCTACTGCAAGGACATGGACCTGTACACCGCGCATCCGGACACGGTGGAGCCGCTGCCGTTCCACGGGATGAGCGGGTATCCCTATCGGCCGGACGAACATTATCCGGACACCGCCAAGACGCGGGACTATCGCGCCCGCTACAACACGCGACAAGTGGGCGGGCGGTAGAACGGCAAAAGGGGACTGCCTCCGAGCGCAGCGAGGTGCCTGTCCCCTTTTGGTGACGTGGCCGGAGCAAGGCGAAGCGTGCCGTGGCACAGCCCAGGGCGGCTGTGCCACGGCGCGGCTGGGGCTTCGCTGGCCACAGCCGCCGGCCACCCGAGCGAGCTTACGGTCGGCAGATAGGGGCACGAGGCGGCCGTCCTTGATCGTGCCCAGGCGGACGGGGCGGGTGTTGCCGCCGAGCGCGTCCCATTGCACGGTGCCGCTGACGCCATCGAAGGGCGACAACTCCCGCAGGGCGTCGCCGATCCGCACGCGGTTCAGCCCGGCCTCCTGGACCGTCGCCACCAGCATCCGGACCGAGTCATAGGTGCAAGCGGCCGCATAGTCGGGCTCTCTCTGAAAACGCTTCTGGAACGTGTCGAAAAACGGCTGCGACCGCATTTCCGGCTCGACGACGAGCGGGAAAACGGCGCCTTCGGCCGCCGGCCCGGCCTCCTCGAGGAAGCGGCGGCGGCCCATCCACGGGCCGCCCAAGACCGACCCGGCAAAGCCGGCCTTGCGCAGGCTCGACACGAGCCGGGCGCTGCCGTGCGGATCGGCGACGACCACCACGGCCGCGGGCCTCGCCCCCACGACGCGAGCCACAAGGTCCGAAACGTCTTCCGCCGCGGGCCGGCACGTATACTGGTACCGCGGCGCGAGTTCCAGCTTACCCAGGGCGCGACTGAACTCGGCCAGGAACGACCGCGAATCGTGATCGTCGCCGGAGATTACGATGAAGTCCTTCCCGGCGGCCCCCTTGGCGATCTGGTCGGCCAGGACCGGGGCCTGGAGATGGTCGCCGGGCAAAGACAGGAACATCCACGGCACGTTGGCCGAATTGGCCGTCCGATCGGTCGTCGCCGAGCAGACCAACGGCAGCCACGCCTTGGCCACCACCTGCTCGGCCAGATGGGCCGTGGGGCCGTCGATGCCGCCGAGGATCGCCCAAACGCGGTCCGAGTAGACCAGCTTCGTGACCTGGGCCGCCCCGGCCGTCCAAGGACTATCCGACCAGCGCGGAACCAGGCGGAACGGCTTGCCGCGATATCCGCCTTGCCGGTTCGCTTCCTCGATCGCAAGCTGCGCGGCGCACCACAGGTCGCCGTCGGGATGGCCCGGATCGCTGGGGCCGAAGTATCCGAGAAGGACCTCGGCTGGATCCGCGGGCTTCGGGTCTTCGCGGCCCGGGCCGGCGTACTCCAAAGGCCGGTTGCGGCCGTCGAAAAAGGCCCCCGCGGGTCGGGAGTCTTTTTCGGCCGAACCTCCTTGCGCTCCCGCAGAACCCTTCGCCGAAAAAGACTCCCGACCCCGTGGCGCGTCCGGCTTGATGCCCAGCTCCGCCCGCGAGAGGTACTTCCATCGGCCGCCCTCGTACTTGGCCAAGAACACCTCGCCGGCGTCGTCGTCGGCCGCGCTGAAGGGAATATCGCCAGTGATGCCCGGCCACGGCTTGGTGCGATAGGCCAGCACGTCGCGGATCTTCGCGCGGTTCAGCCCGGCCGTCTGGACGGCCCAGATGAGCAAGCTCATGCCGTCGTAGCCATGGGCGGCATAGGTTTCCACCTTGGGATCGTCGGGGAACAGCTTGCGAGAGGCCGCCCGCACGGCGTCGAGCTTGGGGTCTTTCCGGTCGGGATTCCAGGGGTAACCACAGACCACGCCTTCGGCGTTGGCGCCGGCGATCTTGACGAAGTCCGCAGACACGCAGCGATCGCAGGCGAAGAAGGGCTGCTTCATGCCTTTGGCCCGCATCTGGTTCAGCAGCCGGGCGCCGTCTTCCGCGTCGCCCCAGTGGACGACGGCCTGCACGTTGGCCCGCTGGACGCGCTCCAGTTGCACGGAGAAATCGTCGCCTCCGACCACGTAGGGCATTTCCATGGGGACAGGATGGCCGAGGCGCCGGCTCGAGTCGCTCAGTTCCCGCACGCCGAAGCGGCCGTAGCGGTTGCTCGCGCGGATGATCCCGACACGCTCCAGATGGAGCCCGTGATAAATGTAGTCCACCAGGAGGTAGACCATCTGCCGGTCGTCGCCAATGCAGCGGAAGACCCAGGGGATGTTGGTTTCGATGAAGGTCGGGTCGGTGTCGCCGCTGTTCATCATGGTAACTTCGGCCTTCAGGGCGACACGGATGGCGATGTGGCTGTTGGCGCCGTCGATCGAGCCGAGGATCGCCCACACCTTGTCCGCGTAGGCGTGTTTGATGATGACGTTCCCCGAGGCGCCCCAGAGCTGGCCGTCGTTGTCCTCGATCAGCTCGAAGGGAATCTTCCGCTTGAGATACCCGCCGCGGGCATTGGCCTCGGCGATGGCGAGGCGGCAGCCTTGGAGCATCTTCCGGCCCAGGTTCTCCTCATGGCTCCTCCCGCCGGTGGCGACCGAGACGGTGGGCTTGATGGGCCCGATGAAGCCGATCTTGACGGTCTTCACGTCGTCGGGCTCAGGGATTGCCCGGCCCGGGCCGGTGTACTCCATTTGCAGGAGGAAGTGGCGTTTGAAAGGCTGGACCAGTCCGCCGAACGGTTCCACTTCCCCCGGGGTGTGGGCGTAGTTCTCGTCGGTCTTGAGTTCCAGGGCCGGGGCCTGATAGGCGCTGAGCGAGTTGATTTCCTTGAGGACCTTGAGGGTCTGGGTATCGACATCGCCAGAGGAATCTTGCCGCACGGGGGATGCGTGTCTGTTTTCCTCCGCCGCGGGAGCCGCCTCGCTTCCGTTGGCCGACAGCCACTCGGGGTCCTTCTTCAGCCCGGCGTAGTATCCGTCGCCAATGGCCCAGCCGAGCCCTTTGCCGGTGCCGACCCACGTGTCGTTGCCGTCCACGTCGACCGCGATGGCAAAGTCGTGCGGCACGGCCTTTTCCATATCGACCGTCTTGAGGAGTTTCCCGGAGCGGTAGACCTGGGCCTTGCCGCGGAGCGTCTTGGGATCGCGGGTGTAGCTCACGTAGGTGTCGGTGGGGAAATCGGCGACCACGCCGAGCCCCTTGTCCATGGCGAAATAGCACTCGTTGGCGCTGCGGGCCTTGACGTTGTTGGTGAAGTCGCTGGGAAGGCCCGTCTCGAAGGCGTAAAACCCGCGCCAGGATCGGCCGTCGTAGCGGCAGGTGCCGAAGTACGTCGATATCCAGAGGACGTTGCCCACCGGGCTTGCGCCGGTGACGATCACGTGGATGATGCCATCGTCACGATACAGATCGATTTCCATCTCCCCGTCGGGGTCCAGGTAGGGCTTCCAGGGGTCCTCCTTGCGCAGGTCCTTGGCGACGTCGAACTCCAGGCAGCCGCTCCCCCAGATGGCCAGGTAGACCTTGTTCGTCGTCGGCTCGTACGCGGCCCCGTAGTTCCATATCTCTTCCATCGGGGAGTTCTTCTCGGTGTAGATCGTCCACTCGCCGGTCTTGGTGTTGTAGCGGCTCGCGCCGGCGGTGGTCGCGGCCCAGACGTTGTCGTGCTCCAGGGCGAGGCCGTAGACCACGTCGTTCACCAGCCCGCTATTGAGCTGATGGAAGTGGTCGAATCGCCCGCCGCTAAAGCGGGCCAGACCGCCGCCGAAGAGCCCCAGCCAGACGTCGCCGGTCTTTTGGTCCACCTCGATCGCGGTGACGACGCGCCAGGGCAGGCCGTCCTTCTCTTTCCACGTGCGGATCTTCCCGGTCCGCTTGTCGAGGCAGGCGAGGCCGTCCTCGGTGCCGACCCACACCCGAGGGCCATCCACCTTGACCGCAAAGATGTGATCGTTGGGGAGTCCGTCGGCCACGGTGAAGTGCTTCCACTTGGTGTAGACGTAAGGAAGCTGGTCGGGCGCTGCGGCCACCGGAGGCGGGGCGGCCGGAGGCCCGGGCGGCTTGGGCCTGGCCGGTCCCGCCGGAGCCCGGGAGGCCCCTCGGTCTTGTGCCAGAGCCGGCGCGGCGACGAGCACAACCACCAGCATGATGAGGGATTTCAGGCGAGGACTCATGGTCACACTCCTTTAACGTAAGAAAGCCGCAGCCAAACCGGGCCAGTGAGAAGTGAAGAGTGTAAAGTGCAAAGTGCAAAATGAAGAGTCAAGAATGAGAAATGAGGGTTCGTTTTCCCCTTTGCACTTTTCACTTTGCACTTCTT
>Ga0315280_10007651_pt1 | contig 14416 bp, 7 predicted proteins | sample YL17G06_40_MG_FD_203697 | JGI IMG/M metagenome (GOLD analysis project Ga0315280, IMG submission 203697) | Sediment microbial communities from Yellowstone Lake, YNP, Wyoming, USA - YL17G06_40 | ecosystem: Environmental > Aquatic > Freshwater > Lake > Sediment | place: USA: Wyoming | collected...
GCAGAAGGCCCCGGATTACACCTTTCGCGTCGGCCTCCTGCCGAAGTTTTACGCCGAAGCCAAGAGGTGCGGCGTCAACATCGGCGCGGACCCCGCCCCGGCCTACCAGCTTCGCCGATACGGATGGAGCGCCAAGCTCGCGCTGTCCGTTCTGACCGACTTCGAGGAACTGGGCGTTTACGATTGCACCACGCGCCCCCGCCCGAGCGACAAGGCAAGCCATGCCCGAATTCAGTACTTCCGCTTCGACGAATACCCCGACCGTTGGCGCGAGTTATGGGACGTGTTTTCGCGCGAAGCCGTCTGGTCCGGGGCGTTTGACCAGTACGCCGCGTCCAAGCGGAAGCGCGGCACGTCCGAAGTGGACGTGGAGTTTTTGAAGGAAATCGAGGGCTGGCGGCTCGCGCTGGCCGGGAACATCGCCCTTCGGAACAAGGACCTGTCTTTGGACGACCTGAACGCGGCCGTGCAACTGACCATTGACCGCGTGGTGTTCCTGCGCATGGCGGAAGACCGGGGCCTTGAGCCTTACGACCAACTTCTAAAGCTGTGCGAACGGCCCGAGATTTACCCCCGCTTCATGCGCGACCTGTGCCGCCAAGCCGACGAGAAGTACAACTCCGGGCTGTTTCATTTCCAGAAGGAAAGCGGCGTATCCGAAGACCCCGACCGCATCACGCCGAAGCTGGCGGTGGACGACAAGGTTTTCAAGCTGATCCTCGAAAGCCTGTACTTCGCCCACGGTTCGCCCTATCACTTCGGCGTTATGCCCGTAGAAATCCTGGGGACCGTCTATGAGCGGTTCTTGGGCAAGGTGATTCGGCTGACGGCAGGCCACCAAGCCAAGGTTGAGGAAAAGCCCGAAGTGCGCAAGGCCGGGGGCGTCTATTACACCCCGGCCTACATCGTCGAGTACATCGTCAAACACACCGTCGCTAAGCAGATTGAAGCGCGAAGCCCCGCGCAACTCGCGGGCGAAAAAGGCAAGCCGCCTTTCTGCGTCCTGGACATGGCGTGCGGAAGCGGGTCATTCCTGTTGGGCGCTTACCAGTGCCTTCTGGACCACTGCTTGAATTGGTACATTGAACACAAGCCGGAAAACTTCAAGAAGGCCGTTTACAAGGACCCCCGCAACGGTCATTGGCGGCTGACGATTGAGGAAAAGAAACGAATCCTCACCACGCATATCTTCGGCGTGGACATTGACCTCCAAGCCGTGGAAGTGACCAAGCTCTCTCTGCTACTGAAGGTGCTGGAAGGCGAGACCGACCAGAGCCTTTCCTTCAGCCAGCTTGCCTTCGGCGACCGCGCCCTGCCTAACTTGGCCGACAACATCAAGTGCGGCAATTCCCTCATCGGCTCGGATTATTTCACCGGCAAGCTGATTCGCGACCCCGAGGAAATGAGGCGCGTCAACCCGTTTGATTGGCAGCAAGGCTTCCCCGACGCCATGAAGGCCGGGGGCTTTGATTGCATCATCGGTAACCCGCCGTACATTCCGATCGAATCGATGTCGCATGCTGAGCGGGCGTATTTCCAGAGCCACTATCGCGAATTGGAGAGGAAGTTCGACAGCTCTATCATTTTCATCCTCAGAGCCTTGTCCATGCTTACGGGACAGGGTTTGCTCGGCTACATCTCATCGATCACTTGGCAAACTGGTGAGAATTATTCAATGCTTCGTGAGGCATTGTTCACGAGGGCTGGCATCAGGGAGTTGATCAATTTACCGTTCGACGTTTTCAAGGATGCCTATGTAGATACAGGCGTTTACATCGTTGGAAGAGAGCGGGCGAAGAGTTATGCAATTTGCCGGATTCCTAAGAAGGCAAAGGTCGAGTCACTCGCCCAGATTCCACTTGTTGAAGTTGACTCTGCGCTTGTGCAGCCACCCTACTACAAAGTCGTCCTTGAGCCATACGCTCAGAAACTGTTGACCCGCCTCGGCGATCAGAATCGTTTTATCACACTGGGCGCAATCACCAAATCAACTCAGGGTCTCGCTGCAAACAGATTCAAGCGCTCGAAACGGAAATCAAAAGGTGATTGGTATCCATTCGCAGAGGTCGGGCAAGCGTACCGATATCGAGTTCAAATCGACTCGACCAGTGCTGCAGATATGCGCGACTTCCCATCTCTGAAGCAGTTTTACGAAGCCGAGCCAAAGATTTTGATTAGGCGGGTCATCAACCGACAAGATCGGTTGGATGCTGCCTACTTTGAAAGACAGATGGTCTTCAAGAAGGACCTGAATCCATTTGTTCTTACTGGCTCGACGTATCATCCCCTTTTTCTGTTGGGCCTCCTGAACTCACGCTTGTTTTCATATCTCTACATAAACACCTCGACAATTGCTACGAAGGATGACTTCCGGCAGACGACCCTTGCTGAGCTTAGGCGGCTGCCGGTGGTGCTAATCAAATTCTCCGACACCGCCGACAAGGAGCGCCACGACAAAATGGTCACGCTTGTCGATTCGATGCTTGGACTACACAAGCAGCTTGCCGCCGCAAATTCAGCCGCGCAGAAGGCCATTATGCAGCGCCAGATTGAGGCAACGGATGCGGAGATTGACCGGCTGGTATATGACCTGTACGGTTTGACGGCTGAGGAAATCGCGCTCGTGGAAGGTGAACGATGACAATAACGACGCCTAACAACCGGCTTCAGCGGCCGGCGTTCCGCCGCCGCTGAACCGAAGCGTTAGCCGGAGAGGAAAAGGACAATGGACAAGATCGAAACCGCAAAGATGCTGACGATTCGTGAATGTGGGTACGACGAATACTGGCTTCGGGACAGAATATTCGAGGATCCCGCAATCCTCGGCTTGGGGGACTTGCAGGCAGTAATGAAGGAAAAGAGCCAACCTCAGGGAGGCAGACTTGACTTGCTCCTCAAAAATCCCGAGGACGACTCAATGTTCGAGGTCGAACTGCAACTTGGTGCCACGGATGAATCGCACATCGTAAGGACCATCGAATACTGGGACAATGAAAAACGAAGGTGGCCAAACCGGAGTCACACAGCCGTATTGGTGGCAGAGGAAATCACGAACAGGTTTTTCAACGTGGTTCACCTACTCGGCATGGCGGTCCCAATGATCGGCATTCAGGCAAATATCGTACAGGTTGGCGAAGTTAGGGGGCTGCACTTCACCAAGGTCATCGATTCGTACGAAGAACCGGAAGAAGAAGAGACCCCCCAGCAAGCATACGATGAGAAACATTGGATTGACAATTACCCAGGTACACTCGAATGCGCCCGCTGGTACAAGGCGTTGCTGGAAAAACTCTACAGCGAAGTCCCAACAAAGTACTTCGAGACCTATATTTCTCTTTCAGTGGGTGGCACTGCTCGGGTGTGGGTTACCAAGAGGAAAAACGACCGCGCATTTATCGAGATGAAGCATGGGGAGGAGAACTTCCAAGAGGCAGTCGACCACTTGAATAAGGAAGGGGTCTCGTTCGGTATGCGAAGTGGGAAGTACCTCACATTCAACGTCAATGCGCAACAACTCAAGGACAGGGCAGCGATACATGAATGGTTGGCATCGAGGTTGTCACCAGAAAATCTAAGAAAAACCGGCTAACAACCGGTTACAGCGCCGGGCTGACCCTTGACGACATGTTGAAGGGATGAAGCTGACCGGCTGGTATATGACCTGTACGGCCTGACGGCTGAGGAAATCACGCTGGTGGAAGGACCGAGCCCGTGAGCAAACGCATGGCTATCGGAGACAACAGATAGAATGAGGGGGCGATCACTCCATAAGCCAGATTCACACTTCGAGGCAGCTGTGGGCATGTCAACTGCCAAACCAATTCGCACGATCACTGATTCTGTGGACTGGCTTGCGCCAGCGGGGGGCGCAGCATCGCGCGGCGTTTATTCCCCCGAATCGTCGTTCTCTTCTTCCTCACCCTCGGGAGTCAGGCGCTCAACGGCTTCGTCAATCTTGGCGACGATCTCGGCGCATTCGAGTGCCGGATCGAGAGCGGACTCAAGAATTTCCAGGACGTCGTCGCAAATCCCTTGAAGTTCTTCGACCTCACTCAGTACTTTGGGCATTAGCTTTGACTGAATGCCGGGCGACTTGTTACCGATAACAGAACCCCAAAACGGAATAACGCGATGGCAATCCCTTTTGATCGTACCTGCAACATGTCACACCTCCACGAATGATCTTCCTGACAGAGTGAATTGTTCGCACTCTGCTAGGCCATTCCTCGCGGCCCCTGGGCGACTAGCCGAGACATCTTTCCGCCCGCCAGCAAGGGCCGCGGTGAGTTTAGACCCGGCTCGCTGTCGATGACCGTAACGACTGAGGAGGCCTCCGAAAAGCAAGTAAACAATCGCCTGCCCCTCAAGCCACACTCTTCGGCGGGAGACAACCCGCCTCTTCATCTCCAGCTAACCAAACACGACCCGACGCAATGAGTATCAAAATAAGCCGCGGCAAATTATTTGTCAAGAAAAAAACATTTTTACTCAGTGAAAACACTTGACGCCCGCCAGAAGTCGCGCTATAAATTACGGTCTAAACCGGAATTTCCGATTTCAACTTTACCTTCCCGCGAAATCATACGCCGGCTGCCTTATCGGTTCAAGCTCAAAACGCCATGGCCTCTTTGGGTGGCTAGCGCGGCTCGTTTTGGCCGTTCTGCTGACTTGTCTGGTCTGTTTCCCGCCTCCCACCTGCCTCACTGCTAACACTTGTCCCAACTAGATGAGTTCTGATCGTTTGATTCGGGCGTCTCTCCTGGCTCGCTACCTGTCCGGCAATCCCTCGGCGTACCAGCGCTTAATAGTTGAGCCCCAGTAAGCGAACTCCCACTTGGGCACCCGCACTTGCGTATTGAACTTCATGGCTTCCAGGAATCGCACTCGCGTATTCATGCGAACTTCTTCTCTCTCGCTGCCTGCCCAACCGCGGGACTCAAGGGTGCTAGCGCGATGCGCCAGGATTCTAGCCCTCAACCGGCACGTTGTTCGCCGAGTACCTCTAACCCGTGTTCGTCAGGCGAGATTGCCGGCCATCCCCCCGTATGTCCCTGACACCCGTTCGACAGAAGCGTCTGCTAGGAGGAGCCTGCCGATGAAAGCGAAAGAATCTTCTCCCTCGCGATGAGCCTGTGCTCGGCATAAACGGCGGGGGGAACCGGTTGCCCATTCAGGCACTGAAGAACAATCGGCAGAATCCTGGAACCATAGTTTTCGGGGAAGTACGACACGGCGCCGATGAGCGGACTGTTACGCTTTCTGATCTCCTCCTCGAAGTCGCCGTCCGGTCCCCAGCCCTGCGCCACGATGGCTGTGAACGGCTCTCTGCCTGCTTCGCGGATGGCGCGAATCGCGCCGCGGGCGCAATTGTCGTTGGCCGCCGCAATGAGCAAACGCTCGCGCGACCCCAGGGAGTGGATGACGCGCCGGGTGGCCAGGTAACCTCCCACCTCGGTTCCCTTGCCATTCTTGTGGAGCACGCATTTCTCATGCAACTTCGGCAGAACGCTCCGAATTCCCTCAAGGGTCCCGAGAACCCGGGAGTGGGGAACCGGTCCTGCCTCAAGCAACTCCAGCAAAAGGATGCGGCCCACATGCCCACTCCAGTTCTCTTGCGCGAAGCGCACCAGGAGCTCTCCGCCCATAAAGCCAACAGTATAGTTGTCGACGCCGAAATAGATGGCGCCGGGTTGGGAAATATCAATCGCCAGAGTGGGAATTCCAGCCTTGGAAAACATGTCGGCGAGAACGGGTCCTACTCGATAATGAAACTGGTATTCAATCACAAAATCGACCTTCTGGCTTATCAGCCAGGCGGCATTTTTCACAGCTTCCTCAGGGCTGTTTCGATTGTCCGTGACGAGCAGTTCGATACGGAACTTCTCCGCGGCCTCCACCAGCCCCTGGGTCACTTTGTGCGGAAAGGGCTGGTCGGAAGAGAGTTGGGCATAGCCGACCCGGTAGGTTCGATAACCCAAGCGGAGCTTAAACCGTTTGGTTTTCCGGTCGCGATGGACGTAGCCACGCCCTTCCAAGGTGCGCAGGAGCCGGAAAGTTGTGCTGATGTCAAGGTGGGCGGCCTGCGCGATGTCGGTCAGGCGCAATTCCGCCCGCGGGGTCCTCAGGACATCCAAAATATCGAGCGCCTTGCCCAACACTTCAACGTGGTAACGGAGCGGGCCACTCTTGCCCCGCCTCCCCTCTCCCCGGTGTTCTTCCATGACTGTCGGCTCTCCCTTCCGCCGTGACGTGGTTCCGGCGGCGATTCTTTGCATTTCTGGTTCACGAGTATCCATCGTCGAATGAGAGCGTGTGGCGAGTTTAGAGCGTGATTATAGCGCGACTTCTGGCGGGTGTCAAGGCATTTTCAGTATTTTCAGTACGTAAAAATATTTTTTCCTTGACAAACAATTCTCTCGGGAATATAAGGTAGGCATTGCGTCGGGTCGTGTTGGTTAGCTAGGCATGGAAGCGCGGGTTGTCGCCCGCCAAAGGGTGACGGGGGTGCCTAGGGAATCGGGTGTAAACTCACCACGGCCCCTGCTGGCGACTTGGAAGATGTCTCGGCTAGTCGCCCAGGGGCCGCGAGGAATGGCCTACCAGAGGGCAAACAATTCACTCTGTCAGGAAGATCATTCGTGGAGGTGTGACATGTTGCAGGTACGATCAAAAGGGATTGCCATCGCGTTATTCCTTTTTGGGGTTCTGTTATCGGTAACAAGTCGCCCGGCATTCAGTCAAACCATTTCGGGCGACATTCTGGGGACGGTGCTGGACACGACCGGAGCCGTGGTACCCGGCGCCAAGGTTACTCTGATGGCCGTGGATACAGGCATCAAATGGGAAGCAACTTCTGACGAGGCTGGGAACTATCTCTTCGCCCAACTGAAGCCCGGCCGTTACAGCGTGCAAGCTTCCCAGCCAGGATTCCAGACAGCTACGGTTACAGACATTCAGTTGCTGGTGGCGCAACGCCCGCGCGTGGACATCACTCTCCGGGTCGGCGCGGTTACGCAGACGGTGGAGGTAAGCGCTGGCGGCGTCCAGTTGCTCGAAACGCAGACCTCGGCAATGGGCCAAGTGATCGAGCAGAAACCCGTTCTCGAACTGCCTTTGAACGGCAGAAACTTCATCCAGTTGACGCTGATCTCGGCCGGCGTGGCGCCCGTGGGCACCGGTACCTCGCCCGCGACGACCTGGGTGGGTCAGCGCGACGTTACGGCCAGCGTCGCCGGGCTCAGAGAGTCGAACGAAAGCTTCCTAGTGGATGGCATCGAGTCGCGCAATGCGCGGTTTGGGAGCGTCGGTTTGCGGCCCTCCGTCGAAGCCATACAGGAATTCAAAATGCAAACCAGCAACTTTTCCGCAGAGTCCGGGCGCTCTTCCGCCATCATTAACACCGCCATGAAGACGGGGAGCAACTCTCTGCACGGCTCGGCGTATGAGTTCATCCGGAATAGCTCCCTGGATGCCAACAACTTCTTCTTCAACTCCAGCAACACGCCGATCCCCCCCTTCAAACAGAACAATTTCGGCTTCAGCCTGGGCGGCCCGGTGATATTCCCCAAGGTCTACAACGGACATAACAAGACCTTTTTCTTTATCAACTACGAAGGGATACGGTCACGACGTGGTTTGACCGGGACGGCGACGGTTCCCACCGCCGCCCAGCTACAGGGCAATTTAGCGGATGACTCGGCCGGAACGGGCATCCTTCCCACGGATTCGGCTTTCTGCACGTCCAACCCCAGTTCCGTAAAGTGCGTCAATGTGAAAGATCCCACAACCGGGGAACGTTTCCCTGGGAACGTCATCCCGAGGGGTCGAATCGACCCCATCGTCCAGAAATGGTTTCAGTTCATGCCCACTCCCAACGTCAGCGGGTTGGCTGGGACGGTGGCGACATTCAACTACACAGCCTCGCCTGCGGAACGCAACGACATGAACCAAGCTAACGTACGCTTGGACCATGCCTTGACTTCGCGGGACCAGATCTTCGGGAGTCTCTCCTTTGAAGACCGGCCCCACATTCAGCCCAGTGCGATGCCCGGGGGGGGACAGATGTACCCAATGCGCAATCAGCTTCTGGCCATTACCGAGACGCACGTTTTCTCACCCACGGTCATCAACGTCGTGCGTTTTGGCTACAACCGCACCAAGACCTTCCTGGTCGGCATGGGCGCCCTGGGGACAAACTACGCCAAGGATGTCTTTGGCTTCCAGAATACCTCTGGAAATTCCTTTGATTTTGGAGTTCCCGGCGCCGGGATCACCAACTTCAGCAATCCTGGGGGCTGGGCTGAATCGATCGGAGCTTTGGATGAAGACTATCAGGTGGTCAACAACCTGAGCATTGTGCGTGGGGGGCACAACATCAAGTTGGGGATCAACCTCATCCACGAGAAGTTTTACCAAATCACGGATTTTGGTGGAATCCCCGGTTTCAGTTTCGAGGGTCGATATACAGGGGCGGGGTTAGGGGACTTCCTCCTGGGCGATCCCGTGTCAGCTAGCTATTCGGTGGGCGATTCGCACCAGAACCTGCGCTCGAATTGGTGGTCGGGTTACATCCAGGACGACTGGCGCATTCGTCCCAATTTCACCCTCAATATTGGCCTTCGTTACGAATACGCGCAGACGCCTTACGATACCGAGAACCGGACCCAGTGGTTTGATCCTTCGGTTGGGCACACGGTAAACTCTTACAGCGGCGGTGTCCGCAATGGGATCATCGACCCTGATTGGAACAATTTCGCCCCGCGTTTCGGTTTTGCTTACACTCCCAGCTTTTCAAAGAACACGGTGGTTCGCGGATCCTTTGGCATATTCTATGCCACGGACAACTGGAACGAGCTGCAATTTCTGGTGATCGGACCTGATTATTACGTGTCCCGGAAGCTGGAATCCGATCCCAGCACTCCGACCCTCTCTTTGTCGGGCCTTTTCCCGCCGGCCTCACTCGGCGGAGTAAGTAGCAACCCCTTCACCGTCGACAAGAGAAGCCGCACGGCTTATGTGCAGGAATGGAATTTCAACGTTCAACGCACCTTCAAGGATTGGTGGCTCAGCGTGGGCTACCTGGGCAACACCGGTGTGAAACTCCTGCAGCGGCAGGACCTAAATACCGTTGGCGAATTTGACCTGACGGGGCTAATTCCGCAGCAGGAGCGCCGGCCATATCAACCCTATAGCTGGATACTGTTCACCCACGCCAGCGGTTGGTCCAATTACAACGCTCTCACCACGCAACTGGAGAAACGTCTTTCGGCCGGGCTTTACCTCTTGGGCTCGTATACCTGGAGCCACGCCCTCGATATCGGGAGCACGGATGATTTCTCCAGCACGAATTTTGATTTCAAGAAGTACGATAGGGGGAACTCCTCCTTCGATGTTCGCCAGCGGTTTGTGGTCAGCTATCTCTACGAGCTTCCCTTTGGCCGGGGTCGGCGATTCTTGTCCGGCGCCGGAGGCGCGGTTGACCGCTTCGTGAGTGGGTGGAAGTTCAACGGCATCACGACCTTTTCCTCGGGCCAGTGGAAGAGCCCTGGACTGGCCGTGGACTGGATACACATCGACTGGGGCAGCTCACGTCCAGACCAGGTAGGGAACCCCTACCCAGCCAACCAGACCTTCCAGAACTGGCTGGACTCATCCGCCTATGTTGCGCCCGGGTGTCCAAGCCTCAAAGTTGCCGGTCTGAACTGTATTCTTGCAGATGGGTCGGAAGTCAACGCAAACCAACACCGCCAGGGCAGTGCGGGCCGCAACAGCCTGCAAATGCCCGGCCTCAACAACTGGGACTTCACGCTGTTGAAGGACACGCGCATCAAAGAAAACCTCTTGGTGCAGTTCCGCGCGGAGTTCTTTAACGGCTGGAACCACACTCAGTTCGGAGATGCAGATACGGGCTTGGGGACGACATTCGGAAAGATTTCCAGTACGCGGGTCAACCCTCGGGAAGTCCAGTTCGCTTTGAAGTTGATCTGGTGAGATCCTATGAGAGGGGAGTCCAAGGTCCGTTGTTTGGTTGAGAGCTAGGGTGGCGCGCAGGGCCGGCCCTTCCGGCGGTCCTGCGCGAGGGCTCTTGCGTGTTTGACGACGTCCCGATTCTGCCGAGTTCGTTTGAGAGCAAACGGAATCAGAGGCCGGATATGAATGCTTTCCTTAACTACTCCCGTGCCGGCGCCGTGTCTTCTGCGCCGGCAGGGGAGCAGGCAGTTTCGCATCATTTGCTCGTCCTGATCTGCAAAAGTGGAGTTATGCCCTGCCTGGGAGGAAATGTCATGAGCAATAGTTCACGTCTGCAAGTATTCCTACTGCTGGTTCTACTGGTCCTTCAAACGGGAGCATGTTCAAAAACTAAGGAAGCTGGGAAGGCAACCGCCGCGCCGGCGGCGGAGGTCACGGTCAAATGGGACAAGGTGGTCACGGTTTCCAAGACCACACCGACGCTGCAAGTCGTGGTCAATCCTCCCTTGCGCCGGGGCACGAAGATTCACGATCGTGTCTTCCAGGCTCTGCATGAGTTGGGAGCTGACTATGTTCGTTACGTGCCGTGGCTGCCCTATCCCAAGCTGGGAGTCGCCGAGCTTGAGCCGCCCAAGGACGGCAAGACCTCCTGGGACTTCTCGCTCATCGACCCGATGATGGAAGACATCATGAATGCTACGGCGGGTCACTCTGTAATGATCAACTTCAGCACGATCCCGCAATGGATGTTCAAAACCGACGCGCCCGTTCCGTACCCGGCTGATCCGGACCAGGTGACCTGGGAGTACGAGAAGGGAACGGAGTTTCGTGACCCGAGTTTGAAGGAGGTCGGGGACTACTACGCCCGCCTAGTGAGTTGGTACACGCAAGGCGGATTCACGGATGAATACGGGAAGCGCCACGACTCCGGCCATCATTACAAGATCGCCTATTGGGAAGTTCTCAATGAAGTCGACAGCGAACACCACATGACGCCCCAGACCTATACGCGCGTCTACGACGCCATTGTGGAAGCCATCCACCGCGTCGATCCGGGAATCAAGTTCGTGGGGTTGGGCTTGGGGGGCACGGGGAAGGAATACTTTGAGTATTTTCTGAACCACAAGAACCACAAACCCGGCATTCCCATGGACATGATCTCGTACCATTTCTATGCCGTGCCGAGCTCGGATGAGACACCGGAAATCATGGAGCACACATACTGGGACAAGGCTGATCGCTTCCTGGGAGTTGTGGACTACATTCAGAACATCCGCGCCCGCCTGTCGCCCGAAACGCAGACGGACACGAACGAGTTGGGTTCGATCTCCGCTGAGGACACAGAACAGGACAAGCCGGGCCACGTCTTCAAGCCGATTCCGAACTCTTACTGGAACCTCTGCGGCGGGCTGTACGCCTATCTCTATACGGAACTCGCAAAGCGCGGCGTGGAAGTAGCGGGCGAGTCCCAGTTGGTGGGCTACCCCACGCAGTTCCCGAGCGTGTCCATGGTGGATTGGGACACCGGCCAGCCCAATGCCCGTTTCTGGGTGCTGAAGCTGCTGCGCGACAACTTCGGTCCGGGCGACAAGCTGGTGGATACCGACTCTGACCTTCCCTACGTTTACGTGCAGGCTTTTGTGACGCCGGAGGGTAAACACAAGATCCTGTTGGTGAACAAGCGGAACCGCACGTTTGAACTTGTGCTGCAGGGGGCGGAAGGAGCGCAAGTGCAGCTTGTGGATCAGACGACCAACTTCCAGCCGCCGGCTTCCAGTACCATGGCGGGTAATCGGATTACCCTGGGCGGGTTCGCAGTCGCGGCTGTGACTCTTACGAAATGAGGCGGTGGGGACGGAGTCCCTGCCGGTAACTTTTTCCAGCGGACGATCATTGGGGGTGAGGTGTCATCATGCCGCGGTATGCATTCAAACTGAGGTTGAAAGCGGATGCCATTGAGGAATACGAATTGACTCACCAGCAGGTTTGGCCTGAATTACTTGCCAAGATCAAAGAAGTCGGGATCTCTAAGTATTCGATCTTCCGTCGCGGGCAAGAGCTTTCCCTTTTTATGCACGTCGAGGACTTTGATCGAGCCTGGGATCAATTGGCCAAGGCCCCCGTCAATCAGCGCTGGCAGAAGGAAATGGCGCGGCTTTTCGAACCCGTGCCGGACCAGACGCCGGGAGAGCGCTTCGCGATGATGAAAGAGGTTTTCTACTTGGACTAAAGGAAGTTTTGCCGCTATGCTGGCCAAGAACTCGCTGGCAGGCGATTCATTAATGTGCGCTGCGTAAGCGCCGCGCGGCAACTGGCAAGTGAAGACCAAGGTGAGGAGAGGAAAGTGGAGCATTTGCTTGCTTGGCGCCGTGAGCATGCAATCGCGCGCTTGGGGCCGTCGCTTGGCGGTCATTCCACGTAAGGTTGCTTGGGTCGAACCAAATAGACTTTTCCGAAGGAGACGCTTCCATGCCATTCATTCACAACCGCCGAACATTCTTGAGGAATTCCGCCATGCTGGTCATGGCGGCCCCTGGCCTGAGCAGCGGCCAGGCCCTTCTTCGTGCGATGGCAGATGGAAGTGCGCAGACCGGTTCGCTAGCCGAAGAACTGGAGCGCGGATTTCTGGCGCCGCCTGATTCGGCTTGGCCGTGGGTCTATTGGTTTGTCTCCGACGGCAACATCACCCGGGAAGGCATCACGGCTGACCTCGAAGCGATGCATCGGGTAGGCATTCGCGGCGTCTTGTACATGGAGGTGGACCAAAATGTGCCGAAGGGCCCCGCGCGCTTCCTAAGTCCGCAGTGGAGGAAGCTGATCCAGCATGCGGTGAAGGAAGCCACGCGGCTCGGGATCACCGTAGACATGAACAATGACGGCGGCTGGTGCGGCAGCGCCGGCCCTTGGATAACGCCGGAATTATCGATGCAGATGATGGTGTGGAGTGAGACGAACCTGCGGGGTCCCGGGCCCTTCACGGGCGTACTCCCCCAGCCGAAGACGGTGCGCGACTACTACCGCGACATCACCGTGTTGGCATTTCCCACCCCGCCAGCGGAGAGTGTTCGGATGGCTGAACGCTCTCCCCGCCTGACGTACGGCGCCGAGCGGAAGGTCTTTGATTCCGCGAAGCTCATCGACGGCAACCCGGGTACGGTGGCCCTGCTGCCACCACCCGAGAAGGGTCAGCCGCAGTACCTGAATATTGAATTCCCTGAACCCTTCACGGCGCAGGCTCTGACGGTCGCTCTCGACACCTGGAATTCTGAAATCGAAGGGGCGCTGGAGGTCTCCGACGATGGCCAGAACTTCCGGGCGATTCGTCCAGTAACCTTGCGTTGGCCGGTGTCTTCCGTGAATTTCGAGAAGGTGACCACCCGGTATTACAGGATTCTCCTGAAGCCGCAAAGTGACTGGTTTTGGCAACAGTTTGCTAACGGCATTCCGCTCGGCGAGGTGGAACTGCACCCGGACGTGCGGATCGAAGACATTCCCGGCAAGGCAGCTTACATCCGTCAGGATGCGTTTTCGGGGGAGTCAGCCCCGTCGCCGGAGATGGTCGTGCGCAAGGACCAGATTCTGGATCTGAGCGCCAGGATGGACCGCGAGGGACGGCTCACCTGGGATGTGCCAGCCGGGAAGTGGACAGTGCTACGCATTGGACATACGTCAACAGGGAAGATGAACCACCCCGCGCCTGAGGAAAGCCTCGGTCTCGAGTGCGACAAGCTGAGCAAGAAAGCGGTCGAAGTGCAGTTCTCGGAACTGATGGGCAAGCTGCTGGACGACCAAGCAGCCGTCGGAGGAAAGGCGCTGACGATGACCCACATCGACAGTTGGGAGACTGGCTCGCAAAACTGGACGCCGGGATTCCGCGAAGAATTCGAGAAGCGATGCGGCTACGATTTGTTCCCCTACCTGCCCATCCTCACCGGCCGGAGCGTGGAAAGCCGGGAGATTTCGGAGCGCTTCCTGTGGGACCTGCGGCAGATCGTCGCCGACCTGCTGCTCGAGAACTATGCCGGCCACATGCAGGAGATCTGCCATCAGCACGGACTGACGCTGTCGATAGAGGCGTACGGTGGAGGTCCGCTGGAAGATGTCGCTTACGGCGGGCGCGCGGATATGCCGATGAGTGAATTCTGGACCGGGGAGGTGGGTGGGCCTGGTGTCAATAACAAAGAGATGGCGTCGTCCGCGCACGTCTACGGCCGACCGATCTTGGGGGCGGAATCTTTCACGGCCGTACCGGAAAACGGAAAGTGGCAGAACCATCCGTTCCGGCTGAAGCCCCTCGGCGACCATGCCTTCACGCTGGGTATCAACCGCTTCGTCTTCCACCGCTATTCCATGCAGCCCTGGGTGGACCGCAAGCCCGGCATGACCATGGGACCGTGGGGCATTCATTATGAACGCACCAACACCTGGTGGGAACAGTCGAAGGCCT
>Ga0315280_10007653_pt1 | contig 14412 bp, 10 predicted proteins | sample YL17G06_40_MG_FD_203697 | JGI IMG/M metagenome (GOLD analysis project Ga0315280, IMG submission 203697) | Sediment microbial communities from Yellowstone Lake, YNP, Wyoming, USA - YL17G06_40 | ecosystem: Environmental > Aquatic > Freshwater > Lake > Sediment | place: USA: Wyoming | collected...
TCAGCCGAGCGGCAAGTTCTGGAAGCTCCGCTGCGGGCTTGATTGGCCCTTCGCTCCGCTTCCAGAACCAGGAAAAAGGGGAAACCCTAACATTATGAGTGGTATTAAAAATGGGGGGAGGCCAAGACCAGCTGGTCTTTGAGGTCGTAGCTGAAAGTCTGGCTGCGGTCCGAATCCAGATTGTCAATTATGCTCTTGATGTTGCCTCTTCGGTCGGGCGGATTCGAGGGATCATTGTAAACCAGGTCCAGGACGCCGCCTGCGGTTATCCGCTGGGGGAAATATCTCTGGTCAAGCTGGTTTGAGAAACTGAGGCCGCTGCCGTAGTTAAAGCCCTTGATGTCGCCGAAGGGGTAGTACTGGATGCCGCTGGCGATGTCCCGATCCTCGCCATTTATTTGCGCGGACACGCTCGCCACCCGGTCCGGGTCTGATTCCTGAGCCGGGTATTGCACGACCCTGCCGCTGGGATAGGTGATCTGAGTGAGGTTCCCGTCAGGGTCATACTCATAACTTGTGGTGAAAGAGGCGCCGTAAGAATAGCTGCCAACGATGCAGAGAAAAGAAGTTATGATGTTTCCCCGCGAGTCATACTCATAGCTGGAATAGCGGGCATAGGGGTCATCCGTGGTTTCCGCAATTTTCACCCCGGTCAGGCGGCCGAGAGCGTTGGTATCCGGAGGATTTACCGTCGCGCCGTCGGGGAGAGCGAACGCAGTTCCGTCATAGAAGTATTCGATGTCGGGGTCATTGGGGAACACGATTTTGCTCAGCCGGTTGAGGGAGTCGTAGAGGTAGCTGACGGTTATTCCCCGGGCGTCGGTTTTGGAGACGAGATTATTTGCCGGGTCGTAGCCGTAGATTGTGATCCCTGCGTCCGGGCTTTGGGATTTGATCAGCCTCCCGAAGTCATCATACACATAAGATGTGACCTGGGTGGTGTCTCCGTTGGGAGCGGAGATGGAGCTTAAATTCCCGTGCTGGTCATAAGCGTAGCTGGTTTCGTGTCCGAGCGGGTCGGTGGCCGCGATAAGCTGATTAAGCTGGTTGTAGGTGTAAGTGGTTATCTGCCGGTCCGGCCCCTCCGGGTCAACAATTTTGTAAAGCGGGTTTCCGTTGTCATCGAAAATGTTGAGGGTTATAACCTGGCTCTGGCCCGAGCCCGAGCCGCCGTCAATCACCTTCTGGTATTTTCTTCTTAAGCCCGACCCGTCATTATATATGGTCTCGCCGTCCTCCACATAAAGCTTGCGCGCGGAAGGCAAAGAAGGGCTTGAGTATTCGGTTTGAGTCCATTTGCCGTCAGTGATGTATCCGTATTGGTAGTTGATTTTTTCGATGAGCTCTGCGGAGGAGGGCGTCTTGTATCTTTCCATTGCCGTCAGCTTCGAGTATCCGCCGGGGCCGTTGTAAAGGTATTTTATGGTTGTTTGCGAGGGGTTATGGATTTCGGCCAGGTTCTCGCCTGAATAAATGTATTCGGTGACATAGCTGCCTCCTTCTGTGTCCACCGCCTGGCGGGTGATGCGGCCAAGATGGTCATACTGGTATTCGGTGATGATGCCGTTCGGGTCCTGGATGATGGTCGGATTGCCGGAGGCGTCATAAGCGAGGTAGGTTGTATCGAGAATGAGGCCGTTGGCGTATTCCCGCTTGTAGCGCAGGTCCCCGGTTGAGGAGTCAGCGGTGTGGCTGGTGTAGTACTCGTAGTCGGTGTAGGCCGCGGCGGAGCAGGACGCGTTGGCGCTCGGCTGGTATTCCCTGGTGATCTTGCCGGGCAGAGCCGTGGTCCCGTATTGGAAGCATTGATAGGTTTTCTGAAAGCTGTCCGCGGCGCCGTCATTGTTGGAATCGATATATCCGGCCTTGATTATGCGGCGAAGATACGGGCTCGGGTTTTCATTATAGTTGTCGTTGGTGTCAGTGTCGTAGTCGTAAATTGTTTTGGTTGTGGTGGTTCCTGCCCAAAGGCTCGGCCTGCCGACCTGAACCAGGGTATGGGGAGGAAGCTTGGCATCCTTGGTGTAGTAAGAATAGCTTTCAGAAGGCTGATTGGGCACAGCCTCAGCCTCATAGCGCTCAACCTCGGAGCCGTTGACTTCAATTTTGTCAACTCCCACGATGCTCTGGTACTGAGTATAGGCATTATATAAACCGAACTTTATATAGAAAGGCCCGGAGAAATCGCAGTCTTCAGGGCAGGATTCGGAATTATTAAATACCGGCACCTCTTCTGCGGTCATGCCGTCTCTAACCGACAGATAAAAAGTGTCTTTGCCTTGAAATTTTTGCCTCCTGATTATCAGCTGGCCATCGGTCCGGACGCCTCCGAAACCGGCATCGACGCATTTTGAAAACTTGCATCTTTTCATTCGGCTGCCGTCTGATGTAGGGACTGAACTTGGGGGCCGGTCTTTATTCTTATACAACCACTTATAGTAATAATAGCCGCTGCCATCTTTTTCTATAGAAAGTTTCACAAAGTTATCTTCCGATTTTGTCGAGATCAACATCAATTTGAACTTCGCCCCATAATACAAACCTAAGTCAGAGCCGGGAGGGGGATTTTTATAATTCAGGTTGACTTCAAAAAAATCGCCGTCCAGGGTTATCCTGTCTTTGCTGCTGAAATCGATCTCATTCTGGCCTATTGCTTTAAGCTGGAGAAGGTGGCCGGGAAGAAATTCATAGCTGCCTCCTTCTCCGGCAATCGCTCTCCAATAAAGCTGGTTGATCTGACTGCCCTGGAAATCATCGATGACCGAGCCGCTTGCTTTTGATAACGAGGACAGATAAGTTTTGTTCACCAGATTGTTATACTGGTCATAAGTTGAAACCTGGATGGTGTTGTTGTTTTTGACCAGCGCCTTGTTGCCGTTGCCGTCGTAGAGGTACTCGCCGCCGGAAGAAGACGCGCACGAGCCTGAGCACCCTCCTGACGCGAGCAGCGCGTGCGTGGCAGGATCATAATAAATGGTATTGGTGGTGTTCCGGTTCAAATCCGTTACCTTGGTAATCCCGGGCGTGCTCCCATACTCGATCAAAAGCATTTCCTCAGGACTGGAGACGGTAACAGCCCGGTTGGACGCGAGATCGTATGTTATCTCCTCAATGAATTTCCCCTCGCGGTCCATAACCGAAGTGAGATTGTGAGGATACTCGATTATTCCATATAGGTATGTATATAGCGTCTCGCCGTTCTTTCTCACCGAGGACAAATTTTCCGAGTTATAACTATAGGTGAAGGTGTCAGCTCCAGCCTGAATCTGGCTGATGTTATTGGAGCCGTCATAGCTGATGGCCGCGCCCCGGCCCGATACCGGGTCTTTTATCTGGCTCAAAAGCCCGCCGGTATAAATCAACTGCACCCGCTGGCCGGATGAATAGTCGATTTCAATGAGGTCGCCCGAAGTATTATAGATATACTGGCTGCCGTCAAATTTTTTCCAGATGTATCTTGGGTTGGCGGGATCGTATTCCACAGTTGAGGAATACCCGGTCGTTGAAATGAATCGGTTTGATCGATTAGGACTGTAAATATTATCATGTCTGAAAACCAGGACCGTGCCATCCGGGCTCATCATTCCAATTTTGACCACCCACCCATAAACATTCGTGGTGAGCTTAAGCCAGCTGTTGAAATTATGATTCCAGCCGTACCCCAGGGGTTTTTTGATGCCGAAGGTATGAAAATAATACCTGGTGAACTCTATTCTTTGGTGTGTGCCTTGAAAAGAAAAATCAGTCACCGGCCCGGCCATCGCGGTCCCGCTCACCAAATCCACGGAGTTCTCAGTCTTTGGGCAGTCGGGACATTGATCAGGGTCCCGCTGGCAGCAATTGCTGCAAACAGAGCTGCTAACATTTCCCTGTTCCTCGCTGCGGAACAACAGTTCTTCGCAAGGAAGCATTTTGCCGTCGCAATTATTATCCAGGCCGTCACATTCCTCAACTGCGCCGGGATAAATAGCAGCATTGCCCTCCACGCAATCTTCACAGGCATCATAACCGTCACCGTCAGGATCATCAGTAGGCATAGGATGCAAGGTTATATGAGATATCGTACCACACGGCCAAAAATCAGGACCTAGTATACAATCATAACCAGCAAGATATTTTATCTCCGTAGTATCCTCGCAATTGGCTGGGTAGCACTGTTGTGATTTAGAGACATATGTAAAAATAGTCCTTTCATTGGAATCATTGCTGTCGCACTCCGGTAGAGTCGCAGAACAAAGGCCGGGACCGTTGGTGCCGGCAGGCTGTTCAATATAATTGCATACACAGCCCCCGCATAACCGTCCACATCGGCAGCCATCATTATTCACATCATGAATTCTTACCTTGTAGTATCCGCATTTATCTGACTCGACCTGAGTAAACTCCCCTGTGCAGGTGTCAGCCAGTCCCTTTTTTGCGGAAAATAATTGCGCCCCTGAGAGCAGCAGAACCAGGAAAATTGTTTTAAACTTCCCGCGCACACGAAAATAGCTGTTGCCCATTTTGCCCCTCCTTTAAATCCTATGAAATAAACTTAGCCGCATCCAATGTCATATCCGGCGAGCAAGTTTTCCTTTTTCTGGAACAAAAATACCGCTCTGCTGCAGATGGGGAAAAAGGTTCTGAAGTTTGTGCCCTTAGTCATTTTTGCGTTGCCCTCCCTTGCTTGTTTCAGCCCGACTTCGGCTAGGTTTAACTGCAGGAAAAAAATTAGACGCGAATAAATTGTATCAAAAGCTATGGAGCTTGTCAAGAGGGCGAACCACGCGTCCCGCGTGGCTCGCCCGTACACGACGCTCGAATCGCAGATCATCCTTCGCTCTGCGAGCTTCGGATGACAGCCAAGAGTGTCTGCGGCACAGGGTTGATTGCGGGAGCAAGAGTCACTGTTTGTCATTCGCTTCTCTTGCGGCCGGCTTTTCCTGGCCCCGCACCAGCCGCAAAATGTTTTCCCGGTGAGATAAAATGACCAGTGCGATCACAAGCAGCGAGGTGTAGAAAACCCATCCGGTTTTATCAAACGCATAGACCAGCGCGGGCAGGGCAAGAGCCGCGGCCAGGCTGCCTATGCTTACAATCCTCCCGAGCGCCACAATCACCATCCAGATGCCGAAAACAATCACTGACGGCCTGACTGCAAACACGAGCATCACCCCAAATCCGGTTGCCACTCCTTTTCCGCCCCGGAATTTGAGATAGGGCGAGAAGATATGCCCAAACATCGCGGCAACGCCGGAAAAACCCGCGGCATACCCGGGACCGAAAAGCTCAAGCCCGGCGATGGCGCAGAACGCTCCTTTCAAGCCGTCGAGCAGAAAGACCAGGACCGCATACTTCATCCCCAGCCCGCGGTAAACATTGGTCGCGCCGATGCTACCGGAGCCGATTTTGCTCAAGTCAACTTTCTTGAGCTTGGCGACAATCAGCCCGAAGGGGATTCCGCCGATCAGGAAAAAAATTATGTATGCTATTGCAATTTCCAGCCGATGCATCCTTAGTTTTCTATGATAGCGCGTGAATAGTTCAGATTGCAAACCTGGGCGGATTGACAGCAAGGCCATCTGTGTCAGAATCTTTAGACCCCAATGAGGCGTCGAGGCAAGAAACCAAAATCCGGCAGGTTCGAGCAAGTGAGAGGAACGGTATCGGTTCATCCCAACGGCTACGCTTTTATGCAGCCGGAGGGGGGAGGAGCCGAGGAAATTTTCATTCCCCCTTCCCGCCGGGGTTCGGCCATGCCCGGAGACAAGGCGCTGGTGAGACTCAAACCTGGAAGGCCCAGGCAGGGTCATCGCGAAGGCGCGGTTGTAAAAATCCTCGAGCGCAAGCTCTCTGAGCTGTTCGGATTCTACAACGGAACTTATGTGGTGCCCCGGGACGAGCGAATCCTGAGCTGGTTTTTTGTGCCTCCGGCTAAAAGGATGAAAGCCGTTGCCGGAGACTTGGTTCGAGCGAAGATCATCTCCTATCCGAGTTCAAGCGGCCAAGCCGAGGCCGAGATCGTTGAAATCCTGGGCAAGGAGTTGACGCCCAGGCTTGAAAGCCGCATCATCCTCCGCCAGCATGGATTCCACGAAGAGTTCAGCGCAAAGGTTGATCAAGAACTGGCGTCGGTTCCTTCAGCGGTCAGCGTGAAAGATTCCGCAGGCCGCACTGACCTAACTGATCTGCCGCTCGTAACCATCGACCCGATTGACGCCAAAGATTTTGACGATGCGGTTTGCGTGAAAAAGTTGGACTGGGGCTTCAGGCTCTGGGTCGCAATAGCTGATGTCAGCCGCTATGTCAAACTCGGAACCGAGATCGACTTCCAGGCTTATCTAAGCGCAACCAGCGTTTATTTCCCGGACCGGGCGGTGCCGATGCTGCCGGAGCAAATTTCAGCCGGCATTGCCAGTCTTAAGCCTGATGAAAACCGCCTGGCGGTCGCGGTTGAAATTGATTACGACTCAACCGGCAAGCCGCAGAGGGAAAAATTTTATCCTGCTCTTATAAAAAGCCGGTTCCGGATGAACTACGGAGAGGTCCAGAAAATTCTTGACCGGTCCGACCCGGATTTGATCGCGAGATACCGGACGGTAATTCTTATGATTGAGGAGATGGCGGCGCTTGCCCGGCTCTTGCACCAGGCCCGCAAACGCCGCGGCGCGGTTGACCTTGACCTGCCCGAGGCGCACATCCGGCTGGACGAAAAAGGCGAGCCGGTTGACATCTATCCATACCCGCGGCTCTTCTCGCACCAGCTGGTTGAAGAGTTTATGCTCCAGGCCAACCAGGCGGTTGCGGAGTTCCTGACCAGAAAAAAATTGCAGTTCCCTTTTCGCATCCACGAGCCGCCAGCCGCGGACAAGGTCCAGGAGCTGGACCGTTTTTTATCCGGACTGGGATTTCCTCTCCTGGCCCGGGAGCGCTCGCCGGTTCAAGTCCGGCCCCGGGATTTTCAGCGGCTGGTTGACCGCGCCTCCAGAACCCCGCTTTCCAGTCTCATTTCCTATCTTGCTCTTCGCTCAATGATGCAGGCCAAATACAGCCCGGAGAACAAGGGGCACTTCGGACTCGCGCTTGACCATTATTGCCATTTCACTTCCCCGATCCGAAGATACCCGGACCTGATGGTGCACAGAATTTTGAAACGCGGCCTGGGAATCGAAGACAACGGCCTGCCCTCCGCTCCGGATGGTCTTTCCCTTGCCTGCGACCACTGCTCGGAACGAGAACGAGCCGCGTCTGATGCGGAACGGGAGATGGCAAAAGTTTACCAGGCAAGGCTGATGAGCGGCCGCCTCGGCCAGCAGTTTGAAGGATGCATTTCCGGAATAATCGATGCCGGGATTTTCGTGGAGATCGACCGGCCTATGGCTGAAGGATTGATCCCTTCGGCCAGGCTGCCCGGCTTCGAGCATGAACCCAGGCTCCACACCGCGTTCGTCCAGTCGCCCAGGATGGAGCTTCATCTCGGCGACCGGGTTTTGGTGGAGCTTGAATCAGTGAACCTCGAACACCACGAAATAAATTTCCGGCTGATCGGGGTGAGCGAGTCCGGCTTTACCAAGCCCGCGAAATCGCTTCTGGCGGAGCCGCGCCGGAAAAGGGAGCCTGGAAGACGGAAATCAGAGCGGAAAAAATTCAGGACCTCGTAATTTATGAATATCCAACCGCGGTAAGCGCCAGCCGGAACATCAGACCTAGAAAAGTCGCGACCGCCAGCGTCAGCCCGGCTGCTCCCAGCATTCCCTTCCAGCCCAGAATCCGCCAGAGCACGGCCAGGGTGGAAAGACAGGGGATATAAAAAACCACGAAAACAACAAACACAATGATTTGGATTGGGGTCAGAATTGACAAAAAGTTCACGGTTCCGAGCGCCTGGGTCAGCATGACCAGGGTCAGCTCTTTTCTAAGGATGCCGAAGATCAAGGTGACGCCTATTTTTTCCGGCAGGCCGAGCAGATGCACCACCAGAGGGGAAAGCCCGCGATTAAAAATGTAGTCAAGTTTATAAAATTCCATCAGGCTCAAGACCACGCTTCCCGCGATCAAAATCGGCCAGGCCACCACGATGAACTCCCGGAGCCGAAACCAGATTTTTTTTACCAGGATTTTAGCGTTGGGCATCTTGTAGGTCGGGACTTCCATAATCAGTCCTTCTGAGGGCTCGGGCAGAAAATGGATCATAGCCCTTCCGATCAATGCGATCACTAAAATATTCAAGAGGTAAATGACCAGGGCCCAGACCGGGCCGAGCAGGTATGCGGCCAGCCCGAAAATTATCGTGGTCCGCGCGGAGCAGGGAATCATTGTGGTCAGGATCGCGGTGATAAGCCGGTCCCGGGGGCTTTCCAGCGTTCTAACCGCCATCAACGCGGGAACATTGCAGCCGTATCCCAGCATAAAAGGAATCACGGCTTTGCCGTGAAGACCGATTCGATGCATAAAACTGTCCATCAAAAACGCGATCCTGGGCAGATAGCCGATGTCCTCGATCAATCCCAGTCCCAGAAGAAAAGGCACCAGGTAGGGCAGCACGATTCCAATGCCGCCGGCAAAACCCTGGATCAACCCGATCACGATCGCGGCGACCGGATTTTGCCCCAGCCGCGCGCTCAAAAATTTCTGCATCTGGTCAAAAAGGCCGATCAGGGGCGTCTCTATGAACTTGCCGGTCCAGAAAACAAAAGCAAAAAGCAAGAAGAGAACCAGGACCATAAACAGGTATCCGAGGTATTTGTGCATCAGCCAGAAATCGATTTTTTCCCCGAGACTGACCGGCTGGCGGGGACGGACTCTGGCCACCTTTTCAAAGATGTTAAGCGCCAGCGCATGCCGCTCCGAGCAGATGACCTCCCCGGATTCCCGGCCGTGATGCTCTTGCAGCATCTGCTGGTGCCGGCTAACCTGCTCCTGTTTTTCAGGCGCAAGCCGGTTCAGACGCTCCAACACCTCAGGGTCGGCTTCCATAAGCTTGAGCAGAAAAAAACGCATCGGCAGACCCGCGCTCTCAAGTTTGCCTAGGAGCGATGACTTAAGGCTTGCAACTATTTTTTCAACATCATCGCTGAAGCCAACCGGCTGCGCGGCCGAGGGATTCAACAAGGCTTTTCTTGCCTGGGCAAAAAGCTGGTCAATGCCCTCGCCCTTGCTGGCAATGGTTCCAACCACCGGAAGTTTGAGGATTTGGGAAAGTTTTTCGATATCGATTTCAATGCCTTTGCGCTTGGCCTCATCCAGCATATTCAGGCAGAGCACCATAGGCCTTTCCAGCTCCATCAACTCCAGGGTCAATTCCAGGCTCCGGCCCAGCGTGGAAGCATCGATGATATTTATTACCAGCGCGGCTGGATTATCGATCAGCCAGCGCAATGCGGCCCTTTCCACAGGCTCGCTTCCGGCTAAAGAATAAACGCCGGGCAAGTCCACCAGCTCAAAAGCCTCGCCCTCAATTCTCACCCGGCTGGAAGTAATTTCCGCGGTGGTGCCCGGACAGTTGCCGGCCAGGGCCCGGTATCCGGCCACCGCATTAAACAGCGTGCTCTTGCCGCAATTGGGCTGACCGACCAACGCAATCACCCGCGCCTGTTTCCGTTTATCGTTCACTTCTTGAGATTCTCCACTTCAACCTTGCGGGCAACGCCTCTCCCGATTGCCACCTCAACCCCGCGAACTTCAAGCAAGACCGGCCCCCCAAAAGCGCTGTTCTGGATGACCCGAATCTTCTCTCCCGGATATATTCCCAGGCTCAATAGTTTCCGACGCTGGCCAAATCCTCCCCACAGACTCTTTACCACTACCTGCCCTTCACTGACTTCTTCTAAGGTCATCTTTACATCGCCTTTCTTGCCCTGGAAAATTCGCTGAACCTCTTCGCGAAAAATTTCGCTCCGCCCTGCCTGGCGGTCAAAAACTCCTGAAGCAGAGCCAGCCGTTCAATGGTTCCCTGCCCCAGGCAATGCTCGGCCTCGCACGCCTCTTTATCCGCCCTTTCCCGGGAAAGATTCAGCACATCCCGGAAAAAATTCGAGAGCGCCCGGTGCCGGGCGACAATGTCCTCGGCCACGCTCTCACCCGCAGCCGTCAGCTTGATGTAGCCGTATCGCTCCTGATCAATCAGCCGCCGCTCCCGCAAACCCCTGAGCGCGCCGACAACGCTTGCGTTGCTAAGCCCCAGCCGCTTGGCCACATCCCTTACCCGGGCCACCTGGTTCTTCCTGCAAATCTCATAGATAGCCTCCAGGTAATCCTCCAGCCGCGCCGAAACTTTTTCCATCTTTTCCTCCTGCTTTTAGTATAATCTAAATTTGTTAGTTTGCAACATAATTTTTAGGTTAGACAAACTTTCTGGCTTTGCCTCCTGCCTTTTGGCGGGGCGGATCGGGTTCCCGGCGCGAGTGATGAGCTTAGAAGAGGTTTCACAACTCTGTATCCCTCCCCCTTGACGGGGGATGGTTGGGGTGGGGGTGATTGTGACTAAGGCTTAAGAATCTGAACAGACCTTGAGAAATAAGGCTCAAATCCCCTCCGTCAAGGGAGGGGAGGGTTTTTTAAAATAACTGGGACAAAGCTCAGTTATGAAACAGGCCCTAGTTGTAAATCAAGTAAACCAGCAGCAGCGAAGCAAGGCTGAAAGTGAGAAAAGGCATCCAGCGCGATAATTTCCCGGCTGCGTACTTCTGGCCGAGCAGGAGGGGAACGAGAATCATCAACTCGAGCAGGATGCCTTTGAGACTTCGGCGGTCAAACAAAAGGGTCGCCAGTCCGGGCAAAGAGCGGGAATAATAGGCGGTGGGCACAAGCTGGATGCGGGAAAGATAGCCGGTGTTGTTGAACGGCCACCAGCAAAGCACCTTGGGGCCGCGCCCCATAAAATAATCCAGCAGCGGATGGGTCAGAGCCGCGAGGATCAGAGCCAGCGGAAGAATCACCCCTCCCCTTTTGACCCCTTTTGACAAAACCAGCCAAAAGATGAGCGCCAGCCCCAGCGCCACGACCAGCGAATGGCTTATACCCCGATGCGGACTCATCCAGGAGGGCTTAAGCGCAATCCAAATGATAATGTCCAGGTCTGGGGCCAGGCCGAGGAAAAGCGCGGCGATGGTCACCGCCGGCGAGAATAACAGGCGCCTTTGCTTTTCAGTCGCAACCGACCTCGCGGCAGCCAGCCCGGCCAAAGAGTGACCAAAGATCGAAGCCACGGCGCATTATCTTATCTCTCTTTGCATCTTGATGCCAGCGCCGGAGAGCCTCCGCGGAGAACAAAAGCAATTCACGGCCTGCACTGCGCAGCGAAGGCGCATCAGCGTGCGCGGTTCAGGGGGCCGCGGTCTCCGGTTCTTGAATTGTCGTTAACGGTTCGCGGATCAGCGTTTTCCGCTCGAGTTCCGCGGCCGGCTGCTGTCCCTGCGAAGACCCCGCGGAGGATACTTTTTCCTATTCGGCAAGAGCGATGAGTTCCTCTTTTTTCTCCCTGTCTATAAGAATTTTTCCTTCCCGGCCCAGCCAGCCGATCGCACGGTCCGCTTCCTGCTGTTTGAGCCTGGTTCCCTTGACAATCTCTTTGATCGCAACTTGACCCTTGCCCCGCAGAAATTCATAAACCCTGCCCGCGTCCTCGCCGATCTTCATAACCATTGCCCTGCCCTCCTTTTTTGGCTGTGTGCTGTATAGATAATCATCCCTACCCGCATTATCCACAGATTCGAAAAGATTGCAAACCACTACGCCGCAAAACGCGCCTGAATTTTTCACCGGGAAAAATGGCCTGAATTTAGAGCCGGTTTCATAACTGATTTTCCCCCGGCTCTTTTAAAGAATTCTCCCCCTCCCTTGACGGGAGGGGAAAGGGGATGGTGATTTGAGCCTTATTTCTCAAGGCGCGATTAGAGTTTTGAACCTTGGTCAACATCACCCCCACCCCAGCCCTCCCCCGTCAAGGGAGAGGGTGCTGGATTATGAAACAGATTCTAGTTTGTTGAGCCAGACCAGGGGAATGCTATGCTCATCTAATCATCCCCTTTTTCTTTGACAAGAATTTGGGGGTATGCTAACTAACCTGCTGATTTAATGCAAAATAGAAAGGAATAAACCCTAAGCCTATGCGCGTTGCCAAAAATGGGGCCAGGTCGCTCTTCCTGATCGCGCTGGCCGCGGCCATTTTTTCCGCGTATGCCAGTTTTTTCAAGCCCGGCAAAAGTCTTTTCCTGGCATATTTTTATGACCCTTGTCCCCGGCTCCAATGGTATCCCTCGCTGATTGAAAGCTCGAGGCAAATTCACAGCCGGCATTTTCCCCTCTGGTGCAGCCTGGAAGGAGCAGGAATGCCGCTCCTGGCGAACAGCGGCACCGCGCCCTTGCACCCGTTCAACCTGATCTTCGAATTTTTCCCTTATTTGCGACTGCTCGATTATATTCTCCTGATCCGACTATTCCTGCTGGGTGTTTTCACCTATTTATTCGCCATTGAGCTCGGCCTGTCGCCTCTGGCCGCGGCCGGCTCCGCGTTGACCATCTGCTTTTCCGGTTATATTGCCAGGAACATCAATTATATTTTGTTGAACAATGACATCTGGCTTCCAGCTGCTCTGCTTATCGCGGAGCGGATGGTTAAGAATAGAGTCATCCTTTCTCAATTCCTGCTTCTCATCCTGATCACGGCCATGGAACTGATCGGCGGCAGTCCCCAGAGCGCGTTTTATTTTTTTATGCTCCTTTTCTTATATGTCTTAATCCGCGGCCGCAGGCCTGAGCGGGAGATTCCGGCCCTGGTTTTGGCGCTCGGCCTCGGGTTCTTTCTCGTTTCAATTCAGCTCATCAGTTTTGTTGAATATTGGGGATATGCCTGGTCCTCTCACGATCCCGGCATTCACTCCGCGGACCGCATACCCCTGCGTTCGCTCTTCAGCCTCTTCTTCCCCTGGATATTCGGAAACGCGCATGCCGACCCCCAAATGCGCATAAGCTCCGGATATATCGGATTGATCCCGGTATTCCTGGGACTAACCACCGTTTTCCGCATCAAGCGGATGCCGACAAGCGCGCTGTTCTTCTGGATTGTCCTGCTGGTTTTGGCGGGAATAATTTTTTACCTGCCTCCTTTTGCGGGCCTTAACTATCTGCCGGTGATCAACCGGTTCCGGAATGCGAGAAGCGCTTACTTTGGCTTGAGTTTTTCAATTGCAATGCTCGCCGGGTTCGGGCTCGATAATTTCATAAAGAATCGGCTCCCGCTCCGGGACTGCTTGATGGCGCTGGCGTTGACCTCCGCGCTCGCGGTCCTGGCCATGGCCCTCGCCCTGCTTTTCCCGGTCAATGCATCGCTGCGCATCGCGCATCGCGGGCCCTGGCTCTTGCCCGCGCTAATATTTATGATTGCCGCCGCGGTTTGCCTGGCCGGCGCCAAATTCCAGAAAAAGAAGTTCGCGGGATTTATGGTAGTGGCCCTGGGACTGGTCAACCTGCTTTATCTCGCCCGCGGCCTGGAGCCCGTGGCTGACATCCAGCCGGGAATTTGGAGGTTCAAAAATCCTGTGTCTCCCCCTATTATGGAGCCGATTATCGCCGACAGGACCCGGAACCGTTTCCTCGGCATTAATAATGTCTTTTCCAATAACATCAATATCCTGTTCGGAATAAATGACCTGCGCGCGTTTGAGGCCTTGCGGCCGAAAAGTTATGTCCAGGCCATAGCTGAAATCGAAGGCTTCAGAATGGAGCAGGCGGCTGCGCGCTTTGTAAAAGACGGATGGGACTTTCAAATCAGCGAAACCAGCGTCAACCACCCGCTGCTGGAACGGTTGGGAGTGAAGTATCTGCTTTCCGACCGCGAAGTGAGCGGACCGCGATGGGAGCTGATCAGCCGCACCCGGGATTATTTCCTTTATTTGAATAAAAACGCCTGGCCTCGGGTCTGGGTGAAAGAGAGCTCAGGCCGGTATGATTTTGAAAAATCCAGCGTCGGGAGTTACGGCCCGGACCAGGTTGTGGTCAGAGTGAACGCTGATGGTTCTCAACTTATCCTGGCGGATCAATATACTCCGGGCTGGAGGGCATTGGCTTTGCCGAGCGGCCGCGAACTAAAGATTTCCAAAGAGGATCTGCTGTTTAGAAAAGTGCCGGTGACCAAAAGTGATAATTTCATAAAATTTGTCTATCAGCCGCGCGGGTTTGAGATAGGTTTGTTCGCAAGCCTCACCGCCTTTTTTTGCCTTCTGCTCTTATCCGCCATCGCCGCATTTAAAACCAAGATTTAGCGCGGCCTGCCGGACGAACCCCGCCTCTCCGGGGGAGCGAAGTCTGGCCTGCCATTCGTAGCTCAAGGACTTGCGCCGCAAGTTCTTAGAGCGAAGAATGGCAACGAGTTAACCTGCAATTTACCAAAAATGCCTATTTGCAAACGCATGGCCTGAGCCAATCTTTAGATAC
>Ga0315280_10007654_pt1 | contig 14412 bp, 13 predicted proteins | sample YL17G06_40_MG_FD_203697 | JGI IMG/M metagenome (GOLD analysis project Ga0315280, IMG submission 203697) | Sediment microbial communities from Yellowstone Lake, YNP, Wyoming, USA - YL17G06_40 | ecosystem: Environmental > Aquatic > Freshwater > Lake > Sediment | place: USA: Wyoming | collected...
TGCCGGGCAGCCGTCCCAACGAGGTGCGCCAGATCCTGCCGGTGCTCGCGCGGGCGCGCGAGCTCGTCGCCGACCGCGTGCCAGGCGTGCAGTTCGTCGTGGCGCGCGCTCCCCACCTGGATGCCGCCCTGTTCGCGCCGCTCGCTTCTTCGCGTCTCGGCATGCCGGCCACCGTCGAGTCTCGCACCGACGATGTGCTGGCGGCCTCCGACGTGGTGATCACGGCGTCGGGAACCGCGACGGTGCAGGCCGCGCTCCACGAGCGGCCCATGGTGATCGTCTACCGGCTGTCGCCGCTCACCTACAAGCTCGGCAAGCGCTTCGTGCTCGTGGATATGTACGGCATGGTGAACCTGGTCGCCGGGCGGAGAGTCGTGCCCGAGTTGATCCAGAAGGGGCTCACGGCCGAAGCCGTGGCGCAGGAAACAATCCGCTACCTCACCGATGCCGATCACCGCGAGCGGACTCGCCAGGCGCTCGGCGAGGTCGTCGTGAAGCTCGGTGCGGGAGGGGCAAGCCGCCGCGCGGCTGAAGCGGTGTTGCGCGTTGCCCGCCAGGCGACCGCCGTCCACGCCGGGCGTTCGTGAAAACTCCAGGCCTCGACCCGCGGGGCTTGGCGCTGCGCAGCGAACGGGGAGGGCGCGGAGGTGAGTCGTTCGGCAGCCCTGGACCACCGTACCAAGCATCTAGCACCCGCACTTGGCACCTGGCACTGCACTTGGCACCCAGCACCCGGCACGTAGCAGCTGTCAGCCACCTGCCCGTGCGGCACGGATCTTGTTTTCAGTTGACTGTCACAGCCATGTTTCAACGATCTTTGTCCTCTCTCGTGGGCGCTGGCCTGTTGCTCCTGGCTGCGTCCGCGCACGCAACTGTGCTGGTTTCCGCCGATCTTGCCGAGATGGCCAGGCGCGCGCAGGCGATCGTCCATGGTGTGGTCGTCGATGTACAACCGCAGTGGACAGATGGCCGAGGCCGCATCGAGAGCGTCGTGACGGTGCAGATCCTCGACAGGCTGAAAGGCGATCTCGGAGACCGTACCGTCTTCCAGGTGCCGGGCGGGCAGATTGGCCGCTACCGGAGCGTGCTCGTTGGTGCGCCTGCCTTCCAGGTAGGCGACGAGGCCATCCTGTTTCTCGGTGGGCAGGGGCCCGTCCTGCCGTACGTGATTGGTCTCGGCCAGGGCGTGTTCCGCGTCGTCCAGGACCGCGCGACTGGCCGCCCGATGGTGACGCCGCCCGCGCTCGTTGCGCAGTCGACCGCTCCCCAGACCGTTGTCCGGGGTGATCCCGCGCGAAAGCCGGTCCCCCTCGATCAGTTCCTCAGCCAGGTTCGGGCCCTGTCGACGGCTACGGCCAACGTGCGTGACGTCAGGGCTTCCCGCGTGCCCGGCAAGAGAAAGTAGGAGGCGATGCGTTCAGTACCGATTGTGCTGTTCGTGGCGCTTGTGCTCGTCGGGGACGGATCAGCCAGCGCCTACCAGACCTACGGGGTGCAGATCGGGAACCAGACGGTGACCTTGAAGTGGAACCGGCTGCCGGTGCGGTACTACGTCACTGACCGCGGCGTGCCCGGCGTGTCGTCGAGTGACCTCCAGGCGGCGATCGGCCGTGCGTTCTCCACCTGGCAGAGCGTGTCGACGGCCGGCGTCTCGGCGACGTTTGGGGGCTTTACGAGCGCGCCGCCGTTCCAGGACGACGGCATGTCGACGCTCGGCTTCCTGAGCCGCCCCGACCTCGAGCTGGTGCTCGGGGCGACCGACTACCTGATCGACACCACCACGGGCGAGATTGTCGAGTCGGACATCTTCTTTAACTCGTCCTTCCGCTGGTCGGTGGCGCAGGGCGGCCAGTCGAACGCCTTCGACGTCGAGTCGATCGCCCTCCACGAGATCGGCCACCTGTTCGGCCTCGGTCATTCGGCGCTCGGCGAGACGACGCTGCAGCCGGACGGCGGGCGTGACGTCATCGCGGCCGAGGCGGTGATGTTCCCCATCGCCTTCTCTCCGGGCAACGTGAGCGGCCGCGCGCCGAAAGCGGATGACATCGCCGGGCTCTCGGACCTGTATCCGAAAGCCGCCTTCAAGCAGCAATCGGGCAGCATAGCGGGGCGGGTCACGAAGAACGGCCGGGGAGTGTTCGGCGCCCACGTTGTCGCGTTCAGTCCTGCGACCGGCAAGATGGTCGGCAACTTCACCGTGGACGATCAGGGCAGCTTCGGCATCAACGGCCTCGACCCGGGGGCGTACGTCGTCCGCGTCGAGCCGGTCGACGACGCGGACCTCGACAGCTTCTTCGACGATTCCGATATCCCCGACGTCGACCTGAACTTCCGCATCACCTTCTACGATCGCTTTGCGATCGTGCCGGCAGGAGGATCGTCCGGTGCGATCGAGATCAAGGTGACGCCCAAATGAGCACCACGCAGGGCACGAATGGACTGAGCGCGTCGAAGAGCACGAAGGGGAGTACTGCCATCGCGGTGGTCTGCTGCGTGGCTGCCGTGCTCGCCGCGCCGGTCGTGAGGGCCGACGACGTGGGCTGGGCGACCTCGCAGACGGCTACCGGCCAGGAGCGGACGAGAGAGCGCGCGGAGCCGAGATCTCCGTCCTTCGAGCTTTCCGGCTCACTGCTCTGGCTCGGAACCAGCACGCTCGGGTCGAGCGCCGCGACGATGACTCCGGATCAGGGTCAGACCCGGTACACCTACTTCAACACGAGCGCGAGCCTGCAATCGGTGGCCGGCGTTGATGCCCGCCTCACCTACCACGTCACGTCGATGTTCGCCGTCGAGGGCGGGTTCACATACAGCCATCCCGGGGTGGCGCTGACGGTGTCCGGGGACGCCGAGAACACGCCGGGGTTCACCTCGACCGGCGAGCGGCTCTCGCAGTACTTCCTCGACGCGGCGGCGCTCGTCGACCTGCGCCCCCTGACCTTTGCCGAGGGGCGGGGACGGCCGTTCGTCGAAGGCGGCGTCGGGTATCTCCGTCAGCTGCACGAAGGGAATGTCGTCGCGGGCACCGGGCAGGTCTACCACACGGGCGGGGGCGTGAAGTACTTCGTCATCGCGCGTCGGCGAGGGTTCTTCAAGAGCTTCGGATTCCGGTTCGACGCGCGCATCTACTTCCGCAGTGGCGGCTACAGCTTCAACAATACGTCGCGGGCGTTTCCGGCGATCGGCGCCGGCGCGGTCGTTGCGTTCTGAACGCGATTCGACCCACGCGAAGCCCTTCCGCTCGTCGATTTGCCGGTTGACCGGCTCCGGCCGTCGTGCTACAGATCCCCCGAATGTTGTAACCGCAGGTTGAGGTGGCAGCCATGAAAATACTTGATTCATTCAGCACGCGCTCGGAGATCACCGTCGGCGGCGAGAAGGCCGACATCTACAGCCTCGTGGCGCTCGAGAACGGCGGGTTTCCGCGTGTCGCCAAGCTGCCGTACTCGTTGAAGATCCTCCTGGAGAACCTGCTCCGGCACGAAGACGGCCGGTTCACGACCGCCGACGATGTGCGCGTGCTCGCCGACTGGGACCCGGCCGAGCGGCGGCGCAAGGAGATCGCCTTTACGCCGGCGCGGGTCCTGCTGCAGGACTTCACCGGCGTTCCCGCCGTGGTCGACCTCGCTGCGATGCGCGACGGCATGGTGCGCCTGGGAGGCAATCCCAGGCTGGTCAACCCGCTGCAGCCGGTCGAGCTCGTCATCGACCATTCCGTCCAGGTGGACTACTTCGGGAGCCCCACAGCCTTTTCGCTGAACGCCGAGCTCGAGTTCAGCCGCAACCGGGAGCGTTACACCTTCCTCCGGTGGGGCCAGGACGCCTTCACGAACTTCCGTGTCGTCCCGCCCGACACCGGCATCGTCCATCAGGTGAACCTCGAGAACCTGGCCCGCGTAGTCTTCCGCACGGGCGAGAACGGTCGGGCGATCGCTTATCCCGACACGCTGGTCGGCACCGATTCCCACACCACGATGGTGAACGGCCTGGGCGTCGTCGGCTGGGGAGTGGGGGGCATCGAGGCGGAGGCCGCGATGCTGGGGCAGCCGATCTCGATGCTCATTCCCGAGGTCCTCGGCGTCAGGTTGACCGGGAGGCTGCCGGAGGGGGCGACAGCCACCGACCTCGTGCTGACGATCACCGAGCGGTTGCGCAAGCAGGGCGTGGTCGGCAAGTTCGTCGAGTTCTACGGACCCGGCCTCGCATCGCTCACCATCGCGGACCGCGCGACGCTCAGCAACATGTGCCCCGAGTACGGGGCGACGGTCGCGGTCTTCCCGATCGACGACACGACGCTCGACTACCTGCGGCTCACGGGCCGCGACGAGCAGCACGTGCGGCTGGTCGAGCACTACGCGAAAGGCCAGGGGCTGTTCCGGGTCGACGGTGCCGCCGAGGCGGCGTACACCGAAACGATCGAGGTGAATCTGGCGGCGACCGAGCCGAGCCTCGCCGGCCCGAAGCGGCCGCAGGACCGCGTCACCGTGAAGCAGGCGAAGGCCGGCTTCGAGCAGGCGCTGCAGGCGATGCTGGCCGAACCGAAGAAGAAAGCCTCTTCCGGCGCCGCGGCTGGTGCGCCGGCCCGAAGCGGCGGTCGTGCCGTGTCGGCCAAGGACGCGGGCGGGGTCGCGGTCGCCGAAGCGCCGGCCGGCTGGGTGAACGAGCTGGCTCATGGATCGGTCGTGGTCGCAGCCATCACGAGCTGCACGAACACGTCGAACCCGAGCGTCCTCATTGCCGCCGGGCTGCTCGCGAAGAAAGCTGTCCAGCGAGGGCTGAAGCGAAAGCCGTGGGTGAAGACGAGCCTCGCGCCCGGCTCGAAGGTGGTGACGGAATACCTGCAGAAGGCCGGTCTCACCCCGTACCTCGACGAGCTCGGGTTCAACCTGGTGGGCTACGGCTGCACGACGTGCATCGGCAACACCGGGCCGCTGATCGACGAGGTCTCGGTGGCCGTCGAGGCGCGGGACCTGGTGGTGGCATCGGTGCTGAGCGGCAACCGGAACTTCGAGGGACGCATCCAGCAGCAGGTGCGAGCCAACTACTTGGCGTCTCCGCCCCTGGTCGTTGCGTATGCGATCGCCGGCCGGATGACGATCGACCTCACCAGAGAGCCGCTGGGGCAGGACCCCAGGGGGAACGACGTCTTCCTGCGCGACATCTGGCCGACCGAGCACGAGATCCAGGAGACGATGCTCGGCTCGGTGAAGGCCGACATGTACCGCCAGGTCTACGCCGACGTGTTCAAGGGCGACGCCCGGTGGCAGTCGCTGCAGGCGCCCGCCGGCGATCGCTACCAGTGGGACGCGTCGTCCACCTACGTCCGCAACCCGCCCTTCTTCGAGAACCTCTCGTCCGAGCCCCAGCCGCCGACCGACATCATCGGCGCGCGGGTGCTGGCGTGGCTGGGTGACAGCGTCACGACGGACCACATCTCCCCGGCGGGCTCCATCCGGGCCGACAGCCCGGCGGGCACGTATCTGATCGCGCACGGTGTCCAGCCGCGCGACTTCAACCAGTACGGCGCGCGCCGGGGCAATCACGAGGTGATGATGCGCGGCACGTTCGCGAACATCCGGCTGCGCAATCGCCTGGCGCCCGGGACCGAAGGTGGATGGACGCAGTACCTGCCCGGCGACGAGGTGATGGCGATCTACGACGCCGCCATGCGGTACAAGGAGTCCGGTGTGCCGCTGCTCGTCATTGCCGGCAAGGAGTACGGCTCCGGGTCCTCGCGCGACTGGGCGGCGAAGGGCACGATGCTGCTCGGCGTGCGGGCGGTCGTCGCCGAGAGCTTCGAGCGCATCCACCGCAGCAACCTCGTCAACATGGGCGTCCTGCCGCTGCAATTCAAGGACGGCGAGAGCGCAACGAGCCTCGGCCTGACCGGGCGCGAGGTGTTCGACCTCTCCGGCATCGCGGGCAGCCTGGCGCCGGCGGCGGCCATCACCGTGCGGGCACGCGCGGACGATGGCACGGTCCGGCAGTTCGAGGCGATCGCCCGCATCGACACGCCCGAGGAGGTCGTTGCCTTCAAGAACGGCGGCATCTTGCCGTACGTGCTGCGCCAGCTCGCCAAGAGCGGTCGGCAGTAGGCCCCCAGGGCCCCTCCCCGGTCCACCCGCGGGGCTGAAGCCCCGCGGCGACGGGTTTGCCTGATCCCTGCACGTATGTCTTTGTCGGCCGCACGGATCAAAGCCAGAGCGCTCGAAGCGGGCTTTGATCTGTGCGGCGTCGCCGCAGCCGACGCGTTTCCCGAACTGCTATCCCTCCACGACTGGCTCACCTGCGGCTACGCGGGCGAGATGCGCTACATGGTGCGGACCGCGAAGGTCCGAGCTGACGTCCGCAGCCTTCTTCCCTCAGCCGCCTCCGTCATCGTCTGCGCGAGCGTCTACAATGTCGACCGCCCGTACTCGACCGCGCGCGGCGACTCGCGCGAGGCCCGCATCTCACGGTACGCATGGGGTGACGATTACCACCTGCTGATGCGGAAGCGCCTCGGCGAGCTGCTGGCATGGATGCGGGCCGAGAGCCCAGCGCCGCTCGACGCGCGAGCCTTCGTGGATACCGGGCCAGTGCAGGAGCGTGTCTACGCGCAGCACGCCGGCCTCGGGTGGATTGGCAAGAACACGTGCCTGATCAACCCGCAGCTCGGCTCCTGGCTGTTCCTGTCGGAAATCATCTGCAGCTTGACGCTCGAGCCCGACCAGCCGGGTTTCGATCAGTGCGGCACCTGCACGTTATGTCTCGAGGCGTGCCCGACGGGCGCGCTCGTGGAGCCGCGCGTGCTCGACGCGACCAGGTGCCTTTCGTACCTGACGATCGAGCTGAGAGGCGCGGTTCCCGAGGCGCAACGCGAGGCAATCGGGGCTCATGTGTACGGCTGTGACATCTGCCAGGACGTGTGCCCGTGGAACCAGGTGGCGGCCGAGAGCCCGGGGCCCGAGTGGCAGCCGCGGCCATGGCTCGATTCGCCGCGTCTGGTCGATCTATGGCGCACGTCGGATGCGGCGTTCACCGAGGGCCTGCGGCGAAGCGCGATGAAGCGCGCGAAACTGACCGGGCTGCGGCGGAACGTCGCCCTGGCCATCGGCAACAGCGGCGATGGCGAGGCGACCGCGGCGCTCGATGAGCCGGACGAGGTCTCCCCGTCGAAGCGGGACGTGATCGTCGCCGAGCACGTGGCGTGGGCGAAACGAAGAATCGGACAACGGGACGGGTGACTCCTGTCGTTCTTGGTTCTTCGTGCTTGGTGCGGGGCTTGGCGCTTGGTTCTTGGTCGGTGTATCGCTCGCTTTCGGTCGGCGGAGCTGGCTCCGAAGGGATAGAATTCATCCATGCACAAGAGCGCGCTGTTCTCGATCCTGGCAGCCGTGGTGCTGCTCACGGGCCTTAGGACGCATGCTGCACTGCAGGAGGGTCGCATGCCCGATGCCGCCCGCCTCGACCAGATGGCTGCGCGCTTCGCGCCGGTCGAGATCGGGGCCAACCTTTCGGCGCTCCCGCCGCGCGAGCAGATGGCGCTCGCCAAGCTCGTCCAGGCCGGGTGGGTGATGGACGCGCTGTTCCTCCGCCAGGTCTGGGCCGGCAACGAGCCGATGCTGCTCGACCTGCTCACCGACCACACGCCGCTCGGCCAGTCGCGGCTGCACTACTTCCTGATCAACAAGGGGCCCTGGTCGCGCCTCGACCACAACGCGCCGTTCATTCCCGGCGCGCCGCCCAAGCCCGAACGCGCCAACTTCTATCCGGCCGGCGCGGCCAAAGCGGACATCGACGCCTGGCTGAAGACGCTCCCCGAGGCCGAGCGCAATCGCGCGAGCGGGTTCTTCACGACGATTCGCCGGGCGTCAGGGGAGAAGGGCGGGTTCATGGCGGTGCCCTACAGCGTCGAGTACCAGGGCGAGCTGGCGCGGGCGGCCGAGCTGCTGCGACAGGCCGCCCAGGTGACCACGCAGCCGACGCTCCAGGCGTTCCTCACCAAGCGGGCCGACGCGTTCCTGTCGAACGACTACTACGACAGCGACGTGGCCTGGATGGAGCTCGACGCGACGATCGAGCCGACGATCGGGCCCTACGAGGTGTACGAGGACGAGTGGTTCAACTGGAAGGCCGGGTTCGAGGCGTTCATCACGATCCGTGACGACGCGGAGACCGCGAAGCTGACGCGGTTTGGCGGCGAGCTGCAGGACATCGAGGACCACCTGCCCATCGACCCGAAGTACCGCAACCCGAAGCTGGGCGCGATGGCGCCGATCCGGGTGGTCAACGTTGTGCTGGCATCGGGCGACGGCAACCACGGCGTCCAGACGGCGGCGTTCAACCTGCCGAACGACGAGCGCGTCGTGCGGGAGAAGGGCGCCAAGCGCGTGATGTTGCGCAACGTCCAGGAGGCGAAGTTCCGCGTGGCGCTCGTGCCGATCTCGAAGATCGTGCTGACACCGGCCGACCAGACCAACGTTTCGTTCGACGCCTTCTTCACGCACACAGTGATGCACGAGCTGATGCACGGCCTTGGACCGCACCAGATCACCGTCGGCGGCCGTCAGACGACCGTGCGCCGGGAACTGAAGGAGCTGTACAGCGCGCTGGAGGAGGCCAAGGCGGACATCTCTGGGCTGTTCGCCATGCAGCACCTGATCGACAAGGGTGCGCTGGACAAGTCGTTCCAGCCGACGGTGTACGACACCTTCCTCGCGTCGGCGTTCCGCGCGATCCGCTTCGGCGTGAGCGAAGCGCACGGGCGCGGCATCGCGATCCAGCTCAATTACCTGCTCGACTACGGCGCCTTCGCCGAGAACCCGGACGGCACCTTCTCGGTGAACCCCGCGAAGATCAGGGACGGCGTGGCCGCGCTGACGCGCGAGATCATCACGCTCCAGGCCGAGGGGAACTACGCGAAGGCGAAGGAGATGGCCACCAGGCTCGCCGTGGTGCGGCCCAACGTGCAGAAGGCGCTCGACAGGCTGTCGGCGGTGCCGGTCGACATCGAGCCGAGGTTTACGACGGCGGAGAAGCTCGTGGAGGCGGTGGGGCGGTAGGGAAAGCAGAATGTAGAATGCAGAATGCTAACCCTGCAGGCCCCATCTCGCGCGGACGCGCGTTTCGAGCGGCTGGAAGATCAGCCGGTCGACGACGAGGCCGACCCCTACGATGACCAGCATGACCGCGACGACCTGGCTCATGTCGTTCAGTTCCCGCCCCATCATCAGCAGGTGGCCGAGCCCCAGGCTCACGTAGAGCAGCTCGGCCGCCATCAGCGAGCGCCACGCGAACGACCACCCCAGCTTCATGCCCGAGATGATCGCCGGCAGAGCGGCCGGCAGGACCACCAGCGCGTACAGCCGCCAGCCGCGCGCCCCCAGGTTGCGCGCCGCGCGCAGATAGAGCGGCGGGGTGTTCTTGACGCCCGCCTCGGTGGCGAGCGTGATCGACAACAGTGCCCCCATGACGACGATGAAGAGGATGGCGCGCTCGCTCAGGCCGAACCAGAGCAGCGCCAGTGGCAGCCAGCAGATGCTGGGCAGCGCCTGCAGGCCGAGAACGAGCAAGCCGATCGTCTCGTCGAGCAGCCGCACGCGCCCGATCGCCACGCCGAGGGCCATCCCGACGCCGGCGGAGATGCCGAATCCGACCAGCAGCCGCCGCATGCTGACGCCGATGGCGACCAGGAAGGTGCCGTTCCGGAAGCCGCGCCCGAGCGTCCGTGCCACGCTCACCGGCGACGGAAAGATGAAGTCGGGCCAGATGCCGAGACGCGAGACGACCTCCCAGGCGGCGAGGAGCAGCAGAAAGAAGCCGATCCGGCGCGCCAGCTCGTGCCGCACGCCGTTGGCCGATGCAGCCCTCGGCGGCGACGCCTCTGGAAGCGGTGCCACACCCCGGTCCGTCATTCTTGCGCTCCCGCTTTCAACACGCTGAGAATCGCGCGCGACAGATCGACCACCGCGTAGTTCTCGATTTGCCGCGGGCGGGGCAGATCGATCCGGAACTCCCGCCTGACGCGCCCCGGCCGGGGCGACAGAACCAGCACACGGTCCCCCAGCACGATGGCCTCGCGCACGTTGTGGGTGACGAACAGCACGGTCTTGCCGGTCTCGGACCAGATCGTCTGCAGCTCGTCGTGCAGCATGTCGCGCGTCTGCGCGTCGAGGGCGCCGAACGGCTCGTCCATGAGCAGCACGTCGGGATTGAGCGCCAGCGCGCGGGCCAGCGCCACGCGCTGCTGCATGCCGCCCGACAGCTCGTGGACGAACGCCCGGTCGAACTCCGCCAGGTGCACGAGCTGAAGGAACCGGCGCGCCGTCGCGTCGCGTTCGGCTTTCGGCACCCCCGCCATTCGGTGGCCGAACGCCACGTTCTCCAGCACGTTCAGCCACGGGAACAGGGCGGCGTTCTGGAAGATCATCACCCGGTCGGTCCCCGGGCCCGCCACCGGCTTGCCGTCGGTGTGCACGTCGCCGCTGGTCGGGTGGTCCAGCCCCGCCACCAGGTTGAGCAGCGTCGACTTGCCGCAGCCCGACGGCCCAAGCAGGCACACGAACTCGCCGGCCCGGACCTGCAGGTCGATCGACTCGAGCGCGATGGTCGCCCCGTGCCTGCCGAAGAACGTCTTGCCGACGTGGCGCAACTCGACCTTCACGACTGCATCTCTTGCAGGGACCAGGGGCCAGGGTCCGGGGGCCAGGGCTGTCCGAGGATCATCAATTCGCCCAATCGATGACTCCACAGATCGACAGATCTCATTGAATCGGCGCCAGCCCCTTCTCCTTGAGCACCTCGTTGAGCAGCCGCAGGTCGTAGATCCCGCTGAGATCCGGGCGGCTGTCGCCGAGAAACCCCAGCCGGTAGGCGGCGTCAGCCGACCCGACCAGTGAGCTGCGGATCGGGTCCCACGTGACGGTCAGCCGTGACCAGGCATCGTCCAGGACCGCGTCCGGCAGCGCCTTGCCGGTCAGCCGTTGGATCTCGGCGTTGAGGGCGCTGCGGGCCCCGGCGGGGTCGGCGTTGATCCGTGCGGTGAGCTCCACGTGCGCGCCGAGCCACCGGCGGACCAGTTCCGGGTGCGCGACGAGGAAAGGCGTGGCGACAATCACGTGGGCCGTCACGAAGCGGCCGTCCGGCCACAGCTCGCGCTCATCCAGGAAGACCCGTCCACCCGCCTCGCGGACCAGCCGCGCGCCCCACGGCTCGGGCACCCACGCGGCGTCGATCTCCTTGCGCAGGAACAGGGTCAGGATGTCCGGGTTCGCGACCGGGATGACCTGGGTCTCGCCGCCCACCTCGCGCAGCCGGAAGCCCTGGCGCTTCAGCCAGCCGCGCAGCGCGACGTCCTGCGTGTTCCCGAGCTGCGGGCTCGCGATCCGCTTGCCGGCGAAATCGGCGGGGCGGCTGATGCCGGCGTCCGGCCGCACCACCAGGACGGCCCCGCCGCTCGTGGCGCCCGCGACAATCCGCAACGCCTGGCCCTTCGACCTCACGTAGCCGTTAATCGCCGGGTTCGGCCCGATATAGGTGAGATTGAGCTGCCCGGCAAAGAGCGCCTCGATGGCCGACGGTCCGGCGTTGAATACCTTCGCGTCCAGCGCCACGCGGTCTCCGAGCGCGCGCCGGAACGTCCCGTCGGCGATGCCGATGACGGCCTGGGAGTGGGTGATGTTGGGAAAGTAGCCGACCCGCATCGTCACGCGCCCGTCCGGACGCGTGCCCGTGCAGCCGAGGACCGCTGCGCAGACGGTGGCGGCAAGCGCCGCAGACGAGGTTTGCCGAACCATGCAGAGCATGCAGGCTCCCAGCAGTCCCGGGCGGCCAGGCGCGGCGTTCGCTCCGGCGAATCGAGCGGCTGGAGCGTGAGAGGTGTCGGGGGTATCGGATGCGAGGACGGACTGGGCTGAGGAGAGCCGGCCCGTCGCCACCGGTCCCGGCCGGCCATCTTATCAGGGAACGGGGAACAGGGGACAGGGCACTGGGAGGGATCAGGGTAGCCGGCCAGCCGGATCCCCGATCCCTGCTTATTCATTCAGGCAACCTGCCTGATGCGCTAGAACCCTCAACCGCCGCCGCCGCAGGCCGATGGCCGCGGGGCGTCGGCGCCGCCACTGCTGCGGCCGCTGCCGCTGCTGACGGCAAAGGCGGAGGTCTGCTTCTCCAGGTTGCGACTCCCGCAGGTGGGGCAGGCGGGGCGATGCGAGCCCATGACGAGCGCCTCGAACCGCTCGCCGCACTCCTTGCACTCGTACTCGAACAACGGCATCAGGATTCCTCCCGGGGGACGTGTTCGGGGGCCCCAGGCGTCACATCGATAGGGATTCAGGATCCGGCCTTCAGGATACACACTCGGGGATCAGGGACCGGGGGCCAGGGACCGGGGATCAGGGGCCGGGGGCCGAGGTGGTTCAGACCTCTTCCGCGTCCACCCATGCGGCGATGATCCCGCGCGCCCGTTCGACGGCAGGGAAGACGGCGCTCGCGACCGTTTCCGACATCGCGCCCCCGACGGTGAGGCAGTCGGCAGGCTCGACCGCCACGATCGCAACCCGTCGGGGGACCGCGAGCCCCAGCTCGCGCCCCAGGGCCAGGGCCTCGAACAGGCCGACGTAGTGCGGTGAGCCTGAGGTCTGAGGCCCGAGGCCCGAGGCCTGCACCTGATCCTCGTGGATCTCGTGGACGCTGCCGGGCTCGGCCTGCCCGGTCTGCAGGGTGTCGAGCACCAGCAGGTGAGTGGCTCCGACCACGAGGTCCATGAGATCGAACCCCGATGTCGCGCTATACACGACCTCGACCTGCCCGGCGAGCTGACGCTCCAGCTCGGTCGCCGCGGCGATGCCGAACCGATCGTCGGCGAGCAGGTCGTTGCCGAGGCCGAGGACGCGGATCTTCATCGCCAGAGCGGTTCGTCGCGCAGGCCTCTTAGGCCTGCGATCGCGGACCAGGGCCGAAGCAGGCCCTCCCGAATCAGGTCATCGGCTGCCGCGTCGCAAGGCTGAAAGCCTTGCGCTACGGGGAACGGCGCTGGAGCTGCCGGGCGTCAGAGCGCCTGGGCGCGTGTCGCCGCCCGTTTCGCGATCCGCGCCTCGATCCACTCGAGCCAGCGGCTGAGGCCCGGCGCGCCGTCGCAGCTCGTCTCGATGATCTCGATCCCCGGGTTCACGCGCCGCGCGTCGGCGCGGGCGGCTTCCGGGTTGAAACGGGTGTACGGCAGCAGGTCCATCTTGTGCAGCAGCATCAGGGTCGCGCGGCTGAAGATCGACGGGTACTTGAGCGGCTTGTCGTCGCCTTCGGCCACGCTCAGCATCACGATCTTGGCTTCCTCGCCCAGGTCGTAAGCAGCCGGGCAGACGAGGTTGCCGACATTCTCGATGAACAGCAGGTCGAGGCCGTCGAGCGGGATGTCGGCGAGCGCGCGCCAAACCATGCTGGCGTCCAGATGGCACGTGCCGCCGGTGGTGATCTGGCGGGCCGGGAAGCCGAAGCGGGCCAGGCGCGCCGCGTCGCGTTCGGTCTGGATGTCGCCGGTGAGCACCGCGATCTTGCGCGGCCCGCCGGAGAGCGCCTGCAGGGTGTGCTCGAGCACGGTCGTCTTACCCGCCCCCGGGGACCCGATCAGGTTCAGGCAGACGATGGCGCGGCCCTCGAAGTCGGCGCGCAGCTCCGCGGCAATCCGGTCGTTCTCCTTGAGCACGCTCTGGCGGACGTCCACCCGTTCCATCGCTCACTCCAGTTCCAGATAGGCAATCGCCAGCTCGTCACCGCCGACCGGGCGCGTCTCGAGCCCGCCGCAGGCCGGGCAGGCAACCTCGTAGTTGACCACGGGGAACTCGCGGCCGCATGCGGCACACCGATACGCGAGCGGCACGCGCTCGATGTCGAGCGCCGCCTGCTCCAGTCGCGTCCCTCGCGTGATGACCTCGAAGGAGAACGACAGGGCGTCGGGGTCGACACCCGAGATCTCACCGATGCGAAGCCCGATGCGCACGACGCGCCGGCCGTCGTGCCTGGCGGCTTCCTGCTCGACCGTCTCGAGAATCGACTGGGCGATCGACAGCTCGTGCACGCGTGTCAGCTCTCCGGCCGCCCTGGATCAGGCCGGCGGCCGACGCGAACTCCTGGGCAGCAGGGCGGAGCGGATCTGAGGGTGGCCGGTGACCCGGGCGGAACCAGCGCGCAGGCGAGGAAGGTCAGCCCTGCGCGACGGTTCGAACGAGGCGCCTCTGGGGGCGCACCCAGACAGTGGCCACGTTACAGGCCGGGAACAGGCAGTGTCAAGGGGCGGGCTCCGTGTTCTGGTCGTCGTCGCCCGGCCGCGCGAACCCGGCGCCGCCCTTCTTGAACCACGCCGCTTCGGTTTCGTACGGCGCCGTCAGCTTCTCGAGCCGCGCCATCTCGGCGGCCGGCAGCGGCGTGAAGGCGGAG
>Ga0315280_10007655_pt1 | contig 14412 bp, 14 predicted proteins | sample YL17G06_40_MG_FD_203697 | JGI IMG/M metagenome (GOLD analysis project Ga0315280, IMG submission 203697) | Sediment microbial communities from Yellowstone Lake, YNP, Wyoming, USA - YL17G06_40 | ecosystem: Environmental > Aquatic > Freshwater > Lake > Sediment | place: USA: Wyoming | collected...
TGGGGGCTGATCATGGCGGCCGAGATGATGATCACGATCCCGGCGCTCATCTTCTTCGTGACCGTGCAGCGGTATCTCATCCGCGGCTGGGGTGCCGGCGCCGTCAAGGGGTGATCCCCGGGGGAGGCAGGAAGACACCATGGCGCGTTTTCGGTTTGTGCTCCTGGGAGCGGGATTCTTTGCGCGGAAATGGCTGGAGGCCGTCCAGGCTCGGAACGACTGCGAGGTGGTCGCGATCGCCGACCGGCTGTCCGCCCAGGCGGAGGCGCTCCGGGACGAGTTCAAGCTGGCCGGCGCGACGCTGTACGCCGACTGGAAAGAGGCGGTCACCCAGGGGAAGGCCGATGGCGTCATCATCACGCTGCCCCAGACGCTCCACCCCGAGGCCGCCGTCCTCGCCCTCAAGGCCGGGCGGCACGTCTTGTGCGAGAAGCCGCTCGCCGTGGACATGGCCGGGGCGCGGGCGGTGTACGACGAGGCGCGGGTCCGTCCCGGCCAGGTGCTAATGGTGAACCAGAACTAGTGTCCCGAGTCAGAAATCTGCGAACAAATCCAAGGCCTGCGGCGGCACCCCGAGCACGACCGGGCCCGCGGACCAGCCGGCTTCGGGACGCCGTGGGGAAAATGGACACAGTTGCCTGCTAGCCCTGCATTCCACGGCGCGACGCGCCCCTCTGGGGCGGCGGCGCCGAGGCAAGGCTGGCCGGTTCTCGACGGAGCCCGGCGCCCGCAGGGGTGCCGCCGCAGGCCGCCGAATTATTAAGCGAACTTCCAACTCGGGACACTAGCGCTGGCGTCCCCATACCCAGGCGCTCCGCCGCGGCATCCGTGAGGGACTCGTCGGTCGCGTCGGCCACATCATGTTCGAGTGCCGCCAGCAGATCCGGCGCAAGACGACGGACGCCTGGCGCGAGAAGATGCCCGAGCCGTTCCTCCTGGATTTCGCCATTCACCACTTCGACCTGATCCGCTATCTGACCGGCGATGAGGCGACGCGGGTGATCGGGCAGAGCTTCCGGCCATCCTGGAGCTGGTTCGAGGACAATGCCGCGGCCGCGGCCATCCTCACCATGCGAGGCGGCGCTGTGGTGGACTTCGGTGGAACCATGGTGTCCTTGGGACTCGAAACGCCCCAGGAGGGTTTGAACACCGTGATCGGCGAGAAGGGGACCTTGCACCTGGACGGAAAATCCCAGGTCACCCTCCACGCTCAGGGAGAGACCCGGACCCTTCCCCAAGATCCGATCCCGGAGGGCGAGCTGGGATACGCCCTGGCCGAGTTCCTGGCTGCCGTCCGCGACAAGCGCCAGCCCGAGACCTACATGGCCGAGCACGTCCGGAGTCTGGCCCTCCCGCTGGCGGTCGTGGAGTCTTCCCACCGCGGCGGCCCAGTGGAGGTGGCGGATTTCGTCGGTTTCCTCAGCTAAAGGGAGAACTTCTCGCCCTCTTCAGCAAGGCCGGGAGGCTCCGAGGCCGTGGTGAACATTGGGGGGACGGCGACCGAGCGTGGCTGTGCCGCAGCGCCGTGATCCCGGGAGAATCCTGTCCAAAAGATCACTTGACTGTGAGAACTGGCTGCAATATGAAGATGGCGTTCTCTGGCCTGGCTCCGGGAGGGGGCCGCGATGATCGCATCCGTTCCCTATTCGGCCCGGCTGGCCGAACGCCTGGCCGCATTCCGCCTGAAAGACGTCCCCCCCGAGGTCGTGGCGCACACCAAGCTGATCCTTCTGGACACGATCGGCGCGATGCTCGCCGCCTCGAACCGGAAGTACTCCGCCACGCGGATCCTGGTGGACTTTGCTCGGAGGGTGGGCGGCCGGCCGGAATCGAGCCTCGTGGGCCAGGGCGTGAAGACCTCCTGCGTGAACGCGGCCCTGGTGAACGGCACCCTCGGCTACTACTGCGATATTGAGCCGCACCATGTGGGCGGGATCCTTCATGCGCCCGCCGTGGCGGTGCCGACAGCCTTGGCCGTCGCCGAGAAGGAAGGCGCGAGTGGTGCCCGGCTCCTGGAAGCCATGCTCCTCGGCGTCGAGGTGACCTGTCGGCTAAGCTACGCCATCAATCCCACGTCGCTCTACAACCGCGGCTTCCATCCCACCGCCATCTGCGGCGCCTTCGGCGCGGCCGCGGCCGCCGGCCACCTGTTTCGGCTCAAAGCGCCGAAGTTCGGGATCGCGCTCGGCCTCGCAATGCAGCAGGCCTGTGGACTCCTGGCCTGGGCCAGCGATCACACTGAGAACTCGCGTCCCTTCAACCCGGGCTTGGCCGCGCGCAACGGGACGACCGCGGCCTACCTCGCCCGGCTGGGGTTCGGCGGCCCGCCCACCCCCTTCGAGGGCAAGTACGACGTCTTCACCGCGTTCTCCGGCGAGCGGCACCCGGAGGCCTTGCTCGCTGATTGGGGAAAGCACTTCTACCTGCCTGAATTTGCCTACAAGCGCTACTCCAGTTGCTCCTTCACCCATCCGGGGCTGGACGCCCTGCTGGACCTGGCCCATCGCCATCACTTGCAGCCCGCCGACGTGCAGGAGATCGTCCTTCGCTTCCCCAAGGCCGGGGCGCATATGATCGACAACAACGAGTTGAAGTCCCACTGCGCCCAGTACATCCTGCCGGTCGGCCTGGTCTACGGCCAGGTCATGATCGACGACATCCTGCAGGACCGGATGCGACACCCCGAGGTCGCGCGCCTGCGGGCGAAGACGCGCATGGTCGCCGATCCCGAGCTGGACAAGGGATGGCCCGAGGTCTACGTCTCGATCGTCGAGGTGAGGACGACGGGCGGGCGATCTCTTTCCTGTCGCGTGGATCACGCCAAAGGCACCATGGAGAATCCCCTCACGCCGGAGGAGATTCACGCGAAATATCTCTCGCTCGCCACCACGGTTACCTCTGCCGCGCACGCCGAGCAGATCGCCGAGATCGTGCAACGGATCGACCGGACGTCGGATATCGCCCGTTTTGCGGGTCTCCTACGCTCCCTGAAGCCTGCGGGGAGTTCCACTAAACGCCGCGCGAAGACCGGAACGAGTCGATCAGCTGCCGACGGCGGAGCGGCGCCCTGAGGACGCGGGGCGGTTCAGCAGACGACACCGGTCTGTGTTCGATTCCTGTAGCGTCGGGGGTATGCGTCAAGAAGGGGGGAAGCCGGCGCTCGATCATTCCTGAAGGTGCCAACCGCCCCTCGGATACCCTCCGAACCAGTTCAGGCGAGTGCGGTGCGCCACGTCACACGGATTTTCCCTGACGCATGAAGGAGGCGCGGGAAGGCGGCCGGACCACGGGCCACCTGCTCGCCGGTGTATCTCTGAGCTTGACCCAGCAATGCACGCGGGGGGTGAAACCGCTCACAGGAGGTGGAAAATGGGAACGCAGAAGACGGGCGACGTTCTCCGGGCGAGCAGGCGGCGCGTGTTAGGGGCGGGGGCTTTGGGCCTTGGCGCTCTCCTCATTCCGGGCGTTGTCTGGACGAGGAAAGCGGCGGCGGCGACCGCCGAGGAATCCACCGCCGACCGCATCAAGCGGACGGGGGTCTTCAATCTCGGCGTTCGGGAGGCCGACCCACCGTACGGCTTCCTCGACAGAGGCAAACACGTGGGGTTCTCAACGGAAATCGCGGAGAAGGTGCGCGAGCGGCTCGAAAAAGAACTGAAGACCGGTCTCAAGATCAACTACGTGGCGGTCACCGGCAGGACCAGGATTCCCCTCCTCCTGAACGCAACGATCGACATGGAAGCGGGGGCGACGGTCATCACCAAGGAGCGGGTCAAGGTTGTCGATTTCTCCATCCCGTTCTTTCTGACAGCCTCCTATTTCATCGTGCCGGCCGACAGCCCGATCCGGCACGCGGCGGACATGTCCGGAAAGCGCCTCGGCGGCCCTCGGGGCGGCCTGCAAGAAACCCTGTTCACCAGGAAACTGCAGGCTCAGGGGATGTTCAGAAGCCCGGTTCGATTCATCGGATTCGAGAATCCGTCGGAAGGCTTCACCGCACTCCAGGGCGGTTCCGTGGACGCCTACACGAACGACGGGCCCCTCGTGTATGGCTTGCTCAAGAGCACGCCGGACCCGGCAAAGTGGAGGGTCTTCGACGCCGGGGTGGACGCCTCAACCCAGGCCTTTCCCCTGCGCCAGAACAGCTCGAGCTTTGCTACGATCACCAATTGGACGATCGTGGAGGTCTGCGAGAGCGGTCGGTGGCAAGAGCTGTACCAGAAGTACTTCGTGCCCGTGGGGCTCCCCAGAGAACTGGACGAGACCTCGAAATTCGTCGTCCGCATGAACTCCTGGCCGGACTAGACCAGGCGGGGTTTTCACCCCGGAAGAGCTTGGCCGGAGGGGCGGCGACCGAGGCGATGTCGCCGCCCCACAAGGAAAGCAGGATGGGACCTTCTGGAGGTGGACAGCCGCATGGGATATAAGGTGCAGTGGTCGGTCCTCTGGGACCAACCCTATCGGGATTGGATCCTGGAAGGGCTCTACCTGACCATTGAGATCTCGCTGATCGCGTGGTTGTTCGGCCTGACGATCGGCATCCTCGTGGGCATGCTGTCAGAATCGCCCCGAAAGCCCCTTGCGGCGGTGTCCGCGTGCTACGTGGAGGTGTTTCGGAACATCCCCCTGCTGGTGCAGTTGTTCTTCGCCTACTTCGTCCTCCCCCTGCTGCTGCCTCTGCATCTGCGCCGGCATCTGTACGAGATCGGATGGGAATGGGGGAGCGCCGTCCTTACATTGTCCGTGTACACCTCGGCCAAAGTAACTGGCCACGTTCGATCAGGCCTGAACGCCGTGGGCAGCGGCCTGCGGCAGGCGGCGCTCGCCACCGGCCTCACCTGGTGGCAGATGGAACGGTGGATCGTTGTTCCCCTTCTGCTCCGCGTCATCGTTCCCAGCATCACGACGGAATTTCTCACCGTGTTCAAGGGTTCCTCGCTGGCCATGGCCGTGGGTGTGATGGAAACCACGTACATGACGCAGCGCATCGGCTTCCAATCGTTTCGCTGGATCGAGGCCAATACTGTCGGGACCGTCGTGTACCTTTTGCTCGCCTGGGCCGTGGCGATTCTCATGGGCATCGTCGAGCGGAAGGTGCGAGTGCCGGGCCTGCTGCAGCGGGGATACGTAGTCGGATGACACCCTTGCAGTTTCTTGACAATCTCCTGAGCCTGATCTTGGCGCTGCTCAGATACAATGTCTTGCTCACAGCCCTGGCCATTCTTCTGGCGTTTCCCATCGCCAGCCTCCTCGCGCTCGGACGGCTCTCCCGCTATCGCGTGATTTCCTATCCCATCATGGCCTACATCAATCTCCTGCGGAGCAGCCCGCTCTTGATGGTAATGTTCTGGACCTATTATACGTTTCCGATGCTGGTGGGCGGGGCGAACCTGAATGTATTCTATGCGGCGCTCTTCGCCCTGACCGCTTTCGAGGCGGCCTACTTTGCGGAATTCATCCGCGCCGGCATTCAGTCCATCCACAAAGACCAGCGGCTGGCGGCGCTCGCCACAGGCCTCAAGCCGTGGCAGGTGTCTCTGCACGTCATCTGGCCTCAAGCGGTCCACCGGATGATCCCGTCGTTGCTGACGCAGAGCATTATCGCTTTCCAGGATTCCACTCTGGCCAGCATCATCGGGCTCCGCGAGGTTGCGCAAACCACCACGATCATCAACTCTGTCCAGGTGAAACCTATCTGGATGTACTCAATCCTGGCGGGGCTCTACCTGGTCCTTTGTCTTACGCTCAGCCGGGGCGTGCACCGGCTCGAGCGGAGGACGGCGAAGCTACTGGCCGTCTGAGCGACCGCCTCAACGTAGCGCGCGGTGTATGAGCAGAGGATCCTCGGGGGTCGGGTCGCGGGCGCATGACTGGGAGGGCCTTCTGGGGCTGGGGCGGCAATCGCTGGCGGAGCGGAGGCGGGAGCAATGAAGATCACCCGACTGGAAAGCCGGATCGTGGAGATCCCGGTGCGGAGTCCGTATGTATTCTCCCACGGGGTGCTGAAGGCGTTCAGCAACGTCCTGGTGTGGCTGCATACGGACGAAGGGATTGTCGGCATTGGGGAGGCCTCCTTCGTTCCCGGCGGCGGCGTATCGGAGGAGACGCCCGAAAGCGCCAAGCCCATGATCGATCGGTATCTCGCCCCCGAGGTGATCGGGGAGGACCCGTTTGACATTGAGCGCATCCACCGGAAGATGGATGCCGCTGTCCCCAGGAACCTGGTGGCGAAGTGCGGGATCGACTTGGCGCTCTGGGACGTCATGGGAAGAGCGCTCGATAAGCCCGCGTGCAAGCTCTTGGGCGGTGTGTACGATCCGAAGATTCTGTGCACGTACACGCTGAGCATCGACACCCCGGAGAAGATGGCGGAGCAGGCCCTGATGAGGAAGCGCCAGGGCTACAAGACCCTTGTGGTGAAAATCGGGCGAGAGCCGCAGGGCGACATCGAGCGATTGCGACTGGTGCGCGAAGCCGTAGGCGACGATGTGAACATCCGCCTGGACGCGAACGAAGCATACTGGCCCGATCAGGCGATACAGATCATCCGGCAAATGGAGAAGTACAACCCGGAATTCGTGGAAGAACCGGTCAAGCGGTGGGATCTGGATGGGATGGCAAAGGTAGCGCAGGCCGTGGACACGCCGATCAGCTCCGATGAGAGCAACACCTCGTTGGACACGGTGATGAGGATCATCCAGAAGCGGGCCGCCGACATCATCAACATCAAGATCTCAAAGAATGGTGGGCTGTACCGCTCGAAGAAGATTGCCACTCTCGCCGAGGCGGCCGGCATTCCATGCATCTTGGGAGGAGCCAATACCTATGAAGTGGGTCGGCAGGCCTGCCGACACTTCGCCGTGTCCACCGCGCAGGCTCAAATGGGGATGGGGTCCGAAGGGTGCGCGCCCGCGTCCCAGTCGAAGGTGGATGATGTCACGACGCGGCTCCTCACCTACGAGGACGTGACCGCGGGGAACGGCTACGTGGAGGTGATACCCGGCCCGGGGCTGGGCGTCGAACTCGACGAAGAGAAGGTCCGCAAGTACACCGTCGCGTAGACCGCAAGGCGACGACGCTCCCGCCGTGTGAACAACCCCTGCCGGAGGTCCCCACCTTTCACGCGGTGGATGGGAGCCGGCTCCATGAGATCCCCCGAACAGGCGGATTGACCGCGGGCGCGATCCGTCGGATCGGTCGCCTCGCCATCAATGGCGAAGAGGCCGGGGCCTCGCTGGTCGTCCTCACCTGCTCCTCCGCATCGCCCAGTGTGGCTCCCCTTCAGGCTATCCTCCACGTCCCCTTCCTGGCCATCGACAAGGCCATGGCCGAGCAGGCCGTGGCGAGCGCGGCGCCGCGGCCGGGACCTCGGCGCCGGTCCGGTCATGACGCACAGATCGAAGCGGTTCCTCTTCGCCGGGAGAAGACGACGCGAATTACGAACGGATGGAGGAAACGAGAGGCAGGAAACCCGCGCCGCCAGGAGGAGGGTTCGACGGGGGCTCGCAGGTCGCCTCTACCAACGAGCCGAGGAGCCCGCGGCCCGTCATCTCTTCCGCCCGCACCTTGGCGACCCCGCCCTTGAGCGCCGGATCTCCAGAGAACCAGACCCGAAGATAATTGTCGCTGAGACCTTCCAGCAGCCCGTCCGACCCCTCGCGGTCCAAGACCACAACCGTGAGGGTCTCGCCGAGGAAACGGCGCTGGAACGCCAGGGCCTTCCGTACAGCCAGGGTGCGCAGGGCGCGGCTCCGCGCTGCTTTCACCGCCTTGGGCACCTGGTTCGGATGCTCCGCCGCGTCGGTCCCCGGCCGACGGGAGTAGCTGAAGACGTGTAATCCGGCGATGGGCAGCACCTCGAGGAGGTCGTACGTCCGCCGGAACGCCTCGTCATCCTCTCCCGGGAACCCCACGATGACATCGCCGCTCACCGCGATCCCCGGAATCTCGGCGGCCAGGCGCTCGACCAACTCCCGGAACTGGGCGGCGGTATGGCCGCGGCGCATCCGGCGGAGGATCCCTTCGTCGCCGCTCTGGAGGGGCAGGTGCAGGTGGCGGCAGAACCGGGGCGACTCGGCCAGGAGGCGGATGAGGTCCGGCTTCACCTCGTGCGGGTCGAGCGAACTCAGGCGCATGCGCGGCGCCTCGTCCAGGGAGGCGATCCGCAGGCACAGGTCGGACAGCGAAGTCGGCGGCGAGAGGTCTCGCCCGTACGTCCCCAGGTGGATGCCCGTGAGGACGACCTCGGGAAAGCCGGCGGCGTGCAGGCGTCGAATCTCGGCGAGGACCCGGTCGGGCTGCTGGCTGCGATTTCCGCCGCGCACCTCCGGCACGATGCAGAAGCTGCAGCGATAGTTGCAGCCGTCCTGCACCTTGAGAAACGCCCGCGTCCGGTCGGGATCGATCCCCAGGCCGTAGTCCTCCACCTCGCGGCGGGCTCCGGAGTCTCCGACAAGCACCCGGGCGCCGCCATTCTTCTTGGCCTCCCGGAGGTGAGCCAGGAGCAGAGGCTTCTCCCCGTTCCCCAGGACCAGGTCCACCCCGGGGATCGCGGCCACCGCATCGGGGGCAGCCTGGGCATAACAGCCCGTGACCGCCACCAGCGCCGAGGGGTTCCGGCGCACCGCCTGCCGCGCCAGCCGGCGAGAGTCCGCATCCGCCTCGGCCGTGATGGTGCACGTGTTGATCACGTACACGTCGGCCGCGGCGGCGAAGGGAACGATCTGGTGCCCTTCCGCCTGCGCCTTTCCGCGCAGCGCGTCCGTCTCGAACTGGTTCAGCCGGCACCCCACCGTGGCAAACGCGATCCGCATCCGTCAACCCTTTCGGCGATTCCCGACAGCGAGATCCGACAGCGATCTCCGAGCGGGACGCCTGCACCCTCCCTATCGCTGTCCCTGTCCCTGTCGGCTTTCTAGCTCGAGGCCCACGCCCACCACGATCCGTTCGAGCTGGACGAGGTTCATCACGTCCTCGCGGTTGTACTCGAGAAGCAGTCGCAGGGCGTCCTGATCCCCCTGGGTTTCGTACCGTGCCCAGAGATACAGGGCGTCCCAGCCGTTCATTCCCCGGGTGGCTCGGGCGATCCCGAAGCGCTCTTCCATGCGCTTCAGGCCGCCCTTCAATCCGACGCGCCGGCACTCCCGGAGCAAGTCCAGGGACCGGAAACGGGACCGCAACTCGAGCCGGATCTGGCGCTCGAGGATCGGCAGGTCGAACCGGTCCCCGTTATAGGTGCAGAGGGTGTCCACACCCTCCAGCGCCTGCCACACGGCCACATCGGTGATCTCCCCACCCACGAGCTGGCGGAAGCCGCGGTCCTGGCGGTAGATCCCGACCACCGTCACCTGACCGCCGGCGCAGGTCTCGATGTCAAGATAGGCTTTCATTGCTCCAACGGACCGAATAAATGAACTGCCCCGCGGCAAGCTGGGCGGCACCAAGGGCCGCAACGGCAAGTCCTACGCGGCAAGCCGCGGGGAATGACCCACTCAGATTCAGCCCCGGATGAACCCGAGTTGACACAGATTGTCCTGGGCTCGCGCCTGGTGCCTGCACCTGCCAATTCTCATCCACCCTGTCTCGGGTACTCTTCGACGTTGGCGAGAATATCACAAGACCTCGCTGATTCAACCCTGAAAACCGGATCCATCGGTCGCCGCTTTCCTCACTTCGCTTCCCAGCAGAGGCACAACGCGCAAACTGGCGAAAACATCTCGCGGCGTACCGAGAAAAGCTGTGAGCGTAGCCAGTGACTGGGGACTCGCAGTGCAGAGCTTCGAGGAGCAATGTGAATCAGCGATTTCCTGTGTGTGTCACATGGGTCCACTGGCTTCCAGGAGGTGGGACCTGTTGGGTCATATGCCCTCCTGCCACCACACGTGCGAGATCTCTCTTGCGAATTGCCGACGGTATGCGTATCCTCTGATGCCAACGGAGGTTACGCCATGCCTGACGTGCCTGAGAGGCGGCAGTCCGCACGATACCCGATTCAGCTCCCCGTCCTGCATGACGCCACATTTCCCGGATCCACCGGAAGCAGAGCAGGCTGGACCCGCGATTTGAGTGAAGGGGGCGCCTGCGTGGAGCTGGACGAGCGTCTCCCCGCCCCGAGCCTCCTCCGCGTCCACCTCCAGACGGACCGCGGTGCCATCGAGGTGGAGGCCCAGGTGGTCTGGGAGGTGGAAAGCCGGGAGTCCGGCGAAGAGAAAGGAGGGATCCTCCACGGCGTGGCCTTCACTCATCTCTCCCCGAACCAGCTTCAGGCCCTTCGGGGCCTGCTCCTCTCCATCGAGCATGAGCGAAGAGCCGGCATCCGCCTGCCATTGGACCTTCCCGTCACCTGTCAGCCGAAGGATCCAACAAGAGGGCCGCTCCAAGGACGCATAGGAGATGTGAGCCGGGGAGGGCTCCTGTTGCGGCTGTCCCAGGCTCTACCGCCCGGCGCAGAGCTGACGCTTACGCTCGATCGCCCCAGCGGTCGGGTCACGGCAGAGGGGGAGATTGTCTGGGCAGACTCGCCAGAGAGACGAACCTCCGGGGAGCCGATCCGGCACGGATTGCGCTTTACTGCCCTTGGCTGGTCCAGGTCGCTTTCCCTGGCCCTTTTGATGACCGAGCCAGCTCGGCCATCCTCGCACCACTGATCCCTATCGCTGGAAGGCATTCGACCGCAACTGGCGCCACGGAGACCACATCATGCCCGATACGTCGCAGAGACGGCAATTCGCTCGATATCCTGTCCAGCTCCCCCTCCTATACAAGGCCGGATACCCGGCGCCCATCAAGCCCGGCGTGGGCTGGACGCGCAACCTGAGCGCAGGGGGCGCCTGCGTGGAGCTGGCCGAACGCCTCCAGACCAAGACGCCGATCCGTGCCCGCCTGCGGACGGACCGGGGGGCAGTGGATGTCGAGGCGGAGGTGGTCTGGGCCGGAGAGCCGGCGCCGACGGAAGGAGGCATCCTTCACGGCGTGATCTTCAGGGAGATGGCGCCGGAACACCTCCAGGCGCTCCAAGCTCTGCTGGCGACCGAAGGCGAGAGGCGGCGGGCCGGGGTCCGTCTGCCGTTGGAACTCCCCGCGACATGCCGGCCCAAAGGGCAGGCAGGTCCACCCCTTCAGGAACGAACGGAGAATCTGAGTCGCGGGGGACTCTTGCTCCGCCTTCCCCAGTCTCTTCCTCTGGAGACGGTGGTCGAGGTCACCCTGCATTCGCCTCATGGGGCACTCACGGTAGAGGGGGCGGTCGTCTGGGTGGATCCGCCGGAGCGGCGGACGTCCGGACAGCCGATTCGGCACGGCCTTCGGTTCGCGGCCCTCGGCTGGTCCACCGCCCTGTCCCTGGGGCTCGTCCTGGCGGGATCTTCGTAGACCTTATCTCCCACACCTTCCCCCGCTCCCACGGTTGACTGTCGTCCGGTTGCAGGAGACCGCGGGACTCGTCGGCTGGGCGTCCCGCCGGCGTTCCCTCCATCCGCTCACACCTGGAGGGGCAGCCCATCACCCTGGGTTCGGGCACAGCATTGAGGGATGAAACCGCCAGGGGCCGGGTTATCTGGAATGCGCAAGCGAACGGCGGCCAGATGATTTTTCCGCCTGACAACTGGATGGATTCCCTTCTGAGAGCATCGGGTGAACCCTGACCCGATCCATAAGAAGCTGCGCTAACCCCGCTTTGCGCTTGGCAAGGACAACCGTGGGCTTCGCTCGGAAACAGATCCGGCATCCATCTTGCTTTTCTATTCTGGGCGGGCGCTTTCTGTAGTATCCTCGGCCACCACGGGAGAGCGGAGGGCCCCGTTGTCGAGCTGGATGGCCGACACTGATGTTCTCCCCCGGTGTACCGTTTTCGCGCTGCATCACTAAACCAAACCGACAGGATTGCGGCGAATGACGGATCATTTGGAGAAGCGCGCAGGTTCTGAAGGAACTCCTCCTTTTCACGGGACGGAGCAGCGGCGGTACCCCCGGTATTCGATCCGGCTCCCCCTGCTGCACAAAACAGAATCATCCGGGGCCGACCGGGCGGAGATGGGCTGGACCCACAACATGGGCGAAGGCGGGGCCTGCGTGGAACTGACCGAGCGCCTTCAACCTCAGAGACCGATCCGCGTCCGTCTTCAGACGGCCAAGGGCGCCATCGAGTTGGAGGCAAGGGTGGTCTGGTCGAGAGAAGCCGGCTCGGCGGGAGGCGGCATTCTCCACGGGATGGCCTTCACGCAGGTCGCCCCAGAGCAGCTCGAGCCTCTCCGCGAGTTATTCCTCTCCGAAGGGGCGATGCGCCATGCCGGGGTTCGGTGGCCGCTGGATGTCTCCGTCACCTGCCGACCCCAGGATCAGACAGGGCTGCCCGTCCAGGGCCGGACGGGCGACGTTGGTCGGGGGGGGCTCTTGCTTCGCCTCCCCGAGACACTGCCTCCAGGCACCAGACTCGAGGTCACACTCCACACACCTCAGGAGCCCCTCACGGTCTTCGGCGAAGTCGTCTGGGTGGAGGCAGCGGAAAGGCAGGTCCCGGGGAACCTGATCGGTCACGGCTTGCGTTTCACATCCCTCGGCCCCTCCCTCTCCAGCGCCCTCGGCCTCTTGCTGGCGGAGCCGCTCTAGCGATCGCCCCTGTTCTTCCCTGGTGATGGCGGCCGCGCCTGCGCAGGAGGGCCCTGCTTTCCCCGTCACACGTCTTCTCCTCGGGGGATTTCCGCGGCCGGGATAGTCTCAGCCATCCCGCCCGCCTGTGACGCCGCCATGACCCACCGGCGGCGGAATCTGGCGCAGGATCCTGGAGGCGGCGGGCATCTCATTCGGACACACCGATCGGCCGGCCTAGGCTGCAATCGCTCCTCCCGAATTCGACTGCTGTTTCCCACGTTGCCCAGAACCAGCTTGACACTAGGGGCTGAAATGGCAGGAAGTTACGAAGATTCCTCGGAGGGAGTTGCGCCGGGGTTGCGTCCGTGCTCGGTGAGAATGGCCTCCATCGCATCCGCTGCCTGTCGGCCAGCATCCGGGGCCAGGTGCCCGTAGATGTCTGCCGTGATCGCGATGCTGGCGTGCCCCAACTGCCTCGACACCACGACAAGCGGCACCCCCCGCTGGAGATTCAAGCTCGCGTAGGTGTGCCGGAGGTCGTGAATCCGAAGCCGCCGCAGGATGCCTGCCGCCTTCAGGGTCCGGTGAAAGGCCTGCCGAATCGGGGCCTCATCCTTCGGTTGCCCTGTGGCGCCTGGAAAGAGCCAGGTGGCCTCTTGGCCCCTGACAGCCGCCTCGGCCCGGACGGTGTTGATCCAGTCTCGCAGGACCGTCACCGTGGAGGCTGGGAGGTCAATGGTCCGCGGCTTCCCGGACTTCGGGCTACTCAGCCGGTGCTTGCGAATGGCCCGGCGGAGGTGCAGCCGGCCGCGCTCGAGGTCCACGTCCCCCACCTGGGTTCCCAGGGCCTCTCCAAACCGGATCCCCGTGCTGCCGATGAGCAGGATGAGCGGATAGTACCGGGGCTCCCGCTGGGCAGCCGCCTCAAGGAAGCGGGTAAACTCGGTCTCCGTCAGCCACTCGGCTTGCCGGACCTCCCGATCCTCCCGTCCCAGGCGCCCCTGGATTGCGTCGGCAGGGTTCCGAGTGAGGATCCCGGACGTCAGGGCCCGGCGGAAGATCCCGGCGAGCACGGCCCGGCAGTTCCCAAGCTGCTTGTGCGAGTACCCCTTGGCGCGAAGGCGCGCCCACCAGTCCTCCACGTCGGCCACGGTGATGTCGGTGATGCGGCGGGCACCGAAGACGGGCTCCAAGTGCAGTGTGAGGATGGCCTGGTAGCTGTCCAGGGTGCCGACCTTGAACGCAGCGCCGTCCACGGCGAGCCACCGCTCGGCGGCTTCCTGGAAGGTGGGAGCAGGCGCAGCGAGTGCCGGTTCCGTGAACACCTCCTCGGCCTTCCCGAGCTTCAGCAGGGCCTCGATCTGGCCGGCGTAGTCCTCCGCGGCCTTCTTGGAGTTGAAGACGCGCGTTTTGCGATGGCTCTGGTAGTTCACCCGGACGTAAATCCTGCGGTTCCCCCCCGGGTGTCCGGGATCCCCCGGGCGCTGGATCTTGACGCCCATCAGCGCTTCCCTCCCTTCCGCTTCGCCAAGAAGTCGGCAATGAGGCGGTTGAGGAGGGCGTTCATGCTGGCCCGCCCGCGCTCAGTCCGTTCCTCTTCTGTGGCTGCCCGAAGGGCCTTCCAGGTGGGTTCGTCAATGACAAGACTCAGGCGCACGGTTCCCACCTCCTCTCGCTTCCTTGAGTGGCTTTGAGTGTTCACGCCTAGAAACATATACCCACCCTCCCGGGCTGTCAAGGGTTATTTCTTGGGGCGGGCTTTGAGGAGCGCGGCAGCATCGGCCGCGGCCAATCGGACGGCGGCCAGGGGCTTCTGATTGCGGC